>Ga0208898_1000021_pt1 | contig 370350 bp, 380 predicted proteins | sample VirMetDEL_Mar_4_FD_184513 | JGI IMG/M metagenome (GOLD analysis project Ga0208898, IMG submission 184513) | Aqueous microbial communities from the Delaware River and Bay under freshwater to marine salinity gradient to study organic matter... | ecosystem: Environmental > Aquatic > Marine >...
GATTCATGGGGGACTCTTGGTTCCAGGGCATGATCAGTTACCTCCTGATCATGCGTATTAGCCTGTAAACCATGTCCCCGGTTAGAAATGTAAACGATGTCCCCGGTTTGTACCGGGGCAAGCCCCCTCCCACCTTTGATCTGCGAATACATTCATATGTGGGAGGGGGCTTGCCCCCGATGAGGCCGGCACACCCACCACAGCACTCAAGGTAGCCAATCCCACCTACGCTTAAGTTAGGATGCTCGTTCCCTACTCGAGGTGGTCTCCATGTTCTTCGGCGTTCTACTGATCATCACCTGGCTGATCCTCCTGCTGCGCTACCCGGCCAAGGCATTGCCGGTGTCGTTGGCCGCTGCCGTCGGCCTGGGTCTTGTCGCGGTGTGGGTGGTGTGGCTGGACAACCGCGAAGCCTCGCAACTGGCGCGCCTTGAACTGCGCATCACCTACGCCCCGCAGGAATGCCCGGCTGACCGCCCGCTCAAGCTGACCCTGAACAACGGCAACGACGTCCCCCTCACCGAACTGCGCTGGCGCGTCGCCGCCTATGCGCCGGGCGATACGGTCAACCTGGCCGACAACGTCTACGCCGCCCCGCGCTATCGTGGGCCCGGCGAGTTGCAGGCCGGCGCCACTTGGGACGACTGCCTGCCCACCCCGCCCCTGCGCCCCGGCTACCGCGCGCAAACCCTGGAATTTCGCGCCGAGCATCTGCAAGGCAGCTTCTCGGACTGACAAAGGACTGATCCATGCCCAACGTACTCATCACCGGTTGCTCCAGCGGTATTGGCCGCGCCCTGGCCGAGGCCTTCAAATCCGCCGGTTTCGACGTGTGGGCCAGCGCCCGCCGCCCGCAAGACGTCACCGCCCTCGCCGCTGCGGGTTTCAATGCCGTCGAACTCGACGTCAACGACAGTGCCGCTTTACAGCGCCTGGCCGAACAACTGGGAGAGCTGGATGTACTGATCAACAACGCCGGCTACGGCGCCATGGGCCCGCTGCTCGATGGCGGCACCGAGGCGATGCAGCGCCAGTTCGAGACCAACGTATTTTCCATCGTCGGCGTGACCCAGGCGCTGTTCCCGGCCCTGCGCAAGCGCAAAGGGCTGGTGGTGAATATCGGCAGCGTTTCCGGCGTGCTGGTCACGCCGTTTGCCGGCGCCTACTGCGCGTCCAAGGCGGCGGTGCATGCATTGAGTGATGCACTGCGCATGGAGCTGGCACCATTTGGGGTGAGGGTGATGGAAGTCCAGCCCGGCGCCATCAATACGAGTTTTGCCAAAAACGCCGGCGCCCAGGCCGAGCTGTTAATCAACGAAAAATCGCCGTGGTGGCCGTTGCGCGAGGGCATTCGCGCACGCAGCCAGGCCTCTCAGGACAAGCCCACCCCGGCCGGCGTGTTTGCAGCGGATGTGCTCAAGGCGGTGCAACAACCACAGCCGCCGCGCCTGTTGCGCTCGGGCAATGGCAGCCGGGCGTTGCCGTTGATGGCCGCGTTGTTGCCCAAGGGATTATTGGAAGCCGTGTTGAAAAAACGCTTTGGTTTGAATGGGAGTTTGTAAATGATCGACTACAGCGATTTTTTTGAAGAAGTGATCCAGACCCACGTCGAGATCGAGCAATGGTTTGCCGGGGTTGCGCCGGAAGGCACCCTGCAAAGCCTGCTTGCGCGCTTCTCCCCGGAGTTCAGCATGATCGCCCCCGCCACCGGCACACGCGTCAATGCAGCCGGGGTCAACGCCCTGTTCACTCGCCTGGGTGGTATGCGCCCGGGGTTGAAGATCACCTTGAGTGAAATGGCTGGGATTGACCGGCATGCGCGCGGCGCAACGGTGACTTATCGCGAGCATCAGATCGATGCCAGCGGCACGCAGACAGATCGCCGCGCCACGGTGGTGTTTGAAAAGCAGGCCAGCGGTGCGTTGCTGTGGCGTCATCTGCATGAGACTTTTGTGCCTCAGGCGCGCAGCCAATAATGGCCAACTAGCACCTGTCAGATTTGACAGTAGACGCGGTATCACACCAAGACCAGACTGAAAACGTCGCCGGGTTTGAGCACACGTGGTATCCACGCGGCAGACTTTCCTCTCCAACCAACGAAGGGATGCGTTGATGCGTAAGTCCAAAAAACCCTCAAAGACGCAACCCGGCACGCTGGATCCCGACTTCGGTATTGGAGGGGTGCAAGCCCTGGAAAAAATTCTCGAAGATCATGGTGATCTGAACGTTCGCTTTCGCTTCGGAGGACTTGCAACCGCGAAGGATGGCAAGCTTTTGTTCAGCGCCAGCGTGTATAGAAACCACGACGACCAGTACCTATACGGCTTGGGCCGCCTGAGCACCGACGGCAGCCTGGATAAATCGTTTGGAACGAACGGGCTGGTCACCGGTGATTTTTTACCCTCGCTACCGGCCGGTGGTTCAAGGCTGACCGTACAATCGGCCGGCAACATCCTGATGCTGGGCTGGACATGGCGCAGTGCATCCAATGGCTGGGCGAACTTGGTGATTGCACGTTTCAACAGCGAAGGTGAGCCCGACACGAATTTTGCCGAGCAAGGGCGGCGCATTCTGCCCACCAAGGACTACGAAGAACTCATAGGAGAATCAGCGACAGTACACGTCCAGAGTGACGGACGTATTTTAGTGAGCGCCAACTATGTAGCCCACGACAATCCGGACCAGACAGTGGGTGTGCTGTTTCGCCTGCAGCCCGATGGTGCACTGGACGAAAGCTTCAACAAAACTGGCAGGCTGGAGTTCAAACTTGCCGGCTCCAATGTGGCCACGGCGGTCAACGCGTGTATCAGCCAGGGCAGTGATCACAAAATAGTGTTTGTTGGACATGCCCGGTTTATCCCCACCCTCAAGACCGCCCTGTTTGCCCGCCTTAACCCTGACGGCAGCCCGGACGCCGGCTTTGGCAGTCCCAAGACGCCGGGGTTTCATCCCATGGACAGTATCAAGGATCACACCACCTTCAACGCTCTGACCGAGCGCGCGGACAACAGTCTTGTTGGCGCCGGCCAAATTGGGCAGGGCGGCGCCGAAAGCACAAAAGGTCTCATGCAGGCGATTACCCCAAACGGCGCCGTGCACCAACTGTTCAACAACGGTAAACCCCTGGTCAGCCAATTCGACAGCAACCACGACAATGGCTGGCAATGCATCATGCAAACCAGCACAGGCAACCTGGTGACGGCGTCAACCGGCAACTGGATCTACATCGCTCAATTCAAAACCCACGGCGTGCTGGATCTGGCCTTCAACAACCAGGGTTACAACGACATGCAGTCCGAACCCAGATCCCCCCCAGTGCTGCTGACCGAACGGGGTGACCAGCGAATCATTGCCGGTGCGAACGTCTCGGGTATCGATGATAAGGGTGTAGGCCAGCTAAGGTGCTTATTCGGCCGGGGGCACGCTATCGACAATCACCGTGCAGGTAATCCCCGCCGCCAATAACACCCCCTGCGGCACTTCATCAATATGAATCCGCACCGGCACCCGCTGGGCCAGGCGCACCCAGTTGAAGGTCGGATTCACATCGGCGATCAGCTCGCGACTCTCCGGGTTGTCGCGGTCGTAGATGCCGCGCGAGATGCTTTCTACGTGCCCCTTCAATGTCTCGCCGCTCATCAGTTGCATGTCAGCTTTGTCACCGACTTTCACATGGGGCAGTTTGGTTTCTTCGAAGAAGCCATAGACCCAGAACGAGTTCATATCCACCACGGCCATCTTGGCTTCGCCGATGCGTGCGTAGTCGCCGCGATGCACGTTGAGGTTGGTGACGTAGCCGTCCACTGCCGCCACGACCTGGGTGCGTTTCAAGTTGAGTTCGGCCGCTTCGAGTTGTGCCAGTGCGTGCTGGTAGTCCGCCAGGGCCGAGTCGGCGATGTTGCTGGCGTCGTCGCGGTTTTCCCTGGAGATCACCAGGGCGTCGAGGTCGGCGCGGCGGTGGGCGTTGACCTTGCGCATTTCCCAGGTGGCTTTGCGCGAGGCGACCAGGGATTGCGCCTGTTTGACGGCGATGCGGTAGTGCTCGGGGTCGATCTGCATCAGCAGGTCGCCCTTTTTCACCAACTGGTTATCGCGCACGGGCACGTCGACCACTTCACCGGTGACGTCGGCGGCCACGTTGATGATGTCGGCGCGCACGCGGCCGTCGCGGGTCCACGGCGTTTCCATGTAGTGCACCCACAACGTGCGGCCAATCCAGATCGCCAAGGCCAGTACCAGCAAGGTCGCGAGCAGGCTGAAAAACTTTTTCATCGGGGCATTCTCAACGGTAGACGGTCAGCGCCAGGGCGCCGAACAGGCAAACGAACAGGCTCAGGCGCAGCAGCGCCGGGTGCCAGAAAAACCGGTACAGGTCGAAGCCGGCCAGGAAGCGGTCCAGGGCCCAGGCCAACGCGGCCGCGATCAGGAACATCAGGGTCATGGTCGGCATATAGATGCCGTGGAATGCGATTTCACGAGGCATTCGGGGTTCCTTTGAGGGCCGCCAGCGGTGATTGCGGGTCCAGCAACGAGGTGCGGATAAAGTGCAGGTAGCTTTTCACCCGGCGCAGGGCCGAGGTATCGAAGTGCGGGGCGAAGGGTTCGTCGGTGGCCTGCACGCGGCTGATCGCGTGGTCGACGGCGATCAGGCCACGCTCCAGGTTGCTGGCGCTGGGTTGCAGGAACAGGCGCACCAACGAGCGGCCCATGACCCGGATCGCCTGGCGCCACGGCTGGGACTCGGCATAGGCCGGGTGTACCGGCAGGATCGCCTGTTCCTTGCGCAACTCGATGATCGCGTGGCCGACTTCCAGCACCACGAACATCCAGCGCAGCAGGTCGCGTTGCACTTGCGGCTGGCCGACAGCGAGGCCATAGGCCTGGTGCAGCAGGTCTCGGGTGCGACTTTCGAAACTCGATGCCAGCCCCTTGAGCTTGCCGCTGATGGCATACACCACCTGCTCGCGCAGGTCCTGCTCCAGGCGGCGCCACAGCCAGCGGCTGTTGGGCGGCAGGATGATCGCCCCTGCCGCCGCGCACACCAGCATGCCAATGATCATGGCGATGTAGTCGTTGATAAAGGTGTAGGGGTTGTAGACCGTGAGGTTGTCCGGCACCGAACCGGTGCTGAAGAAAATCAGCAGGCCCACGCCCACACCGGCGTATTGCGGGCGTGAGGCGAGGAACGCGCCGAGGATGATCACCGGGGCGAGCATCACGCATAGCAGCGGGAAGCCGTCGATCCACGGGAACACGAAGAACATTTCCACAAAGCCCACCAACGCGCCGATCAAGGTGCCGCAGGCCATCTGGAACGCCATGCGCTTGGGATTGGGCGTGGCGGCGGACAGGCCGACGGTGGCAGCGGCGATCAGGGTCATGGTGGCGCCGCTGGGCCAGGCCGTGGCCACCCAGTAACTGCCCAGCACAATCAGGATGAACGACGCGCGAATCCCCGAGGCGGCACAGGCCAGCCAGTTGGTCTTGGGGCTGAAGGCTTCGTCCCATTGCTCCCGTGCATGGCTGTGATCGGCCAGGGACGCATGGGTTTGCGCGTAGTTGTGCAGGTCATCGACGAAGCGGTAGAGCAGTTCATAAGCGGTGTGAAAATCCAGCTGTTCGGCCTCACTCGGGTTGCCCTCCTGGAAGGTCGCACGCAGGCTGCGGACTTTGGCGGGCAGGCTGTCCTTGTAGGCGCTGAGCTGGTTGACCAGGCGCGCGGCGTCGGGGCTGGTGAGGGCGCGGCCGGAGAAGCCGTCGAGGACTTCGGCGAGGTCCTGCAGGCCCGGCTTGATCGCCGCCACCACGTGATCCGCGGCGTCCGTGCGCAGGCGTTCGAGCAACTGGTGCAAGGCATTGAAGCGGGTGGTGATGCCCATGAACTCGCTGTTGAGGCGGCTGAGCCGACCGTTGCGCCGGCGCATATGCGGGTCTTCGAACACCGTGAGGCTGCGCAGACCTTCCAGGCCCACGGCCTCGGCGATAAAGCGCACATTGCTGGCCTCGAACCCTTCGCGCTGGCTACGCCCGCGCAGGCCGTCGGTGACGAACAGCGCGAACACGCCAAAGCGCTGATAGAGCGCGTTGCGCATCGCGGCGCTGGAGGTCTGCGGCAGGATCGCCGCGCTGACCAGGGTGGAACACAGGATCCCCAGGGAGATTTCCAGCACCCGCCACACCGCCGCCATAAAGGCGCCGTCCGGATGGGCCAGGGCCGGCAGGCCGACCATCGCCGCCGTATAACCCGCGAGTACAAACCCGTAGGCGCGAAAGTTACGGTTGCGTGTCGCGCCAGCGGTGCAAATGCCGACCCAGATCGCCAGCGCCCCGAGGAACAACTCGGTGTTCTGCGCAAATAACGCGATCAACACCACCATCACCGCCGACCCCGCCAGGGTGCCGAGGAAGCGATAGAAGCTCTTGGCGAACACCTGGCCGCTCTGGGGTTGCATCACGATAAATACGGTGATCATCGCGGTACGTGGTTGCGGCAGTTCCAGGCGCATGGCCAGCCACAGCGTGAGGAACGCGGCGATCAGCACCTTGAAGATGTACACCCAGGTCACGCCGTCGCTGCGTGCCCAGTCGAAAAAACCACGGCGCCACTCAAGGGAATGCAGCCAGCGCAGCGGTGCAGGCATCGGAGTCATTAAATCCTACTCAGTGACCAAACTATTCAGTGATCAAACATGGCAAGCGCCGCCGGGGCCTTGCTCGGGAGGGTCTTGGCGTCCTGCGGTACGTCTTTGCCGGCGTCGAGGCCGCCACCCAGTGCGGTCACCAGTTCGGCATGGGCGCCAAGCCGCGCGGCCTGGACCTGCTGCTCGACCTGTTGCTGGCGAAACAGCAGGGTCTGGGCGTTGAGCACATTGAGGTAATCGGTGAGGCCGCGCTGGTAGGCGATCATCGCGATATCGTAGGTCTTCTGCGCCGAGGCCACCGACTGCGCCGCAAATGAGGCTTGCTTGTCCATGGACTCGCGGCGGATCAACTGGTCGCTGATGCCCTTGAGCGCATTGACCAGGGTCTGGTTGTAGCGCGCCACGGCGATGTCATAGCCGGCGCTGGCTTCCCCCAGCTCGGCACGCAGGCGGCCGCCGTCGAAGATCGGCAAGGTGATGGCCGGGCCGACGTTGTAGTTGAATTTCTTGCCGGCGAGAAACGCCAGCATGCCGCCGCCGGTGGCCATGTAGCCGAGGCTGCCGACCAGGTCGACGTTGGGGTAGAAACCGGCGTGGGCAACATCGATGCCACGGGCTTGCGCCGCGACCTGCCAACGGCTGGCAACCACATCCGGGCGCTGGCCGAGCAATTGCGCGGGCAGGCTCGAGGGCAGTTTCAGTGGTGCGGCAAGGGACAGCGTCGGACGCTGCAACGTGGCCCCCTCCCCCGGGCCTTTACCGGCGAGCGCCGCCAACTGGTTGCGACTCAGGGCGATTTCCTCGTCCAGGGCATCCAACTGGCGATGGGTTTCCGGCAGCGGCGTTTCGGCCTGGCTCACGTCGAAATGGGTGCCGATCCCGGCGTCCAGGCGTTTGTTGGCCAGGTCGAGGATCTGCTGTTGCTGGGCCAGGGTCGCCACGACGATATCGCGGTTGGCGTAATGCAACGACAGCTGGATATAGGCGCGCACCACGTTGTTCTGCAGTTCAAGCTGGGCCTGGCGGGCTTCGGCGGCGCTCATGTGGGCCAGGTCGACGGCACGCTCGGTGGCGTTGCTTTCGCGACCCCACAGGTCGAGGGCGTAGCTCAACCCCAGGGACGCATTGTTGTCCCAGGTGTTGGCACCGCTCAATTCCCCCGGGCCGTAGAACTGATCCTTGGGCCAATTGTGGCGTTTGAGGGTGGTATCAGCGTTGATCTGCAGCGACTCGGCCGACTCGGCAACCCCGGCCATGGCCCGCGCTTCCCGCACCCGCGCGGCGGCCATCGCCATGCTCGGGCTGCTTTGGGTGGCGAGGTCGACCCAGCGGTTGAGCTGGGGGTCGCCGTAGGCCTGCCACCATTGTGAGGTGGGCCAGTGGGCGTCCTGGGCGGCGCTGCGGATCGCTTCGTCGGTGGCCAGGGTAGTGGCGTTTAGGGGCTGGCCTTGGGGGGCGATTCCTCCGGTTCCGATGCAGCCGCTGATTGCTAACGATAAAGCGCAAACACTGAGAGCCTTCAGCGCTCGGTTAATGAGAGTCTTCAGCTCTCTGCTGATGCGACGCGGCACGGCGAACGAATTCCTGAGGTGGTATTGCGGGGAGAGGTGGCGCAATTCTAGGCGGCGCCATGGAGGGCGATAAGCTGGCATTCCTGTGAATCTTTGTTACCGTTCAAGCGATAATCCGTTGGTAGGGATCACTGGACGGCGTAACTTTCTGTCACAATTTGGCATCTCCCCTGAGAACTCTCCATGGACACTTTGCAAAACATGCGCGCCTTCAGTTGCGTGGCCGAAGCCGGCAGCTTCACCGCCGCCGCCGCGCAACTGGATACAACCACCGCCAACGTCTCGCGCGCGGTCTCCAATCTTGAGGCCCACCTGCAAACCCGCTTGCTCAACCGCACCACCCGCCGCATTGCCCTCACCGAGGCTGGTAAACGCTACCTGCTGCGTTGCGAGCAGATCCTGGCCTACGTCGAAGAAGCCGAGGCCGAAGCCAGCGACGCCCACGCCCGCCCCGCCGGACAGCTGAAAGTGCACACCATGACCGGCATCGGCCAGCACTTCGTCATCGACGCGATCGCCCGCTACCGCCGCACCCACCCGGACGTGACCTTCGACCTGACCCTGGCCAACCGCGTGCCGGACCTGTTGGACGAGGGCTACGACGTATCCATCGTGCTGGCCAGCGAGCTGCCGGACTCGGGCTTCGTCTCCCAGCGCCTGGGCATCACCTACAGCATCGCCTGCGCCTCGCCGGACTACGTCAAGGCCAAGGGCTGCGCGCAACGGCCCCAGGATTTGCTCAACCACGCCTGCCTGCGCCTGGTCAGCCCGGTGATCCAGTTGGACAAGTGGACCTTCAACGGCCCCGAAGGCCAGGAAAGCGTGGCGATCAATACGTCGCCGTTCCTGGTCAACTCCGCCGACGCGATGAAAACCGCGATCACCAGCGGCATGGGCGTCGGCCTGTTGCCGGTGTATGCGGCCATCGAAGGCCTGCGCAACGGCACATTGGTGCGGGTCATGCCCACCTATCGTTCCCAGGAGTTGAACCTGTACGCCATCTACCCGTCGCGCCAGTACCTGGATGCGAAGATCAAGACCTGGGTGGAATACCTGCGCGGCTCGTTGCCGGAGATCCTGGCGGCGCACCAGGCGGAGCTGGTGGCGTATGAGTTGAGCGGCAGCCTCAGCGGTGCACGGCTGGCGAACTGATTTCTACCAGGCGATACAAGTCTTTAAATGTGGGAGGGGCGGTGTCCTGACAATTGCCGGCAGGAATGTTAGCGTGCTTGGCATTCTTCCGTAGTCGATGAGCCCGCCTGCAATGAAAAAGACCGTCCTCGCCTTCAGCCGTGTCACCCCGCAAATGATCGAACGCCTGCAACAGGATTTCGACGTGATTGCGCCCAACCCCAAGCTGGGCGATATCAACGCTCAATTCAATGAAGCCCTGCCCCACGCCCACGGTTTGATCGGCGTGGGTCGCAAGCTGGGCCGCGCGCAGCTCGAAGGCGCGAGCAAGCTGGAGGTGGTGTCCAGCGTGTCGGTGGGCTACGACAACTACGATGTGCCGTACTTCAACGAGCGCGGGATCATGCTCACCAACACCCCGGACGTACTGACCGAAAGCACCGCCGACCTGGCCTTCGCCCTGCTGATGAGCAGCGCGCGCCGAGTGGCCGAGCTGGACGCCTGGACCAAGGCCGGCCAGTGGAAAGCCAGCGTCGGCGCGCCGCTGTTTGGCTGTGACGTGCATGGCAAGACCCTCGGTATCGTTGGCATGGGCAATATCGGCGCGGCCGTGGCCCGGCGTGGGCGCCTGGGCTTCAATATGCCGATCCTGTACAGCGGCAACAGCCGCAAGGCCGCGCTGGAACAGGAACTGGGCGCGCAGTTCCGCAGCCTGGACCAACTGCTGGCCGAGGCGGATTTCGTCTGCCTGGTGGTGCCGTTGAGCGACAAGACCCGTCACCTGATCAGCGCCCGCGAGTTGGGGCTGATGAAGTCCAGCGCGATCCTGATCAATATCTCCCGTGGCCCGGTGGTGGACGAACCGGCGTTGATCCAGGCCCTGCAAAACCACACCATTCGCGGTGCCGGCCTGGATGTGTATGAGCAGGAGCCGTTGGCCGAGTCGCCGCTGTTCCAGTTGAGCAACGCGGTGACCCTGCCGCACATCGGCTCGGCGACCCATGAAACCCGCGAAGCCATGGCCAACCGCGCGTTGGACAACCTGCGCAGCGCCCTGCTCGGCCAGCGCCCGCAGGACCTGGTGAACCCGCAGGTGTGGAAGGGCTGACACGGGCCCAGCCCGACACAAAATCGGGTTAAAGCCTGGCTCTCCCGAGTCGATAACCTTCAATAGAAGTTCGTCATCCCTGATCCACAGAAGGTTTTTATGTCCACCACCAAAGCCCGCGCAGACTCACTCTCGCTTCTGCTCTTTACCTTGCGCAGCGGCAAGCTGATGGCCATCAACCTGCTGAAAGTCAGCGAGATCATCCCTTGCCCGCCGCTGACCAAGCTGCCGGAGTCCCATCCCCACGTCAAAGGCATCGCCACCCTGCGTGGCAATTCGTTGGCGGTGATCGACCTGAGTCGCGCCCTGGGGGAAATGCCCCTGGAAGACCCGAACGGCGGCTGCCTGATCGTCACCGACGTGAGCCGTTCCAAGCAGGGTCTGCATGTGCAGGCCGTGAGCAAGATCGTGCACTGCCTGACCACCGATATTCGTCCACCGCCCTACGGCTCCGGCGGCAACCGTGCGTTCATCACCGGGGTGACCCAGGTGGAAGGCGGCCTGGTGCAGGTGCTGGACATCGAAAAAGTCATCCACGGCATCGCCCCGGCGCCGATTGAAGCGGCGCCTACCGACCTGACCATGGAAGAGGCGGAAGTGCTCGGCAATGCGCGGATCCTGGTGGTGGATGACAGCCAGGTCGCCTTGCAACAGTCGGTGCACACCCTGCGCAACCTCGGCCTGACCTGCCACACCGCGCGCAGCGCCAAGGAGGCCATCGATGTGCTGCTGGAACTGCAAGGCACGGCCGCGCAGATCAATGTGGTGGTGTCGGACATCGAGATGTCCGAAATGGACGGTTATGCCCTGACCCGCACCCTGCGTGAAACCCCGGACTTCCAGGATCTCTACGTACTGCTGCATACCTCCCTGGACAGCGCGATGAACAGCGAAAAGGCGCGCCTGGCCGGTGCCAACGCGGTGCTGACCAAGTTCTCCTCGCCCGAACTGACCAAGTGCCTGGTGGTCGCCGCCCAGACCGTGGCGCAACAGGGGCTGTAACCGGTGGCGGAGCATTTCCAACTGCTGCGCCGCGACCTCACCGGCAGCCTGCCTGCACCGCAATGGCCGGCCCATACGCAGTTGGATCATTACCGCGACGAGCTGGCCCCGGCGATCCATGCAGTGCTGCGCATGACCCAGGAGCAAGGGGGAGGCCGCGTTCCCCATCTGCACGCCTGGCAGCAGCTGTTCGTCAGCGACGCCGAATTCGACCCCACGCTGTGCCTGGTGGCCAGCAATGGCGATGGCATTCTCGGCGTGGCGCAGTGCTGGACCAGCGCGTTTATCAAGAACCTGTCCGTGCATCCTTGCGCTCAAGGCCAAGGCCTGGGCCGCGCGTTGCTGCTGCACTGCTTCCAGGTGTTCAAGCAGCGCGGCGAACCCTATGTCGACCTCAAGGTGCTGGAGAGCAACCGGCGCGCCCGACAACTGTACGAAAGCGCGGGCATGGTCTTTGTGTTGCGGGATGTGGTCGCCGACGACTGACAGGCCCTGGCGCATAACTTGCTTCCAGAGCAGCACAACGGTGGATAGAGGTAAAAACCCGTCACTGTTCCTGCGTGCCCTCTGACCTAGCCTGGTGACAGATCCGCCATGAACACCCATTTTTCCTGCGTCGGTTGCGGCAAATGCTGCAGCGATCATCACGTCCCCCTGACCCTGCAGGAAGCCCGCCAATGGGCGGCTGACGGCGGTAACGTCATCGTTCTGGTGGAGGGTTTCCTGAGCAATGGCCTGGGCCTGCCTCAACTGCAGCGCGAACATGCCGAGCGCCGTTCGGTGGTGGTGCCCAGCGGCAACACCGAGGCGTTTGTGGCAATCACCTTTGCCGCCTACAACGCCGGGCGCTGCCGGAATCTTGACGCAGACAACCGATGCCGCATCTACGAGCGCCGCCCGTTGGTGTGCCGCATCTACCCGATGGAGATCAACCCCCATATCCCGCTCAACCCCGCCGCCAAGGATTGCCCGCCGGAATCCTGGGAACAGGGCCCGGCGTTGATCGTCGGGGGTGAATTGATGGACCCGGAGCTGGTGGAACTGATCCAACGCTCGCGCCAGGCCGACCGAGACGATGTGCAGACCAAGGAGGCGGTGTGCGCCTTGCTGGGCATCCGCACCACGGCCCTCAAGGGTGATGGGTTTACCGCGTACCTGCCGGACATGGGCGCGTTTGCCCAGGCGATTGAGCTGGCGGTGGACCGGCCGGCCGTGGCCAATGAGTGGGTGTTTCATGTATCGGGGATGGATATCGCCGAACAGTTGCTGGATGCCGGCGCGCAGATTGCCACCGAGGTGCCGGCCAACTATGCGTTTATCTCGCTGCGGGCGGCGTAGACCTTGAAGGCCGCCGATCAGTGCTCTGCAGGAACGGCGTCAAGGCGGTAGGGCTGGATGATCCGCTGGTACTCGCCGCTCTGCTTCAGTTGTTCAAGGGCGCAGTTGAGTTCGTTGCGCAATGCGGTGTCAGGTTTGCGCACCGCGATGGCCACACCATCGCCCAAAAGCTCGGACGAAATGGCAGGGCCGACGAAGTCGAAATCGTGGCCGTCTTCGGTGTCGAGCAAGGCTTCACGAATTTCTACCGTGCCTTGCAGGGTCGCATCAATCTCGCCGGTTTTAAGGCTGCTGACCAATTCATTGTTGAGCCAGAAACTCTTGACGATGACGCCATTCGGCGCCCACATCGAGCGGGCAAACGCCTCACGGCTACTTCCCAGCAACACGCCGATACGCTTGCCCTTGAGCGACTTTACCCGCGGCTGCAAGTTGGACATCCGGCGCGCCACCAGGCGCGTGGTGAAGGGGTAGAGGTTATCGGTGAAGCCCACCCAGCGTTGTCGTTGCGACGTCGGCGCTATCCCCATGATCGCGTCGAACTTCCTGGCTTCAAGGGAGATGAAATCTTCGGCAAGCACCTGGTCGACCCAGATGCAGCGTGCATTCAACTGCACGCACAGGGCGTTGCCCAACTCGATATTCAAGCCGACCAACTGCCCTTGCGGGTCGCGGCTCTGGAACGGGGGGAACTGTGCAGCAACGGCGAAACGGATTTCACGCAGCGGTGGATCATCGGCCGCAGAGGCATCCGCCGCAAGCAACAGGGCAAACACTACACAGATGTGTATCAGAGCCAAGGGAGACGTCCTTTTCCGGAAAGACCAGCATCGCCCTGCTTCCCCCTGAAATCACAGGGGCAGAGCAAAGGCTGTGCAAGCTTTCAAGAAACGGTCGTAGGCCTACAATCAGAAATTTCAGCAGAGGCTGTAGGCAATAATCGACACGATGTGCGACTTGTTAATCTCAGCGTTTACCCATCGAACGACGAGTACCCGGCGGTGCCATGCCTGGCGACTTGGTATGGCCGTTCTTGGCGCCGTTTTTGTACCACGGTTGGGCCGCATTCCTGGCCCCAGCCAACTCACCCGGCTTGAACGGAAACTTGAACGCCGGGATCTCGGCTTTTTCAACGCCTTCGGCGCTGGCCGGATCGACGTTGTCGGTCGCTTCAACAGGGGGTTGTGTCGGGGAAGTCATGAAAGCTCCGGGGCGTGCAGAAAATGATGCGGGGCCGGCTTGCGGGCCACACTGGCGCGCAGTATACCTGCGAGCTTCAGATCTTTAACCACCACCGGTACGAATGGTCGGAGTTTGCTGACAGCGCTGTCAGTTAGCCGTCACCGTGCTGACCGGGTTGAAGGGCTATAAAGACCGCTCACTCTCCCCATCCTTTGCCCCGGCGCCTCACCCATGCACATTCAACGAAAAACTGCCCTGATCGTGGGTGTCCTCGTGGTCGTGGCGGTTGCAGCCTGGGCGCTGACCCGCCCAGCCAAGGCCAGACTGGCAGCACCCACCGCGATCCCGGTGCGGGTGGTGAGCGTAGCGCAGCAGGACATTCCACGCTTTGTCAGCGGCATCGGTACGGTGTTGTCCCTGCACAGTGTGGTAATTCGCCCGCAGGTCGACGGCATTCTCACCCAATTGCCGGTCAAGGAAGGCCAGTGGGTCAAGGCCGGTGACCTACTGGCCAGAATCGATGATCGCTCGATCCGCGCCAGTCTCGACCAGGCCAGGGCGCAACTGGGCGAAAGCCAGGCGCAGTTGCAGGTGGCGCTGGTCAACCTCAAGCGCTACAAGGAATTGAGCGTCGACGACGGCGTATCCAAGCAGACCTACGACCAGCAACAAGCCCTGGTCAACCAGCTCAAGGCCACCGTCCAAGGTAACCAGGCCGCCATCGATGCAGCCCAGGTCCAGCTGTCCTACACCCAGATTCGCTCACCGGTCAGTGGCCGCGTCGGTATTCGCAATGTGGATGAAGGCAACTTCCTGCGCACCAGCGATACCCAGGGCCTGTTCTCCGTGACCCAGATCGACCCGATTGCCGTTGAGTTCTCTTTGCCGCAACAGATGCTGCCGACCCTGCAAGGCCTGATCGCCGCGCCTGCCAAGGCCAGCGTCGACGCCTACCTGGGTGCCGACACCGACGGCCAGACCGGTGACCTGCTCGGCGAAGGCCACTTGAGCCTGATCGACAACCAGATCAGCTCCACCACCGGCACCCTGCGCGCCAAGGCCGAGTTCAACAACGCCTTGCAACGCCTGTGGCCGGGGCAACTGGTGACCATCAAGATCCAGACCGCCCTCGACAAAAATGCCTTGGTGGTGCCGCCGACCGTGGTGCAACGCGGCCTGGATTCGCACTTCGTGTACCGGGTCAACGGTGACAAGGTCGACGTGGTGCCGGTGCAAGTCACCTATCAAAACAGCGATATCAACATCATCAAGGGCGTGCAGGCCGGTGATCTACTGGTCAGTGATGGCCAGTCGCGGCTCAAGGCCGGTGCCCAGGTGGAGGTGCTCAAGGAACCCCCGCAGGTGATCCAGACCGTCGATGCCAAGGTGCAGCCATGAACGGCAGCCGTTCACCCTCGGCCTGGTGCGTCGACCACCCGGTCGCCACCCTGCTGCTGACGTTTGCCCTGGTGCTGCTCGGGATCATTGCCTTCCCGCGCCTGGCCATCGCGCCACTGCCGGAGGCGGAATTTCCGACGATCCAGGTCACCGCACAACTGCCTGGCGCCAGCCCGGACACCATGGCGTCCTCGGTGGCGACGCCGCTGGAAGTGCAGTTCAGCGCCATTCCCGGCATGACCCAGATGACCTCCAGCAGTGCCTTGGGCTCAAGCCTGTTGACCCTGCAATTCACCCTCGACAAGAGCATCGACACCGCCGCGCAGGAAGTGCAGGCAGCGATCAACACCGCATCCGGCAAGCTGCCCAGCGACATGCCGAGCCTGCCCACCTGGAAGAAGGTCAACCCGGCGGACAGCCCGGTACTGATCCTCAGTGTCAGCTCCGACAGCATGCCCAGCACCGAGTTGAGCGACTATGTGGAAACCCTGCTGGCGCGGCAGATCAGCCAGATCGACGGCGTCGGCCAGATCAACATTACCGGCCAGCAGCGCCCGGCGATCCGCGTGCAGGCGTCCCCCGACAAACTCGCGGCCATCGGCCTGACCCTGGCCGATATCCGCCTGGCCATCCAGCAATCGAGCCTCAACCTGGCCAAGGGTGCGATCTACGGCGAGAACAGCGTGTCGACCCTGTCGACCAACGACCAGCTGTTTCACCCGAAGGACTACGCCCGACTGATCGTGTCCTACAAGGATGGCGCCCCCGTTCAACTGCGCGATATCGCCAAAGTCATCAACGGTTCGGAAAACGCCTACGTGCAGGCCTGGTCCGGCGACACTCCGGGGGTCAACCTGGTGATCTCGCGCCAGCCCGGCGCCAACATTGTCGAGACGGTGGACCGCATCCAGGCCGAACTGCCGCGCCTGCAAGGCATGCTGCCGGCTTCGGTGCAGGTCAGCGTATTGACCGACCGCACCAAGACCATCCGCGCGTCCCTGCATGAAGTGGAAGTCACCCTGCTGATCGCCATCCTGCTGGTGGTGGCGGTGATGGCGCTGTTCCTGCGCCAGTTGTCGGCGACGCTGATTGTGTCCAGCGTGCTCGGCGTGTCGCTGGTCGCCAGTTTTGCCCTGATGTACCTGATGGGCTTCAGCCTGAACAACCTCACACTGGTGGCGATCGTGATCGCCGTGGGCTTTGTGGTCGACGATGCCATCGTGGTAGTGGAGAACATTCACCGCCACCTCGAAGCGGGGCTCGACAAGCGCGAAGCGGCGATCAAGGGCGCCAGCGAGATTGGCTTTACCGTGGTGTCCATCAGCTTCTCGCTGGTGGCGGCGTTTATTCCGCTGCTGTTCATGGGCGGTGTGGTCGGACGGTTGTTCAAGGAGTTCGCGCTGACGGCCACCTCGACCATCCTGATTTCGGTGGTGGTCTCCTTGACCCTGGCACCGACATTGGCCGCACTGTTCATGCGCGCCCCGACCCATCCGGCCCACGACAAACCCGGCTTCAGCGAACGCCTGCTGGCCGGCTACGCGCGCAACCTGCGTCGCGCGCTGGCCCATCAGCGCAGCATGGCCGCGCTATTCGTGGTGACCCTGGCCCTGGCCGTGGCCGGCTACGTGTTTATCCCCAAGGGCTTCTTTCCGGTACAGGACACCGGTTTTGTGCTCGGCACCAGTGAGGCGGCGGCGGATGTGTCGTACCCGGACATGGTCGCCAAGCACAAGGCCCTGGCCGAGATCGTCAAGGATGACCCGGCGGTGCAGGCTTTTTCCCATTCGGTGGGGGTGACCGGCAGCAACCAGACCATCGCCAACGGGCGCTTCTGGATCGCCTTGAAAGACCGCGGTGATCGCGACGTGTCCGCCAGCCAGTTCATCGACCGCATCCGGCCCAAGCTCGCGAAAGTGCCGGGCATCGTGCTGTACCTGCGCGCGGGCCAGGACATCAACCTCAGCTCCGGCCCCAGCCGTGCCCAGTACCAGTACGTGCTCAAGAGCAACGACGGCCCGACACTCAACACCTGGACCCAGCGCCTGACCGAAAAACTGCGCGCCAACCCGGCGTTTCGCGACCTGTCCAACGACCTGCAACTGGGCGGCAGCATCACCCATATCAGCATTGATCGCCAGGCCGCCGCGCGCTTTGGCCTGACCGCCACCGATGTCGACCAGGCGCTCTACGACGCCTTCGGCCAGCGCCAGATCAACGAGTTCCAGACCGAGATCAACCAGTACCAGGTGGTGCTGGAGCTGGACAGCCAACAGCGCGGCAAGGCCGAAAGCCTGAACTACTTCTACCTGCGATCAAAGCTGACCAATGAGATGGTGCCGTTGTCGGCAGTGGCCAAGGTCGACCCACCGACCGTGGGGCCTCTGTCCATCAGCCATGACGGCATGTTCCCCGCCGCCAACCTGTCGTTCAACCTGGCACCCGGTGTGGCGCTGGGTGACGCGGTGATCATGCTCAACCAGGCCAAGAATGAAATCGGCATGCCGACCACCATCATCGGCAACTTCCAGGGCGCGGCCCAGGCGTTCCAGAGTTCGCTGGCCAGCCAGCCGTGGCTGATCCTCGCGGCGCTGGTGGCGGTCTACATCATTCTGGGTGTGTTGTATGAGAGCTTCGTGCACCCGCTGACGATTATCTCCACCTTGCCCTCGGCGGGGCTGGGCGCGCTGATCATGCTGTCGCTGATGGGCCAGGACTTTTCGATCATGGCGCTGATCGGCCTGGTGTTGCTGATCGGCATCGTGAAGAAGAACGGCATCCTGATGATCGACTTTGCCCTGGACGCCCAGCGGGTGCGCGGGCTACCGCCGGAGGAGGCGATCTATGAAGCCTGCATCACGCGGTTCCGGCCGATCATCATGACCACCCTCGCCGCCCTGCTGGGCGCGGTACCGCTGATGCTCGGCGCCGGCCCTGGCGCGGAAATGCGCCAGCCCCTGGGCATCGCGGTGGTCGGCGGCTTGCTGGTGAGCCAGGCGCTGACGCTGTTCACCACACCGGTCATATACTTGTACCTTGAGAAATTTTTCCACCGGCCCAAACCAGCGGCTGAGCTGGCAACCACACATTGAGGCCAAGGCACCGTCCTGGAGCAAAAGGCTCATGCGCGTACTGATTGTTGAAGATGAAGAAAAAACCGCCGATTACCTGCACCGCGGCCTGACGGAGCAAGGCTACGCCGTCGATGTGGCGCGCGAGGGTGTCGAGGGCCTGCACCTGGCGCTGGAGAACGATTACGCGGTGATCGTGCTCGACGTGATGCTGCCCGGCCTCGATGGCTTTGGCGTGCTGCGTGCATTACGCGCGCGCAAGCAGACGCCGGTGATCATGCTCACCGCCCGCGAGCGCGTGGAAGACCGTATCCGCGGCCTGCGCGAAGGCGCCGACGATTACCTCGGCAAACCGTTTTCCTTCCTCGAACTGGTGGCGCGCCTGCAAGCCCTGACCCGCCGCAGCGGCGGCCATGAACCGGTGCAGGTCACGGTCGCCGACCTGTGGATCGACCTGATCAGCCGCAAGGCCAGCCGCAATGGCGTGCGCCTGGACCTGACCGCCAAGGAGTTCTCGCTGCTCAGCGTATTGGCGCGGCGCCAGGGCGAAATCCTCTCCAAGACCTCGATTGCGGAAATGGTCTGGGACATCAATTTCGACAGCGACGCCAACGTGGTCGAGGTGGCCATCAAGCGCCTGCGCGCCAAGCTTGACGGGCCGTTCGAACACAAGCTGCTGCACACCATTCGCGGCATGGGTTATGTGCTGGAGAATCGCAGTGTCGGCTAACTCCATTGCCCTGCGCCTCAGCAGCATGTTCACCCTGGTGGCGGCGCTGATATTCCTGTTGATCGGCGGCGCGCTGTATCAGCAGGTGGACCGCAGCCTGGGCTTGCTGCCAGGGGCGGAGCTGGACGCGCGCTACAGCGTGTTGGAATCCTCTGTGAACCGCTTCGGCACGCCGGACCATTGGGTGAAGATTCAAGCCAAGCTCAAATTACTCGGCGAGGAAGACAAGCGCATCCGCTTCTGGGTCGTCAGCAGCGATCCGACCTACGAGTATGGCAACCCCGATGCGCAGATCCGCGCCTTCGCCGAGGGCCCGACCGGCAAGCGGGATCTGCGCCTGCCGGGGCGCGAGTACCCGTTCAAGGTGCTGGTGAGCCAGTTCCCGGCCAAGGACCAACGCCCGCCGCTGCGCTTCATGATTGCCATCGACACCGAAAACTTCCGCGCCACCCAGCACCACCTGCTGGTGGCGCTGGTCAGCCTGGCGCTGGTCGGCGTGGTGCTGGCGGCGCTGCTGGGGTTCTGGGTGTCGCGCATTGGCCTCAAGCCGCTGGGCAAACTCTCGGATGAAGCACAGAAACTGGCGCCACCGAAGCTCTCCGGGCGCCTGCAACTGTCGCCGCTGCCGCCGGAGCTGAGTCAGTTCGTCAACTCGTTCAACGCCACTCTGGACCGCGTGGAACAGGCCTACTCGCGCCTGGAGTCGTTCAACGCCGACGTCGCCCACGAACTGCGCTCGCCGCTGACCAACCTGATCGGCCAGACCCAGGTTGCCCTGACACGCGGGCGCTCGGCCGAGCACTACTTCGAGGTGCTGCAATCCAATCTCGAGGAATTGGAACGCCTGCGTTCGATCATCAACGACATGCTGTTCCTCGCCAGCGCCGACCAGGGCAGCAAGGCCACCAAGCTGAGCGAAAGCTCCCTGGCCGATGAAGTGGCGACCACTCTCGACTACCTGGACTTCATCCTTGAAGACGCCCAGGTTCAGGTACGCGTGCATGGCGACGCCCGGGTGCAGATCGAAAAAGCCCACCTGCGCCGCGCCCTGATCAACCTGCTGAGCAATGCGGTGCAGCACACCGCGCCGGGGCAGGTGATCGATGTGAACATCGACGTGCTGGAGCATCAGGTGGCAATCGGCGTGACCAACCCTGGTGACGTGATTGCCAGCGAACACCTGCCCCGGCTGTTCGAACGCTTCTATCGGGTGGACGCGTCGCGCAGCAACAGCGGGGCGAATCACGGCTTGGGGCTGGCCATCGTCAAGGCGATTGCCTTGATGCACGGCGGTGATGTGTTCGTGCGCAGCGATGTCAGCGGCAATACCTTTGGCATTACCCTGCCGGTCTAGACATCTCCCCCATGGCCCTCAGCATCACTGTTGCTGTTTTGGCAACAGTCATTATCTTGTTACACTCTGTATCGCAGCGCTCGCCTGCGTTAATTTGACGCATCGATGATGCGCGACGGCAAAGGCAGCTGACCCGCTTACCCGAATTTCCCTCGACTTATTTCCAGGGCTCTACACTGGGAATCTGTCTTAAAGCCGCTGACTTCAGCGGCTTTTTTTTGCGGTAAAAAAAGGCCAGGCACACCCCCACGACACTGGCCGTTTTCGATTGACCAAAGGAGCTCCACCGGTGAAGAACTCGCTGACGTTCACCCCGTTATTCCTCGCGATTGCAGCAACGATCGTTCCCCTTGCCCACGCGGCAGACACCACCCCCGCCGACGGATTCGTCGAAGGCTCGCACCTCGACATCAACACCCGCAACTACTACATGAACCGCGACCGTCGCGACCTCCACACCGATGACAGCAAGGAATGGGGCCAAGGTTTTATTGGCACCTTCGAATCCGGCTACACCCAGGGCACCGTCGGCTTCGGCCTGGACGCCCACGCCATGCTTGGCCTCAAGCTCGACGGCGGTGGCGGCACCGACGGTTCCAGCATCCTTCCCTACGGCAGTGCTGACGGCAGCGGCAAAGCGCCCGGTGCGTTCTCCACCGCAGGGGGCACCTTGAAGATGCGCGCCTTCGACACCGAGCTGAAGGCCGGTGACCTGTTCCTCAACAACCCGGTGATCGCCGGCGGCATGACGCGCATGCTGCCGCAGACTTTCCGTGGCGTGAGCCTGAGCAACCACAGTTTCGACGGCTGGATGCTCGAAGGCGGCCAGGCCAGCTTCACCAAGCTCTACAACCAGAGTGGTCACCGACGCATCGGCACCAGCTATGGCGCATTGCCCAGCAACGCTGACAGCCAGCACATGAATTGGGCGGGCGTGTCGTTCAGCGGCATCCCGGGAGTGACCAGCAACCTGTACGCTTCCGAACTCAAGGACGTGTGGCACCAGTACTACTACGACCTGGACTACACCTACGCGCTGAACGACCTGGTCAGCCTCAACCCGGGCCTGCACTACTACCACACCCAGGACACCGGCCAGTCGCTGCTCGGGGATATCGACAACAACACCTACAGCCTGCACTTCACCGTCGGCGTGGGCCACCACAGCGTCACCGCCGCCTACCAGCGGGTCAACGGCAACACGCCGTTCGACTACATCAGCCAGGGCGACAGCGTGTACCTGGACAACTCCCAGCAATACTCGGACTTCAACGGCCCCAATGAGCGCTCATGGAAGCTCAAGTACGCCTACGACTTCGCGGGCCTCGGCATGCCTGGCCTGACCTCGGCGGTGTCCTACATCAGCGGCAAGACCGACCTGACCAAAGTCGACCCGCAAAGCCGTGGCTACAGTGCCTGGTACAGCGCCGATGGCAAGGACGCCAGACACTGGGAACGGGATATCGATGTGAAGTATGTGGTGCAGGGCGGCAAGGCCAAGGATCTGGCGATGCGCCTGCAATGGGCAACCAATCGTGGCAGTCATGGCTACTCGGCGGTGGACCGGGATGTGGATGAGTACCGAGTGATCGTCGACTACCCGATCAACGTGTTCTAACGCGCAGATCTTTCTTTTTAACCGAGTATTTAATTTTCATCGGGTAGAACTAAACTGCCAGCATCCACATCGCTGAAGTCTGCCCGATGAGTCAACGCCGTGTCCGTACCCTGGCCGCACGCCCAGAACTGTTAATGGTTCTGGGCAGCGGTATCACTGTTGTCTTGATCGTGGTCATCGTCGCCGCGTTGCTGATCCGCGAACACGCCAGCACCCTGCAGGCCGCTACGCGCTCAACCACCAATATCGCCCAGTTGATCAACGCCGACGTGCTACGGAACGTCGAGCTCTACGACCTGGCACTCAAAGGGTTGATTGCCGCCAAACAACGCGAAGACCTGTCCCAGGTTACGGCGAATATCCAGCACCTGGTGCAGTTTGACTTGTCCACTGCCGCACCTTTCAAGGGTGAAGTGCTGTTGTTGGACGCCGACGGCGCGGTGATCGCGGACTCTTCCACCCTGCAGCCCACCCCGCGCAACTTTGCCAGCCGCGATTACTTCCAGGTGCATGCCAAAGACGCCCAGGCCGGTTTGTTCATCAGCCGACCGTTCAAGATCCACTGCGATTGCGACCAGGTCTGGCGCATGGCGTTCAGTCGGCGCGTATCAGGCCCCAATGGTGAATTTGCCGGCGTTGCCGTCGCAACCATGCGCCTGGCGTACTTCGATCAGCTTTTCAGTACGCTCACCATCGGCAACGGCAGCAGCGTCAACCTGCTGAGCAACCGAGGCATTTTGCTCGCCCAGCAACCGCTGCTGGAGCGCGACATGATCGACAAGGACCTGAGCGAACGTCCCAACTTCAAGCGCATGCTGCGCGAAGGCAGTGGCAGCTTCCAGGCCATCTCTGCCATCAGCGGCAAGGAGCGCCTGTACACCTTCACCAATGTCGGAGACCTGCCGCTGATTGTGGTGGTGGCCCTGTCCAGTGAAGATGTATTCGCCCCCTGGAAGCGCGCCGCACTGCTGACCAGTGGCGCCACGGGCATCCTGTGTATCGGCTTGTTATGGCTGACCTGGATGCTGCGCCGGGAACTGCGCCGCCGTTATCGCGCAGAGCGCGTCCTGTCAGAACTGGCAGCCACCGACGCCCTGACCGGCCTGGCCAACCGCCGCATCCTCGACGAACGCCTGCGCCTTGAATGGGACCGGGCGCAACGTTCGCTCGAACCACTGACTGTGCTGATGATCGACGTGGACCACTTCAAGGCCTTCAACGACCGCCACGGCCATCATGGTGGCGATGCAGCACTGCGCACGGTGGCCCAGGTTATCAGCGCCAATATCCGCCGCCCTGCCGACCTCGCAGCGCGTTACGGCGGCGAGGAGTTCGCGGTGGTGCTGCCCAATACGGACGCCAAGGGCGCGTGGGTCATCGCCGAGCATATCCGCAGCAGCATCGAACATTTGCCGCGGGTGGCGGGGGATGAGCAGCCGATCACGGCGAGCATCGGCATGAGCACCCGGGACAAGCGCAGCCGGATGTCCCTGGAGGGCTTGCTGCTCAGTGCGGACCGGGCGTTGTATGAGGCCAAGCACACGGGGCGCAATCGGATTGTGGATGCCAGTGAGGGGTGATGATCGCCACCACGCTGCGCATGGGAACGAGGGAGGCGCGTCACAGGCACATAAAAAAAGGCCACCCGAAGGCAGCCTTTAAAAACTAAAGAAAGAGAGTTGTTACTTACACCGCCGCAACGGGACGCATGTAAGAGATCGGTGCGGTGCTGGCATCTTCGAAGGTCACGACTTCCCAAGCGTCTGTCTGCTCAATCAACTTGCGCAGCAGCTGGTTGTTAAGGGCGTGGCCCGACTTGAAGCCTTTGAACTCGCCTATCAGGCTATTGCCCAGCAGGTAGAGGTCACCGATTGCATCGAGGATCTTGTGCTTCACGAATTCGTCTTCATAGCGAAGGCCGTCTTCGTTCAGTACACCATCCGCGTCGACCACAATGGCGTTTTCAACGCTGCCGCCGAGTGCGAGGTTGTGCTTGCGCAGGTACTCGATGTCACTCATGAAACCAAAGGTGCGGGCGCGGCTGACTTCTTTTACGAACGAAGTGCTGGAAAAATCCACGCTTGCGCTTTGGGTGCGGTCGCGAAATACCGGGTGATCGAAATCGATCTCAAAGCTCACTTTAAAGCCTTCGAACGGGACGAAGGTGGCGCGCTTGTCGCCGTCTTCTACTGTCACTTCCCGCAGAATGCGAATGAACTTCTTGGCTGCGTCCTGTTCTTCCAGGCCGGCAGATTGAATCAAGAATACGAAGGGACCAGCGCTGCCATCCATGATGGGGACTTCGGACGCGGAGAGCTCGACGTAGGCGTTATCGATGCCCAGGCCAGCCATGGCCGAGAGCAAGTGCTCCACCGTGTCCACCTTGACGTCACCGTTGACCAATGTGGTCGACATCGTGGTTTCGCCGACGTTTTCCGCGCGAGCAGGAATCTGCACCACAGGGTCCAGGTCGGCACGAACAAACACGATGCCGGTGTCGACAGGTGCAGGTTTGAGGGTCAGGTATACCTTCTCCCCGGAGTGCAGACCTACACCTGTGGCACGAATAATATTCTTCAGGGTGCGTTGTTTAATCATGGCTTGGACCGCTTCAGCGCAAATTGCGAACTGGTATCAACAAAGGCTGGCGATAATAGCAGACCAGACCTTTGCTGAACACCAATCACCTTCATAGCCCTGATACATTCCATTAATCGGCCTGACGACGCAGGAATGCCGGGATGTCCAGGTAGTCCAGATCATCTTGCGGATTCGGGCTACGGGACGCTGCAGCACCGGCCTGAGCCTGATTGCGCATCACGGTCGGACGGTCCAGATCACGGTAGTTCACCGACGGCAGTTCCTGACGCGCAGGCGCTGGAGCGGCAGCCGCTTGGCTGGCGTGGCTGTTGTGGCCGGTATGAACGGTATTGTCGATGACCTTTACAGGCTTCTCGATTTTTGCGCCCAGGCCGGTCGCGACCACGGTCACATGCAGTTCGTCGCGCATGTCTGGATCGATCACGGTGCCGACTTTGACCATCGCGTGCTCGGAAGCGAAGGCTTCGATGATGCTACCCACGTCGGAGTACTCACCCAGGGACAGGTCAGGACCGGCGGTGATGTTCACCAGAATGCCGCGTGCGCCTTGCAGGTTCACGTCTTCGAGCAATGGGTTGCGGATGGCCGCTTCGGTGGCTTCACGCGCACGGTTCGGACCGCTGGCGCAGCCAGTGCCCATCATCGCCATGCCCATTTCGCTCATCACGGTACGCACGTCGGCAAAGTCGACGTTGATCATGCCCGGGCGCTTGATGATGTCGGAGATACCGCGAACGGCACCGGCCAGTACATCGTCAGCCTTGGCGAACGCGGACAGCAGGCTCGCGTCCTTGCCCAGGATGGTCAGCAGCTTCTCGTTGGGGATGGTGATCAACGAGTCGACGCTTTCAGACAGCAGACGGATACCTTCGTCGGCGATCTGCATGCGCTTGCGGCCTTCGAACGGGAACGGACGGGTCACGACGGCGACCGTCAGAATCCCCATTTCCTTGGCCACTTCGGCGATGATCGGCGCTGCGCCGGTACCGGTACCGCCGCCCATGCCGGTGGTGATGAACACCATGTTGGTGCCTTGCAGCACTTCGGCGATACGCTCGCGGTCTTCCAGCGCGGCTTGACGGCCGACTTCCGGGTTGGCGCCAGCGCCGAGGCCCTTGGTCACGGCGGTGCCCAATTGCAGGATGGTCCGCGCGCCGATGCTCTTCAGCGCCTGGGCATCAGTGTTGGCGCAGATGAATTCAACGCCTTCAATGTTGCTCTTGACCATATGGTTGACAGCGTTGCCGCCGCCACCGCCGACACCGATCACTTTGATGACCGGGCTGGCGGGGATGTTGTCTACGAGTTCGAACATGTTCCCTCTCCTTTCGTTTTCTCTAGTTTTTTCGCCTACTGCTTGTTTCGGTGCTGCGGTGTTGCGGTAAATCTTTAGAAATTGCCTTTGACCCACGCCTGCAGCCGCTCGAACAACGGCGCCTTGGCCTCGTCGTCGCTGCGGTAGCTGTCACGGTTGCTCGGGCCCGACAGGGAAATGCCGTCGGTCTGCTTTTGCAGCCCGTACAACAGCAAGCCCACACCGGTGGAATAAATCGGGTTGCGCACCACGTCGCCCAGGCCTTTGACACCATGGGGAACACCCAGGCGGACCGGCATGTGGAAGATTTCCTCGGCCAGTTCGACCGCGCCTTCCATCTTCGAGGTGCCACCGGTCAGCACAATGCCGGCCGGGATCAAATCTTCGTAGCCGCTGCGGCGCAGTTCAGCCTGGATCAGGGTGAACAGCTCGTCGTAGCGCGGCTCGACCACTTCGGCCAGGGCCTGGCGCGACAACTCACGCGGTGGACGGTCGCCCACGCTTGGCACCTTGATGGTTTCACCGGCACCGGCCAGCTTGGCCAGGGCGCAGGCGTAGCGGATCTTGATTTCTTCGGCGTACTGGGTCGGTGTACGCAGCGCCATGGCGATGTCGTTGGTCACCTGGTCGCCGGCAATCGGGATCACGGCGGTGTGACGGATCGCACCCTCGGTGAAGATCGCGATGTCGGTGGTGCCGCCGCCGATGTCTACCAGGCATACGCCCAGTTCTTTTTCGTCGTCGGTCAGTACCGAATACGCGGAGGCAAGCTGCTCGAGAATGATGTCGTCGATTTCCAGGCCGCAGCGGCGCACGCATTTTTCAATGTTCTGCGCGGCGTTGACGGCACAGGTCACCACGTGGACCTTGGCTTCCAGACGTACGCCCGACATGCCCAGGGGCTCGCGGACGCCTTCCTGGTTATCGATCACGTAGTCCTGCGGCAGGGTGTGCAGCACGCGCTGGTCAGCCGGGATCGCCACGGCCTGGGCGGCGTCGAGGACGCGCTCAAGGTCGGCGGCGCTGACTTCACGGTCGCGAATCGCCACGATGCCGTGGGAGTTCAGGCTGCGGATATGGTTGCCCGCCACGCCGACGAACGCCGAGTGAATCCGGCAACCGGCCATCAGCTGCGCTTCTTCGATGGCGCGCTGGATCGATTGCACGGTGGACTCGATGTTGACCACCACGCCCTTCTTCAGGCCACGGGACGGATGCGTGCCAATACCGACGATTTCGATCGTGCCGTCTTCCCCGACCTCGCCCACCAGCGCCACCACCTTGGAGGTGCCGATATCGAGACCGACGATCATTTTGCCGCTTTGCACGTTTGCCATGGGTCCTGCCTCTTCTTAATTCTTCGCGACAGCGGGTTGCGCTGCCGTGGGCGCAGCCGGTTCACGCCAGCCGACGGCAAGGCCGTTGGCGTAACGCAGGTCGACGCTCGCAATGTTCGTAATCTGTTCTTTCAAGGTCTTGTCATAGATGGCGATGAAACGGCGCATCTTTTCCACCAGGCGGTCGCGTCCCAGCAACAACTGGATGCCCGGGCCGGAACTGCCTGCCCCGGTCGTCAAAAACCAGCTGCCCCGTTCACGCAGTTCCAGGCGTGCAATGGAGAAGCCCATTGGCCGCAGCATCTGGCTCAGGGCCTGGTACTGCTGCATCACTTGCTGCTGCGCCCGCTGCGGCCCGAACAGCTGCGGCAGGTGCTCGTAGTTGGCCAGCTCACGCGGAGTGAACGCCTGGCCCTGGTTGTTCAACAGCGCCTCATCGCCCCAACGGGCCACGGGCAGTTGCTCTTCCAGGCGGATCGTCACCTGGTCCGGCCAGACGCGGCGGACTTCGGCGTGGGCGATCCACGGCATCTGCTCAAGCTCCCGACGCATACCGGCCAGGTCAATGGTGAAGAAGCTCGCGGCCAGGAACGGGCCGATACGCTGCTGCACCGCTTGCTGGCTGATGTAGCTCAGGTCGCCCTGCACGCTGATCTTGGTGATCGGCCGGTCGGCGTACGGCAATAGACGCTGCGCGCCCTCGTAAGTGCCGAAGCCCAACACCACCAGCATCACCGGCCAGAACAGCGCCTTGAGGAAACCAAAGTTGGCTTTCGGCAGGCGCGCCGACATCGGCTCTTTAGCCACCATTCGACTGGCACCCCGTGGCACCGGCTTGCGGCTCGGTGCTTGTGGGGGCTGATGACGAAGCGATGCGCCTTTCATGTCCTTAGCCTCTTGGCTCGATGCTGGCGGCCAGAATCGCCAGCACCAACTGCTGGAAATCCAGGCCGGCTGCGCGAGCGGCCATCGGTACCAGGCTGTGGTCGGTCATGCCCGGTGCGGTGTTGACTTCCAGGAACCAGAAATTCCCTTGGTCATCCTGCATCACGTCTGCCCGTGCCCAACCGGCAATACCCAACGCCTCACAGGCTTTCGCCGTGAGGTCCATCAATTCCTGTTCTTTGGTTGCGTCAAGGCCGCACGGGATCCGGTACTGGGTATCGGAGGCCAGGTACTTGGCGTCGTAGTCGTAAAAGGTGTGGGGCGTGCCCAATGCGATGGGCGGCAATACCTGGCCACGCAGGGTGGCGATGGTGTACTCGGGACCCTGGATCCACTGTTCCACCAACACTTGCGAATCGTAGGTACTTGCCGCTTTCCATGCGTCGATCAATTCGGCGGCCGAGTTCACTTTAGCCATGCCGATACTGGAGCCTTCATGGGCAGGTTTGACGATCAAAGGCAGGCCCAGTTCCTTGGCTGCAGAAATACAATCGTCTTCGCTGCACAGAACACTGTGACGCGGGGTCGGAATACCCAGGCTGTGCCACACCTGCTTGGTGCGCAACTTGTCCATGGCCAGTGCCGAAGCGAGGATGCCGCTGCCGGTGTAAGGGATACCGGCACACTCCAACAGGCCCTGCATGCTGCCGTCTTCACCGCCACGGCCGTGCAGGATGATGAAGGCACGGTCGATCTTCTCGGCCTGCAGGCGGGCGAGGAAGTCATCGCCCACGTCGATCCCGAACGCATTCACGCCGGCACTTTGCAGCGCATCGAGCACGGCGTTGCCGGACTTGAGCGACACTTCGCGCTCGGCGCTCTTGCCGCCGAACAGCACGGCCACGCGGCCGAAGTCGGCTGGCGCGATTGTCGAAAACAGGGAGCCGTAGTCAGCAGTCATTTCGACGCCCCCTTCTTGGCGGCCGCAAACAGCGGGCTCGCCAGCAACTTAGGCGCAAGGCCACCGATATCACCGGCACCCTGGCACAGCAGGATGTCGCCGGCGCGCAGCAGCGGCTTGACGATCGGCGCCAGGTCCACACCGCGCTCGATGTAGATCGGGTCCAACTGGCCGCGCTGGCGGATGCTGTTGCACAGCTTGCGGCTGTCGGCGCCGGGGATCGGTTCTTCACCGGCCGGGTAGACTTCCATCAGCAGCAGCACGTTGGCATCGGCCAATACATTGACGAAATCGTCGTACAAATCGCGGGTGCGGCTGTAGCGGTGCGGCTGGTAGACCATCACCAGGCGACGCTCCGGCCAGCCACCGCGCACGGCCTTGATCACCGCGGCAACTTCGGTCGGGTGGTGGCCATAGTCATCCACCAGCATCACATCACCGCCTTCCACCGGCAGTTGGCCGTAGACCTGGAAGCGTCGGCCGACACCGGCAAAGCGCGACAGGCCCTCGACGATGGCTTCATCGCTGACGCCCTCGTCGGAGGCGATGCAGATGGTCGCCAGGGAATTCAATACGTTGTGGTTGCCCGGCATGTTCACCGACACATCCAGCGGCTCGCGGTCGGGACGCAGCACGGTGAAGTAGGTCTGCATGCCTTCCTGGCGCACATTGATCGCGCGCACGTCGGCGTCTTCGCTGAAGCCGTAGGTCACGGTCGGACGCTTGACCTGGGGCAGGATTTCACGCACCACCGGGTCGTCCAGACAAAGCACGGCCAGACCGTAGAACGGCAGGTTGTGCAGGAACTCGACGAAGGTTTTCTTCAACTTGTTGAAGTCACCGTCGTAGGTGGCCATGTGATCTTCGTCGATGTTGGTGACCACAGCGACCAGCGGTTGCAGGTGCAGGAAACTGGCGTCGCTTTCATCGGCTTCGGCGATCAGGTAGCGGCTGGTACCGAGCTGGGCATTGGTACCGGCCGCATTCAGGCGGCCACCGATGACGAAGGTCGGGTCCAGGCCACCGGCGGCGAACACCGAGGCAATCAGGCTGGTGGTGGTGGTCTTGCCATGGGTACCGGCGACGGCGATGCCGTGGCGATAGCGCATCAGCTCGGCGAGCATCTCGGCGCGTGGCACCACGGGAATGCGGCGCTCAAGAGCAGTGGCCACTTCCGGGTTGGAGGTGTTCACGGCGCTGGACACCACCAGCACGTCAGCCTCGGCAGCGTTCTCGGCGCGGTGACCGATAAAGATCTGCGCGCCAAAGGACTTCAGGCGCTCGGTAACCGGCGACTCTTTCAAATCCGAGCCGGACACCTGGTAGCCCAGGTTCAGCAACACTTCGGCGATGCCGCACATGCCCACGCCGCCGATACCGACGAAGTGGATGCGACGGATGCGGCGCATTTCCGGTTGTGGCATGGCTTTCTGATTCTCAACCATGGGCCACCTCCAGGCAGATATCGACCACGGTGCGGGTTGCGTCAGGTTTGGCCAGGCGGCTTGCGGTGCTCGCCATGTTGTTGAGTCGTTCCGGTTGCATCAAAACCTCGGTCAGGCGTGCGGCCAAATCGGCGGCGCCAGTCGTTCTTTGCGGCAGCAGGAAGGCAGCGCCCTCCCCGGCCAAATATTCGGCGTTGCGGGTCTGGTGATCGTCGATGGCGTGGGGCAAGGGCACCAGCAAGGACGGCAGACCGGCAGCAGCCAGTTCACTGACGGTCAGCGCACCCGCGCGACAGACCACCAGGTCGGCCCAGCCATAGGCATGGGCCATGTCTTTGATAAAGGGCTGCACATTGGCCGCCACACCGGCTTCGCGATAACGCGTGGCGGTGACTTCATCGTGGTTCTTGCCGGCCTGGTGGAAGATCTCCGGGCGCAATTCCACGGGGAGTTGCGCCACGGCTTCCGGCAGCAATTTATTCAGCGGCTCGGCACCCAGGCTTCCGCCCAGGATCAGCAGGTGCGCCTTGCGCCCCGCCAGTGCTTCGCGGGCGATATCCATAAACAGCTCGGTGCGCACCGGGTTGCCGGTGGTACGGCGCTTATCCGACACACTGAAGGTGTTGGGGAACGCCTCGCACACCCGCGCAGCCAGCGGCACCAGCAAACGGTTGGCGGTACCGGCCACGGCGTTCTGCTCGTGCACGATCACCGGCACGCCGGCAAGTCTGGCGGCGACGCCACCGGGGCCGGTCACATAACCACCGAAGCCGAGCACACACACCGGCTGCAATTCACGGATGACCTTGCGCGCCTGCCACACCGCCTTGAGCAACACGAACGGTGCCTTGAGCAGGGACAACGTGCCCTTGCCGCGCAGGCCCGTGACGTTGATCAGGTGCAACGGCAATCCCGCATTCGGCACCAACTCGTTTTCGATGCCGCGCGGTGTACCCAGCCAGTGCACGGTGTAGCCACGGTTCTGGAATTCCCGCGCGCACGCCAGGGCCGGGAACACATGGCCCCCGGTGCCGCCGGCCATGATCAGCACGTTAGCGCCCATGGGTCGGCTCCTCGGCGAAGTCGCTTTCGCTGAACTCCATCTCTTCACTGCCCAGGTGGGTTCGACTCTCCCACTCGATGCGCAGCAACAAGCCAAGACAGGCGCAGCAGATCACCAACGAACTGCCGCCATAGCTGAGGAACGGCAAGGTCAGGCCCTTGGTCGGCAGCAGGCCGACGTTCACCCCGATGTTGATCAGGAACTGGCCGATCCACAGAAACGACAAGCCGTAGGCCACATAGGCGGCGAAATACTGTTTGGCCTTCTCGGCCCACAGGCCGATGTACATGCCGCGGACACACACGAACACGAACAGGGCGACGGTGCACAGCGAGCCGACCACGCCAAGTTCTTCGGCGAGTACGGAGAACACGAAGTCGGTGTGCGCTTCCGGCAGGTAGAACTGCTTCTGCACGCTGTTGCCCAGGCCCACGCCCAGCCATTCGCCACGACCGAAGGCGATCAAGGCCTGGGTCAATTGGTAGCCGGAACCGAACTGGTCGGACCAGGGGTCGGTAAAGGTGATCAGACGCGCCATCCGGTACGGTTGCGCCTGTACCAGGATGGTCACCGCAGCCACTGCCAGCACCACCATCAAGCTGAAGCGGAACAAGCCCACGCCGCCGAGGAACAGCATCGCCGCCGCCGCGCCCATCATCACCACGGTGGCGCCGAAGTCAGGTTCCATCAGCAACAGGCCGGCCATGGGCAGCAGCACGATGAATGGCTTGAAGAAGCCCATCCAGCTTTCGCGCACTTCCTTCTGGCGACGCACCAGGTAACCGGCCAGGTAGATCACCACGAACACCTTGGCGATTTCCGACGGCTGCACGTTGAACGCACCGAAGCCAATCCAGCGCATCGAGCCGTTCACCTCGCGGCCGATGCCGGGCAGGATCACCATGACCAGCAAGCCGAACGCGCCGATCAGCATCAGCCAGCCCAGGCGCTGCCAGGTGGCGATGGGGATCATCATGGTAACGATGCACGCGCCCAGGCCGATAATCAGGTACACCAGGTGACGGATCATCATGTACAGGGTATTGCCCGATTGCACGGCGGCCACTTCGGAAGAAGCCGAGGTGATCATCACCAGGCCCAGGCCCAGCAGCGCGAGGCAACCGGCGAGCATCGGGAAATCAAGGTCGATGCCGCGCCCGGTAATGATCGGCGACGGGTACGGCTTGATGATGTTTCTGAAGTCAATGCTCATGCCAAGCCCTCCACGGTGCGGGCGAACAACTGGCCGCGCTCTTCGTAGTTCTTGAACATGTCGAAACTGGCGCACGCCGGCGACAGCAGTACCGCATCGCCTGGCTGGGCCAGGGCTTGGCACTGGGCAATAGCGTCGTCCAGGGAGGTGGCACGCACCTGTGGCACGGCATCGCCAAGCGCGGCGGCGATCAAATCGGCGTCGCGGCCCATCAACACCACGGCGCGGCAATGGGCAGCCACCGGTGCCTTGAGGTCCTTGAAATCGGCACCCTTGCCGTCGCCACCGGCGATCAGCACCAGTTTGCCTTCGATATCGGCGCCCAGGCCTTCGATGGCGGCCAATGCGGCCCCCACGTTGGTGGCCTTGGAGTCGTTGTAGTAACTGACACCATCAAGGTCGCGGACCCACTGGCAGCGATGTTCAAGGCCGCCGAAGGTGCGCAGGCTCGACAGCATGGCGTCGAACGGCAAGCCCACGGCGTGCCCCAAGGCCAACGCGGCCAAGGCGTTGGATTGGTTATGGGCGCCACGGATTTTCAGCTCGCGCACCGGCATCAGGTTCTGGAATTCGAAGGCCAGGTACTTCTCGCCGTTCTCTTCACGAATGCCGAAGGCCTTGAAGTCGGGTTTGCCCAGGCCGAAGGTCCAGCACGGCATGCCCTCGCCCATCAGCGGACGGCTCAGCGCATCCTGGCGATTGACCACAAATTGCTTGGCGCCGCGGAAGATCCGGTGCTTGGCCAGGTGGTACGCCGGCAGGCCGCTGTAGCGGTCCATGTGGTCTTCGCTGACGTTCAACACGGTGGCCACTTCAGCGCCCAGGTCGTGGGTGGTTTCCAGCTGGAAGCTCGACAGTTCCATCACGTACAACTCGACGTCGTCGCTGAGCAGGTCCAGCGCCGGCGTGCCGAGGTTGCCGCCCACGGCCACGCGCTTGCCGGCCGCCATCGCCATCTCGCCGACCAGGGTGGTCACGGTGCTTTTCGCGTTGGAACCGCTGATGGCCACGATCGGCGCCTTCGCATTGCGTGCAAACAGGTCGATATCGCCGGACAGCTTCACGCCACGGGCCGCTGCGGCTTGCAGGGCCGGTGTCGCCAGGGCCAGGCCGGGGCTCACGTAGAGCTCATCGGCGCGGCACAGAAACTCGACATCCAGCTCGCCACAACGCACTTCCACGTGCGGGTAGTCACGGCGCAGCGTGACCAGCTCCGGTGGATTTTCCCGCGTATCGGCCACGGCAAACGACGTGCCCCGGTTCGCCAGGAAGCGAACCAGGGACATGCCGCTCTTGCCGAGGCCGACAACGATGCGGAAGTGGTCTGAAGCGATCAGGGACACTCGTTTCTACCTCAGTTTCAGGGTGGCAAGGCCGACCAGGACCAGAATCACGGTGATGATCCAGAAACGGACAATCACACGCGGCTCAGGCCAGCCCTTGAGTTCAAAGTGGTGGTGAATCGGCGCCATGCGGAACACGCGGCGCCCGGTCAACTTGAAGGACGCCACCTGGATGACCACCGACAGGGTTTCCATCACGAACACACCGCCCATGATGAACAACACGATTTCCTGGCGAACGATCACCGCGATGGTGCCCAGGGCCGCGCCCAGCGCCAGTGCGCCGACGTCGCCCATGAAGACTTGTGCGGGGTAGGTGTTGAACCACAGGAACCCCAGGCCGGCACCGATCAAGGCGCCGCAGAACACGATCAGTTCACCCGCGCCCGGTACGTAGGGGATCAGCAGGTATTCAGCGAATTTCACGTTACCCGACAGGTAGCAGAAGATACCCAGGGCGCCGCCCACCATCACCGTCGGCATGATCGCCAGGCCGTCGAGGCCGTCGGTCAGGTTCACCGCGTTGCTGGAGCCGACGATCACGAAGTAGGTCAGCACCACGAAGCCGATGCCCAACGGGATGCTGGCGTCCTTGAGCATCGGGATGATCAAGGTGGTTTCCACTGCGCTTGGCGCCGTGGTGTAGAGGAAGATCGCGGCGGCAAGGCCGAACACCGACTGCCAGAAATACTTCCAGCGGCTTGGCAGCCCCTTGGAGTTTTTCTCGATCACTTTGCGGTAGTCATCGACCCAGCCGATGGCGCCGAACAGCAGGGTCACCAGCAGCACCACCCATACGTAGCGGTTGTGCAGGTCGGCCCACAGCAAGGTGCTGATACCGATGGACGACAGGATCAGCGCACCGCCCATGGTCGGGGTGCCGGACTTGGACAGGTGCGACTGCGGGCCGTCATTACGAACCGATTGACCAATTTGCAGGTTCTGCAGGGTGCGGATCATCCACGGCCCTAAAAACAGCGACAAAGACAGCGCGGTCAGCACACCCAGGATCCCGCGCAGGGTCAGGTACTGAAAGACCGCGAAGCCTTTGTGGAACTGTTGCAGATACTCAGCCAGCAGCAGCAGCATTAATGTTTCTCCGTACTTGAGCCACACAAGGCCGCGACGACGTTTTCCATCACCGCGCTGCGCGATCCCTTGATCAAAATGGTTGTGTGTTTGTCTTGTTCTGCCACGCCCAGTGCCTGGATCAACTCGGCCTGGGTGGCGAAATGTCGCGCACCGGGGCCGAAGGCAGCCACGGCATGGGCCATGTTCGGGCCGACGGCGTAGAGGGCGTCGACTTTACCGGTGGCATAGGCCCCGACTTCACGATGACCTTGTTCAGCCCAGTCGCCCAACTCGCCGATATCGCCCAACACCAGTACCTTGCGCCCATCGAAACCTTTGAGCAGGTCGACAGCGGCGTTGACGGACGATGGGTTGGCGTTATAGGTGTCATCGATCACACGCATGCCGTTGCTCGCCAGTTGCGCAACAGTGCGGCCCTTGACCGGCTGCACCGCGCCCAGGCCCGTAGCGATACCGAACAGCGACACGCCCAAGGCGCCAGCCGCAGCCGCAGCGGCCAGGGCATTGGCGACGTTATGGTTGCCGAGCAAATTCAGTTGCACGTGCTCGCTACCTTGCGGGGTGTGCAACGTGAAGGACGGGCAGCCACGGGCATCGACGGTGATGTCGGAGGCATGGAAATCAGCCGCGGCGTTAAGCACGGCAAACGTCAGGACCTTGCGACCGGCGGCGCGTACACGCCAGGTCTCGAAGGCCTTGTCGTCCAGGTTCAAGACTGCGGTGCCCGATGCAGCGAGGCCCTCGAGGATTTCCCCCTTGGCCTCGACGATTTTTTCCGGGCCACCGAACTCGCCGACGTGGGCCGTACCGGCGTTATTGATAATGGCGACGTGGGGCTTGGTCAGCGCCACGGTGTAGGCAATTTCGCCGACGCGCGAGGCACCCAGTTCGATCACCGCCGCCGTGTGTTCCGGGGCGAGTTCGAGCAGGGTCAGCGGAGCGCCGAAATCATTGTTCAGGTTGCCACGGGTGGCCAGCACGGGGCCGCGCGTACGCAGGATACCGGCGAGCAGTTCCTTGACCGTGGTCTTGCCGCTGGAGCCGGTGATGGCGGCAACGGGCTTATCGAAAGCGGCACGGTTCAGCGCCCCCAATTGGCCGAGGGCCAGGCGGGTGTCGGCGACCAGCAGTTGCGGCAAGGTGGAATCAGCCACTTCGCGCTGCACCAAGGCACCTGCGGCGCCTTTGGCGGCGACTTCGTTCAGATAGTCGTGACCGTCGAAACGCGGGCCGGCCAGGGCGACAAACAGTTGCCCCGGCTGGATCGCGCGGCTGTCGATGCTCACGCCGCTGAAGCTGCAATCGCTCGACAGTACGCGTGCCGACAGGGCCTGGGTCAGTTCGCTGAACGTCATCGCCTTAAGCATGGGCAACCTCCCAGGCGGTCAAGGCATGATCGGCCTCGACCAGATCGGAGAAGGCATGCCGCTCGCCGTTGATTTCCTGGTAATCCTCATGCCCCTTACCGGCCAGCACAACCACGTCGTCAGCACTGGCGCTGGCGATCAACCGGGCGATTGCCGCGCCGCGACCGGCGACGAAGGTGGCCTTGGATGCATCTTTGAAGCCGGTGCGAATGTCATCGAAAATCCGGCTTGGGTCTTCGCTGCGCGGGTTGTCGTCGGTGACGAGCACACCATCGGCCAGGCGTTCGACGATCTCGGCCATCAACGGCCGCTTGCCGCGATCACGATCACCGCCACAGCCGAACAGGCAGAGCAACTTGCCCTTGGCGTGAGGGCGCAAGGCTTCGAGGACTTTTTCCAGCGCATCCGGGGTATGGGCGTAGTCAACCACCACCAGCGGCTGCGTACCGCCACCCAGGCGCTGCATGCGACCGGCCGGGCCTTCCAGCTTCGGCAGCACCTTGAGAATCTCGTCCAGTGCGTAATCCAGGCCGAGCAGTGCGCCGATGGCGGCAAGTACATTACTCAGGTTGAAACGCCCGAGCAGGGTGCTGCGCAAGTGGTGCTCGCCCTGAGGCGTGACCAGTGTGGCGCGCACGCCTTCGTCATTGAATTGGGCTTCGCGGCAATACAGGTACGCGCCGGCGTCTTCCAGGCTGTAGGTGATCAGGCGCGCTTCGCTGTCTTGGGCCGCCAGTTGGCGACCAAAAGCGTCGTCCAGGTTGATCACCCGGCACTTGAGGTCATTCCAGGCAAACAGCTTGGCCTTGGCGGCGGCGTACGCCTCCATGGTGCCGTGATAATCCAGGTGATCGCGGGACAGGTTGGTCATCACTGCCACATCAAAGGCCAGGGCGGTGACGCGGCCCTGGTCCAGACCGTGGGACGACACTTCCATGGCAATTGCCTTGGCACCGGCCTTTTTCAGGTCGGCCAGGGTCGCTTGCACTGCGATGGGGTTCGGCGTGGTATGTAGGCCGCTTTGCAGCGCGCCATAAAAACCGGTACCCAGGGTGCCGACGATGCCGCAGTGCTGGCCCAGCAGGTCAAGGGCCTGGGCGACCAATTGGGTCACGCTGGTCTTGCCGTTGGTACCCGTCACGCCCACCAGATTGAGGTGGCGGCTCGGGTCGCCGTAAAAACGCCCGGCAATATCGGACAGTTGCTTGGCCAGCCCCTTGACCGGGATCAGCGGCACGTCGGTGATCGGCAGCACCGTGGCGCCTTCGACTTCATAGGCCACGGCAGCCGCGCCGCGCTGCAGAGCGTCGGCGATGTGCGCACGGCCATCGTACTTGCCGCCCGGCACCGCCAGGAACAGGTCGCCAGCGCGCACGTTACGGCTGTCCAGGGTCAACTCGCGAATCAGCAGATCGCGGCCGGCGTGGGCAAAAATCTTGTTCAGGCTAAGAGACATCAGCCGCGCCCTCCATTGGCTTTTACTGCAGCGGCCGGTGGTCCGGCATTCGCTTGTTGGGTCGGCGGCAGGTTATCCGGGGTGATGTTCATCAGGCGCAGGGTGCCGGACATCACTTTGCTGAACACCGGCGCCGATACCAGGCCACCGAAGTAACCGGCTTTGCTCGGCTCATCGATCACAACGACGATGGCGTAGCGCGGATCGCTCATCGGGCCGAAGCCGGCGAACAGCGAGCGGTAGGAGTTTTCGGCGTAGCCCTTGGTGCCCACCGACGTCTTACGCGCGGTACCGGACTTGCCGGCCACGTGATACGCCGGCACCTGGGCACGGAATACGCCGCGCGGTGCTTCGATCACTTGTTGCAGCATGCCCTGCATGGTCTTGGCGACGTTTTCCGGGATCACCTGGGTGGCTTTCGGCGCTTCGTCGACGTGGATCAGGCTCAGCGGCACCATGCGTCCGTTATTGGCCAGCACGGAGAAGGCATGGGCCAGCTGGATGGCGGTCACCGACAGGCCGTAGCCGTAGGAAAGCGTGGCGGTCTCGGCTTTTTTCCAGTCGCGGTAGTTGGGCAGGTTGCCGACGCGCTCACCCGGGAAATCCAGGCCGGTGGGTTGCCCCAGGCCGATCTTCTGCGCCAGGTGGTAGATGGTTTCACCACCGATATCGAAGGCGACCTTACTCATGCCCACGTTACTGGAGTTGATCAGGATACCTGTCAAATCCAGCACCGGACCTTCAGTACGGGACACGTCGCGAATGGTGTATTTACCCAGCTGCAACGTACCCGGATACACCTCGACCTTGTCGCTGGGTTTCCAGCGTCCGGTTTCCAGGGCGGCACTCATGGAGATGGCTTTCATGGTCGAGCCCGGCTCGAACACGTCGATCATCGCGCGGTTACGCATCATCGCCGGTTGCAGGTTGCGACGGTTGTTCGGGTTGTAGGTCGGCTGGTTGACCATGGCTAGGATCTCGCCGGTCTTCACGTCCATGATCACCAGGCTGCCGGCCTTGGCGCCGTTCTCGATGATCGCGTTACGCAGCTCACGGTTGGCCAGGTATTGCAGGCGCAGGTCAATCGACAACGCCAAGGGCTTTCCGGCCTTGGCGTTTTTGGTGACTTGGACATCCTTGATCAACCTGCCGCGCCGATCCTTGATGACCTGTCGTTTCCCCGGCACCCCAGCCAGCCATTCATCGTAGGCGAGTTCCACACCTTCACGACCATGATCGTCAATGTCGGTAAAGCCGACCATATGGGCAGTGGTTTCACCGGCCGGGTAGAAACGACGGAACTCCTCGATGCCGTAGACACCGGGGACTTTAAGGTCGAGCACCTGCTGGCCTTGTTCGGGGGTAAGGCCGCGAACGAGGTAGATAAATTCTTTATTTGCCTGGGCCTCGAGGCGCTCAGCCAAGGCTTTCGGATCCTGGCCCAGGGCGGCAGCCAACTGCGGCCACTTGTCCTTGGCAACCTGCAATTCCTTGGCGTTGGCCCACAGGGTGGTCACCGGGGTACTCACCGCCAACGGCTCGCCGTTACGGTCGGTGATCAGGCCACGGTGCGCAGGGATCTGGATATGACGCAGGCTACGGGCATCGCCCTGGCCGATCAGGAAGTCACGGTCGACCACTTGCAGGTCGATGATCCGCCAGGCAATCGCACCCACCATCAATGCCAGCAAGCCGAGCATCAGGCGGAAGCGCCATGGGTAGAGTGCGCCTTCAAGCTTCATCATGGCGCCACCATGCGCACTTCGGCCGCGCCCGGGATGTGCATTTTCAGCTGTTCGGTGGCCAGCACTTCGATACGGCTATGGGCCGTCCAGGTGCTTTGCTCGAGGATCAAACGGCCCCACTCCGCCTGCGCCTTGTCACGCACGCTCAATTCCCCATAGAGGGTGTTGAGCAGTTGGCGGTTGTAATGGGCGCTGTAGGACACCGCAATTGCGGACACCAGCACGCCGACAAACAGCAGCAACATAAAGAAGCTGCCGCCCGGGAGGGGCTTGGCGAAAAGCTTGCTCACCGCAGCTTCTCCGCGACGCGCATGACGGCGCTACGGGAACGTGGGTTGGCCTTGAGTTCGGCTTCGGAAGCGAACTGCGCTTTGCCATGGATTTTGATTTTCGGCACAAAGGCTTCGAAACGTACCGGCAGGTTGCGCGGCAGGTTGTCGGACTCGCCCTTGACCAGGCGGCGCATGAACAGCTTGACGATGCGGTCTTCCAGGGAGTGGAAACTGATCACCACCAGGCGACCGCCTACTTCCAGCGCCTCGAGGGCGGCCTCGAGGCCAGCCTCCAGGTCGCCCAATTCGTTGTTGACGTGGATACGCAGGCCCTGGAACGCGCGGGTCGCCGGGTTCTTGCCCTTTTCCCACGCGGGGTTGGCGACTTTCAGCACTTCGGCCAAGTCGGCGGTGCGCTCGAACGGCTGGATTTCGCGGCGCTCCACCACGGCACGGGCCATGCGGCCGGCGAAGCGCTCTTCACCGTATTCCTTGAACACACGGGCGATTTCTTCCACCGGCGCAGTGGCAATGAACTGCGCGGCACTGACGCCACGGGTAGGGTCCATGCGCATGTCGAGGGGGCCGTCGTTCATGAAGCTGAAGCCGCGCTCCGGGTCATCGAGCTGCGGCGAAGACACGCCCAGGTCGAGCAAAACCCCGGCTACCTTGCCCGCCATGCCACGCTCGGCGACTTCGGCACCCAGCTCGGCAAAGCTGCGCTGCACAACGACAAAGCGGCCGTCTTCGGCCGCTAGCGCTTGCCCGGTGGCAATCGCTTGGGGGTCTTTGTCGAACCCGAGGAGTTTGCCGTCGGGCCCGAGCTGGCTGAGGATCAACCGGCTATGCCCGCCCCTGCCAAAGGTACCGTCCAGATAGCAGCCATCCGCGCGTACGGCGAGAGCCTCAACGGCTTCGTCAAGCAGTACGGTGATGTGGTTAAAGCCGCTATCAATAGTCACAGGATCAAATCACGCAGTTCATCAGGCATGGCGCCCGGTTGTTGAATAGCAGCCAGGTCAGCTGCAGAAACAGCATCCCAGGCATCTTCGTCCCACAATTGGAACTTGTTCAGTTGGCCGACCAGCATTGCGCGCTTATCCAGCTTGGCGTACTCGCGCAAACGCGGGGGCACCAGGAAACGACCACTGCCATCGAGCTCGAGGTCGACGGCATTACCAATCAGCAAACGCTGCAGACGGCGGTTTTCTTCACGCAATGAAGGCAAGGCACGCAACTTGGTCTCAATCAACTCCCACTCATCGAGGGGGTAAACACATAAACAAGGGTCAACGGCATCGATTGTGATGATCAACTGTCCGGAACTTCGCGAAATCAGCTCGTCACGATACCGGCTCGGCATGGCGAGACGGCCTTTTGCATCGAGACTGATAGCGTTAGCTCCGCGAAACACAGATGCGTTTCTCCAAATTTTAGCGTTTTACGTTCAAAAAACCCACTTTGTGCCACTTTCCGCCACTTGCGCACACTATAGGAATGCGCCCACCACACCGTCAAGGCGCGGATTCAAGGAAAAGCCTTACAGATCGGAGATTTAGGAGCGTAAAAGGAGGAGAAACCAGAGTTCGGCGGTGTTTTTGGCTCGACAAGCACAGATAGCTCAAAGAGCTACAGATCAAAGTTAAAGTGATTTATTAAGAGTAAGATTTTTTTGGTATTACGAAGATGCATCTGCCAATGATTTGGCAGGGAGGGATTCTTGCGCTACTACCGGTTTTCTGCCCGAGATTCGGACAGAAGGAAAAAGGTGGAGAGTCGATCTGTAAGCCGGGTTCTGTCTTGAACAGTCATTCGTCTACGATGGCCATCACTGGACATCTTTAGCAACCTACCCGGTCCCAGCGCGGGCCACGCCTTGGGACCCTATTTGGTCTTGCTCCAAGTGGGGTTTACCTAGCCACGAACTGTTGCCAGACGTGCGGTGCGCTCTTACCGCACCTTTTCACCCTTACCGGCACCGAAGTGCTTAGGCGGTTATTTTCTGTGGCACTTTCCGTAGGCTCACGCCTCCCAGGCATTACCTGGCACTTCGCCCTATGGAGCCCGGACTTTCCTCCCCCCCCTAATTTTCATAGAGGGCAGCGACTGTCCAATCGACTCTCCGCCGCGCAGGTTAACGGCACGACGGCTTCAGGACAAGTATTAAAAGTGCAGCATTGCCATCACGTTCGGACGGAATACCGGTTTACCCCCGGAACTATTCGGCTTTCTGTTTATCCAGCGCGACTTGATACAACACATTCTTGCGCACGCCGGTAATTTCCGCCGCCAACGCCGCAGCGCGCTTGAGGGGCATCTCCTTGAGCAGCAGGTCGAGGATACGCATGGCCTCGCTGCCGACGGCCTCTTCATTTTCCGGCGCGGTCCAGCCCGCCACCAACACCACGCACTCGCCGCGCTGCTGATTACTGTCGCCCTCGACGAACGCGCGCAGCGCTTCCAGCGGCAGGCCCTTGAGGGTTTCGAAGGTTTTGGTCAGCTCACGGGCCAGCAGGGCCAGGCGCTCGCCGCCGAACACCAGTTCCATATCCTGCAGGCATTCAAGAATACGATGAGGCGCTTCGTAGAAGATCAGCGTGCGCGGCTCTTCTTTCAATGCCTGTAGACGCGCACGACGCCCCACGGCCTTGGCCGGCAGGAAACCTTCGAAAATAAAACGGTCCGACGGCAGGCCTGCCGCCGACAATGCAGCGATCAGCGCGCACGCGCCTGGAACAGGCACTACATTGATACCTGCGGCACGCGCCTGGCGGACCAGATGGTACCCAGGGTCGGAGATCAGCGGCGTACCCGCGTCCGAGATCAGCGCCACATCGTCGCCCGCCAACAACCGCACGATAAAGCGACTGCCTTCTTCGCGCTCGTTATGCTCGTGACAAGCCGCCAATGGCGTGCTGATACCAAAATGCTGCATCAAACGCTGGGAGTGTCGAGTGTCTTCCGCCGCAATCAATTTAACCTCGCGCAACACTTTCAGCGCCCGGGCACTGATGTCGTCCAGGTTGCCAATGGGCGTCGCCACGACAAAAAGCGAGCCTGCAGTGGAATTCAAAGGACCTGGAGCAGTCAAAGCGCACACCTCGATGGTTGGCAAAAGCCATATTGTAGCGCGTAGGCGCCTTGAAAATATGCCATCACGGCCGATGGCTTTTCAGCCGTGCATGGCTGATCGCACCACTTGCACGACCTAAATCGACGGTTTCACGCCAGTAACATCGCGCCTGGGCCAGTGCTTGGGTACAATTCCACGCTAATTTGATCGGTATCAGGAACACTTACATGATCGCTTGCCTGCGGCTGCTCTCCGCCCTCTGCCTCGCTGCCTTACTGGCCGCTTGCGCCAGCTCGCCCTCGTCCAGCCTTGGCGACCTTCCACGGACCCCGGACGCCAGTATCGAGCAACTGCTCGAACAGGCCACCACCGCCAAGACGCCAGAAAAGGCCGCGTTGCTGCGCCTGAGTGCGGCAGACATGGCCTACCGCCAGAACAACCCTGGCCGCTCGTCGCAGATTCTTGCGCAAGTGTCCCTGGATGTCCTCAAGCCAGCCGCGCAAGTCTTTGCCAGCACCCTGGCTGCCGAATTGGCCATGACGCGCAACCAGCCCAAGGCCGCGTTGACCGCCTTGAACCATCCGAGCCTGCAAAGCCTGAAGGAGCTGCCGACCGAACAGCAGATCCGCACCGGCACCGTGCACGCCCGCGCTTATGAAGCCGATGGCCAGACCCTGGCCGCTGCCCGCGAGCGCGTTGCCATGGCGCCATTGCTCAGCGGCGATGCCGCCAAAAGCAATCACGAAGCCATCTGGACCTTGATTGCCGCACTGCCTGCGGAACAACTGCAAGCCAGCGGCAACCCGACCCTGGACGGCTGGATCACCCTGGCCCAAGCCGTCAAGGGCGCCGGTACGCTTGAGCAACAGCAGGCCGCTATCGACACCTGGCGCGCACAAAACCCGGGCCACCCGGCCGCCGTGCAACTGCCAACCCCGCTGACCAAGCTCAAGGAGCTGGCCAGCCAGCCCTTGAACAAGATCGCCCTGCTGCTGCCCCAGGAAGGCCCGCTGGCCTCCGTCGGCAAGGCCCTGCGCGAAGGTTTCATGGCGGCGCACTACCAGGCTGAACAAGCCGGGCAGAAGCCACCGGTCATCGAGTTCTATGACAGCTCGCGCCTGGCCTCCATCGACGACTTCTATGCCAAGGCCCAGGCTGCAGGCGTGCAATTGGTAGTTGGTCCGCTGGAGAAGCCATTGGTCAAGCAGCTCAGCACGCGCCCTCAGCTACCGATCACCACGCTGGCGTTGAACTACAGCGAGACCGATCAGGGCCCGGCGCAATTGTTCCAGTTCGGCCTGGCCGCTGAAGACGAAGCCCGCGAGGTGTCGCGCCGCGCCCGTGCCGATGGCCTGCACCGCGCCGCTGCCATGGTGCCCCGTGGCGAGTGGGGCGAGCGTGTCTACAAGGCCTTCCGCCAGGATTGGGAAGCCAACGGTGGCACGGTTGTCGGTGTCGAGTATGTCGACCAGCCGGTCGCCCTCGCCCAGCAAATTGCCGACCTGTTCCAACTGCGTAAAAGCGAAGGTCGCGCCAAGAGCCTGCAAAGCACAGTGGGCACAGACGTAGCGGCACAGCCGTCACGTCGCCAGGACATCGAGTTCATCTTCCTGGCCGTTACCCCGCAACTGGCCCAGCAGATCAAGCCGACCCTGAACTTCCAGTACGCCGGTGATGTGCCGGTGTACGCCACGTCCCACGTATTCAGCGCCAGCGGTGACAAGAACCAGTACCTGGACATGACCAACGTGATGTTCTGCGAAACCCCTTGGCTGCTCAACACCACCGACCCGCTGCGTAACCAGGTTGCCGCACAATGGCCGCAAGCCAATGGCAGCCTTGGCCGCCTGTATGCGATGGGCGTCGACGCCTACCGCCTGGCCCCGCGCCTGGGCCAGTTGAAGGCACTGCCGGATACACGCATTGACGGCCTCTCGGGCAACCTGGGCATCAGCACCAACCAGCGCGTCGATCGCCAGATGCCATGGGCGAAGTTCGTCGGCGGCGAGATCCAGCGCCTGCCGGACACACCGCGCTGATGCCGGAGCGGTCTACTGCACAAAGCGGCAAGGATGCCGAACTTCAAGCATTGAAACACTTGCAACAACAGGGTCTGCGCCTGCTGGCGCAGAACTGGTTGTGTAAACGCGGCGAGCTTGATCTGGTCATGCTTGACGGCGATACAGTAGTATTCGTCGAAGTCCGCTACAGAAAACACGCACAATGGGGTGGCGCGCTCGCCAGTATCGACGGGCGCAAGCGTCAGAAGCTGATACTCGCTGCGCAGTTTTTCCTGCAACAAGAGCATCGCTGGGCCGACGCCCCCTGCCGTTTCGATGTGGTTGCCATGGAAAGCACCCCGTCTGGTCAGGTTGATCTGAACTGGCTGCAAAATGCCTTCGACAGCTGATTCACCGGACATCTTCACCACACACTTTTGCTCTTTGCTTTGCGGGCTGCACATTCCTGTGCCAAACAGCCGCGCTACTTAAGGTCACACAGATGGACATGCAATCCAGAATTCGCCAGCTTTTCCAGGCCAGCATCGACACCAAGCAACAGGCGATGGACGTACTTGCACCGCACATCGAGCAAGCCAGTCAGGTCATGGTCAATGCCTTGCTCAACGAAGGCAAAATGCTTTCGTGCGGCAACGGCGGTTCGGCCGGCGATGCCCAGCATTTTTCGTCCGAACTGCTCAACCGCTTCGAACGTGAGCGCCCGAGCCTGCCGGCCATCGCCTTGACCACCGATTCGTCGACGATCACCTCGATCGCCAACGACTACAGCTACAACGAAATCTTCTCCAAGCAGATCCGCGCCCTGGGCCAACCAGGCGATGTGCTGCTGGCGATCTCCACCAGCGGCAACTCGGCGAATATTATTCAAGCGATCCAGGCCGCACATGATCGCGAAATGATTGTCGTAGCATTGACCGGACGCGACGGCGGCGGCATGGCCTCGCTGCTGCTGCCCGAAGATGTGGAGATTCGCGTCCCGGCCAATGTCACCGCACGTATTCAGGAAGTCCACCTGCTGGCGATCCATTGCCTGTGCGATCTGATCGACAGCCAACTGTTTGGGAGTGAAGAATGACCGTTAACCGCCTCGGCCTTTTGGCCATTACGTTGTGCCTCGGCATCAGCGGCTGCAGCACGGCAATCACTGCGACACGTGACACCCCTATTCAGGATGACAAGGGCACCCGCACCTTCGGCAGCAAGATTGATGACTCGCTGATCGAAACCAAGGTCGAAGTCAACATTGCCAAAGCCGCCACGGACCTGGGCAACGGTGCTTCACGCATCGTCGTGACCAGCTTCAACGGCGTGGTACTGCTCGCAGGCCAAACGCCACGCGCCGACCTCAAGGCCCAGGCCGAACAGGCGGCCTCGGCCGTACAGCGGGTCAAGAAGGTCCACAACGAATTGCAGGTCATGGACCCGATCACCCTGCTGGCCATCAGCAACGATGCCCTGCTGACGACCAAGATCAAGGCGCAGATGCTGACCGACAACGCGATTCCCGGCTCGCGGATCAAAGTGGTCACCGATAACGGCATCGTCTACCTGATGGGCCTGCTGACCCAGGCGGAAGCCACGCGCGCAGCCAACCTGGTGCAGGGCGTATCCGGCGTGCAGAAGATCGTCAAGGTGTTCGAGTACATCGATTGATGTAAGCGGCCATAAAAAAGGGCGCCATGCATTCACTGCATGGCGCCCTTTTTAGTGACCAGCGTTTATTGGTATTGCTGGTACGGGTTGCCCTGGAACTGGTTGTTCTGCTGCGGCGCTTGCTGCTGCGCGCCAGGCTGGCCGTACTGCTGGCCGGGGATCGGGCCGAGGTTCACTTCTACGCGACGGTTCTGCGCACGACCGTTCACGTCGGCGTTGCTGGCTATCGGGTTATCCGGGCCGGCACCGCGCGCACTGAGGTTGGCACCATTGACGCCTTGGGACGTCAGGTAGTTGGCCACGCTCTGGGCACGGCGCTGGGACAGGTCCATGTTCAGTTGGCGGCTGCCGGTGCTGTCGGTGTAACCGACGATCTGGATGGTGTTCTGGTTGAACTGCTTGAGGGAGTTGGCCAGGTTGTTCAGCGGCTGGTAAAAGCTGCTGGAGATCGCGTCCGAGTTGGTGGCGAAGGTGATGTTACCCGGCATGATCAGCTTGATCTGGTCGCCCTGGCGCTGAACTTCAACCCCGGTATTGGCCATGCTCTCACGCAGTTTCTTTTCCTGCTGGTCGGCGTAGTAGCCGTAACCCGCGGCGCCGGCACCTGCAACCACGGCACCGATCAGCGCGCCCTTGCCACGGTTGTTATGGTCGATGGCAGCACCCGCCAATGCACCGGCCAGGGCACCCAGGCCACCGTACTTGGCGGTCTTGCTCATACCGCTGGATTCATTATTCGCCTGTCCCTGGCTGCCACCGCCATAAGGATTAGGTGAAGCGCAGCCGGACAACAGGGCTACGGCGGTAGCGACAACAAGCAGACGACGCGGAGTGAACATGAAGGGAGCTCCTACTTTTGCATTCTGTGGTGCAAAGGACATTGGCAATGGACCCGTGCCGAGTTTGGAACGCGACAAACGGTAAAAATTCCGTGTGCACGCCCCGAGCTGTAACAAAACATTCGGGGCTTGCGTTGCTACAGAAACCGTAGCAGACACATGCTGAACGCGGCCTGAGTTTTTGCTACAGCGGATTGCCGTTCGAACCATTGCTTCACGCCCGCACAAATGGGTTCTCACGCATCTCGTCACCCAGGCGCGTGTCCGGGCCATGGCCGGTCACCACCGTAGCGCCCTCGTCCAGCGTGTAGAGCCGTTGCTTGATCGAACGCACGATCGTCGCCTGGTCCCCCCCCCACAAATCCGTACGCCCAACACCGCGCCGAAACAGCGTGTCCCCGGCAATCAGCAGCTTGGCATCGGCAAACCAGAAGCTCATCGAGCCGGGCGTGTGCCCCGGTGTATGCAGCGCCACACCGCACCCGCAGGCCAACTCCTCATCATCGGCCAGCCAGCGATCCGGCGACGGCACCGGCGTGTAGGGCACACCAAACATCTGGCACTGCATCTCCAGGTTGTCCCAGAGAAACTGGTCTTCCTTGTGCAGGTGCAGGGTTGCACCGGTCTTTTCCTTCAATTGCCCCGAGGCCAGGAAGTGATCGAGATGGGCATGGGTGTGGATGATGCTCACCACTTTCAGGCCCAGGGCATCGAGGCGCACCAGGATCAGTTCATGATTGCCACCCGGGTCGACCACGATGGCCTTCTTGGTAATGGGGTCGCCAATGATCGTGCAGTTGCACTGCAACGGGCCGACCGGGAAGGTTTCGCGGATCAGCGCGGCTTTTTCAATATTCATCGATGCTCCTGCGGGCGCTATGGCATATTCCGCACAGTATGGTTGACGCGCTGCCAGACCTGAAGAGCAGCGACTGCTAAGCTTGCCCACGCCATCGAAAAACAACCCAGGCCCCCGCCACCATGCCGCGTTGGAGCGATCCCCATGGCGAATCAACTGATCATCTGCGAGCACTGCGACTGTGTGTACGAAAAAGTCACGCTCGCCAAACATCAAAAAGCCCACTGCATACGTTGCGCAGGCGTGCTCCAGCGCTACAACGGCCTGACCGTGCAACAGCGTCTCGCCCTGACGCTGACGGCTGCGGTGCTGTGGACGTTCGCCAATTTCTATCCCGTGATGAGTATCAGCCTGCAAGGCCTGAAAAGCAGCGCCACGCTATGGGACTCGGTGGTAGCGCTGAGCCTGGGGCCGATCACGTTTATCGCGTTGGTGGCGGCCATTTCCATCATCATCGCGCCGGTATTCCAGTTGCTGCTGCTGATGTGGGTCTTGAGTTTCGCCCTCGCGGGCAAGCGCTCACCGGCGTTCCGATTGTGCATGCGTTGGCTGGAGGCACTCAGGCCCTGGAGCATGCTGGAGGTGTGCCTGCTCGGGGCAATGGTGGCGGTGTTCAAGCTGGCCGGCATGCTTGATGTGATCCCCGGCACCGGCCTGTTTGCCCTGGCCGTGCTCAGCCTGTTGCTGATCCGCATTGCCGGGCGTGATGTGCGCGACCTGTGGGACAGCGTATGAGCGCACCGCCGACGGCCAGCGAGCTCGGCCTGTGCCTCTGTCACAGCTGCGGATTGTCCTGCGACCTGCGCGCCGGGCCGACCGAATGCGAGCGCTGCGGCGCGCCCTTGCACCGGCGCAAGGTCAATTCCCTGACGCGCACCTGGGCCTACATGCTCACCGCGCTGGCGTTCTATGTGCCGGCCAATCTCCTGCCCGTGATGAACACCAGCATGCTCGGCTCGGGGGCGGACAGCACCATCATGAGCGGGGTGCTGGAGTTCTGGCAGCACGGCGCGTGGGACATCGCGCTGATTATTTTCATCGCCAGCATCGCAGTGCCCGGCATCAAGTTTGTGTCCCTGGCCCTGCTGCTGGTCACCGTGCAGCGCAATAGCCGTTGGGCACGCAAGGAACGTTCGAAGCTGTTCCGCTTCGTCGAACTGATTGGCTACTGGTCGATGCTGGATGTCATCGTGGTCGCGCTGGTGGCCGCACTGGTGAAGTTCCAGGCCCTGGGCACCATCGAGCCGCGCCTGGGCATCCTGTTTTTCGGCCTGGTGGTGGTGTTTACCATGCTGGCCGCCATGAGCTTCGACCCGAGGCTGATCTGGGAAACCCCACACAACAAGGAGACCGCGGATGACGTCACATCCCACTGACACCCCGCAAGCCCCAGGATCGCCTGCGATCAAGACACGGCGCTTCAGCGTTTCGCTGGTGTGGATCGTGCCGATCGTCGCGGTGCTGGTGGGGATTTCGCTGGTGGTACACAGCGTCCTCCAGCAGGGCCCGACCATCACCCTCAATTTCAAGACCGGCAGCGGTCTGACCGCGAACAAAACCGAGGTCAAGTACCGCAACGTGGTGATCGGCCAGGTGACCGACGTCGCCTTGAGCGACGACCAGAAAAGCGTCAACGCCACGGTTCAACTGGCCAAGCAGGCCGAAAGCTTCACCCGCGCCGATTCGCAGTTCTGGGTGGTGCGCCCGCGTATCGGCGCCGGCGGCGTATCCGGCATCGACACCCTGCTCTCCGGCGACTACATCGGTGCCGACATCGGCCAATCGGAGACCCGTGCCAAGCAGTTCAAAGGCCTGGAAAACCCGCCGCCCATCACCTACGGCGAACCGGGCAAGCGTTTCACGCTGCACACGCAGACCCTTGGTTCGCTGGATATCGGCTCACCGGTGTACTACCGCAAAATCGAGGTCGGCCAGGTGGTGGCCTACGAGTTGGATGCCGAAGGCAAGGGTGTCAACGTCGAGGTGTTCGTGCATGCGCCCAATGATGCCTATGTCACCGAAAACACGCGTTTCTGGAACGCCAGCGGGGTTGACCTGAGCGTCGGCGCCAATGGCTTCGCGCTGAAGACCGAATCGCTCTCGTCCATGCTGGTCGGTGGCATCGCCTTTCGGGCGCCGCCGTACAGCCCCAACGACAAACCGGCCGACGAGGCACGTACCTTTGAGCTCTTCGACGACCAGGACAGCGCCCTCGCCCCACCCAATGGCGAGGGGCAATACATGGCCCTGCGCTTCGACCAGGCATTGCGCGGGCTCAAGGTCGGGGCGCCGGTGGAGTTCCTCGGCGTCGAGTTTGGCAAGGTGGTGTCGATCAACCTGGACTTCGATGCCAGTAAACGCAGCTTCCCACTCAACGTCGGTATCGTGATCTATCCACAGTTGCTCGGGCAGGCCCACACCAAACTGCTCAAGGTCATGAACCATGACCCCAACGATGAGGCCGCCGGCGTACGGCTGATCGGCTCGTTCATCGAAAATGGCCTGCGCGCCCAGGCGCGCAGCGGCAACCTGTTGACCGGCCAGTTATACATCGCGCTGGACTTCTACCCGAAAGCCGAGAAGGTCAAATTTGACCCCAGCCTGCGCCCGGTCAGCATTCCAACCATTCCCGGCAACCTCGAGCAACTGCAGGAAAAACTCGAGAGCATCGTCAACAAGATCAACCAACTGCCGATCGAACGCATTGCCGGCAACCTCGACGGCAACCTGGTCGAGCTGCGCAAAGGCCTGACCCAATTCAATGCCAAGACCCTGCCCGGCGTGCAGAACACCCTGGCTGACGTGAGCAAGACGCTGCAATCGGCCAGTTCGACCCTGGCCGAGGACTCACCGCAGCGTGAGCAGCTGACCCAGACCCTGGATGAACTGGGGCGCATGTCGCGTTCCCTGCGCGAACTGTCGGACTACCTGGGCCGTCACCCGGAATCGCTGATTCGCGGCCGTCCCGACAACGCCGCGCCCCTGGACCTGCAAGGACCTCCACGCAAATGACCCCTGGAGCAAGCGCCATGACGTTTCCGTTGAAAATCACAGTGGTCGGCATGCTGCTGTTGCTGGCGGCGTGCAGCAGTACGCCGATTACCTTTCATACGCTGACACCGGCGCACTGGAATACGGCCACGGGAGCCGACGCAGGCAGCATCCGGATTGAAAGCATCACCGTTCCCCCCCAGGTCGACCGACCGCAGATTGTGATTCGCCAGGGCGACAGCGGCGTGGCGATCCTGGAAACCCAGTGGTGGGCCGCGAGCCTCGCGGATGAGCTGAGGAGTGCGCTGGTGGACCAACTGGCCAACAGCAACCCTCGGCAATCGATGTTGTTGCGTCTTGAAGTGCAGCGCTTTGACTCCGTGCCCGGCCAATACGCATTGCTCGACGTCAAATGGCGCCTGCGCCCGGCCGGGGGCACCGAGCGCCCACCGCTGACCTGCCGGACCACGTTGCAGTCGCCCGCCGGGCCGAGCATCGACAACGTGGTGCTCGCCCATCAAAACAATCTCAAGCGCTTTGCCGCGCAGGTCAGCCAGGCGGTCGACAGGTCAGCCGGCGAGTGCCCGACGGCACCGTAAACCGCCCGGCACTTACGCCAGCAAGCCCATCGCCTTGGCTCGCGCCACGGCCTGGGTGCGTCGCTCCACCCCAAGCTTGCTGTTGATGTGGCTGGCGTGGGTCTTGACGGTGTGCAGGGAGATAAACAGCTGGTTGCTGATTTCCTGGTTGGAGCAGCCTTGGGCGATCAGTTGCAGGACCGCCAGCTCGCGCGTGCTCAGGGTTTCGTGGCCGGTCGTGACCTCGGGCGTCACGACCGCCGGGAGAAGCGCGAGCAGGCTCTGGTGCAGCACACCTTGGGGGTCTTTACCCAATTGCTCGCGCATCCAGTCCGGATACCCGTCCAACAAACGCTGGAACGGCTGTAACGCGCCCCCGGCGCCCGCCTCAAGCGCCTGGGCCAGCACCGGCCGCGCCCTGGCTTCCTGACCGCACTCCAGCAGCAACTGCGCCTGCTGGGTCAGCGCCATCAGGGCAATCATCTGGCGCCCACTGTCGTGGGCCTGTTGCGCCAGTGCTTCGAGCCGCTCCAGCGCCGCCAGGGGCTGATGGCGCACGGCATCGAGGGCGGCTTGTTGCAGCCCGATATGTTGCGGCAAGTGCGGGTGGAATTCCGGTGCAGCGGCGGCCTGTTCGCCGTGGTAAGTCTGCCCCAGGCGCGTCAGCCAGGCATCCGCCAGGTCGGTGCGGCCCTGGGCCAGCCACAGTTCGCATTTGATCAGGGTAATCATCGCCAGGTAGTAGATCGGCGGCACATCCCAGATATGCATCAGGCGCTCGGCTTCGGCGAGTTCGGCGAAGGCTTTGGGAAAGTCATGGCGCCGCCCTTCGAAGCTGGCGATCACGCAATGGCCGATCAGCACGCTGATATCGCGACAGGCCCGCGCCTCGGCCAGGCCTGCGCGCAGGAGGGCAATGCCGGTTTCGGGCTGGTTGCGCACCAACAGCAAATAGCCTTCGTAGAGCGACAGCCGCGCACGCACCGCATACAGTCGCTGCGGTGCCAGGCCGTGCAGGCGCTGCAGGCCCTGGCGCACCTCGTCGAGGGCGCGCAGGATTTCACCACGGGCCTGCAGCACCCTTGCTCGGTCGTAATGGGCCAGGGCTTCGAACAGCGGGTTGCCGACGCGCTGCGCCAGTTCCAGGGATTCGCGGTTCAGGCCACGGGCGCGCCACAAATCGCCGTCGGCAATGGCCAGGTTGGACAGGGTCGACAGGCACACCAGGCGCTGGCCGTAACGCCGTTGCGGCAGGCTGTCCAACGCCTCGCTGCAATAGCGCTGCGTCAATTCACGGTCACCTCGACCGCGGGCGATAATCCCGCTCAGCGCCAGCCACTGGGCCAGCATCGAGCGCTGTGCGGTGGCCGAGGGCGCCGGCAGGAAGCGACTGAGGTACGCGGACAGCTCCTGCGCCGCATCCAACTGGCAGGCCAGTGCCAACGCCCAGCTGTACAGCACAATCAGGCGCGGCGTGCTGATCAGCAGGCTGTCGGGCAAGTCCATTTTCCAGCGCAGCAACATGCCGACATTCTGCTCGGCCAGCAGTTGTTCTTCGGACAGGTTCTGCACCAGGTTGGCCGCCACGTCGAGGTGCCCGGCACGCAACGCCTGCTCCACCGCCTCGTCGATCAAGCCCTGGGCGTTGAACCAGCGGCACGCGCGCAGATGCAGGCTGGCGGCCGGCAAGACATTGCTGCTCGCGCGACGGGTGCGCAGCAGGTCGGAGAACAAATGGTGATAACGGTACCAGTGCCCCTGCTCGTCCAGGGGCACCAGGAACACCTGGTGGGCTTGCAGGTAACGCAGGATCTCGGCGCTGTCATGGGCTTCGCGCACGGCATCGCACAACTCGCTGCAAAAACGCTCCTGGGGCGCGGTGTCGAACAGGAACGCCTGCACTTCGGGTGGCAGGCAGTCGATCACTTCTTCCAGCAGGTAGTCGCGGATCAGCCCTTCCCCACCGTGCAGGCTTTGTGGCAAGGCGTCCTCGCTGCCGGCTTCGGAAGCCGCCAGCAGCCAAAAGCGCAGACCGGCCACCCAGCCTTCGCTGCGGCGAATGAGATTGTCGAGGGCTTCACCACTCAAGGAACTGCTGTGGCGATCCAGCAACGCCTGGGATTCGGCGTGGGTCAGGCGCAGGTCTTGCTCGTGCAACTCCAGCAAATGCCGTGACAACCGCAATCGCGCCAGATGCCAGTCCGGGCGCTGGCGGCTGGTGACCAGCACCACCAGGCCATCAGGCAAATGGTTGAGGAAGAATTGCAGGCATCGGTCCAGCACCGGTCCCTGGGCCAGATGGTAGTCATCCAGCACCAGCAATAATGGCGCACGGGTGGACAGGTGCACGGTCAGCTCATCGAGCAGGCCGTCGAGCCACTCTTCAAACGCAAAGGGTTGGTGACGCTGGCGCATTTTCAGCAAGCCCAGGGATTGGGCGCCGAGTGCCGGGAAGTAGTGCTGCAACCCTTCGAGCAGGCGCTCAAGAAAACGCCCCGGGTCGTTGTCCCGTGGGCTCAGGCCCAGCCACAGGCTGTGCCAGTGAGCCGGCAGGCCCTGGCAGAACTCCACCGCCAACGAACTCTTGCCGAACCCGGCCGGTGCGCAGACCAGCAGCAACCGCCCCTCCAGGCCGGCGCCCAGCCGTTCACACAGGCGCGGGCGCAGCACGTAGCCATCAGGCAGCGGGGGCCTGTAGAAGCGACCTTCCAGGGTCGGGATTATCCGGCTGGCAGGCCCTTGGATTCGGGACAGATCAGTCATCGCCGGGCTCTTGTAGAAGGCTGTTGTCGGCATTGCAGATGTCCGCAGACTAGCGGTAAAAGCGGCGGGTTTGTAGATCTTTGCAACATTTGCCTGAAAAAGAACTGAGACAAGAAATATCACCGCAAACAAAAAGTGGAAGGGGGCTTGCTCCCGATAGAGGCGGATCAGTCAATGCTGCGCTGACTGTCACATCGCTATCGGGGCAAGCCCCCTCCCACCTTGAGTTACTCGTGCAGCTTAGCGAACACCGTCCTGGCGCAGGGCCGCCGGGGTGAAGTCGCTGGTGGTGGCGGTGAAGCCGAAGTCATAGGCCTGCTTCTCTTCGTTCTTCATGCCCAGGGCCAGGTAGCGGCCGGACTGCAGGTCGTAGAGGGTTTCCAGGGCGTACCACGGCACTTGCTTGTCGTAGTAGTTCTCGGCATGGGCTTCGGCGACACGCCACAGTTGGCCACGGCCGTCGTAGTGGTCGATCACTGCGGCTTGCCAGGTGTCTTCGTCGATGTAGAAGTCACGCTTGGCATAGATGTGGCGCTGGCCTTCCTTCAAGGTCGCGACCACGTGCCAGACACGGCGCAGCTCGTAGCGTGCCAGGTCCTGGTTGATGTGGCCGGCCTTGATGATGTCGGCGTACTTGAGCTTCGGATCGTCGATCTTGTAGCTGTTGGAGGCGATGTAGATTTCCTTCTTGCCTTCCAGTTTCCAGTCGTAGCGGTCCGGCGCACCGTTGTACATGTCAAGGTTGTCGGAGGTACGCAAGCCGTCGGCGGCGGTACCCGGCCCGTCATAGGACACTTGCGGCGCCCGGCGCACGCGGCGCTGGCCGGCGTTGTAGACCCACGCCGAACGCGGTTCCTTCACCTGGTCCAGGGTTTCGTGCACCAGCAGCACACCACCGGCCAGACGTGCCGGCGCGGTCACTTGCTGCTTGAAGTAGAACAGGATGTTGCCCGGGTTTTTCGGGTCGAAGTCCTTCATCTTGTCACGGAACACGAACTGGTCGCGGAAGTACACCAGGCTGTAGGAGCCGTTGGTTTGCGGCGTGGCCTGGGTCACCAGGCGGGTCACGCTGCCGCCGCGATAACGGGTGATGTGGTTCCAGATGACTTCCACGCCGCTTTTCGGGATCGGGAACGGTATGGCGGTTTCGAAGTTCTCCAGGCCGTTGCCGCCAGACACCAGGTTGGTGGTGGTGGCGTTCTTCTTGATGGAGGCGAACACATCGGCCGGCACGGTAGCGCCGCGATGGGTCGGGTAGACCGGCATCTTGAAGGTCTCCGGGTAACGCTTGAACATCGCGTACTGCCCCGGTGCCAGCTTGTCCTTGTACTGCTCGACGTTCTGCGCGGTGATGGTGAACTGCGGTTGCTCACTGGCGTACGGGTTGGCGAGGAAACCTTTGGCATCCACAGCGCCGGCGTTGGTCGGCATCGGCGACCATTTCGGGATGGTGCCGGCCGCGTTACCGGCCATTTCCGCGCCCATCGGTGTCAGCGTCGTGCCCAGCTTGGCGGCTTCATCCGCCGACACTGCCGCCATGACATTGCTCGCCAGGATCGACAGTCCAAGCACACCCACGTGCAACAGACTTTTGGTTATTTTCATGTTCTGGTCTTCCTGAAAATACAGTGTGCTTAGAAGTTGGCGCCGAAGCTCAGGGCGACGAAGTCGCGGTCACTTGAGGTGTTGAAGTCGCCACCAAAGAAGTTGGTGTAGGCAAGGCTCGCCGTGTAGGTGTTCTGATACTCAGCGTCCAACCCCAGGCTCACCGCTTTGCGGCCCTCTTCAAAGTTGCCACCAGGGCCTGGCGAATAACCTTTTACGTCATGGGACCAGGCCACGTTTGGCTTGAGGTTGACGCCAGCGAACACATCCGGGTATTCCCAGATTGCACGTGCGCGGTAGCCCCATGAGGTGGCGGTGGTAAAGCCATCGTTATTGCAGTTGGTGTTGAGGTTGGCAGCATTGGCCTGGCCGCCGCCTTGAGCAGTGGAGTTGTTGAGTGCGGTACAGAAACCACCCGGCAACTGGCCCGGACCGAACACCGGATCGCGGCCATAACGCGCCTGGGACCTACTCTCCAGACCGCCCACGTGGGTCACGCCGATTTCACCGACGGTGGTCAAGCGACTGGCGCCCATGACTTGGTCGAAGAAGTGCGTGAAGGTGGTTTGGAACTGGGTGACTTCCTTGCGGTTGTAGCCATGCAAATCCTGACCCGGCGACCCTTTCAACACAGATGCATTATTGAAGGGCGGAAGCGGCGTGACACCGGCAAAGAGAATGTCTGTGGTACTCAGTTGGACCGGGGCATTAGGACGGTAGCTCAACTCGCCGCTCCATGCAGTCCCCGTGGGCAGGGTGGTGGAGAAACTCAAACCATAGAGACGGATATCTTCAGGGTACTCGACGAAATAATTGGAGTTACCGGCGACCACCAACGGACGCAATTGACCAGGCACACCTGGCGTTGCGCCAGTGTAGGCCGATTGTGGGGCCCCCTGGGCACTGAAGATCGGCGCACGACTGTGGTAGTTCATGAAATAAGCGCCGAACTCTGTATCCAGAGGCTCGAAATTGTAATGGAACGCGACACCGAACTGACCACTGTCGCGCGCATCACGGTCCGGGCCGCGACGCACCAGTACGCCCTCGTTATTGACGTCGACGCCATTTGCGGCGAGCCCTGGGAGTACTCCGGCAGGGAGGAAGCGACGGCTGTTCAACACTCGCAAATTGTTACTGCAGCCATCGGAAATAACATCAGGTTGAGAGAAGAAAGTGCCGCAGTTATCGGTAACCGTCTGGTCCCACTCCAACTGATAAAAGGCTTCCGCCGACAAGTTATCGGTCAGCGTTTGCGACACATAGAACATGTTGACCGGAATCAAGCCTTCCTTGATTTCCGCACCCGGACGACGGAACGCAGACACGTCGATCGGGTTGATGGAGTTGATACCACCGCCGATGAAGGTACTTTCGCCCCAACTCACCACCTGCTTACCGAACCGCACGCTGCCCGGCTGATCGGCAATGGCATAGTTGTGATAGACGAAGGCGTCGAGAATCTGCCCGCCGGAAGACTTGGCGCCTTCCTTGCGATTGTTATCGCTGATGTCCTTGAACTCACGGCTTTCGTCCTTGAGTTCGAAGTCATACCAGTACTTGCCACGCACGAATACGCCAGTGTCGCCGTATTTCAATTCCAGATCGTGGATGCCCTTGAAGATCTTCGAGAACGTCTCGCCACGCTTGAAGTTCAAGTGGCCGTCATCGGAGGTCTGGGACAACCCCTTTCCACCATTGTTGACGCCAATGAGGTCACGGTTGGGCTTGGCCGTCGACCAGCTCGCCCCCACAGACAGCGACGAGTCAAAACTCCCTTCGATTTCACCGATATTGAAACTGACGCCGAATGCGGGCCCGGCGAGCGTAGAGGCGAGACTGACGGCCAGGGGCAGTCTTGCCCGGCGCCAGAACTGGTTTACTGAGGTCATCGACGCTACTCCATGTGCATTATTGTTATGGCAGTGAGTTTGTTCTGTGATGCTTGTAACGGCCGGAATACAACGATTCCAATGCCGCCTGGCAACTGAACCTCCATGGCCCGAAGCGATGCATCCTTGAAAAACTCTGGGTGGGACTATAGCCAGCAGGGGGTACCGCTTGATCCCTCTAAAGTGTGATTTGCATCACCAACCCGTCTGCCACAGCCCTTTCGCCATGTCGGCGAAGGCCGACGCGGCAAGGATGGCTGAAAATTGGCAAATCACAAGTGAAGGCGCGAGATAGAGCATCGCCGTGCTACGAGGGCACGGCAAATCGGCTCAGAGGGTGGACAGGAAGGTGCTGTTGTTGGCCTGCCATTCAATGATGTCAATACGGATACGTTTTTTGTCGAGCTTGCCGACACTGGTCTTGGGAATTTCCGTAACAACGGCGATCTGGCTCGGAATCGCCCACTTGCTCAGATGGCCCAGTTCGACAAAAGGCTTGAGGTGTTCCTTGAGCTCGCGGGCCCCAATCTCATGGCCATCACGCACCACCAGCAACGCAAACGGGCGCTCGCCCCACTGCGGGTCGGCGATGCCCACCACCGCTACTTCGCGTACCGCCGGGTGACGGCTGACCAGGTCTTCGAGGGCCAGGGAGGAGATCCACTCGCCGCCGGTCTTGATCACGTCCTTGATGCGGTCGCGGATATCGATCACCCCAAATGCATCGAGGGTGGCCACGTCGCCGGTGTGCATCCAGCCACCCGCCCACAGCTCGGCGCCCTTCTGCGGCTCGTTGTAATACCCCTCGGTCAGCCACGGCGCGCGCAGCACCAACTCACCCTGGGACTCGCCGTCGGCGGGCAGGAAATTGCCCTCGGCGTCCATGATCGCCGCTTCCACCAACGGCCCGGGCACGCCGGCCTTGATGCGATAGCTGATGCGCTCGTCCTCGGTGCCGGCCATCAGTTCTTCGTTGAGGTGGGCGCAGGACACCAGCGGGCCGGTCTCGGACATGCCGTACGCGGCGGTCAGCTGAATCCCACGGGCCTTCGCCGCCTCATACAGCGTGCGGTTGAGCGCACTGCCGCCGATGACGATTTTCCAGCCGCCAAAATCGACGCCTTGGGCAGCCTTGGCGTTGAGCACCATTTGCAGGATAGTCGGCACGCAGTGGGAAAAGGTGACCTTCTCCTTGCGCCACAGCTCCACCAGGTATTCCGGGTCGTAGCGGCCGGGGTAGACCTGCTTCAGGCCAAGCATGGTCGCCACATACGGCAGGCCCCAGGCATGCACGTGGAACATCGGCGTGATCGGCATGTACACGTCGTTGGTGCCCAGCAGGCGCACACTGTCGACGCTGCCCATGATGGTCGCCACGCCGATGGTGTGCAGCACCAGTTGGCGATGGGTGAAGTACACGCCCTTGGGGTTGCCGGTGGTGCCGGTGGTGTAGAAGGTGGTGGCGACGGAGTGTTCGTCGAAGTCCTGGAAATCGTACTTCGGGCTGGCGGCGGCCAGCAGGGTTTCATACTCACCGACCAGGTTGGGCAACTCGGCGGTCTTGGCTTCGCCGTCGGTGAGCAGCAGCGTCCTGTCGACGGTGGTGAGCTGCCCGGCAATGGCCTGGTAGAGCCCCACGAACTCGCTGTTGACCAGCACGAAGCGGTCTTCGGCGTGGTTCATGGTGTAGAGAATCTGTTCCGGCGACAGGCGCACATTGATGGTATGGATCACCGCGCCGATCATCGGGATGGCGAACATGCATTCCAGGTAACGATGACTGTCCCAATCCATCACCGCCACGGTGTCACCGGCCTTGACCCCGGCTGCGGTGAGCACGTTGGCCAGGCGCGCGACGCGCTCGATCAAGGTCGGGTAGGTGTAGCGCAGCTTGTCGCGGTAGACGATTTCCCGGGTCTTCTCGTAACGGGTACCGGACATCAACAGGCGCTTGATCAACAGCGGGTATTGATACGCACCTTCGGCGGGCGGAATAACACGGGTCTGCAACATACGAATCCCTTTTATGACTGCACGGTCTTGGCTTGAAGACCTGCACTGTAGAGACGTTATGTGTCAGACAAATCAGCCAAAGGAATGATTTGCAGAGGCTGGGGAATGCTAGCTTTGAGCCATTATTCAGGGACAATGGAGGTCAAATGTGGGAGGGGGCTTGCTCCCGATGGCGGTGAATCAGTCAATACACGTGTCGACTGAAGCACCGCCATCGGGAGCAAGCCCCCTCCCACACTGGATTGTGTTTACTTGAGAACAGCGTTTATTTCGCGCTGGTAAACGCCAACTTCACCCCAATCGCAATCAACACCGCTCCCATGGTCCGATCAAACCAATGCCCCATCCGTGCAAACCCGGCGCGCACGCGCTGCTGGCTGAACAACATCGCCACCAGGCAGAACCACAACGCCGTCGCCACCGCCAGGTACACGCCGTAGCCGGCCTGGATCGCCAGCGGTGTGTGCGGGTTGATCACCACGGTGAACAGCGACAGGAAGAACAGCGTCGCCTTGGGGTTCAAGCCGTTGGTGACGAAGCCTGCGGTAAACGCGCCGCGCGGGGTGCGCTCGCCCGCTTCGCGGTGCAACTCGCCCTCGACGGCAGGTTTGGCCGGTTTGGCGCGCAGGGCCTTGAAGCCGATGTACAGCAGGTAGGCGGCGGCCGCCCATTTCAGTGCGTTGAACAACACGATGGACTGGGACACGATCAGGCCGATGCCGAGCAACGAATAGCCCACGTGCAGGAAAATCGCCGAGCCCACGCCCAACGCAGTCCAGGTTCCGGCGCGGCGGCCGTGGGTCACGCTCTCACGCACCACCACCGCAAAATCCGGGCCGGGGCTGGCCACCGCCAACAGGTGAATCAGGGCTACGGTCAAAAACTCGGCGGCGTACATACTCACTCCATTAAGTAACGGATTATTTCATCTGATAGGCTCGGCAGATTACGCCTTCGAACCCTGTCGCAAAAGGTACAGTTGATGACGAACAATCGCCGCGCCGTCTTCCTTGATCACCCGTCCCTGGATCTGGGCGACCTCGACCTCAGCGAGTTGCACGCCCGCTTCAGCGACTTGCAGTTGTTGACGGGCACCACGCCGCAGAATGTGGTCGAGCGCCTGCAAGGCGCGCAGGTGGCGATCAGTAACAAAATCCCGCTCAACCGCGAAACCCTGGCGGCCTGCCCGGAACTCAAGTTGATCCTGGTTTCGGCGACCGGCACCAACAACATTGACCTGGAAGCCGCCCGCGCCCACGGCATCACCGTGAGCAACTGCCAGGGCTACGGCACACCGTCGGTGGCGCAGCACACGATCATGCTGTTGCTCAACCTGGCGACGCGGCTGCAGGACTATCAGCGCGATGTGAGCGCCGGCAAATGGCAGGAGGCCAAGCAGTTCTGCCTGCTGGACCACCCGATTGTCGAGCTGGAAGGCAAGACCCTCGGCCTGCTGGGCCATGGCGAACTGGGCAGTGCCGTGGCCCGCCTGGCCGAAGCCTTCGGCATGCGCGTGCTACTCGGCGCGATTCCCGGGCGCCCTGCCCGTGCCGACCGCGTGCCCCTGGATGAACTGCTGGCGCAGGTGGACGCACTCACCTTGCACTGCCCGCTCAATGAACACACCCGGGACTTTATCGGCGCCCGTGAATTGGCGCGGCTCAAGCCCGGCGCGTTTATCGTCAACACCGCGCGCGGTGGCTTGATCAACGAGCAGGCCCTGGCCGATGCCTTGCGCAGCGGCCATCTGGGCGGCGCGGCGACCGATGTGCTGAGTGTTGAGCCCCCGGTCAATGGCAACCCATTGCTGGCCGGCGATATTCCTCGACTGATCGTCACGCCCCACAATGCCTGGGGCAGTCGCGAAGCGCGGCAGCGTATCGTCGGCCAACTGGCGGAAAACGCCCGGGGCTTTTTCAGCGGCGCCCCGCTGCGCGTCGTCAGTTGATAAACTGCGCCCCTTTTCAAGGAGCAGACCATGGATCCGCGCAGTGAAGTACTGCTTCGTCAGGCCGAACTTTTTCAAGGCAACCTGCTGCTGGTGGGTTTGCCCGCCGACGACCTGCTGGGTCGCCTGCCCAACGCCCACGGCTGGTGCTGGCATGCCGGCGACCAGGCGGCGCTCGACGCGCGTTTCCCGGAGCGCAGCCAGTTTGGGGTGAATGCGCCCGAGCGCGGGTTCGAGGCGGCGGTGATCTTCCTGCCCAAGTCCAAGGACCTCACCGATTACCTGCTCAACGCCGTGGCAGCGCGACTGCCCGGCGCCGAGCTGTTCCTGGTAGGGGAGAAAAAAGGCGGTATCGAAAGCGCCGCCAAGCAGATGGCGCCGTATGGCAAACCGCGCAAGCTCGACAACGCGCGGCATTGCCAACTGTGGCAAATCACCGTGGCCAACGCCCCGCAAGCGGTCGAGCTGGAAAGCCTGGCGCAGGTGTTCGATGTGCCGCTGGCCGAAGGCCCGCTCAAGGTGGTGAGCCTGCCGGGTGTATTCAGCCACGGCCGTCTGGATCGCGGTACCGAGCTGTTGCTGGAGCACTTGGACAAATTGCCGAGCGGCCATTTGCTCGACTTCGGTTGCGGCGCCGGTGTGTTGGGGGCGGCGGTCAAACGTCGCTACCCGCACAACAGCGTAACGATGCTGGACGTGGATGCTTTCGCCGCCGCCAGCAGTCGCCTGACCCTGGCCGCCAACGGGCTGGAAGCCGAGGTACTGACCGGTGACGGCATCGACGCCGCGCCGATGGGTTTGAACGCGATTTTGAGCAACCCGCCGTTCCATGTCGGCGTGCACACCGACTATTTCGCCACGGAGAACCTGCTGCGAAAAGCAGCGAAACACCTGGCAAAAGGTGGCGAACTTCGCCTGGTGGCTAACAGCTTCCTGAAGTACCAGCCGTTGATCGAAGAGCATCTGGGCGTGTGTGCGGTCAAGGCCGAAGGCAATGGTTTTCGCATCTACCGTGCCAAGCGCGGCTGATGGCCGTTTGAAAAAGAACGCTTGCCGAATGGATTTTGCCTAGGCAGAATCCGCTCCGTCCTAGGGGAGTAGTCTCCCACGAGCGCCACGCTCGTCCGGCATACGTCAACATACTTGGTCAACAGGCCATGGCGTATGCGACCCAGGAGTCCGCACAGACGGACCGGGGTTTGACAAGACCTATGACACGCACACCTTACCCGGGGCGGGAAGGCTGTACGTGTCATAGCCGTGTCGACCCGCCCCCTGGAAACCTACCTGATGCTGGATTCATTGCTCGTTCCTACCGCAATCGTTGCCTTGGCCGAAATCGGCGACAAGACGCAACTGCTCGCGCTCATCCTTGCCGCACGCTTTCGCAAACCCTGGCCGATCATCGCCGGCATCGTCGCTGCGACCCTGGCCAACCATGCGGCCGCCGGTGCCGTGGGGGCCTGGTTCGGGAGTTTCTTCTCGGATGCGGTATTGCACTGGATTCTCGCGGCCAGCTTCTGCGCCACCGCGCTGTGGACCCTGGTGCCTGACAAACTCGACGATGACGAAGCCAGCACCACGCGCAAGTTCGGGCCGTTCCTGACCACGCTGATTGCTTTCTTCCTCGCGGAAATCGGGGACAAGACCCAGATCGCCACGGTGATGCTCGCAGCGCAATACCCGGAACTGTGGCTAGTGATTATCGGCACCACCCTGGGCATGTTGATTGCCAACGTACCGGTGGTTCTGGCGGGGAATTTCGCGGCGGAGAAACTGCCACTGACGTTGATTCGTCGACTGGCGGCAACGGCGTTCTTTGTCCTGGCAATTGTGGCGGTGTACAAGGCCATGCAAAGCAGTGGCTGGATCTAGCTGCAAGCTTCAAGCCTCAAGTTGCAGGAATAAGCAGTGCTTTTTCCTGCAGCTTGAAGCTTGCCACTTGTCGTTGAAGTCTTAGGACTTCTTGGCCTGCTGGTAGAGCGGCATCACCTTCGGAATCGCCGCCTGCAACGAGGCGATCCGGCTGTCGGAGGCCGGGTGAGTGCTCATGAACTCCGGCGGTGCGCCTTCCGAAGCCTTGGCCATCTTGTTCCACAGCGTGATTGCCGCGTTCGGGTTGTAGCCGGCGCGGGCCGCCAGTTCCAGGCCGATCAGGTCCGCTTCGTTTTCATTGCTGCGGCTGTTGGGCAAGGTCATGCCGTAGTTGGCCACGGTATCGGCCAGCGCCAGGCTGTCCTGGCCCAGGCCGAACAACGCACCGGCGCCCTGCTTGGCCATCTCGATGCCGTAGGCCTTGGACATGGCTTCGCGGCCGTGCTCCCGCAAGGCGTGAGCGATTTCATGGCCCATCACCGCGGCCAGCTCATCATCGGTGAGCTTGAGGTTGTCGATCAACGCGCTGTACACAAAGATCTTGCCGCCAGGCCCGCAGTTGGCGTTCATCTCATCGCTCTTGATCAGGTTCACTTCCCACTTCCACTGCGCCGCATCCGGGCGGAAGGTCGGCGCCTGGGCGATCAGCCGATTGGCGATCGCCTGCACGCGCTTGGCATTGGCACTGGTCTTGTCCAACTGGCCTTTGCTGCTGGCCTCGCCCAGGGTCTGCTGGTAGGACTGGGCGTACATCTGGTCGACTTCCTGGCTCGACAGCATGCTGAACATATATTGCTTGCGCTCAACCCCGACGGCGCCGCCGCTGGTGGTGTTGACCGACTGACACCCGGCCAGCAACACGCCTGCCGCCAATACACTTACGGCCAATGATTTCTTCATCAATACACTCTCCCTGAAAAGACGCCCTGAAAACATGGCGCGTATCGTAGGCGCTCATTTGTATCGGCGCCAGATACAACAGACGTGTAACCGATGAATTTCGGACACATCTCACACGCCCGGCAACGTCAGTGAGCAACCGGCCTCAGGCTCAGGCCGGGGTCAGGCACTCCGGCCCGTTGAGCTTGGGATCATTGACCATGTTGGCCAGGACTCGCTCACGCAATGGGGCCGGCTCACTGGCCAGCAAGCCTTGCAACACATGCAAGGGCGTCTCGGGATCGAGCCAGGCGGCCTGCCCCGCCGCGTCCAGAATCAACGGCCGGCGCTGACTCTGGACGGCCTGGGTCACAACTGCCGTACTCAGCCACACCTGCTCCTGCACCGGGTACGCCTCCCAGATCGCTGCAAAAAACAGGGTCGAGCCCTCCCCCGGCGTCAGCCAGTACGGACGCTTGCGCTGGGTGCCGCGCCATTCGTAGAAACCGTTGGCGGGCAGCAGGCAACGGCGCTGGCGAAACGCTTCGCGAAACATCGGTTGCTCGGCCAGGGTTTCGGCACGGGCATGGGCCGGGGTGCGGGAAAGGTCAGTCAGCCAGGGCGGCGTCAGGCCCCAGCGCGCCCGTGCCAGGGTGCGCTGGCCGTCATTGAGGCGCTGGATCAGCACCGAATCATTCGGGGAGATGTTCCACTGGGCCTGCTGGTCGGCCGGAAAGCCCGGCAGGGCAGCAAAGGTGGGGTTCCAGCGAAACAGGGCATAACGTCCACACATGGGGCAACACGACTCTTGGGTAAACCGACCGACAGCCTAACAGACCAATACGTCGGGGAAGCTGTCGGGTTCGTCGCCGGGCAGGGGTTGCGCACCGATATAGGCGGTAATCAGCTCGCGGGCCTCAGCCGCCCGGTCGTTGTCCACTTCCAGCCCCAGCAGGCCGAAGATCGGCAACTCCCCCGTGCCGCCGAGCAAATGGCGCCCTACCAGGTGCGCCTCGATGCCCTCGCTGGCGAGCATTTGCTGCAGCAACTCGCCTTCCATCAGGTTTTCCGGTTCGTAGATTCGCTGCATGGGCGTACCTGCTATTCGTTTTCACTGCGGGTTTCGAGCATCCACTCTTCACCATGGACCTGCAGGTTGAAAATGATCGGTCGGCAACACACCTGACAGTCCTCGATGTAGGTCTGATCACCGCCGGATAAATCCACCGCGGTCTCTACCGCTTCACCACAATAAGGACAATCGTACAGCGCAGTTTCCAGCATCGCAGTCTCCCAGGTGACTTGTGCGTATAATCGCCGGTCTATTTACAGGGCTATTTTCCGGCCGGGCCAATTGCCCGGACGCTCCCTGGTATTTCCTTTACTTACCCTAGCCGTTTCTAACAAGAGAGCATGATGGGCGAATTCGATACCATCCGACCTTACAACGACAGCGAAGTCCCGGCAGTGCTGGCCCGGCTGTTCAGTGACAAGGCCTTTCTGGACATCCTGACCCACTTCCGCTTCCCGCGCTTTGCCGGCGCCCTGGGCTGGCTGCTCAAGCCGATGATCGCGCGCAAACTGCGCCGCGAGTTCGCCGGTGTCACCACCGTGGCCACGCTTCAGGACAAAGTCGAGTATTACGTCGACCACACCATTGACCGGGCGACCGACGGCGTGACCTACACCGGCGTCGAACAGCTCAAATCCGGCACCGCCTACCTGTTCCTGGCCAACCACCGCGACATCGTGATGGACCCGGCCTTCGTCAACTATGCCGTCTACCACGCCGGCCTGCCGACGCCACGCATCGCCATCGGCGACAACCTGCTGCAAAAGCCGTTTGTCAGTGACCTGATGCGTCTGAACAAGAGCTTCATCGTGCACCGTTCGATCACCGGGCGAAAGGAGAAGATGGCGGCGTTCAACCTGCTGTCGGCCTATATCAACCATTCGATCCGCAACGACTGCCAGTCGATCTGGATCGCCCAGGCCGAAGGCCGCGCCAAGGACGGGGATGACCGCACCGAGTCGGCGATCCTCAAGATGTTCCATGTCAGCCGCAAGGACGAGCCGTTTGCCGAAGTGATCCAGTCACTCAACCTGACGCCGGTGTCCATCAGCTACGAGTACGACCCGTGCGATGCCGCCAAGGCCCGCGAACTGTATATCCGCGCCACCACCGGCACCTACGTCAAGGCGCAAGGCGAGGATGACGTCAGCATTGCCCTAGGCATCACCGGCTACAAAGGCCGCGTACATATCAACTTCGCGCCGCCGATTACCGAGCGTTTCGAAGACACCAAGGTCCTGGCCGTGGAAATGGATCGGCAGATTCTCGGCGGCTACCGGCTGTTCCCGGTGCACTACCTGGCGTACGCCCAGTGGAGCGATGCCGACCCGCAGTTGCAGGTGCCGAAGGCGGCCGACGTGTTCCCGGCGGACGAACTGGCCAAGGCACAGGCGGAGTGGGAGCGGCGCCTGAACGAATGCCCGGCCGAGCACCGTCCGTTCCTGGTGGTGCAATACGCGACGCCAGTGCGTAATCAGTATCGCGTCAAGGCTGGAATCCCGCTGTAAACACCGATCAAGAAAATATGGGAGGGGCCAAGCTCCCTCCCATATGATGGGTTCTGCGGTTTTTTAGATTCGGGTGCTGAGCCAGGAAATAGCCAGCGCCAGCCCAAGGCAGGCGAACCCGATGCGGTAAGCCACACGGTGCGCCCGCTCGGTGCGCACATCCAGGAACAGCATGGGCTGGTCGATTGCGCGATCTTCACTTTGCGCCGTCAGTTCAGCCATGGCGCGTTGCTCGCGCAGGCGGGTGATGAACAGCAGCGCAGCGCCTGGGCAGGCCACTGATAAAGCCACGGCATTGATCAATAGTGCGGGCAGCGCCATCGCAAACCTCGATGAAACAGTGTCTGGGTATCGGTTCAGATAGAAACCTGAACCGTAGTGGCCTCGAGCGCCAAAACCGCTCCGCCTCCCATGGACGATTAATGTATCCAGTAATTTACGCCGTCACCTGAACGTCACCTTAACAAGCCACTCTGTTGCCCTTCGAACATTCAGGAGCTTGTCATGCTGCACGCGCACAACCAGGATCGGCTGTATCTGATTGCCCAAAGCGACGAGCAGGAGGCGCTGATCGGCGGCCTGGCGTTCAACGTGCAGGACCGCCACTGGCTGGTGTATTGCGCCCTTGGCGGGCACCAGCATGCGGACTTGCCCGAGGCCGATCTGTTGACGGGGGTGAGCATGCTGGACTTTTGTATCGACACGGCCGCGTGAAACTGAAGGCATAAAAAAACCGGGCTCATCGCTGAGCCCGGTTTTTTGTTTGAGCGATTACTGCGCGCTGAGCAATGAACCGATGCTTGGGTCCTTGAACAGGCGGGTCAAGGCGTCGCTCAGGACGTCGCTGACCAGCCTGGTGTTGGTTTCCTGGTTAGGCGACATGCCGAAGCGCTGGTTCAGCGACGCACCGTAACGGCCGCTGTAGCGACGGGTGCCGGCGGTGACGTCGGACTTGAAGGTGGCACCAATGGACGCCTCGGTCACGTAAAGACCGTCTTTAGGCGACTGATACTTCAACTCGGCCAAGGTGATCGTCAACTGCGGAGCGCCCGGCGCGTTGGGGCTGGGGGTGAAACCCAGCAGCCGCACCGCCGCTTCAGCCTGGGCCTGCAGCTTGGGCAGCACGTCTTGAGCGTTCACCGACACCAGGGCGGTTTCCGGGTACAGGCCACCGCGCGAACCGAGTGTCGGCGACGGACGACCGTCCACCACCCGTACCGACACCGGCTGGCCGTGGCCCACCGGGGCCAGCTGCGTGGTGATTTTCGGTTCCGGGGTCAGTTGCTGCGGGCTGTTGGCGCAGCCAACCAGGGTCAAGCTGGTCACAGTGATCAAACCGAACAACAGGCGTTGCAACATGCGCTTCTCTCCAGAAATCAGGTACCGACAGGCCGGCAGTATAGCGGGGCGCCCCTGCAGGGAACTAGCGTCAGTTACAACCTGTGACCCGGGGCTTCGCCTGCGGTTCGATGTCACCGATATGTCATAGCCGTTACATGGGCTCGTCATCCGAAGCAGGCATGCTTGGCCTCAATCTCAGGAGGTTGATCGCCATGCATTTTCTCTGGTCGCTGTTTACGCGCAAGCCCGCCCTTCGCCAGTTCGCCCTGCTCGATGCGCAAGGCCGTTGCCAGGCGTTCAAGGCGTGCTGCCAGCCTCCCGTCGGCGAAGGCTGGGTGGAAATCGAAGAAATTCGCCTGAGCTGGATGCATCATCCGTTGCCGGCCCGCGCCCGTGTAAGCCCACGCCCAGCGCGGTCGCCACGTCACCAGGCGTTGGCCGCCTGACCGAACGCCTAATAAAAGTCATAAAACCCGCCCATTTCCCCGGCGTTCTTCGCTACAATCTCCCCCCGATTATAAGGACGTCTCCTGATCGGGCCTCGCAGCATCGTTAATGCCTCGGTATTAACCCCAAGAATCGCCCACAGAGAGCCGCCCACACAGATCGAGTGAAGCTGGCGAGCTTGCTGTTTCCTTTGCAAACCACCCGCCTTTGCCGAATCTGCCAGAGCTGCCATTGCGCTCGGCCACTTGAGTTGTTTGCCCGTTTTGCCGCGTGTCGGCAGAGGTTTGCGGGCCAGGTGCCAGGCCGGGGCAGCCCTTTTTTGAGGTTCACGTCTTCAAAAGAGCGTGAAAAAAACGGGTTTTCACAACTTCACAAGAGTGTGGCGAGCAAATGAATAGTTTGGCGTTTGTACAAGCACCATCAGCGTCTGGAACAGCCCAACCACACAGGACCGAGTACTCCGCAAACACCGGAGCTTGAGCCTGTCCGCTACGGATTGATTGCACGAATCCCACGCTTTGACCATAAGTCGAATTGCCACAGGCGCCCATGAATGCGTTCATAGGCAGATCAGGCCGGGCAGGAAGCGTGTGCTGAATGTGCAAGGAATTGCGAAACGGACATGGCGATCCTGGCCATGGGTGACCTGGGGCAACACGTGAAACGCCCCGTCACTCCTGGCAGCCATGCCGTCAATTTGGTGCTGCAGATTTTGGAGACGCGTTAAATGGCGCATAACGAAGCAGTCGACGTAGTACTGGTAGGGGCCGGCATCATGAGTGCCACCCTGGCCGTACTGCTTAAAGAGCTCGACCCCGGCCTCAAGCTGGAAGTCGTTGAGCTGATGGACTCGGGTGCCGCGGAAAGTTCCAACCCGTGGAACAACGCCGGTACCGGCCACGCCGGGCTGTGTGAGCTGAACTACACGCCCCAGGCCGCCGATGGCTCCATCGACATCAAGAAAGCCGTGCACATCAACACCCAGTTCGAGGTGTCGAAGCAGTTCTGGGCCTACCTGACCAGGAAGGGCACCTTTGGCTCGTCCAAGTCCTTTATCAGCCCGGTGCCGCACCTGAGCTTCGTGCAGGGCGAAAAAGGCGTGGAGTTCCTCAGGAAGCGCTTTGAAACCCTCAGCCAGCACCATGCGTTCTCGGACATGCACTACACCGAAGACCGCAGCGAAATGGCCGAGTGGATGCCGCTGATGATGCCGGGGCGCCCGCTCGACGAAAAAATCGCGGCCACCCGCGTGATGAACGGCACCGACGTCAACTTCGGCGCCCTGACCAACCAGTTGCTCACTCACCTGACCAGCTCACCGGACGCCCAGGTCAAGTACAGCAAGCGCGTGACCGGCCTCAAGCGTAACGGCGCGGGCTGGACCGTGAGCATCAAGGACGTCAACAGCGGCAACAGCCGCGAAGTGGACGCCAAGTTCGTGTTCCTCGGCGCCGGTGGCGCGGCCCTGCCGCTGCTGCAAGCCTCGGGCATCGAAGAAAGCAAAGGGTTTGGCGGTTTCCCGGTCAGCGGCCAGTGGCTGCGTTGCGACAACCCGGAAGTGGTCAAGCACCACCAGGCCAAGGTCTACAGCCAGGCTGCCGTGGGCTCGCCGCCGATGTCCGTGCCGCACCTGGACACCCGCGTAGTCGACGGCAAGAAATCCCTGCTGTTCGGGCCCTACGCCGGCTTCACCACCAAGTTCCTCAAGCACGGTTCGTTCCTCGACCTGCCGCTGTCGGTTCGCGCCGGCAACATTGGCCCGATGCTGGCCGTGGCCCGCGACAACATGGACCTGACCAAGTACCTGGTCAGCGAAGTGATGCAGTCCATGGAGCAGCGCCTGGAATCCCTGCGTCGCTTCTACCCTGAAGCGAAAGCCGAAGACTGGCGCCTGGAAGTGGCCGGCCAACGGGTGCAGATCATCAAGAAAGACCCGAAGAAAGGCGGCGTGCTGCAATTTGGCACCGAGCTGGTCGCGGCCAAGGACGGTTCGCTGGCTGCGCTGCTGGGTGCCTCCCCGGGCGCCTCGGTGACGGTGTCGATCATGCTGGAATTGATCGAGCGTTGCTTCCCGCAGAAAGCTGCCGGTGAATGGGCGACCAAGCTGCACGAGATCTTCCCGGCACGGGAGAAGGTCCTGGAGACTGATGCCGAGCTGTATCGCAAGATCAATACGCAGAACAACATCAGCCTCGAACTGGTTGAGCAGAGCAACGAGGCCGAGAGCTACGCCTAAGGCATTGCGGCCATGAAAAACGCCCCGCTCTCGCGATGAGAACGGGGCGTTTTTTGTGGCCGGGAATAATCAGCCGCGGGCGTTGTCGATCAGCTCGATATAGTCGGCGGCGTTGCGCTGGTCCTTGATCAGGTCGACAAAGGTCTGGCCGTGCTCATCCTTGCCATCCAGGTCCAAACCGGCCGCCTTGAAGAAAACCAGGAAGCGTTCGAAGTCGTCGATACGCAGGCCACGGTAGGCCTTGATCAGTTTGTGCAGGGACGGGGAAGTCGCGTCAACCGGCTCGAAGTCCAGGAACAACTTGATCTGGTCGTCGCCGATCTCGTCACCAATCACCTGTTTCTTATCTTTACGCATTACCGACTCCAGCCAGCAGACATTTACACGGGATTTGAAGTCTACCTGCGAGGCGCAGGCTTCGAAAGCGGTGAAGAATCAATGTGGACGGGGGCAAGCCCTTCCCACATTGGTTCTTCAGTGTTTTTGCTATTTGCTACGAACAGCACCGGTATGCACATCCGCCCAGACATGCCCGTTGGCGTAACTGAGGAACTGCACATACACCGTGTCATTGCGCAGCAGGTCGACAATCACTCGGTACTGAGCCACCGGGTAGGACAGGGTCAAGGTTTTGCTCTTGTCATCGTACACCGGCTTTTTCAGGCTTTTGCTTTCGGCATCGAAGTTGAGCACCACCTGGCTGATGGTCGCGCCTTTGTTCAGGGACTTGCCCTTGAGACGGATCATCAGCGGCGAGGTCACCGGGATCGGCTGTTGCGTGGATTGACGCTGGTTGCCCACCACCACCGCATATTCGGTGACCTGCAGCAGTTGCTGCTGGTCAGGGGTTTCGGCGCGCAGGGTCAGGTCGTCCGGCGGCAGGAACTGCGCATGCATCGGCGCAGGCGCCGCAGCCAGCGGCAGGCTGAGGGTCAACGCCAGGGCGGCGCAGGTGCGTATCAACAGGCTCATGGGCCGCTCCGCAAGAGGTGGCCCAGCACTGTAGCTCAATCGAACTGGGCAAGCATCCAGCGTTGATACTCGGCCACGTTGGCGTCGCCTTCGCGGGGCGCCCAATCGGCCAGTTCACCTTCGCCCACCGGCCGATAAGGCCCGGCCTTGCACTCGAACATCACCGTGTCGGGCGCCAGCACCACCAGGCCATGGAACACGCCGGGCGGCAGGTCGACGCCCGAGCATTCGCCGCCGGCCTGCATCACGCGCTTGGCGAGTACCTCGCCGGTGTCGCCGAACACCAGCAAGCCCAAACGGCCCTGGAGGACCAGCAAGGTTTCCGCCTTGTCGGCGCTCAAGTGCCGATGTGGCGGCACGTAGGTGCTGGGCTGCAGGCCCACGGCCAGGCGATGGCACGGTTCTTCCATCTGATGAAAGTTGTGATGATGCCGGCCACGGGGGCTGGCGCCCGCTTTCTCGGCCAACTCGGCAAACAGCGTCTGATCAAGAAAGCGAGTCATGGGTTACATACCTTTGACGGCGTAGATTCCATTGGCGTTGCGCCAGTAGCCCTTGTAATCCATACCGTAACCGAAGATGTAGCGATCGATGCACGGCAGGCCGACGAAATCGGCTTTCAACTCGGGACGGGCCTTGCGGTCGTGGTCTTTGTCGATCAGCACGGCGGTGTGCACCTTACGTGCGCCAGCGTGTTTGCAGAAGTCGATGATCGCGCCCAGGGTGTGGCCCTCATCGAGGATGTCGTCGATGATCAGCACATCGCGGTCGATGAACGAAACTTCCGGCTTGGCTTTCCAGAACAGGTCGCCGCCGCTGGTTTCGTTGCGATAGCGAGTGGCGTGCAGGTAGGACGCTTCCAACGGGAACTGCAGGTGAGTCAGCAATTTGCCGGCGAAGATCAGGCCACCGTTCATCACGCAGAAGACCACCGGGTTGGTGTCGGCCATCTCGCGAGTGATGTGTGCGCCGACCTTGGCGATCGCTGCTTCGACTTGCGCTTCGGTGTACAGGCAGTCAGCCTCGCGCATGATTTGACGGATATGCTCGAGATCAGCGGACATGGCGCTCTCCAAGGGGTGCTGTGGCAAGAAAAGCGGGCGAAGGTACGCTTCTCATGCGCTCCGAGCAAGCCTTAATGGACTAACGTACTAGATGTCTATAGGACAACACCCTCGGATAGATTAATCTAGGCCGGTTTTTTTGCCCGCCGCCGGAGCCTTTCCCATGCCCACTCGCGAGATCCGCCACCCGCTGATCCGACACAAACTCGGCCTTATGCGCCGTGCCGACATCAGCACGAAGAATTTCCGTGAGCTTGCTCAGGAAGTTGGAGCGCTGCTCACTTACGAAGCCACCAAAGATTTGCCCCTGGAAACCTACGACATCGAAGGTTGGGCTGGCACCGTCCAGGTCGAGAAAATCGCCGGTAAGAAAATTACCGTGGTGCCGATCCTGCGTGCCGGTATCGGCATGCTCGAAGGCGTGCTCAGCCTGATCCCGGGCGCCAAGGTCAGCGCCGTCGGCGTCGCCCGCAACGAAGAAACCCTGCAGGCCCACACCTACCTGGAAAAACTCGTACCGGAAATCAACGAGCGCCTGGCCATGATCATCGACCCGATGCTCGCTACCGGCAGCTCCATGGTTGCCACCATCGACCTGCTGAAAAAAGCCGGTTGCCGGGACATCCGTGCCATGGTGCTGGTGGCCGCGCCCGAAGGCATCGCCGCCGTCGAGAAAGCCCACCCGGATGTACAGATCTACACCGCCTCCATCGACGAGCGCCTGAACGAACACGGTTACATCATCCCAGGCCTGGGCGATGCCGGTGACAAGATCTTCGGCACCAAGCAGAAGGACGCGTGAGCATGCAGGATGAGTTCAACGACCCGCTTTGGCGCCAGATCCTGTCTGGCGCACAGATGCTCTTCGTAGCATTTGGCGCGCTGGTGTTGATGCCACTGATCACAGGTCTTGATCCAAACGTCGCCCTGTTCACCGCCGGCCTGGGCACGTTGTTGTTCCAGCTGGTGACAGGGCGGCAGGTGCCGGTCTTCCTGGCATCGAGCTTTGCCTTCATTACCCCGATCATTCTTGCCAAGGGCCAGTTCGGCCTCGCGGCGACCATGGGCGGGGTGATGGCGGCCGGTTTCGTCTATACCTTCCTCGGCCTGGCCGTGAAGATCAAAGGCACCGGTTTCATCGACCGCCTGCTGCCACCCGTGGTGATCGGCCCGGTGATCATTTCCATCGGCCTGGCCATGGCACCGATTGCCGCGAACATGGCGATGGGTAAATCCGGCGATGGCGCCGAGTTGATTCATTACCAGACGGCGATGATGATCTCGATGCCGGCGCTGCTGACCACGTTGATCGTCGCGGTGTTCGGCAAGGGCATTTTCCGCCTGGTGCCGATCATCTCCGGCGTGCTGGTGGGCTTTGCCATGGCGTTCTACTTCGGCGTGGTCGACACGGCGAAGATCGCCGCCGCCCCGTGGTTCGCCCTGCCCCACTTCACCGCGCCGGAGTTCAACTGGCAGGCGATCCTGTTTATCGTCCCGGTGGCCCTGGCCCCGGCGATCGAACATATCGGCGGCGTGATTGCGGTGGGCAGCGTGACCGGTCGCGACTACCTGAAGAGGCCTGGCCTGCACCGCACCCTGCTCGGTGACGGGATCGCCACCACGGCCGCCGGCCTGTTTGGCGGCCCGCCGAACACCACCTACGCCGAAGTGACGGGCGCGGTGATGCTGACCAAGAACTACAACCCGAAGATCATGACCTGGGCGGCAGTGTTTGCCATCAGCCTGGCGTTCATCGGCAAATTCGGTGCACTGCTGCAAAGCATCCCGGTACCGGTGATGGGCGGGATACTGTGCCTGCTGTTCGGCTCGATTGCCGCGGTGGGGATGAACACCTTGATCCGCCACAGGATTGACCTGGGTGAGGCGCGCAATCTGGTGATTGTGTCGGTAACCCTGGTGTTCGGGATTGGTGGGGTGCTGGTGGGGACCGGGACCGGTCCGGATGACTTCGGCCTGAAGGGCATTGCCCTGTGTGCGGTGGTAGCGATTGGCCTGAACCTGTTGCTGCCGGGCAATGATGGCTGGAAGAACAAGAAGCCGGATGAGCCGCTGATCTAACACATATGGCAGAACCTAATGTGGGAGGGGGCTTGCTCCCGATGGCAGTGTGTCAGTCAATTCATTAGCTGACTGACACACCGCTATCGGGGGCAAGCCCCCTCCCACATTTTTTGATCTTCAGTTTGGCTTAGAGCTCACCCAACCCATCGATCAGCGCCTGGTTCTGCTCCGGCGTACCGATGCTGATCCGCAGGAACTGGGCAATCCGCTCCTGCTTGAAGTGCCGCACGATCACCCCTTGCTCACGCAGCTTGGCCGCCAGGCCGGCTGCGTCGTGCCGCGGGTGGCGGGCAAAGATGAAGTTGGCCGCTGACGGCAACACTTCAAAGCCTTTACCTTCCAGTTGCGCGACCACCTTGTTGCGGTTGTCGATGACCAGTTGGCACGTCTTGTCGAAGTACGCCCGGTCCTCGAACGCCGCCGCCGCGCCGACAATCGCCAGGCGATCCAGCGGGTAGGAGTTGAAGCTGTTCTTGACCCGCTCCAGCGCTTCGATGAGGTCCGGGTGGCCCACGGCCAGGCCCACGCGCAAACCGGCCAGTGAGCGCGATTTGGACAGGGTCTGGGTCACCAGCAGGTTCGGGTAACGGTCCACCAGGCTGATGGCTGTTTCGCCGCCAAAGTCGATATAGGCTTCATCGACCACCACCACCGAATCCGGGCTGGCCTTGAGGATCTGCTCTACGGCGTCCAGCGCCAGCACACAGCCGGTGGGCGCGTTCGGGTTGGGGAAGATGATCCCGCCGTTGGGCCTGGCATAGTCCGCTACGCGGATCTGGAACTGCTCGTCCAACGGCACCGGGTCGGACTTGATGCCGTAGAGGCCGCAGTACACCGGATAGAAGCTGTAGCTGATATCCGGGAACAGCAACGGCAGCTCGTGCTGGAACAGGCCGTGGAAGATGTGCGCCAGGACTTCGTCGGAGCCGTTACCGAGGAACACCTTGCCGGCGTCGATCCCGTAGTACTTGGCCACGGCCTGCTTGAGCAGGTCGCTGTTGGGGTCCGGGTACAGGCGCAGGTTGTCGTTCAACTCGGCCTGCATCGCAGCCAGCGCCTTGGGCGACGGGCCGTAGGGGTTTTCATTGGTGTTGAGCTTGACCAGTCTGGTCAGCTTCGGTTGCTCGCCGGGCACGTAAGGCACGAGGTCCTTGACGAAGGGGCTCCAGAATTTGCTCATGTGTTATTTCCCCTCTTCCAGGATTCGATACTCAGCGCTACGGGCGTGGGCGCTCAAGGATTCACCACGGGCCAGCACCGAAGCGGTCTTGCCCAATTCGGAAGCGCCTTGTGGCGAGCAGAAGATGATCGACGAACGCTTCTGGAAGTCATACACCCCCAGCGGCGACGAGAAGCGCGCGGTGCCGGACGTCGGCAGCACGTGGTTGGGGCCGGCGCAGTAGTCGCCCAGGGCTTCGCTGGTGTGGCGGCCCATGAAGATCGCACCCGCATGGCGAATCGACGGCAGCCAGGCCTGTGGATCGGCCACGGACAGCTCCAGGTGCTCCGGCGCGATACGGTTGGCCACTTCGATGGCCTGTTCCATGTCACGCACCAGGATCAGCGCGCCACGGCCATTGATCGACTTCTCGATGATCTCGGCGCGGTCCATGGTCGGCAGCAGCTTATTGATGCTGGCGGCGACCTTGTCGAGGAACTCGGCGTCCGGGCTGACCAGGATCGCCTGGGCGTCCTCGTCGTGCTCGGCCTGGGAGAACAGGTCCATGGCGATCCAGTCCGGATCGGTCTGGCCGTCGCACACCACGAGGATTTCCGACGGGCCGGCGATCATGTCGATACCGACCTGGCCGAACACGTGGCGCTTGGCAGTGGCCACGTAGATGTTGCCGGGGCCGACCACCTTGTCGACCTTCGGCACGCTTTCAGTGCCATAAGCCAGGGCGGCAACCGCTTGGGCACCGCCGATGGTGAACACGCGGTCGACACCGGCAATGCAGGCGGCAGCCAGTACCAGTTCGTTGATTTCACCGCGCGGGGTCGGTACCACCATGACCACTTCGGTCACGCCGGCCACCTTGGCGGGAATCGCGTTCATCAATACCGACGAGGGGTACGAGGCTTTACCACCCGGCACGTACAAGCCGGCACGGTCAAGCGGTGTGACCTTCTGGCCCAGTACGGTGCCGTCGGCCTCGGTGTAGCTCCAGGAATCCTGCTTCTGTTTTTCGTGGTAGCTGCGCACTCGGGTCGCGGCGACTTCGAGGGCCTGGCGCTGGGGCGCGGTGATGCGCGTCAGGGCCAGTTCCAGGCGTTCGCGGGGCAGGATCAGGTCGGACATGGACTTGACGTCCAGACCGTCGAACTGCCGGGTGAAATCCACCAGGGCCGCATCACCGCGCTCGCGCACGGCCTTGATAATGTCGAGGACCCGCTGGTTGACCGAGTCGTCGGACACGCTTTCCCAGCTCAGCAGATGATCCAGATGATGGGCGAAATCCGGGTCGGCAGCGTTGAGTCGGGCAATTGCAGTGGACGTGGTCATAGCGAGGGCCTCAATAGAATTGGCAAAAACTCAGGCGCCCTAAACTAGCAGTCGTTTCCGCTTGGGCACCTGAGAATTCTGGCTATGAGGCGGATAGACGGGCGCAGCTTTTCAGCTACGCGGGTGAGTCAACCGCGGTGTCGAGACTCCACTGCCTGGCGCAGGGTGTCGATCAACGCCTGGATACGGGCGTGCTGCATCTTCATCGACGCTTTGTTGACGATCAGCCGAGAGCTGATGTCGGCGATAAAGTCCTGTGGTTCGAGACCGTTGGCACGCAGGGTGTTGCCGGTGTCGACCACGTCGATGATCTTGTCGGCCAGGCCGATAAGCGGCGCCAGCTCCATCGAGCCGTAGAGCTTGATGATGTCGACCTGGCGGCCTTGCTCGGCGTAGTAGCGCTTGGCGACGTTGACGAACTTGGTGGCCACGCGCAGGCGGCCTTTAGGCTCGACATCACCGACACGGCCGGCGGTCATCAGCTTGCACAGGGCAATGCGCAGGTCCAGCGGCTCGTACAGGCCTTGGCCGCCGTATTCCATCAACACGTCTTTACCGGCGACACCGAGGTCGGCCGCGCCATGTTCAACATAGGTCGGCACGTCGGTAGCCCGTACGATCAGCAGGCGAACGTCGTCCTGGGTCGTCGGGATGATCAGCTTGCGGCTCTTGTCCGGATTCTCGGTCGGCACGATGCCCGCTTCAGCCAGAAGCGGCAAAGTGTCGTCAAGGATGCGGCCCTTGGACAGTGCAATGGTCAACATGGGAAACGTCAGTCCTTCATCAGGCTATTGCTGTCCGGTCGCAAACGGCGCCAGACACAGATCGAGGCCATGACAGCCTCGATTTGAAACAAACCAGTGTCTGTAGGAGCGAGCTTGCTCGCGAAAAACGTCAACGATAACGCGTTTATTCAGACTCAACGCGGTGCCCACGAGTTCTTCGCGAGCAAGCTCGCTCCTACAATGCAGTGGGACTAGCCCGGTACGCGGCGGATTTTCGCGCCGAGCATCTGCAGTTTTTCTTCGATGCACTCGTAACCACGGTCGATATGATAGATGCGGTCGATCAGGGTATCGCCTTCGGCGATCAGCGCCGAGATCACCAGGCTGGCCGAAGCGCGCAGGTCGGTGGCCATGACTGGCGCGCCCTTGAGCTTCTCGGTGCCGGTCACGATGGCAGTGTTACCTTCGACCTGGATCTTCGCGCCCATGCGGTGCAGTTCGTACACGTGCATGAAGCGGTTTTCGAAGATGGTCTCGATCACGGCACCCGTGCCTTCGGCAATGGCGTTCAAGGAGATGAACTGCGCCTGCATGTCGGTCGGGAACGCTGGGTACGGAGCGGTACGCACGTTGACGGCTTTTGGCCGCTTGCCGTGCATGTTCAGCTCGATCCAGTCTTCACCGGTGGTGATTTCGGCACCGGCTTCGCGCAGTTTTTCCAGGACCGCTTCCAGGATGGTCGGATCGGTGTCCTTGACCTTGACGCGACCACCGGTGACGGCGGCAGCAACCAGATAGGTACCGGTCTCGATACGGTCCGGCATCACTTTGTAGGTGGCCGGGTGCAGGCGTTTCACACCGTCGATGGTGATGGTGTCGGTGCCGGCGCCGGTGATGTTGGCACCCATGGCGATCAGGAAGTTGGCCAGGTCGACCACTTCAGGCTCGCGCGCAGCGTTTTGCAGCACACTGCGGCCGTTGGCCAAAGCAGCAGCCATCATGATGTTCTCGGTACCGGTCACACTGACGGTATCAAAGAAGAAGTTCGCGCCACGCAGGCCGCCTTCCGGCGCCTTGGCCTTGATGTAGCCGCCTTCGACGTCGATGGTCGCGCCCATGGCCTCAAGGCCACGGATGTGCAGGTCCACCGGACGCGAGCCAATGGCGCAACCGCCAGGCAATGCGACTTCGGCTTCGCCGAAACGAGCGACCATCGGGCCCAGTACCAGGATCGACGCACGCATGGTCTTCACCAGTTCGTACGGGGCGATCAGGGTCTTGATGGTGCGCGGGTCGATTTCGACGGACAGCTTCTCGTCGATTACCGGCTCGATACCCATGCGACCAAACAGCTCGATCATGGTGGTGATGTCGTGCAGGTGCGGCAGGTTGGCCACGGTCACAGGGCCATCGCACAGCAGGGTCGCAGCCAGGATCGGCAAGGCAGAGTTTTTCGCACCGGAAATGCGAATCTCGCCATCAAGGCGGGCACCGCCGGTAATAATCAATTTATCCATAAGAATCTCGACGCCTTGGGGGCTCAGGTGCGCTCGGCCCAGGCCGCGCGGCTGAAAAATTTCATAGTGACCGCGTGGATGCTGCCATCGGTGATCCACGGGTTCAAATGGGCATAGATCTGCTGCTGACGCTTGACCGGGCTGAGTGCCGCCAGTTCATCGCTAATCACGTTCAGCTGGAAGTTGCAGCCTTCGCCTTCAACTTCTACGTTCGTATCCGGCAGCTTTCCTTCGAGAAAGCTTTTAACTTCTAGGGCCTGCATGATCAACCTCTATCGGCGCCCAGTGCGCACGGGTCGCACATCATACAAAAAAGCCCCGCGCCTGCGAACCCCGCATAGCAGGACTCTGACGGGGGGCTTTATCGATAATGTGTATTAAGGATGCGCCAACAGCTCGGTCAAACCGGAAACTTCGGCGATTTCACGCATGTCTTCGGGCAATGCACGAAGGGTGACCGGCTTTTTGGCCGCTTCGGCATCGCGCATGAAACACAGCAGCAACGACAAGCCGACACTGCTGGACTTGGTTACCGCCGAGCAATCCAGCACCAACGCAGGGGCCGTGCTGGTCTTGATCAACGCCTGACCCTGCTTGCGCAGGTCAGGCCCGGTGCGGTAATCCAGCACGCCGCTGAGGAACAGCTCGCCCGCGTCGCCGAGACGAACAGCCGACTCGGTCATTGCGCAGGCTTCCCGGCGGCTTTATCGGTCTCTTCCTTGGCCTTGGCGACCTCACCGGCCCAACCATTGATGGTTTTGTCCAGGTCGTTGCCATTGCGCTGCATGGCGTCGGCGAACTGGTCACGGAACAGCTTGCCGATGTTGATGCCGTTGATGATCACATTGCGCAGTTTCCACTCGCCATTGATCTTCTCCAGCGTGTACTGCACAGGGTAGACGGCACCATTGTTGCCCTTGACGCTCATGTTGACACTGGTGCGGTCACCCGACTCATCCCCGGCGGGAGCGACGGTAATGCCCTGGTTGTTGTACTCGAGCAAAGCGTTGCCATAGAACTGGAACAGGCCGCGCTTGAAGTTCTCCTGGAACGTCTGCATTTGCGCAGGGGTGGCCTTGCGCGAATATTTGACCGTCATGATGCTGCGAGAAATGCCTTCAGCATCGACGACCGGGCCCACGATGCTGTTCAGCGCCTCGTAGAATTTGCTCGGGTCTTGCTTGTACTGCTCTTTATTGGCAGTCAGGTCAGCCAACATCCTGTTGGTAGTGTCCTGCACCAGTTCGTGCGCAGAACCCGCTGCGTTGGCCATCAACGGCAGCGCTGCCAGCAGTACCAGGAGGCCACGTCGCAAGGTAGAGATCATGTACAGATTCCTCATTTGGCGTCTTTATTGACCGTATTGAGCAGGAATTTACCGATCAGGTCTTCAAGTACCAGCGACGACTGCGTGTCGTGGATGGTCGAGCCATCCTTGAGCAGGGCTGTTTCCCCGCCCACGCTGACACCGATGTACTTCTCGCCCAGCAGGCCCGCAGTGAGGATAGATGCAGTGGAGTCGGTCGGCAGATTATCTACCTTCTTGTCCAGTTGCATCGTCACTCGACCGGTGAAGCTGTCGCGATCCAGATCGATTGCCGTGACCTTGCCGATAGTCACACCGGCCATGGTCACTTTAGCTCTGACAGTCAAACCGGCGATATTGTCGAAGTACGCGTAAAGTTTATAAGTATCGGCGGTGGGGCTGGCCGAAAGGCCGCTGACTCGCAGGGCCAACAACAGTAAAGCCAGGATGCCAGCCAGCAAGAAAAGGCCGACACCGATTTCCACAGTGCGGTTTTGCATCAGAAATCTCCAAACATCAAGGCGGTCAAAATGAAGTCAAGGCCCAGTACTGCCAACGAGGCGTACACAACGGTCTTGGTGGTGGCGCGACTGATCCCTTCTGAAGTGGGCTCACAGTCATAGCCTTGGAATACGGCGATCCAGGTCACTACAAAGGCGAAGACGATGCTCTTTATGATGCCGTTGAGCACGTCACCGCTGAAGGTCACGCTGTTTTGCATGTTGGCCCAGTAGGAGCCGTCATAGACGCCCAGCCAGTCCACCGCCACCCACGAGCCGCCCCAGATACCAACCACGCTGAAGATCATCGCCAGCAACGGCAGGGAAATAAAGCCGGCCCACAGGCGCGGGGCAACAATGTACTTGAGCGGGTCCACGCCGATCATTTCCAGGCTGGACAACTGCTCGGTGGACTTCATGTTGCCGATTTCGGCGGTCAACGCAGAACCCGCACGCCCGGCGAACAGCAATGCGGTCACGACCGGCCCCAGTTCACGCAGCAGCGTCAGGGCAACCATCTGCCCCACCGCCTGCTCCGAACCGTAGCTGGACAGGATATTGAAGCCCTGCAACGCCAGCACCATCCCGATGAACACCCCGGAGACGACAATGATCACCAGGGACATCACGCCCACCGAATGCAGCTGCTTGATCAACAGGCCGAAGCCGCCACCAATGCCACCGCGGCCGAGCAACGCGTGAAACAGGAAAATCGTCGAGCGGCCCAGCACTTCGACGATGTCGATACCGGATCGACCGAAAAGGCGAACCTTCTCGATGAGAGATGTCTTGCGCATCAGCGCTTCCCCAGAAGGTCTGAGCGGTAATCCGCTGCCGGAAAGTGAAAAGGCACAGGGCCATCGGGATCGCCGGTCATGAATTGGCGAATACGCGGGTTGTCGGCGTTCATCAGCTCTTCAGGCGTACCCTGCCCCAGCACCTGGCCATCGCCGACTACATAAAGGTAATCGGCAATGCTCGCGGTTTCTGCAAGGTCGTGGGAGACCACGATGCTGGTGATACCCAGCGCATCGTTGAGCAGACGGATCAGGCGTACCAGCACGCCCATGGCAATCGGATCCTGGCCGACGAAGGGCTCGTCGTACATGAGGATCTGCGGGTCGAGGGCAATGGCGCGCGCCAGGGCCACGCGGCGCTTCATGCCGCCGGACAGTTCGTCGGGCATCAGGTCGATGGCGCCGCGAAGGCCCACGGCCTGCAATTTCAGCAACACAATGTCACGAATCATTTCATCGGACAGCTGGGTATGCACCCGCAACGGAAACGCCACGTTCTCGAACACATCGAGGTCGGTAAACAGCGCACCGCTCTGGAACAGCACCCCCATATGCTTGCGCGCATCGAACAGATCGCTGCGCGACAGTGTCGGCAGGTTCTGGCCGTTGACCCATACTTCACCGGCGCTGGGGCGCAATTGCATGCCCATCAGACGCAGCAGCGTGGTCTTGCCGCAACCGGACGGCCCCATGATGCCCGTGACCTTGCCGCGGGGAATGCGAATATCGACGTTATTGAAGATGCTGCGCGTCCCGCGCTTGAAGGTCAGTCCCTTCAGCTCGACCGCGTAGGCGTTATCGGCACTCATCTAAACTCCTTGGGATGCAGCCTCTCACTCAGACACCATGCATGCGACAAACGTTTGCAACGGTGACGCATATAGATAGCCACATGGGCTGGGCGGACCGAACTGGCGGCGAACTATATCACTGCTGGTACAGGGCGCCCAAGGCCGGAACTGCGCTAGTTCAGTTTAAGGACAGGGAAAAAACGTTGCTGGCTATGTTACTGAGGATCGATCTCAGGCATTCGTTGAATAAAGCCTGACGAACTTGCGTGAGGGAATTGATCATTACCGCTATAATCGCCGACTTTTCGTCAGGCTATACGACTTCAGACATGAGCCAATCCAGCGACCTTATTCAATCCGCGCAACGCACCATCCGCCTCGAAGTTGAAGCCGTAGAAGGCTTGCTGGCCCATATCGACGCAGATTTCGTACGCGCCTGCGAGATGATCCTGGCCAGCAAGGGCCGTGTTGTCGTGGTCGGCATGGGCAAATCGGGCCACGTCGGCAACAAGATCGCCGCCACCCTGGCCAGCACCGGGACCACCGCATTTTTCGTGCATCCGGCCGAAGCCAGTCACGGCGACATGGGCATGATCACCAAGGATGACATCATCCTGGCGCTGTCCAACTCCGGCACCACCAACGAAATCGTGACCCTGCTGCCGCTGATCAAGCGCCTGGGCATCAAGATGATCAGCCTCACCGGCAACCCGGAATCCACCCTGGCCAAGGCCGCCGACGTGAACCTGAATGTTCACGTGGACCACGAGGCCTGCCCGCTGAACCTGGCGCCGACCTCCTCCACCACCGCCGCCCTGGTCATGGGCGACGCCCTGGCCGTGGCGCTGCTGGAAGCCCGTGGATTCACCGCTGAAGACTTCGCATTTTCCCACCCGGGTGGCGCCCTGGGCCGCCGCCTGCTGCTGAAAGTGGAAAACGTCATGCATTCGGGCGAGGAATTGCCCCACGTCCAGCGCGGCACTCTGCTGAAGGACGCGCTGATGGAAATGACCCGCAAGGGCCTGGGCATGACCGTGATCCTGGAAGCCGACGGGCGCCTGGCCGGGGTATTCACTGACGGTGACCTGCGCCGCACCCTGGACCGCACCATCGATATCCGTACCGCGACCATCGACGCCGTGATGACCCCCCATGGCAAGACTGCACGCCCTGAAATGCTGGCAGCCGAAGCATTGAAGATCATGGAAGACCACAAGATCGGCGCGCTGGTGGTGGTCGATAGCGACGACCACCCGGTGGGCGCCCTGAACATGCACGACTTGCTGCGTGCGGGAGTGATGTAAATGACCAGCGACCTGTTGCAACGCGGCAAACACATCAAACTGGCGATTTTCGACGTTGACGGCGTGCTGACCGATGGCCGCCTGTACTTTCTCGAAGACGGCAGCGAATTCAAGACGTTCAATACCCTCGACGGCCAGGGCATCAAGATGCTGATGGCTTCGGGCGTGCAAACGGCGATTATCAGCGGCAGAAAAACCCCCGTTGTGGAACGCCGCGCACAAAACCTCGGTATTCCTCACCTGTATCAGGGCCGCGAGGATAAACTGGTGGTTCTGGACGAGCTTCTTGGCCAACTCAACCTAAGCTATGAGCAGGTCGCCTATCTGGGCGATGATCTGCCCGACTTGCCGGTCATTCGCCGAGTGGGCCTGGGAATGGCCGTCGCCAATGCGGCGACGTTTGTTCGCGAGCACGCCCATGGCGTCACCACCGCCCGTGGCGGCGAAGGTGCCGCCCGCGAGTTCTGTGAACTGATCCTGCGAGCCCAGGGCAGTCTTGAAGCGGCCCACGCCGCCTACCTATAGAGCGTTTTATGCTGAGTAAAAAGATTCGCAACTTCCTGCTATTCGGAGTCATCGCCGCGCTGTTCCTCGCGGTGGGCTACTGGAATATCAGCCCGGGGCGCTTCCTCGACCAGCCTGCAGCGCAGGTTGAAGAAGGGGCTATCGACTATTACGCAACCAATGCCTACAGCGTGCAGTTCCTGCCTGACGGCAAGGTGCAGTACGAAATGACCTCGGACAAAGTCGAGCATTTGAAGGCCACCGAAGTCACCCTGCTGACTAACCCGGACCTGAACCTGTACCGCGGCACCGAGTTCCCATGGCATGTCACGAGCAAGCGTGGCGAGGTGAACCCGGACGGCACCGAGGTAGAACTGATTGACTCGGTACGCGTTGCGCGTACTGACGCCAAAAAACGTGACACCGTGATTACCAGCAGTCGCATAACCGTATTCCCACAGAAGCAATATGCGCAGACCGAGCAAGACGTTAGAATCGACGGCGCTGGCGGTGTATCGACTGGCAAGGGAATGAAAGCGTATTTGAAAGAAAGCAGGATACACCTGCTATCGAACGTAAGAGGACAGTATGAGGCTCGTTAAAACTCTCCCTATTTTGCTCGGTCTGGGCGCAGCACTGGGAAGCGTGAGCGCCTGGGCTCTGCCGAACGATAGCCAGCAACCGATCCACATCTCGGCTGACGATGCGCAACTGGATGACAAGCAAGGCGTCGCCACCTATACCGGCGGCGTGATCATCACCCAGGGCTCGATGAAGATCACCGGCAACACGGTGACACTGACGCGCACCCAGGCGGGCGATATCGACGTGGTGACTTCGGTGGGCAACCTGGCGTACTTCGAACAGAAGCAGTCGGCTACCGACACCGGCCCGATGAAGGGCTACGGCAAGACCATCCAGTATCACGCCCAGCAGAATCGCATCGTGCTGATCGACCAGGCCAAGGTACTCAGCCCCGATGGCAACTCCACGGAAGGCGAGAAGATCACCTATGACACCGTGAAGCAGATCGCCAACGCCGGTCGCGCCAACGGCAGCAAGGTCACCGCGCCACGCCCACGTATCGACATGGTTATCCAGCCGAAGAAGAAGGCCGAGTAATGGCAACCCTGAAAGCCCAGCATCTGGCCAAGGCCTATAAAAGCCGTCAGGTCGTGCGCGACGTCAGCCTGTCGATCGACAGCGGCCAGATCGTCGGCTTGCTTGGCCCTAACGGCGCCGGCAAGACCACCTGCTTCTACATGATCGTCGGCCTGGTCCAGGCGGACCAAGGTCGCGTACTGATCGACGACCTGGATGTGAGCCACCAGCCAATGCACGGCCGTGCCCGCGCAGGTATCGGCTATCTTCCGCAGGAAGCGTCGATCTTCCGCAAGCTGTCGGTATCCGACAACATCATGGCCATCCTTGAAACCCGCAAGGAACTCGACCGTGAAGGCCGCCGCAAAGAATTGGAAAGCCTGCTGCAGGAATTCCACATCAACCACATTCGCGACAACCTTGGCATGAGCCTGTCCGGTGGTGAGCGTCGTCGCGTGGAAATCGCCCGCGCCCTGGCCACTGCCCCCAAGTTCATCCTGCTGGACGAACCGTTTGCCGGCGTCGACCCTATCTCGGTCGGCGACATCAAGCAGATCATCCACCACCTCAAGGCCAAGGGGATCGGTGTACTGATCACCGACCACAACGTGCGTGAGACCCTCGATATCTGCGAAACCGCGTATATCGTCAACGATGGCCAGCTGATCGCCGAGGGCGACTCTGCCACCATCCTGGCCAACGAACTGGTCAAGGAAGTGTACCTGGGTCACGAGTTCCGCCTGTAAGGCCGCCTGCAAAAACAAGGCGGTGGCAGGTCGTTTGCCCGATGCGCGGGAGTCAATGAAAACCTCCGGATTTTTATTGTTACCGCGCTCTAGGCAAAGCCCCCGATATCAGGCATATAATTTGCTTATGTTTGGCGCTCACGCGCCCTGTCGTGGATGGCGCATTGCGCCGGCGAATAAGGTGTTAAGCCCCTGCCATGAAACCATCGCTAGTCCTGAGAATGGGCCAGCAGCTGACGATGACACCGCAGCTGCAACAGGCCATCCGCCTGCTCCAATTGTCGACCCTGGACCTGCAACAGGAAATCCAGGAGGCCCTGGAGTCCAATCCGATGCTCGAACGCCAGGAAGAAGGCGACGACTTCGATAATGCAGACCCATTGGCCGACAACATCGAGCAAAAACCCAATTCCGACGTACAGGAACCCTCCTACCAGGAAACCGCCCCCACGGTGGATAACCTTGAGGAAGGCGATTGGAACGAACGCATTCCCAACGAACTCCCGGTGGACACCGCCTGGGAGGACGTCTACCAGACCAGCGCCAGCAGCCTGCCCAGCAATGACGATGACGAGTGGGACTTCACCACCCGCACTTCCGCCGGCGAGAGCCTGCAGAGCCATCTGCTGTGGCAACTGAACCTCGCGCCGATGTCGGACACCGATCGCCTGATCGCCGTGACCCTGATCGACTGCATCAATAACCAGGGTTACCTGGACGAGACCCTCGAAGAGATTCTCGAGGCCTTCGACCCGGAACTGGACATCGAGCTGGACGAAATCGAAGCGGTCCTGCACCGCATCCAACAGTTCGAGCCCGCCGGCATCGGTGCCCGCAACCTGAGCGAATGCCTGCTGCTGCAACTGCGCCAGCTGCCCGCCAAGACCCCATGGCTCGCCGAGGCCCAGCGCCTGGTCACCGACTATATCGACCTGCTGGGCAGCCGCGACTATAGCCAGTTGATGCGGCGCATGAAGCTCAAGGAAGACGACCTGCGCCAGGTCATCGAGCTGGTGCAAAGCCTCAACCCGCGTCCAGGCTCGCAGATCGAGTCCAGCGAAGCCGAATACGTCGTTCCCGACGTGATCGTGCGCAAGGACAACGAGCGCTGGTTGGTGGAACTGAACCAGGAGTCGGTGCCGCGCCTGCGGGTCAACCCGCAATATGCCGGTTTTGTGCGCCGTGCCGACACCAGCGCCGATAACACCTTCATGCGCAACCAGTTGCAGGAAGCACGCTGGTTCATCAAGAGCCTGCAGAGCCGCAACGAAACCCTGATGAAAGTGGCCACCCAGATCGTCGAGCATCAGCGCGGCTTCCTGGAATATGGTGACGAGGCGATGAAACCGCTGGTCCTGCACGACATCGCAGAAGCGGTGGGCATGCACGAATCGACGATTTCCCGGGTGACCACACAAAAATTCATGCATACCCCACGGGGCATATATGAGCTGAAATACTTTTTCTCCAGTCATGTCAGCACATCCGAAGGCGGCGAATGCTCGTCCACGGCGATCCGCGCAATCATCAAAAAACTGGTTGCTGCGGAAAATCAGAAAAAGCCGTTGAGTGACAGCAAGATCGCTGGTTTACTGGAGGCACAAGGCATTCAGGTCGCCCGTCGAACCGTCGCCAAGTACCGCGAGTCCCTTGGGATCGCGCCTTCCAGCGAGCGTAAGCGTTTGATGTGACGGGCGGGCCACAGCGTTCCAGTGGCGGGTATTCCTACCCGCCGCTTTATGCACTGGCAACGAAGGAGAAGCTGTATGCAAGTCAACATCAGTGGACACCATGTAGAAGTCACCCCTCCACTACGCGACTACGTCGAGCAGAAGCTGAGGAAGCTTGAGGGTCATTTCGACAAGATCACCAACGTGCAGGTCATCATGAAGGTCGACAAGCTTCAGCAGAAAATCGAAGCGACTCTTCAGATACCCGGTGGAGAAGTGGTCGCCAATGCCGAACATGAAGACATGTATGCATCAATCGACTTGCTCACCGACAAGCTTGACCGCCAACTCAAAAAGCATAAGGAAAAGAATCTGAGCCTGCTTCAGGGCACAGGTCGTTAACTCTCCCCCCATGATCCGACTTGAAACCATCCTGACCCCCGGCCGTTCCCTCGTGAACGTGCCGGGCGGCAGCAAGAAGAAAGCCCTCGAACAAATTGCCAACCTGATCAGCAGCCAAGTGCCTGAGCTGGAGATGCAAGATGTCTTTGAGGCTCTGATTGCCCGTGAAAAACTCGGCTCCACCGGTTTTGGCAACGGCATCGCCATTCCCCACTGCCGCCTCAAAGGCTGCGAGACCCCTGTCAGCGCCCTGCTGCACCTGGACGCACCTATCGATTTCGACGCGATCGACGGCGCCCCGGTAGACCTGCTGTTTGTTCTGCTGGTCCCACAGGCCGCCACCGACGCACACCTGGAACTGCTTAGGCAGATCGCAAGCATGCTCGACCGCAAGGAAGTACGCGACAAACTGCGCAGTGCCAGTAGCAACGAGGCGCTGTATCAAGTTGTCCTGGATGAGCAAAACGGGCAGTAATCATGCGTTTGATCATCGTCAGCGGCCGCTCCGGCTCGGGTAAAAGTACCGCCCTCAACGTCCTTGAGGACAACGGCTTCTATTGCATCGACAACCTGCCCGCCGGCCTGCTCCCGGAATTGGCGGAACGGGCACTGATCCATACCGAATTGGCCCAGCCCCTGGTCGCCGTTTCGATTGACGCCCGCAACCTGCCGAGCCACCTCACGCGCTTTCCGGAATTGCTCGAAGAGGTGCGCGCCAAGCACATTCATTGCGATGTGCTGTATCTGGACGCCGACGAAGAAACCCTGCTCAAGCGCTTCTCAGAGACCCGCCGACGTCACCCCCTCAGCAGCCCGCACCGTTCCCTGGCCGAAGCCATCGAGGACGAAACCAAGCTGCTGGGGCCGATCATTGACCTCGCCGACCTCAAGATCAACACCACCAGCCTCAACCTGTACCAGTTGCGCGATGCCATCAAGCTCCGCCTGCTGAACCAGCCGGAGCCTGGCACGGCATTTCTGGTCGAGTCCTTTGGTTTCAAGCGTGGCATGCCGGTGGATGCCGACCTGGTGTTCGACGTGCGCTGCCTGCCCAATCCTTATTGGAAGCCGGAACTGCGCGACCAGTCGGGGCTGGATCAGCCTGTGGCCGATTACCTGGCCGCGCAACCGGATGTGGAGGAGATGTTCCAGGACATTTCCAGCTACCTGCTCAAATGGTTGCCGCGCTTTGCCGCGAGCAACCGAGCCTATGTCACCATTGCCATCGGCTGCACCGGCGGTCACCACCGCTCTGTCTACCTGACCGAGCGCCTGGGCCAGGTGCTGCAACAAACCCTCAAGAACGTCCAGGTTCGCCACCGCGACCTTAGCTGAAAGGAACACCCCCGCGATGCCCGCTCTGGAAATTGAAATCATCAACAAGCTGGGCCTGCATGCCCGCGCCTCGGCCAAATTCGTCGGTATTGCCGGGCAGTTCCCTTGCCAGATCCGCGCCGGGCGTACACCTGAGAGCATGGTCGATGGCAAAAGCATCATGGCGATGATGATGTTGGCGGCCGGCAAGGGCACCAAGATTCATTTGAGCACCGAGGGCGAGCAAGAGCAGGAAGCAATGGACGCCCTGGTGGCGCTGATCAACAACTTCTTTGATGAGGGTGAGTAACCCCTACCCCCGCTGAGGCCTCACCCCAAGGCGGTATCCATCACCATCATCAAGCAGAACCCCATGCACAACCCCAGGCTCGCGAGTTTTTCGTGACCGTTGCGGCGCGACTCCGGGATCACTTCGTGGGTGACCACCAACAGCATCGCGCCAGCGGCCAGTGCCAGGCCCAACGGTAACAGCACCTCGGCCAGGGTCACCAGCCAGGCGCAAAGCACGGCGAACACCGGCTCTACCAAGCCTGACGCGGCGCCGATCAGGAACGCCCTGATCCGCGACATCCCTGCCCCAGCCAATACCAGCGCAATGACCAGGCCTTCGGGCACATCCTGCAAAGCAATGCCCATGGCCAAGCTGTCGGCATCCGGCATGCCGCCGCCGGCTGAGACGCCAACGGCCATGCCTTCGGGGATATTGTGGGCGATGATGGCAAACACGAACAGCCAGATACGCGGTGGAATCACCGGTTTATCCGGTGTGCCCACCAACATCTCCGGGCTGGCGCCGGAGACCTTGCGGTCCACCAGATACAGACCGAATGCCCCCAGCATGATGCCGAAGCTGATCAGCCCACCTGCCCCCCAGGGCGAAAGACCAAGGGCTTCGGCCGCAGCAATTCCCGGCACGACCAGCGAAAACGCGGTCGCCGCCAGCATCACACCGGCACCGAAGCCCAACAAGGTATCGCTCAACGCCACCGGCATCCGCCGAATCACCAAGACCGGAACCGCCCCCAGCGCCGTGCCAAGCGCGCAAATCGCCCCGCCCTGCAGGGCGCGCATGATGCGCGGTGCCAGATCCAGCCAGGCCAGCCCGTGGGCCACCAGCAATGCAGTACCTGCCAACAGCAGCAGCGAACCAAACGCATAACGAAACATTCGCACGCTGCTGATCGCCAGTGTTTCAGTGCCCATAGTCGGCCTTAGATCTTGTTATGGAAGTGAATGTCAGGCCAACGCGGCCTGATAGCGTGCGGCGACTTCCGGCCAGTTGATAACACTGTAGAAGGCGTTGATGTATTCAGGTCGACGGTTCTGGTAGCGCAGGTAGTAAGCATGCTCCCAGACGTCCAGGCCGAGGATCGGCGTGTTGCCATTCATCAACGGGCTGTCCTGGTTGCCGCTGCTTTCCACTATCAGCGTCTTTTGCGGAGTGACACTCAACCACGCCCAGCCGCTGCCGAAACGGGTCAAGGCGGCCTTGGTGAAGGCTTCCTTGAAACTGTCGAAACCGCCGAGTTGCTCTTCTACAGCTTTTCCCAATGCGCCGTCGGGCTTGCCGCCACCTTTAGGCGACATCACCGCCCAGAACAGCGAGTGGTTGGCATGGCCGCCGCCTTGGTTGATGACGGCCGCACGCAGTTTTTCCGGCAGTTGCTGCACGCTGGACACCAGTTTCTCTACAGGCCAGCCCGCAAACTCGGTGCCCTCGACTGCCGCATTGAGGTTATTGATGTAGGTCTGGTGGTGCTTGGTGTAGTGAATCTCCATGGTTTGCGCATCGATATGCGGTTCCAGGGCATCGTAGGCATAGGGCAAGGCAGGCAAGGTGTAGGTCATATCAATGTGCTCCGTATTGAGACGGGGTCGGCTGCACCGCAGTACCGCCCAGCAAGCGATGGGTGCGCGGGTACTCACCGTGATCGCTGATGAAATTCAACAGTTCGACGTAAGTCTTGCTGCTCTGGCGCAGCGCCGCTTCCCGCAGCTGCGGGCTCAGGCGCACGTCCTGCATGGCCTGGAGCAAGCGCTGGTGAATAGCGCAGAGGTATTCGGCGCTTTCCTCGGGCTGATTCAGGCGCAGGTGCAAATCCGCCAGGTTGTGATGGGAAATGACGCAAGCCGCTACTGCTTCGTCGGCATTCGCCCAGCGCTCGAACAACACTTGAGCCAGGGCCAGGGCTTGCAGATAGGCCTCGCGAGCGTCAACCAATTCGCCCTGCATAAAGCAGCGATTGGCGCGTTCGATCGTGCGTTTCCAGTGCTCCATGGTGAGCCTCCAAAGCAGGGTCGGTGATTACACGCCGCCGGCCGTGAGCTTCTCCGGATCCAACAGGACTTCCAGTTGGCTACGGGGCAGGTCGGTGTGCTCAAGGGCCACATCAATCACCGGGCGGCCCTGCTGATAGGCCTTCTTGGCAATCTCAGCGGCCTTTTGGTAACCAATGATCGGGTTGAGTGCGGTGACCAGGATCGGGTTGCGCGACAGCGCTTCCTTGAGCTTGGCTTCGTTGACCTTGAAGCTGGCGATCGCCTTGTCTGCCAGCAGACGGCTGGCATTGGCCAGCAACTCGAGGCTGCTGAGCAGGTTCTGGGCAATGATCGGCAGCATCACATTCAGCTCGAAATTGCCGGATTGGCCAGCGACGGTGATCACCGTGTCATTGCCGATGACTTGGGCAGCCACCATGGCGGTCGCTTCCGGAATCACCGGGTTGACCTTGCCTGGCATGATCGAAGAGCCCGGCTGCAGGCCCTCCAGTTCGATTTCCCCCAGGCCGGCCAGCGGGCCGGAGTTCATCCAGCGCAGGTCATTGGCGATTTTCATCAGCGACACGGCGGTAGCTTTCAACTGGCCGGAGACGGCGACGGCAGTGTCCTGGGAGCCGATCAGCGCGAACAGATTCTTGCCCGGCGTGAATTTCACGCCTGCCAGGCTGCTGAGCTGTTGACTGAAACGCACGGCGAATTCCGGGTGCGCATTAATCCCTGTGCCCACCGCCGTACCGCCCTGGGCCAGAGCCTGCAGGGCCGGTAATAAATCCTGCAGGTGACCGATATTGGCCTTGAGTTGCTGCGCCCAGCCATTGAGGACCTGGCTCATGCGCACGGGCATGGCGTCCATCAGGTGCGTGCGGCCGGTCTTGATGAATGGGTGAACCTCTTCGGCTTTCTGCTCGATCACCTGCACCAGGTGCAGCAGGGCCGGCAGCGTTTGCTCGTGCAGCACCAGCGCAGCACTGACATGGATGGTGGTCGGAATGATGTCGTTGCTGCTTTGACCGCAGTTCACATGATCGTTGGGATTGACCGCTTCGCCGAGCAAGCGGCTGGCGAGCGTCGCAATCACTTCGTTGGCATTCATGTTTGAACTGGTGCCGGAACCGGTCTGGAAGATATCCACCGGGAAATGCCGCATGTAATCGCCTTCAAGCAAGCCTTGGGCGGCATCGACAATGGCTTTGCCCTGCCCTTCGCTGATCTGCTTGAGGTCGACGTTGACCTTGGCAGCCGCCGCCTTGGCCAGGATCAGTGCGCGAATGAATTGCGCCGGCATGCGTTGGTGGCTGATCGGAAAGTTGTTCACCGCGCGCTGGGTCTGCGCACCGTACAAGGCCTCGGCGGGGACTTGCAGTTCGCCCATGCTGTCGCGTTCGATACGGGTGTTACTCATCGGAAGATCCTTGCACCAGGTCAGAAACGGAAATGGAGGGAAGCAATTCGCAGGTCGCCAATTGCCAGGCAAAGGTCTGCCAGCGCTTGAGGCGGCAGGCACAGTGAGAGAGTTTTTCCAGGTCGCGCAGTGGGCGCCAGGCTTGATCCAGACACAGGGATCGCCAATGCCACGGCAGTGCAATATCGCTGGCGGTGTCGATCAGCAGGCGGAATGAGGTTTCAGCGATGGTCCACGGATGGGTCGCGGTACAACACGCCAGGTATCGGCCCTCGTTGAGGTAATGTTCGATCAGGCGAGGCTCATTGGGATCCAGACCACAGCGAATCTGGCGACTCATCCAGCGCCAGCTTTCCAGGTAAGGATCCTCATGCAGGACAGAACTCATGATCCACACTCATCCGGTAATGATATTTATTATTAAATGATATTGAGAATCAAAACAAGAGTAACACCTCAATCCCCCTGACACACGCCCACAAAAAAGGCGCGCCATCCGTAAGAGGGCGCGCCTTTTTGTGAAGCTGTAGCGGGATTAGCTGCCTGCGACAGTCATCCGCTCGATCAGCACCGAGCCTGTGCGAATATTGCTGCGCAGTTCCAGGTCATTTCCCACGGCAACGATCTGCTTGAACATATCGCGCATGTTGCCGGCGATGGTCACTTCCTGGACGGCGAACTGAATCTCACCGTTTTCCACCCAGAAGCCCGCCGCGCCACGGGAATAATCCCCAGTGACCATATTCAGGCCATGGCCCATCAATTCGGTTACCAGCAGGCCACGTCCCATGCGACGCAACAGCGCCGCCTGGTCTTCGTCGCCATGGGTCACGAAAAGGTTATGCACGCCACCGGCGTTGGCGGTGCTTGGCAGGCCGAGTTTGCGGCCTGAGTAGGTGCCGAGTACGTAAGACACCAGCTCCCCGTTTTCGACGAACGGCTTGGCATACGTGGCCAGGCCGTCCCCATCGAACGCCGAACTGCCCATGGCCCGCATCAAGTGCGGACGCTCATCGATGGTCAGCCACTCGGGAAACAACGTCTGGCCGATCGCCCCTTCAAGGAACGAAGACTTGCGATACAGGTTGCCGCCGGAAATGGCACTCAGGAAACTGCCGAACAAACCGCCTGCCAGCTCCGCCGAAAACAGTACAGGCACTTCACAGGTCGGCACCGGACGCGCGCCCAGGCGGCTCGCGGCACGTTGTGCGGCACGTTGACCAATGCTGGCCGGATCTGCCAGCAATTCACCCTGACGACTTACGTCGTACCAGTAATCACGCTGCATCTGGCCATTGGCCTCGGCGATCATCACGCAGCTCAGACTATGGCGCGTGGACGCATACCCGCCGATAAACCCGTGGCTGTTGCCGTAGACGCGACAGCCCTGATGCGTGTTCAACGTGGTGCCATCGGCGTTCTTGATGCGGGTATCGGCATCGAACGCCGCCGCTTCGCAGGTCAGCGCCAGCTCGATGGCCCGCTCGGGCGTGATGTCCCAGGCATGGAACAGATCGAAATCCTTCAAGTCCTTGGCCATCAGCGCCTTATCGGCCAAGCCCGAGCTTTCATCCTCAGAGGTGTGCTGGGCAATCGCCAACGCGGCGGCAACCGTTTCGCGTATGGCCTCCGGACCGCTGGCCGACGTACTGGCCGAACCTTTGCGCTGCCCCACATACAAGGTGATGCCAAAGCCCTGGTCACGGTTGAATTCGACGGTTTCCACTTCCCGTTGACGTACCGACGTCGACAACCCCTGCTCCAGCGACACCGCCACTTCACAGGCACTGGCCCCCTGGCGCTTGGCCTCGGCAAGGATCTGCTCGACTTGTTCCTGCAGGGCCGGTAACGCTTGCGGACCGACGCTTTGGGCTGCACTCATGGTTTTCTCCACTCAAATTCTGCTTTCGGCTAAGGCCATCGAGCGACCGGGCCGGACAAGCGGCCCCCGACTGGTTATCATGGCGGCGTTTCTTTGCGGACTGCCACCATGGTTGATTCTTACGACGACTCCCTCGATGGGGAGAAAAGCAAAACCCAGGTCAAACGTGAGCTGCATGCTCTGGTCGACCTGGGCGAGCGCCTTACAACGCTCAAGAAAGACTTGATTGCAAAACTGCCACTGACCGACGAAATGCGCCGGGCGCTTGCGGACGCACCCAAGCACACCGCGAATATCGCGCGTAAACGGCACATCATGTTTATCGGCAAGCTGATGCGCGATCAGGACACTGACGCCATTCTCGCCTTGCTTGATCAAACCGATGCCTCCACTCGCCAGTACAACGAACGTTTCCACAACCTGGAACGTTGGCGTGACCGCCTGATCTCGGGCGATGACGCGGTGCTGGAGAAATTCGTGCTGGACTATCCGGACGCGGACCGCCAGCAACTGCGCTCCCTGATCCGTCAGGCCCAGCACGAGCAGGCGCATAACAAGGCGCCGGCCACCAGCCGTAAAATCTTCAAATACATCCGTGAGCTGGACGAGACTCAACGCGGCCTGCGTTGATGCCCTTCCCCGGGTGGCGATCTTCGCCACCCGAAGCTCCACCCCTTACGACCCCGTGCCACCCACGGTGATCGCATCAATTTTCAGCGTTGGCTGGCCGACCCCTACCGGTACCGACTGCCCGTCCTTCCCGCACATGCCCACGCCACTGTCCAGGGCCAGGTCGTTGCCGACCATCGACACCTTGCTCATGGCTTCCGGGCCATTGCCAATCAACGTTGCCCCTTTGACCGGCGCGGTAATCCTGCCGTCTTCGATCAGGTACGCCTCGCTGGTAGAGAACACGAACTTGCCGCTGGTGATATCCACCTGGCCGCCGCCAAGGTTGGCGCAGTAGATACCGCGCTTCACCGAGGCGATGATCTCCGCCGGGTCGCTTTCGCCACCGAGCATGTAGGTGTTGGTCATGCGGGGCATCGGCAGGTGCGCATAAGATTCGCGACGGCCGTTACCGGTGCGCGCAACGCCCATCAGACGGGCATTGAGCTTGTCCTGCATGTAGCCCTTGAGCACACCGTTTTCAATCAAGGTGGTGCATTCGGTCGGCGTGCCTTCATCATCGACGCTCAACGAGCCGCGGCGACCGGCCAGGGTGCCATCATCGACAATGGTGCACAGCTTGGACGCAACCATCTCGCCCATGCGCCCGCTGTAGGCGGAACTGCCTTTGCGGTTGAAATCGCCTTCCAGGCCATGGCCCACGGCCTCGTGCAGCAATACGCCGGACCAGCCCGGGCCCAACACCACCGGCAACGTGCCGGCCGGCGCAGGAATGGCTTCCAGGTTCACCAACGCCTGGCGCAAAGCCTCACGGGCATAGCCCATGGCACGGTCGTCGGTGAGGAAGTAACGGTAGTCGGTACGCCCGCCGCCGCCGTGGCCGCCACGCTCGCGGCGGCCGTTCTGCTCGACGATCACGCTGACATTGAAACGCACCAGCGGCCGCACGTCCGCCGCCAGCCCCCCGTCGGTGGACGCCACCAGGATGCGTTCCCACACACCGGCCATGCTCACCGAGACCTGCTGGATACGCGGGTCCAGGGCGCGGGTGGCCGCATCGATACGCTTGAGCAACTCGACCTTTTCCGCGCGGCTGATCACTTCCAGGGGGTTGTCCGGCGCATACAACTGCGCCACGTCCTGGGTACTGAACGCCTGTACCGTGCCATGTTGGCCGGCACGGGAGATCGAACGCGCAGCACGTGCGGCCAGGCCCAACGCCTCCAGAGTGATCGCGTTACTGTAGGCAAAACCGGTCTTTTCACCGGATTGCGCACGAACGCCTACACCTTGGTCAAGATTGAAACTGCCTTCCTTGACGATGCCATCTTCCAGGGCCCAGGACTCGGAGATCTGCCCCTGGAAATACAGGTCGGCGGCATCGATGCCTGGCCCGGCCAGATCGCCGAGCACGGTTTGCAAACTTTCGATGGTCACGCCACCGGGTGCCAGGAGGTGTTCACTGACTGAGGACAACAACTCGCTCATAGGTTTGGCCTTAAATTCATCGTTCTGAAGCAGGCCGCTGGGCGCCCTGCGAGAAAAAGCGCCGATGGTTGACCACCGGCATGCGCGCCCGTATCGACGCCTGTTCACTGCTATCGCGTTCGGCCAGCAACACCGCTTCGCCTTGATCCTGTTGTGCCAGCACCCGGCCCCATGGGTCGACGATCGCCGCATGACCATAAGTTTCCCGTGGCCCTGGATGCACACCGCCCTGGGCGGCCGCCAGCAGGTAACACTGGGTCTCGATGGCCCGTGCACGAATCAGCACATCCCAGTGGGCAGCACCGGTCACGGCGGTAAAGGCCGAGGGCGCGGTAATCAATTCAGCCCCCGCCGCGCGCAGCTCGCTGTACAGCTCGGGGAAGCGCAGGTCGTAACAGACCGTCAGGCCCAAACGGCCAACCGGCGTATCCGCCACCACCACGTTGCTCCCGAAAGCATAGTCATCGGACTCCCGATAGCGACCCCGGGCGTCCGCCACGTCCACATCAAACAAATGCAGCTTGTCGTAACGGGCGACGACTTCGCCGCGATCATCGACCAGCAGCGAGCAGGCATTGGATTTGGCGTGCGGTTGATCCTTGGGCGGCAACGGCAGCGTGCCAGCCACTATCCATAAGGTGAGGTCGCGGGCGGTCTGTTTCAACCATGGCAGGATCGGACCTTCACCGAGCGCCTCGGCGCGGCCGATATCCGCCACGTCGCGGCGGCCCATGGCGGCAAAGTTTTCCGGCAGCACCGCCAGCTTCGCACCGCCGGCCGCCGCTTGCTCCAACAAGCGCCGGGCCTGGACCAGGTTGGCCAGCACATCGCTCTGACTGACCATTTGGATTACTGCAAAGGACATGGGCCGATACTCCGTAAAAGGCATGGGGCCATGCTATCCCACAGGCTCTCAGTTTGGTTTTTCAAAGGGCTTGTCGAAGGTGATTTTTGGATCCTTCCATGGGCCTTCCACCTTGTATTGCACGCTGGCGAAACGCGAAACACGGTCACCGATCAGCTTGTCGATCAGGAACAGTGCGCCACCAATCGCCGGCGCGCCCACGATCAGCGCGGCAATCGGCAGGTTGTTGGTCACCGGCAACGTCACCAGCAACTTCGCATCGACACGGTCAGCCACCAGGTCCAGGGTGCCGTTGAGCTCCAGGTTGCTCGACGGGCCGGTCATGGTGATCGGCTCGCGCGTCACGAACACGCCATTGCTGGCGACCAATTGGCCCTTGACCCGGTCATAACTCAAGCCCTTGCCCAGCAGGTCGGAGAAGTCCAGGCGCAGGCGGCGCCCGATGGAGTTGAAGTTGAGCAGACCGAACACCCGCAGCGCCTGGGCACCACCTTCCACCTCGACAAACTGACCTTTACGGAACGTCGCATCCAGGCTGCCGGAGAACCGTTTAGGCCCGACCCAGGCCGGCGAACCCGGCCACCGCCCATCTACATCCAGGTGGAAGTCCTCGCTGGTGACCGTGGGCGCATAGCCCCAGCCTTTGAGTACGTCGGCGATGTTCTTGCCGTCCAGGCGCCCCTTGTACCAACTGCTGCTGTCACCCGGGACACCTTCCCATCCGCCGGCGCCCTTGAGTTGCATGCCCTTGAGGCCCAGGTCCAGCGTATTGAAAGCCAGGCCTTTGGCCGTTGGCCGGATCTTGAGTGACCAGGCGCCAATCAGGTCCGGCCCCTGGAACAGCTGGTCAATGGCGATATCCAACGCCGGAATATCCTTGGGATCGATACTGGCCAACGGGTCCGGTGCGTTTTCATCAGCCTGTACCGTCGGGTCCACCGCCGGCAGCTTCACGTATTGCAGGTTGACCGCAATCGGCGCGCCCTTGGCATCCGGCAGGTTCACGGCGCCCTTGGCTTGCTGGCTGTCAAAGCGTAAACCCCAGGCAGCGGGCTTGCGATCCAACTGCAGGTTGACCTGATCGAACTGGGTACCCAGGCCGGTGAGCTTGCCAATCTTGAATTCGGCACCGCTCAGCAGCTGCTTGGCACTGCCACCTGGGTCATTGCCAGCATACTGGCTCACCAGTTTTTTCCACGGGTCGATATCCAGCTCCGAGAGCACGCCACGGATGCGCAAACCCTTGGCGCCTGGCAGCACGGCATCACCATCACCGAGGAACAACTCGCCACGGCCGTCATTGAGTTTGTCCGGCGGCGCGGCAAAGGTGAAGTTGGCCAACTCACCGTAATCAAACCAGTAGCGGCGCTCAGCCCCCTGCAAGGTCATGCGGAATACGCTGTCACGTCCCTGGCTGGCCGGCATGCCGAACGGCGCCGGCAAGTCCACCACAACACCCTTGAGGTTGGAGCTGACCATCAGTTGGCTGTCGGCACCGTCCAGGTTGAGCTGCAATTGATACGAAATATCGCCGGACACCGGCAACGGCTGACTGACTTTCAACCAATCCGTCAGACGCTTGACCGTCACCTGCCCCTTGGCAGCGACACGGGTGCTGATATTACCCGGCTTGCCATCGGCAAAGATCTGCGCGGTGATCGGCCGGTCAAATGCCTGGGCGGTAATCTTTTCGCCGCTCAAGCCCTTGGCGCTGTCGAAGCGGAAATTGCCCTTGAGCTGCGTCAGGTCCAGAGGCGGTTCCGCCAATTGCAGGCGTGCCTTGTCAGTCTGGAAATCCACCACGATCCTGGGCTCGATGCCCTTGACCAGCGGAACATCCAGATCCAGCATGCCTTGCAGGTCTCCTTCGCCTTTCCAGCCGGCGAAGGTGGAGGCCGTGCCGATTGGCGCTTCCTGGAGGATCTTCAGCCCATCACCCAGGCCACCGGCAAAACCACCGGTAAGCAGCAGATGGCTTTCCTTGCCGGACGGCGCGTGGGGAATATTGACGTAGACGTCCTTGACCTTGGTGTCGAGCAACTGCCCCTTGCTGGCCAGGATGCGTACGCCCGTCTCTTCGACAAACACTTCGCCATTGACCTTGTTCACATGGGGCCAACCCGGCTGGAACGCCAGTTCGGCGTCATGCACCTTGAAGAACAGGCTGATATTGCGCGCGGCGGGCAACGCATCGTGGTTCAGCGAGCCCTGGTACTGGAAGAACCCCTGGTCCACCGCACCCTTGAGAATCGCCGTGCGCAGCCACTCATCCAACGCGGGACTCAACACGGCCGGCAGGTATTTAGGGGTAAAGCGTCCATCGCCATCGACCATACCGACCCGCAGGTCCATATAGTCTTCCTGGCTGTGGTCGAAATGCAGGCGAATCAGGAAATCGGCAGCGATCTTGCCCTCTTCCCCCAGCACCTTGATATACGGGGCGATCAGGGTGAAGCCTTGTTTATCCAGCTTCCACGTCAGGCGTGCATTGGCCTGGAGGTACTGCCAGGGCTTGGCGAAGATCGGATCGAGGTGCAGGGAAAAATCCTTGCTGTCCATGCGCAACTCGCCCTGGCCCAGGTCGCCGCTGATGCTGCCGGAAACGTTGCGTGCGGCCGGCGCACCGAAGTAGGCGTCAAACCCGACCCGTTCCAGGTTGGCGGCAAAGCTGACTTTTTGATCGGTGGTGTCTTGAGGACGGAAATCCACCAGTACATTGCGCAGCAGACCGGTGGCCTTCAGGTGCTCGACGGTCTTGGCGACGCCTTCCGGCAGCGGCGCCAGGGCGTTGAGCAACGGTGTGATGGGGGTCAGGTCGAGGCGGTCAGCCTGCAGCTTCCAGACTTCCAGGGCCGTGTCGGTCGCCAGGGTCTGCTGCAATTGCAGGCGCGATTCCCATCGGGTCTCGCCCAGGTTCATCGCCAGGGAATCGAACAACACCTTCAAGCCCGTATCGCTGCGTTGCAGATAGGCCGTAAGTGCAAGGTTTTCGATATGCACCGGCTTGCGCTCGGCGTAGCTGCCCTTCACCTGCGGCGAGTTGAGGCGCACGACCGCACTTTGCACCGTGCCTTTACCCCAGTTCAGCCAGAACTCACCGCCGGCCTTGAACTGCGTGAGTTTCCACTGCTGGGTCAGCCTGGCGGGGATCCACTTGGCCCAGTCGCTTTGGGGCAGACTCAGGTAGGCCTCGACTTCAGCATCCTTCCACTGGCTCGCGCGAATGCGGCTGCGCAGGCTCAGGGCAAGGGGCTGGCCGTCGGGCAAGGTCAGGCGGGCGTCCAGGCGCTGGCGGGTGACGCCCGTGTGCAGGCTCAAGCCCACATAGGTCAGGGTCAGCGGCGCCTGGTCGAACGGTTGCAGGGTGACCTGGCTGTCGAGCAGCGATACGCGCTTGACCATCTGCATGCGCTTGAGCAATTGCTCCGGGTCCAGCGGCTGGTCGTCCTGTATCGGCAAGCCTTGCAGCGCCCAATGGCCGTCCTTGTCTTCCTTGGCGCTCAGTTGCAGGCCACTGACTTCCAGGTGCGCAATACGCACTTCGCGCGCCATCAGGCTGGCCCACATGTCCGGCACCACTTCGACCTGATCCAGGCGCAAGGTACTGCTGCCCTCGCCGACCATTACGTCGTGGGCCAGCAACACGGGCGCAAAACCGCTCCAGCGGCCTTCAAGGCTGCCGATGTGCACAGGCATGTCCACCGCAGCCTGGGCCTTGGCTTCGATTTCCGCGCGGTATTCGGCCACCAGCGGGGTCAATTCGCGCCCCAGGCTCACGTACACCGCCGCCAACACCAGCAGCAAGGCGCACAGCCCAAGGCCCCAACGGGTCAAAGCGGCAAAAAAGCGTGTCAGACGCTCCATGTCAGGCGACCCTCAAGGCAGTAGTCGGACTGCAGATCAAGGTCTGCGAGTCGCGTAAAAAGAAAGCGAATGGGGATCAGAGCAGCACCACGTCATATTGTTCCTGGGAATACATGGTTTCGACCTGGAAGCGAATCGTACGCCCGATAAACCCCTCCAGCTCAGCCACGTTACCGGACTCTTCATCCAGCAGGCGGTCGACCACTTTCTGGTTGGCAAGCACTCTATAACCTTCGGCCTGGTAGGCCCGTGCCTCTCGGAGGATTTCCCGGAAAATCTCGTAGCAAACCGTTTCCGGAGTCTTCAACTTACCGCGGCCCTGGCAACTGCTGCAGGGCTCGCACAGCACCTGCTCCAGGCTCTCGCGGGTGCGCTTGCGGGTCATCTGCACCAGGCCCAGCTCGGTGATGCCGATGATATTGGTCTTGGCGTGATCGCGCTCCAGCTGTTTTTCGAGCGTGCGCAGCACCTGGCGCTGGTGCTCTTCATCTTCCATGTCGATGAAGTCGATGATGATGATGCCGCCCAGGTTACGCAGGCGCAGTTGACGAGCAATCGCCGTGGCCGCTTCGAGATTGGTCTTGAAGATGGTCTCTTCAAGGTTGCGATGACCTACGAACGCGCCGGTGTTGACGTCGATGGTGGTCATCGCTTCCGCCGGGTCCACCACCAGGTAGCCACCGGACTTGAGCGGCACCTTGCGCTCCAGGGCTTTCTGGATTTCGTCCTCGACGCCATACAGGTCGAAGATCGGCCGTTCGCCAGGGTAATGCTCCAGGCGATCGGCAATTTCCGGCATCAGCTCGGCAACAAATTGCGTGGTGCGCTGGAAGGTTTCCCGCGAGTCGATGCGAATTTTCTCGATCTTGGGGCTGACCAGGTCGCGCAAGGTACGCAGGGCCAGGCCCAGGTCTTCGTAGATCACACTCGGCGCGCCGATGGTCTTGATCTGTGCGCCGATCTGGTCCCACAGGCGCCGCAGATAGCGAATGTCCATGAGGATTTCGTCAGCACCTGCGCCCTCGGCGGCGGTGCGCAGGATAAAACCGCCCGCTTCCTTGATACCTTCGGCGGCCACGCAGTCGCTGACCACCTTTTTCAGGCGCTCGCGCTCGGCTTCGTCTTCAATCTTCAGGGAAATGCCGACATGGGCGGTGCGCGGCATGTAAACCAGGTAGCGCGACGGAATCGACAGTTGAGTGGTCAGGCGTGCGCCCTTGGAGCCGATGGGGTCCTTGGTGACTTGCACCACCAGGCTCTGCCCTTCGTGCACCAAGGCGCTGATGCTTTCCACCGCCGGCCCTTCGCGCAGGGAGATCTCCGAGGCATGGATAAATGCCGCCCGGTCCAGGCCGATATCGACAAATGCCGCCTGCATCCCCGGCAACACCCGCACCACCTTGCCCTTGTAGATATTGCCGACGATCCCGCGTTTCTGGGTGCGCTCGACATGCACTTCTTGCAGAACACCGTTCTCTACCACCGCCACGCGCGATTCCATCGGCGTGATATTGATCAGAATCTCTTCACTCATGGCTGGGTCTCGTTCAGGCGTTTTCACAATAGTGACCGATCGCTGTAAGGCTGGGCGCTGGAGTAACGCGTTCAGCGCGCGGTAAGGTTTTGCCAACAGGGTATGCCGAATTGTGCAAGCAGTTGCGCGGTTTCGCACACCGGCAGACCTACCACCGCGGAATAGCTGCCATTGAGCCCGGCCACAAACACCGAGCCAAGCCCTTGGATAGCATAGCCGCCCGCCTTGTCCTGGGGTTCGCCGCTGTGCCAGTAGCTTGTAGCCTCCTCGACAGAAATCCCACGGAAAAGTACACGACTGCTTACACATCGGGTTTCACAGCGCTGGCCGTCAGTCAGGGCAATCGCAGTCAGAACTTCATGTTCACGCCCCGCCAGTGCCATCAACATCGCCAACGCATCGGCTTGGTCTACGGGCTTGCCGAGGATCTTGCCGTCCACGATCACTGCGGTATCGGCGCCCAGGACGCAGGCGGCCGAGCGTTGCCCGAGCGCAGCAAAACCCGCTGCGGCCTTACCGCGAGCGAGACGCTCGACGTAGGAAACAGGGGTTTCGTTTGTAAGAGGGGTTTCATCAATGGCGGCGCTGACCACGGTGAAAGGCACACCGATCTGGGTCAGCAGTTCACGCCGCCTCGGGGAGCCCGAGGCCAGATATAGCGAATTCATTGCAGACTCTCCCTGTGGGGTTCGATAACCAGGCAGAGCCTCGCAATCCATTCAATTGATTTTATAGCGACGACGTAACCCACGCAGGCCGAAGCTGATCCACGGCCACAGCAGCGCACTGACCAGGGCCGGCAACACCAGCGCCAGGGTTGGCTGGCGGTTGCCGGTCAGGGCACTGAGCCACAACTGTACCAACTGCGCCAGGCCGAAGATCACCAGGATCACCAGGCATTGCTGCCACATCGGGAACATGCGCAGGCGCTGCTGCAACGACAGCACCAGGAAGGTAATCAGGGTCAGGATCAACGCGTTCTGGCCCAGCAAGGTGCCATACAGCACATCTTCCGCCAAGCCCAGGAACATCGCCGTCACCATGCCCACTTTATGGGGCAGGTTCAGCGACCAGAATGCCAGCAGCAATGCCAGCCACAGCGGACGCAGGATCTCCATGAACTGCGGCAGCGGCGAAACGCTGAGCAGCAAGCCGATAGCGAATGTCAGCCAGACGATCCAGCCATTGCTCGAATGAGTACCGGCCATTATTCCTCCCTCTGCCGTGTGGTGGCCGGGGCTGCGGCTGGAGGCTTCGCAGCGGGCGTCGTAGTGGCAGGCGTGGTGGCCGGCGGTTTCGCTGCAGTCGGTTTCACCGGGTGCACGCTATGGGCCGCAGGCTTGACCGGTGTGGCCACAGGCGCAGTAGCTGCCGGAGTTGCCGCCGGTACAACGGGGGGAGTCGACTGAGGCTTGGGCACGGTCGCAGGAATGATCGGCGCAGTGCCGTTCTTCTTGTCTTCCGCTTCCTGGGCCTGGGCGGCGTCGTTGGCGCGTTCTTCCGGAGTACGGTTGTCGCTGAACACCAGCAACAGGTAGCGGCTGCGGTTCAGGGCGGCAGTGGGTACGGCACGCACAATGGCGAAGGGCTGGCCGGAATCGTGGATCACTTCCTTGACCGTTGCCACCGGATAGCCTGCCGGGAACCGCTGGCCCAGGCCGGAGCTGACCAACAGGTCGCCTTCCTTGATGTCGGCCGTGTCCGCCACATGACGCAATTCCAGGCGCTCAGGGTTACCGGTCCCGCTGGCAATCGCGCGCAAGCCGTTACGGTTGACCTGCACCGGAATGCTGTGGGTGGTGTCCGTCAGCAGCAGGACCCGCGAGGTGTAGGGCATCAGCTCGACGACCTGCCCCATCAGTCCCCGAGCATCCAGTACCGGCTGACCAAGCACCACACCGTCGCGCTCACCCTTGTTGATAATGATGCGATGGGTAAAGGGGTTGGGGTCCATGCCGATCAACTCGGCCACTTCGACCTTTTCGTTGACCAACGCAGAAGAGTTAAGCAACTCGCGCAGCCGAACGTTCTGCTCGGTGAGGGCCGCCAGCTTTTGCATGCGCCCCTGCAACAGCAGGTTTTCGGTCTTGAGTTTTTCGTTCTCGGCAACCAGTTCGGTACGGCTGCCAAATTGGCTGGCCACGCCCTGGTAGAGACGTTGCGGCAGGTCGGTGATCCAGTAGGTCTGCATCAACACCAGCGACATTTGGCTACGCACCGGCTTGAGCAGCGCAAAGCGGGCATCGACCACCATCAATGCGACCGAAAGCACGACCAGCACCAATAAGCGCACGCCCAATGAGGGGCCTTTGGCGAAAAGCGGTTTAATAGGCCGCTCCTCCCAGGCAAATGTTCTCTTTATTCATACGGCATCTAACCGGCCTGGATGCAGATTGAAGAAGATAAACGCCAACAGGCAGCACTGCAAAGTGCTGCCTGCGGGCGAAGCATAGTGCAACCAACGATCTTATTCGCTGGAGAGCAGGTCCATGGTGTGTTTATCCATCATTTCCAGTGCACGACCACCGCCACGGGCAACGCAGGTCAGCGGGTCTTCGGCGACGATCACCGGCAGGCCGGTTTCCTGGGCCAGCAGCTTGTCGAGGTCGCGCAACAGGGCGCCACCACCGGTCAGCACCAGGCCTCGCTCGGCGATGTCGGAAGCCAGCTCCGGCGGCGATTGCTCCAGGGCGCTCTTCACAGCCTGAACGATGGTGGCCAGGGACTCTTGCAGAGCTTCCAGCACTTCATTGGAGTTCAGGGTGAAGGCACGTGGAACGCCTTCGGCCAGGTTGCGACCGCGAACATCGACTTCGCGAACTTCGCCGCCCGGGTAAGCGGTACCGATTTCCTGCTTGATGCGCTCGGCGGTGGATTCGCCGATCAGGCTGCCGTAGTTGCGACGTACATAAGTGATGATCGCTTCGTCGAAACGGTCGCCGCCTACCCGTACGGATTCGGCATACACCACACCGTTCAGGGAGATCAGGGCGATTTCAGTGGTACCACCACCGATATCCACCACCATCGAACCGCGCGCTTCTTCAACCGGCAGGCCGGCACCGATCGCAGCAGCCATCGGCTCTTCGATCAGGAACACTTCACGGGCACCGGCACCAAGGGCCGATTCACGGATGGCACGACGCTCCACCTGGGTGGACTTGCACGGCACGCAGATCAGCACACGAGGGCTGGGCTGCAGAAAACTGTTTTCGTGAACCTTGTTGATGAAGTACTGCAACATCTTCTCGCAGACACTGAAGTCGGCGATCACGCCGTCTTTCATCGGACGAATGGCCGCGATATTGCCTGGTGTTCGGCCGAGCATGCGCTTGGCCTCGGTGCCGACGGCAACGACACTTTTCTGATTACCATGGGTCCGAATAGCCACAACCGATGGCTCATTCAGGACGATACCGCGCTCGCGCACGTAAATAAGGGTGTTGGCAGTGCCCAGGTCAATGGAAAGATCGCTGGAAAACATGCCACGCAGTTTCTTGAACATGGGGAAAGGACCCTAGGCAACGCGTGGGTAAAAAAGTGCGGCAAACTCTAACAACGACAGGGATTTTGGGCAAGGCGCCAATGTGCTAAATTGGCCGACTTTCTGTGCACCAACCCCCACAATCGCGGCCGTAAGACCGTAGAAATGCGGTAGTGTTCCGACAATCTAACACACGGACAGCCTCCGTTCTGTTTTCCACTGGAGATTCCCATGGCGCTTGAACGCTCCGACGTGGAAAAAATCGCTCATCTGGCCTCGCTTGGCCTGAATGAAGCCGATCTTCCACAGACCACCGCAGCCCTGAATAGCATTCTCGGGCTGGTTGACCAAATGCAGGCCGTGAATACCGACGGCATCGAGCCCCTGGCTCACCCGCTGGAAGCCAGCCAGCGCCTGCGCGCAGACGTCGTGACCGAGCGCAATAATCGCGAGGCCTACCAGTCCATCGCGCCAGCGGTCGAAAACGGCCTGTACCTGGTTCCGAAAGTCATCGACTAAAGGGAAAGAGCCTTTCATGCATCACATGACTCTGGCCGAGATCGCCCGCGGTCTCGCCGACAAAAAGTTTTCTTCCGAAGAGCTGACCAAGACCCTGCTTGCGCGCATCGCCGAGCTGGACCCCAAGGTCAACAGCTTCATCAGCCTCACCGAAGAGCTGGCCCTGAGCCAGGCCAAGGCCGCGGATGTACGCCGCGCCAACGGTGAAACCGGCGCCCTGCTGGGCGCACCGATCGCCCACAAGGACCTGTTCTGCACCCAAGGCATTCGCACCAGCTGCGGCTCGAAGATGCTCGACAACTTCAAGGCGCCCTACGACGCCACCGTGGTCGCCAAGCTGGCCGCTGCCGGAGCCGTGACCCTGGGCAAGACCAACATGGACGAATTCGCCATGGGGTCGGCCAACGAGTCGAGCTACTACGGCGCGGTGAAGAACCCATGGAACCTGGAACACGTGCCCGGCGGTTCGTCCGGTGGTTCGGCTGCGGCCGTTGCCGCGCGCTTCCTGCCAGCCGCCACGGCCACCGACACCGGCGGCTCGATCCGCCAGCCGGCGGCCTTCACCAACCTCACCGGCCTGAAGCCTACCTACGGTCGCGTTTCCCGCTGGGGCATGATCGCCTACGCCTCCAGCCTCGATCAGGGCGGCCCACTGGCCCGCACGGCCGAAGACTGCGCGATTTTGTTACAAGGCATGGCAGGCTTCGACGCCCAGGACTCCACCAGCATCGATGAACCGGTGCCGGACTACAGCGCCAGCCTCAATACTTCGCTCAAGGGCCTGCGCATCGGCGTGCCGAAGGAATACTTCAGCGCCGGCCTCGACCCGCGCATCGCCGAACTGGTACACAACAGCGTCAAGACGCTGGAAAAGCTCGGCGCCGTGATCAAGGAAATCAGCCTGCCGAACAACCAGCATGCGATTCCTGCCTACTACGTGATCGCGCCGGCAGAAGCCTCTTCCAACCTGTCGCGTTTCGACGGCGTGCGCTTCGGCTATCGCTGCGAAAACCCGAAGGACCTGACCGACCTGTACAAACGCTCCCGTGGCGAAGGCTTCGGCACCGAAGTGCAACGCCGGATCATGGTCGGTGCCTACGCGCTGTCCGCCGGCTATTACGACGCGTACTACCTCAAGGCGCAAAAGATCCGACGCCTGATCAAGAACGACTTCATGGCTGCCTTTGAAGAAGTCGACGTGATCCTCGGCCCAACCACGCCGAACCCGGCCTGGAAGATCGGTGCCAAGACCGGCGACCCGATTGCCGAGTACCTGGAAGACCTCTACACCATCACCGCCAACCTCGCGGGCCTGCCGGGCTTGTCCATGCCCGCCGGTTTCGTCGATGGCCTGCCGGTGGGCGTGCAATTGCTCGCCCCGTATTTCCAGGAAGGCCGCCTGCTCAATGTGGCGCACCAGTACCAGTTGAACACCGACTGGCACACTCGCACCCCTACCGGCTTCTGAGGAGAACACTATGCAATGGGAAGTTGTGATCGGGCTGGAGATTCATACCCAGCTCGCCACCCAATCGAAGATTTTCTCCGGTAGCGCCACCACGTTCGGCTCCGAGCCCAACACCCAGGCCAGCCTGGTAGACCTGGGCATGCCCGGCGTACTGCCGGTGCTGAACCAGGAAGCCGTGCGCATGGCGGTGATGTTCGGCCTGGCGATTGACGCCGAGATCGGCCAGCACAACGTGTTCGCGCGCAAGAACTACTTCTACCCGGACCTGCCCAAGGGCTACCAGATCAGCCAGATGGAATTGCCGATCGTCGGCAAGGGCTACCTGGACATCCCGCTGGAAGACGGCACCATCAAGCGTGTCGGCGTCACCCGTGCGCACCTGGAAGAAGACGCCGGCAAGAGCCTGCACGAAGAGTTCAACGGTGCCACTGGTATCGACCTGAACCGTGCCGGCACGCCGCTGCTGGAGATCGTGTCCGAGCCGGACATGCGCAGCGCCAAGGAAGCCGTGGCCTACGTCAAGACCATCCACGCGCTGGTGCGTTACCTGGGCATCTGTGACGGCAACATGGCCGAAGGCTCGCTGCGTTGCGACTGCAACGTGTCGGTGCGGCCAAAAGGCCAGGCCGAGTACGGCACTCGCTGCGAGATCAAGAACGTCAACTCGTTCCGCTTTATCGAGAAGGCGATCAACACCGAAGTGCGGCGCCAGATCGAATTGATCGAGGACGGCGGCAAGGTGATCCAGCAAACGCGCCTGTACGACCCGAACAAAGACGAAACCCGCGCCATGCGCAGCAAAGAGGAAGCCAACGACTACCGTTACTTCCCCGATCCGGACCTGTTGCCGGTGGTGCTTGAGGACTCGTTCCTCAATGAGATCCGCGCCACCCTGCCGGAATTGCCGCCGCAAAAACGCGAGCGCTTCCAGGCGCAGTTCGGCCTGTCGGTCTACGATGCCAGCGTACTGGCTTCGAGCCGTGAGCAAGCCGACTACTTCGAAAAGGTCGTGAGCATTGCCGGTGACGCCAAGCTGGCAGCCAACTGGGTGATGGTCGAGCTGGGCAGCCTGTTGAACAAACAGGGCCTGGAGATCGACGAAGCGCCGGTGTCGGCCGAGCAATTGGGCGGCATGCTGCTGCGCATCAAGGACAACACCATCTCCGGCAAAATCGCCAAGACCGTGTTCGAAGCCATGGCCAGCGGTGAAGGCAGCGCCGACGAGATCATCGAGAAACGCGGCCTCAAGCAAGTCACCGACAGCGGCGCCATCTCGGCCGTGCTGGATGAAATGCTGGCGGCCAACGCCGAGCAGGTCGAACAGTACCGTGCGGCAGACGAAGCCAAGCGCGGCAAGATGTTCGGCTTCTTTGTCGGCCAGGCGATGAAAGCCTCCAAAGGCAAGGCCAACCCGCAACAGGTGAACGAACTGCTCAAAAGCAAGCTCGAAGGCTGATTGCGATGAATGGTCCGGGCGAGACTTCATGCCTGACTCGGACCTCCTGTGGGAGGGGGCTTGCCCCCGATAGCAGAGTGTCAGTCACTGCTGTTTTGACTGAATCACCGCTATCGGGGGCAAGCCCCCTCCCACATTTGTGATGGGGGGCACCTTGATAATGAAGCGTCTATTAGGTCTATGGGCTCTATTCTCACTGCTGGCCGGCTGCGCCAGCGGCCTCATCGACCCCAACGGCTACGACGAAACCGGCACCGCCTCTTATTACGGCGCCAGGCACCATGGCAAGAAAACCGCCAGCGGTGAACCCTTCAACCAGAACGCCCTGACCGCCGCCCACCGGCGACTGCCCTTCGGCACCCAGGTCAAGGTCACCAATCTCGACAACGACAAATCCGTCGTGGTCCGCATCAACGATCGCGGCCCGCATACCCGTGGGCGCTTGATCGATCTATCACGCAAGGCGGCCGAGCAACTGGGCATGCTGAGCAGCGGCACTGCGCGGGTTCGCGTGCAAGCCTTGAGCAATTGAAGACGGAGCCCTGGCCATTTTCGGATTAACCGCCCTCTCGCCCTGGAGCCTGCTCGAACTGGTCAGCGGCCTGGTGCTGCTGATCCTCGGCGCCGAAATCCTGGTGCGCGCCGCCGTGCGCCTGGCCGCCAGCCTCAAGGTGCGGCCGCTGATCATCGGCCTTACGATCGTCGCCTTCGGCAGCAGCGCGCCGCAGATGACCGTCAGCCTGCAGGCCACCCTGGCCGGCAATACCGACATTGCCGTGGGCAGCGTGATCGGCAGCAGCATCTTCAACATTCTCGTGACCCTGGGCCTGTCGGCGCTGATCATCCCCCTGCGCGTCTCGCGGCAGCTGGTGCGCCTGGATATTCCGGTGATGATCCTCGCCGGGCTGCTGGTGTTTACCCTGGCGGCCAATGAAGAACTGACGCCGGTCGATGGCCTGCTGCTGCTGATTGCCCTGCTGGCCTACCTCGGCGTGCTGCATTACCAGACCCGCCATTCGCGCCGCCCGCGCACCCTGGATACCGTCGCCCGGGCGCCCTGGCTGAGCAGTGTGCTGCAGATGCTGGGCGGGCTGTTGATCCTGGTGCTGGCCGGGCACTTGCTGCTCGGCGCGGCGGTGGATGTGGCGGCGGACCTGGGCCTGTCGGAGCGCATCATCGGCCTTACGCTGATCGGCGTCGGCACGTCGCTGCCCTGCCTGGCCACCTCCCTGATTGCCGCCCTGCGCGGCCAGCGGGAAATTGCCGTGGGCAACGTGATCGGCAGCAACCTGTTCAACCTGCTGGGGGTATTGGGGCTGACCGCGCTGCTCGCGCCTTCGCCGCTGTCGGTGTCGCCCAACGCCCTGGACTTCGACCTGCCGGTGATGCTCGGCGTGGTGGTGCTGTGCCTGCCGGTGTTTTATACCGGCTACCGCGTCACCCGCGCCGAAGGCCTGGTGCTGCTGGGCCTGTACCTGGCGTATGGGCTGCACGTGATGTCGTTCACCACCGGCATGCCCCTGGCCAACAAGCTTGAACAACTGATGCTGTATTACGTCCTGCCAGCGCTGGTGGCTTTCCTGTTGTTCAGCACGCTGCGAGCCTGGCGCCGCCAACACAAGAGGGAATCGCAATGACCGATCAGAAAAAGCCCGGGGTTGAAATGCGTCGCCAGGTGATGGGCGATGTGTTCGTCGATCGTGCCCTGGGCAACGCCACCGAATTCACCCAGCCGCTGCAGGACTTCGTCAACGAACATGCCTGGGGCAGCGTGTGGAGCCGCGAAGGCTTGCCGCTGAAGACGCGCAGCCTGATCACCCTGGCCGCCCTCACCGCGCTCAAGTGCCCCCAGGAGCTCAAGGGCCACGTGCGTGGCGCGTTGAACAACGGCTGTACTGTGGAGGAAATTCGCGAAGCGCTGCTGCATTGCGCGGTGTATGCCGGCGTACCGGCGGCGATTGATGCGTTTCGGGCGGCACAGGAAGTCATCGACACCTATCAGAAAGAAGGCTAGATCCAGCCCCCCGCCTGCAACACGAAAATCCCGATGTTCGTGGTCACTGCCGCCATCAGCGTGGTGATCACGATAATCGCCGCCGCCAGTTCATGATTGCCCTCGGCCGCCCTGGCCATCACGAAGCTCGCCGCAGCGGTCGGCGCACCGAAGTACAGGAACAGGATCCCCAACTCCGGCCCGCGAAAGCCCAGCAGCCACGCGCCCAAGGTCGCGACCACCGGCAGCCAGACCATCTTCATCAAGCTCGCGCTCAGCGCCATATTGCCGCTCTTGCGCAACGCCGCCAGGGACAGGGTGCCGCCAATGCAGATCAATGCCAGCGGCAAGGTGGTGTCCGCCAGGTACTGCATGGATTTTTCCAGCCAACCCGGCAGGCCAATCTGAAAATACGCGAACGGCGCCGCCACGATGACGCTGATGATCAGCGGATTGGCTACCACACTTTTGCAGATGCTCCATGGGTCGGACTTGATCACCGGGCTGTACACCGCCAGCACAATGGTCGACAGCGTGTTGTAGAACAGGATCACCAGCGCCGCGAGGATCGCGCCGAGGGAAATGCCGTAGTCGCCATACATGCTGGCCGCCAGGGCCAGGCCGATCACCCCGTTGTTGCCGCGAAACGCGCCCTGGGTGTAGATGCCCCGGTCTTCACGCTTGCAGCGAAAAATCGCCCAGCCCCAGGCCAGGGCAAAGCTCAGCAGCGTGGCCACGGCAAAATAGATCAGCAACCCCGGCTTGAGCGCCGAGTGCAGGTCGGCGTGGAGGATGCCGAGGAACAGCAGCGCCGGCATGGTGACGTTGAACACCAGGGACGAAGCCGTGTGGATAAAGTTGTCGTTGATCCAGTTGATGCGCTTGAGCAGCACACCCAGGAACAGCATGGCGAATACCGGCGCAGTGATGGTGAGGGTGGTGAGGAAAATTGCCAGCATGCCGGGGAGAACCTTGGTGAGCGTCGTCAGGTGGCTAATGATAAGCCATACAGCCCAACGGCGCCTGATAGACCGCTATCGGGGGCAAGCCCCCTCCCACACTTGAAAGTATTCACAATTCAAACTGTGGGAGGGGCTTGCCCCCGATGGCAGGCGACGCGGTCTCAGGTAATCGGCGCCGGGTTGAACAAGGTGATGTCGTTATGCAGCTTGTGATGCTCCGCCCAGGTCTGCTTCTTACCGCTGGCCACGTCCAGGTAGAAGTGGAACAACTCCCAGCCCAACTCCTCGATGGTCGCGCGCCCGGTGGCAATGCGCCCGGCGTCGATATCGATGAGGTCCGGCCAGCGCTGCGCCAGCTCCGTACGCGTCGAGACCTTCACCACCGGCGCCATCGCCAGCCCGTAAGGGGTGCCACGCCCGGTGGTGAACACATGCATGTTCATCCCCGCCGCCAGTTGCAGGGTACCGCAGACAAAGTCACTGGCCGGCGTGGCGCAAAAGATCAGGCCCTTGCTTTTGAAGCGCTCGCCAGGGCCCAGCACGCCGTTGATCGCACTGCTGCCGGACTTGACGATGGAGCCCAGGGACTTCTCGACAATGTTCGACAGCCCGCCCTTCTTGTTGCCTGGCGTGGTGTTGGCGCTGCGATCGGCCTCACCCTTGGCCAGGTAGCGGTCGTACCAGTCCATTTCCCTGACCAACTCTTCGGCAACTTCCTTCGTCTCTGCGCGCGAAGTCAGCAGGTAAATGGCATCCCGCACTTCGGTGACTTCGGAAAACATCACCGTTGCCCCGGCCCGCAGCAACAGATCCGAGGCATAGCCCAGCGCCGGGTTGGCGGTGATGCCGGAAAACGCATCACTGCCGCCGCACTGCATGCCCAGGATCAACTCGGACGCCGGCACGGTTTCCCGGCGACGCTGGTCGAGCTTCTTCAGGCGCACTTCGGCCAGGTCCATGATCTGTTCGATCATTTCGGTAAAGCCGTGGCTGGAATCCTGCAACCGATACAGCCACGGCTCGCTGAGGTCGACGGAGCTGTCGTTGTCATGCATCACCTGCCCGGCCTGCAATTTCTCGCAGCCCAGGCTGATCACCAGGGCTTCGCCGCCCAGGTTCGGGTTGCGCGCCAGGTTACGCACGGTACGGATCGGGATGTAGGCATCCGTCGCGGTGATCGCCACCCCGCAGCCGTAGCTGTGGGTCAGCGCCACCACGTCATCGACGTGAGGGTACTTGGGCAGCAATTCGTCCTTGATGCGCTTGACCGCATGGTCCAGCACGCCCGTCACGCACTGCACCGTGGTGGTGATGCCGAGGATATTGCGCGTGCCCACGGTACCGTCGGCGTTGCGATAGCCCTCGAAGGTAAACCCCTCCAACGGTGCCTGGGTTTCAGGCACCTCGGTGGACAGCGGCAAGCTGTCCAGCGGTGGCGCGGTGGGCATGCGCAGTTGATCTTCCTGGACCCAACTGCCGCGCGGAATCGGCGCCAGGGCGTAACCGATGGTCTGTCCGTAGCGAATAATCTGACCGCCTTCAGGGATGTCTTCCAGGGTCACTTTGTGGCTCTGGGGGATGAAATCCACGGTCACCAGGCCGTCCGGGAACTCGGTCCCGGCCGGTACGCCCTGGTCGTTGACCACGATCACTACGTTGTCGCGCTCGTGCAGGCGGATGGAGCGCGGCGAGTCGGCATGTTCAATCAACTGCATCACGGGGCCTCTCAGGAATGCGCTTCGGTTAGGTTGGTCAACTCAGGCCCCTTGCTTGGCGGCTCTTTGAGTACTACACGCTTGATCGGGCCGACGATGACCAGATAGCTGAACACCGCCACCAGCGCGTTGGCGCCGACAAACACCAGGGCCCACTTGAACGAGCCGGTGGTGCTGATGATGTAGCCGATGACAATCGGCGTGGTGATCGACGCGAGGTTACCGAAGGTGTTGAACAAGCCGCCACTGAGACCGGCGATTTGTTTCGGCGAGGTGTCGGACACCACCGCCCAGCCCAATGCGCCAACACCCTTGCCGAAGAAAGCCAAGGCCATGAAGCCCACCACCATCCATTCAACGTCTACATAGTTGCACGCGATGATGCTGCTGGAGACCAGCAGGCCGGCAATGATCGGCGCCTTGCGGGCGAACGTCAGCGAATGGCCTTTGCGCAGCAGGTAGTCGGAAATCACCCCGCCCAGCACGCCACCGATAAACCCGCAGATCGCCGGCAACGAGGCGATGAAACCGGCCTTGAGGATGGTCATGCCGCGGTCCTGCACCAGGTAAACCGGGAACCAGGTCAGGAAGAAGTAGGTGATGCCGTTGATGCAGTACTGGCCCAAGTACACGCCAAGCATCATGCGGTTGGTCAGCAACTGACGGATGTAATCCCACTTCGGACCGTCGGTTTTCTTACCCTTGCCCTTGTCCTGGTCCATATCGACCATCGCGCCATTGGCGGCGATGTGATTGAGCTCGGCTTCGTTGATCATCGGGTGCTGGCGCGGGCTGTGGATAACTTTCAGCCAGATCAGCGAGAACACGATGCCGATCACGCCCATCACGATAAACACGTGCTGCCAGCCGAAGCGGTAGACGATCCAGCCCATCAACGGCGCGAACAACACCGTGGCGAAGTACTGCGCCGAGTTGAAGATCGCCGAGGCCGTACCGCGCTCGGCGGTCGGGAACCAGGCGGCAACAATGCGCGCGTTACCGGGGAAGGACGGCGCCTCGGCCAGGCCCACCATGAAGCGCAGCATGAACAGCGCAACCACTGCGGTGGAGACACCGAACTCACCGACGTAGCCTTGCAGCACGGTGAACAGTGACCAGGTGAAGATGCTCAGGGCGTAGACTTTTTTCGAGCCGAATCGGTCCAGCAGCCAGCCACCGGGGATTTGCCCGGCCACGTAGGCCCAACCGAATGCGGAGAAGATATAACCGAGGGTGACCGCGTCGATGCCGAGGTCTTTTTGCAGGCTGGAGCCCGCGATTGCGATGGTGGCCCGGTCGGCGTAGTTGATCGTGGTCACCAGGAACAGCATGAGCAGGATCAAATAGCGGACATGGGTCGGCTTGGTCGCTTGCATGTAGAAGTACTCCCACTAATTATTTTTTTTGCGGGTAATGGTTTTCTGTTTTTGTCGTGGGGACCGGCAGGCCTCCGGCCCCCACTGGGTGTTGCGTATTACGAACCGATGTAGCTGGTTTTCACCACGGTGTAGAACTCCTGCGCATAGCGACCTTGCTCCCGCGAGCCATAGGACGAGCCTTTACGGCCACCGAATGGAACGTGGTAATCCACACCTGCGGTCGGCAGGTTGACCATCACCATCCCCGCCTGGGAGTGGCGCTTGAAGTGGTTGGCGTACTTCAACGACGTGGTGGCAATGCCCGCCGACAAACCGAACTCGGTGTCGTTGGCCATGGCCAGTGCCGCCTCGTAGTCCGCCACGCGCACGACGTTGGCGACCGGGCCGAAGATCTCTTCACGGCTGATACGCATGGCGGCTTCGCTGTCGGCAAACAGCGTCGGCGCCAGGTAGTAGCCTTCGGTGTCGCAGGTGACCAGGCCGCCACCGCTCACCAGCCGCGCACCTTCGCTTTGGCCGATGTCGATGTACTTCATGTCCTGGTCCAGTTGGGCCTGGGAAACCACCGGGCCGATGTCGGTGCCGCTTTTGAGCGCGTGGCCGACCTTGATCGACTTCATGCGCTCGGCCATGGCCGCGACGAACTGGTCGTGGATACCGGCGGTGACGATCAGGCGGCTGGACGCCGTGCAACGCTGGCCGGTGGAGTAGAACGCGCTCTGTACCGACAGCTCGACGGCCTGCTTGAGATCGGCGTCGTCGAGAATGATCTGCGGGTTCTTGCCGCCCATTTCCAACTGCACTTTGGCTTGGCGCGATACGCAGCTGACAGCGATCTGGCGACCCACACCGACGGAACCGGTGAAGCTGATGCCGTCGACTTTCGGGCTGTTGACCAGCACATCGCCCACCACACGGCCGCTGCCCATTACCAGGTTGAACACGCCGGCAGGGAAACCGGCGCGGGAGATGATCTCCGCCAGGGCCCAGGCGCAGCCCGGTACCAGTTCAGCCGGTTTGATCACCACGCAGTTGCCGTAGGCCAGGGCCGGGGCGATTTTCCAGGCGGGAATCGCGATCGGAAAGTTCCACGGGGTGATCAGGCCGACCACGCCAAGGGCTTCACGGGTGACTTCCACATTGACGCCCGGGCGTACCGACGGCACGTAGTCGCCGGACAACCGCAGGCATTCACCGGCGAAGAACTTGAAGATGTTACCGGCGCGGGTCACTTCGCCGATGGCTTCCGGCAGGGTCTTGCCTTCTTCCCGGGCCAACAGGGTGCCGAGTTCTTCGCGACGGGCGAGGATTTCACTGCCGACTTTATCCAGGGCATCGTGGCGAGCCTGGATCCCGGAAGTGGACCAGGCCGGGAATGCGGCGCGGGCGGCGTCGATGGCGGCGTTGACCTGGGTGACGTCGGCCTTGGCGTATTCACCAATGACATCGGACAACTCCGACGGGTTGAGGTTGACGCAGTAGTCGGCGCCGGCAACCCATTCACCGTTGATGTAGTTCTCAAAACGCTTTACTTGGGACACGAATCTTCTCCTGACGCAAAAGGCCGCTGATTGCTCAGCGGCCTTGTGGATAATTTATTGCGGACCTTGCTTGTCGATCAGCGCGGCCAGGGCTTCGTATTCTTCCGGCAGCAGATCGGTCAGCGGCGTGCGCACAGGGCCTGCGTCATAGCCGACGATTTTTGCACCCGCCTTGACGATGCTCACGGCATAACCGGCCTTGCGGTTACGGATGTCCAGGTACGGCAGGAAGAAGTCGTCGATGATCTTGGCGACGGTGGCGTGATCGTCCTTGGCAATGGCGTGGTAGAAATCCATCGCGGTCTTCGGGATGAAGTTGAACACCGCCGAGGAGTACACCGGTACGCCCAGGGCCTTGTAGGCAGCGGCGTAGACCTCTGCGGTCGGCAGGCCGCCGAGGTAGCTGAAACGATCACCCAGACGGCGGCGGATCGACACCATCAACTCGATGTCACCCAGGCCATCCTTGTAGCCGATCAGGTTCGGGCAGCGCTCGGCCAGGCGTTCCAGCAGCGGAGCGGTCAGGCGGCACACGTTGCGGTTGTAGACCACCACGCCGATCTTGACCGATTTGCACACCGCTTCAACGTGGGCGGCAACCCCGTCCTGGCTGGCTTCGGTGAGGTAGTGCGGCAGCAGCAACAGGCCTTTGGCGCCCAGGCGCTCGGCTTCTTGCGCGTACTCGATGGCCTGGCGGGTCGAACCACCGACACCGGCGAGGATCGGCACGCTGGTGGCGCAGGTATCCACGGCGGTCTTGATCACTTGGGAATATTCGCTGGCGGCGAGGGAGAAAAACTCACCAGTGCCGCCCGCTGCGAACAAAGCAGTGGCGCCGTAAGGGGCCAGCCATTCCAGGCGCTTGATGTAGCCCGCCTGGTGGAAGTCACCCTGGGCATTGAAATCGGTCACCGGGAAAGACAGCAGACCGTGGGAGAGGATGGACTTCAGTTCTTGTGGATTCATTATTCGAACACCCTGGGCGAAGACTTTCTATTGAAAGGTTGTTGGTTTTGTTGATGTCGTACGTCATCGTACAACTATAAATAATTTCGTCAACTGCAATTCATCGGCGTTGTGCACTTGAGGGCGTTGAAAGGCTTGGGCAGCGCTGTTCTTGACGTAGGAAATTATTCCTCTATGCTCTGCATTGCTGTATATACATACAGCATTCAAGGAAGATTCCTACGACATAGCAAGGAGCTAACATGTCAGGTCCTGAACTCGCAGCACCCGCAAAAAAACCGCCTACCCTGCGCTTCGAAGGCGGTGAACACACCGCCATCGGCGACGATACGCTGTTGCGCTTCAGCAAGGACGCCCCGGCAATCCCCGCGCGGCAAGTCGAACTGCACCTGCCCAACGGGCTGGCACTCACCTACGGCCAAGTGATCGCCCTGGGCGGTGATTTTTATGGCATCCCCGGCCAGCCCATCAACGAAGGCACCTCACCTGCCGATCGTATGCAGCGTTTCAGCGCCGCGTTCAACTCACTGGCCGTGCTGCCGGCCTCGCGGGACGAAGCGCCGAAGATCCTGGCGGTGATGCAAAAAGAGATCAACGCGGTCAACCAGGCGATCAAGGACGGCAAGCAAGCCCATGAAGCCTATGATGCTCTGGGTGATACGTTGTCCGAGGAATGGAACCGCATCACCGGTGGCGGCAGCGCGGTGTCGGCACTGATCCCACTGGGGCGTTACCTGAAACTGGCGGCGGACAACGCCGACCACTTCGGCGAATGGGCGCTGGCGGCCTATCTGGCGGGGCATGCAGCCGCCTTGCAACAGGCCGTGGTGGCCCACCAGACCGGTACCGATCAGGCATTGGAGCTGGCCTACGCCATGAACGGCTTTGCCGATCACTTCTTGACCGATCTATTTTCTGCCGGCCACCTGCGCGTGCCGCGCAAACAGCTGGCGGCGGTCGTCACTCCGGGCGAACTGGGCTCGCTGATCAGCCGCTTCATGCACGATGAAGACAGCAAGTTCGGGCTCAAGGTGCGCAATGCCATGGGTGACGAGTGGCATGCCTATGGCGACAAACGCTATTTCGACAGTCTCGACGCAGCCAATCGGGTACAGGTCAAACGCGCCGTTCAGGCATCCGCTGATGAGATCTTCGAAACCTTCATCAGTGGCGTTGCGCCCTCCCCGGCCAACTTCAAGGCACCGCTGTATGTGCCGGATCTGAATGCCGCGCAGAACCCGGCGAATAACTTCTCGCCATTGTTCAAGATGGAGGGCGACAAGGTGCTGCGACGCAAGGACGTGAATGACCTCAACGACAAGCACTGGACCAATGATTGGTGGGGGTGGAGTACGTATTTGTTGCTTAAGGATTACAAGCCGAATACCCCGGCTTGAGCGGTACCGCCTGTCGATACTGTGAGCTCTAACAGTTATGTACCGTTCATCAAGGGCGGATAACACACCTCAGGGGCTTAGGCATTGGCTCCTGAGGCGAACACTGGACTCGTTAGCGTCCTACATCCAATCAATGCAAACGTCATAGAAAAACGCTGGACAGCACATGAGCCACCTGCTGACGATCAGCCTGCCCTTTCAGCCTCTTCATGGGCATGGCGCAGCCGCTCACGGCTATTGGTCAGGTGCAAGCGCATCGCCGCCCGCGCCGCATCCGAATCCTGGCGGGCAATCGCCTCATAAATCTCTTCGTGTTCGCGGCTCAGGCGCCCCATGTAGTGCTGGTGGTCATCATGAGCCAGGCGTGCCGAGTTCAGGCGCGTACGCGGGATGATGCTGGTGCCCAGGTGGGTCATGATGTCGGTGAAGTAGCGGTTGCCGGTGGACAACGCAATTTCCAGGTGGAACGCGAAGTCCGAGGCCACCGCATCACCGGCGTGCGCCGCGCTTTCATTCAGGGCATCGAGGGCCGCGCGCATGGCGGCCAGCTGTTCATCGCTACGGCGCAGTGCGGCCAGCCCGGCGGATTCCACTTCCAGGCTGATACGCAGTTCGAGAATCGCCAGCACGTCACGCAAAGTGACTACCGTAGCCGGATCGATGCGAAAGCCGCTCGGGCTCGGCGTGTCGAGCACAAAGGTGCCGATACCATGACGGGTTTCCACCTGCCCCGCCGCCTGCAAGCGGGAGATGGCCTCGCGGACCACGGTGCGGCTGACGCCATGGGCGTCCATGATCGCCGATTCGGTGGGCAGCTTGTCGCCACGTTTGAGTTGACCATCACGGATCTGCTCGGACAGCACCGTGACCAATTCCTGGGCAAGGCTGCGGCGCTTGCGGGGAAGACGAGGGGCGGTGCTGGCGTTTTCCATGTGGAATCATCTATCTCGGCGGACTAAAACAGCATCATAGCCCATGGCGGTTGTACGATCACCGTTTGTACCGCACTTTCATGTACAAGCGGGCAGCTTTCAGCTCCGGCTGTATAGGGCTCCCGTGAAAAGGGGGTTCAAATTCGAACATAACGCGTGGCTACTTCACGCCTGGGTCTTAGTGCCAAACGTTCTCGCGCACCTGGCAATTATGACAGCAGACGGTTTTCCATCCCCGTAGCAGAGTAAAGCCTGTTCCAGCAAACAGGTGCCGGGTGATGAAACGCACAGGCTGGTATTGCACAACGATTGTCTGGCTGCTGGCATGCGCCGTCCACGCTGCACCGCCGAGCGTGCGCAATGGCGGTGGAGAAGACATCCTGCTGCAGGGTTTCCACTGGAACTCCAGCCGCAATGCCCCGCAGAAATGGTATGAGGTGCTGGCACAAATGGCCCCCACTATCGGCCAGGACGGCTTCACCAAAGTCTGGCTGCCGCCCGCCTGGAGCGATCAATCCAGTTGGAGCGACGCGACGTCGGGAACGTCGGGCGGCGGTGAAGGCTACTTCTGGAGCGACTTCGACAAGAACAGCCAGTACGGCAGCGACAGCCAGCTCAAACAGGCGGTCGCCGCCCTGGCAGGTGCCGGCGTGCAAGCGATATACGACGTGGTGCCCAACCATATGAACGACAAGCTGCCAAGTAAACAGATACGCTTTCCTAGGGGGCTCAAGCTGTGGCGCGATGACTGCACCGCCCCCGTCGCCTGTGATGAGGGCGATGCGTTCATGAGCGGTTCGGCCGACCTCAACACAAACAACTCGGAAGTCTCGCAGCGCTTCATGCAGGAATTCAGGAACCTGCGGGACAACTACAGCGCCAAAGGCTTGCGCTTCGATTTTGTGCGCGGCTACGCGCCGGAGCGGGTCGATGTGTGGATGAAAAACTTTGGTGACCAAGCGTTCTGCGTCGGCGAGTTGTGGAAAGGCCCCGGCGAGTATCCGGCGAACGACTGGCGCAGCCAGGCCAGTTGGCAGGATGCGTTGAAGGACTGGTCGGATCGGTCCCACTGCAGCGTGTTCGATTTTGCCCTCAAGGAGCGCATGCAAAATGGCAGCTTGGCCGAGTGGCGTCATGGCTTGAATGGCAATCCCGAACCGGCATGGCGGCAGGTCGCGGTGACCTTTGTCGACAACCACGACACCGGTTATTCGCCAGGGCAATACGGCGGGCAGCATCATTGGCCCCTTGCCGACCCGCAACGCAATATCGCCTATGCCTATATCCTGCTGAGCCCGGGTACGCCGACTGTGTATTGGCCCGACATGTACGACTGGGGCCGGGGCGACCTGATCCGCGAGCTGATCAGCCTGCGCAAGGACGCCGGCATCAGGGCCGATTCACTCATCAGTTTCCAGACCCACTATTCCGGATTGGTGGCCGCCATCCAAGGCAGCCGCAAGCGCCTGCTGATCGCCTTGGACTCCGACCTTTCCAAGGTGCCTGACGGCTTCAGCCCTGCCCTGTTTGCGGACGGGCAGCGCATCCGCTCGTGGCAGGCCGCCCCGGCACCTTCCGACACCACGACCACCCTGCACTGCGACAACGCCAGGCCGGAGCTCGGCCAGGCAGTCTACGCAGTGGGGTCGCCTATCGAACTCGGCGCCTGGGACCCGGCCCACGCTATCGCACTGCAATCCGGCGCATCCAATCGCTGGAGCGGCACTGTCGTGTGGCCCACACAGCAACACATCAAATGGAAATGCCTGATCCGCAGCCTGAGCAATGTCAACGAGGTCTACTGGCAAGGCGGCGTCGACAATCAGTTCACCACGGGGGCCGCCAGCGAAACAGCGGGGAGTTTTTGACAAAAAAATGCCCCGGCAGAGCCGAGGCATTTTTTAACGCAGGCCCGAAGACTTACGCACTTTACTTCACCACTTTCAGGCTCGGCCGACCGCTTGGACGCGGTGGCTCGGTATCCGGTGGCGGCACATCATCGCCATCTTCCTCTTCAATCACTTCGTCGTCCTCGAAAGGCGACTCCAGATCGAACACCATGCCTTGGCCGTTCTCCCGGGCATAGATGCCGAGGATAGCGCCAATCGGCACGAACAGCGTATGCGGCACACCGCCGAAGCGCCCTTCGAAGCTGACCGCTTCATTGTCCATGTGCAGGTGGCGCACGGCGCTGGGTGATACGTTCAACACAATCTGCCCGTCACTGGCAAAACCCTGCGGTACCTGAACCGCAGGAAATTCGGAATTGACCAGCATGTGCGGGGTGCAATCGTTATCCACAATCCACTCATAGAGCGCGCGGACCAGGTAAGGTCGACTGGAGTTCATCAACGGCTCCTTAAGCCTTAGCGCATATCGCGTTCGACACCAGACAGACTTGCCTGGAAAGCCTCACGCGCAAACTGGCGCTCCATGTAATCAAGCAACGGCTTGGCCGGCCGTGGCAGTTCAATGCCCAGAATCGGCAAGCGCCAGAGTATGGGTAATAGGCAGCAATCCACCAAGCTTTGTTCCTCGCTGAGGAAAAAAGGTTTATCGGCGAACAACGGCGAAACACCGGTCAGGCTCTCGCGCAATTCCTTGCGCGCCTGCACCCGAGCGGCTTCTTTGCTGCGGGTATCCAGGATCAAATCCACCAGCCCGCACCAATCTCGCTGGATCCGATGGATCAGCAGGCGGCTGTTGGCACGGGCCACCGGATACACCGGCAACAAAGGCGGATGCGGGTAACGCTCATCCAGATATTCCATCACCACGGTTGACTCCCACAACGCCAGGTCACGATCGACCAGGGTGGGCAAGCTGCCGTAAGGGTTCACTTCGATCAGTTTCGGCGGATGACGACCCGCCTCCACACTGATGATCTCGGCGCTGACACCCTTCTCTGCGAGTACGATGCGTACTCGGTGGGAATAGTGGTCGGCGGGGTCGGAGTAACAGGCCAACCGATTGGTCACGCCCATGGCGGTCCTCCTCGCTTGTTGAAATTATGGAAAGCTCAAAAACGAGCGCGCCCAGAAAGCATCTCTGCAGCCTCTGGAAAGTCCAGGTCGCTACGGGTTAGAGATGCCGCTGGGCGCGCAAGATTAACAGCAATTGCTTACGGTTGGATCAATGCACATCCTTCCAGTATTCACGTTTAAGCAGATAAGCGAATACGAAGAAGAAAGCCAGGTACAGCAAGACGTACGTCCCGATGCGCTGGTGTTGCAGTTTGACCGGGTTGGCCGAATAGGCCAGGAAGGTCACCAGATTCTTGACCTTCTCGTCAAACTGCTCGTCAGTCAACGAACCAGGGGTTTCTATCTTCAGTTGATCGCACGCTTCATGGGTCAAAGGCGTACCGGTCAACGGATCATATTGCTTCTTGCCGTCTTCGACGACCTGAACCTGCTTGCATCCTACCACTTGCTTGCCTTGCAGGCCGACCAGAACGTTAGGCATGCCGACGTTCGGGAACACACGGTTGTTCACGCCATAAGGGCGCGCCGGGTCCTCGTAGAAGGATTTCAGGTAGCCGTAGAGCCAGTCGGTGCCGCGTACACGTGCCACCAGAGTCAGGTCAGGCGGTGCTGCACCGAACCAGGTCTTGGCGTCGGCAGGCTTCATGCCGATATTCATGTGGTCGCCGATCTTGGCGCCGGTGAACACCAGCTTCTCCAGCATCATTTCATGGGGGATACCGAGGTCATCGGCCACCCGCTCGTAACGCTGGAACTTGGCGCTGTGGCAGCCCATGCAGTAGTTGGCGAACGTACGCGCGCCGTCTTGCATAGCCGCCTTGTCAGACACGTCGATATCGACTTTTTCCAGTTCCGGGCCGCCGTGCTCGGCAGCGAAGGACAGTAGCGGCAGCGCCGCAAGCATCAATGCAACGAATAATTTTTTCATCAGCCAGTCACCCTTTCCGGAACCGGTTTGGTCTTCTCGAGCCGGGTGTAGAACGGCATCAGAATGAAGTAGGCGAAGTACAGGAAGGTGCAGACCTGCGACAGCAGCGTACGCTCCGGGGTCGGCGCCAATACGCCCAACACGCCCAGAATCACGAATGCAATGCAGAACACCCACAGCCAGATTTTGCTCAGCCAGCCTTTGTAGCGCATGGACTTGACTGGGCTTCGGTCGAGCCACGGCAACACGAAAAGCACCGCAATGGCCGCGCCCATGGCGATGACGCCCATGAGTTTGTCGGGGATCGCCCGCAAGATCGCGTAGAACGGCGTGAAGTACCAGACCGGGGCAATGTGCTCAGGTGTCTTGAAGGCGTTCGCCTGTTCGAAGTTAGGCTTCTCGAGGAAATAACCACCCATCTCCGGGAAAAAGAACACGATCGAGCAGAACACGAAGAGGAACACGACCACGCCGACAATGTCTTTCACGGTGTAGTACGGGTGGAACGGGATGCCATCCAGCGGGATGCCGTTCTCGTCCTTGTGCTTCTTGATGTCCACGCCATCCGGGTTGTTGGAACCCACTTCGTGCAGCGCCAGGATGTGCAGCACCACAAGGCCCAGGATCACGATGGGCAGCGCCACGACATGCAGGGCGAAGAAGCGGTTCAGGGTGATACCGGAGATCAGGTAGTCACCGCGGATCCACTGGGTCAGGTCGTTGCCGATGACCGGGATCGCACCGAACAGCGAGATGATCACCTGGGCGCCCCAGTACGACATCTGGCCCCATGGCAGCAGGTAGCCCATGAAGGCTTCTGCCATCAGCGCCAGGTAGATCAGCATGCCGAACACCCACACCAGCTCGCGGGGCTTCTGGTACGAACCGTAGAGCAAACCACGGAACATGTGCAGGTAGACCACGATAAAGAACGCTGAAGCGCCGGTGGAGTGCAGCAGACGCAGGATCGAGCCGTACTCGACGTCACGCATGATGTATTCGACGGAAGCAAACGCCTCCTCCGCCGACGGGGTGTAGCTCATCGTCAGCCAGACACCGGTGACGATCTGGTTGACCAGCACCAGCAGTGCCAGGGAGCCAAAGAAGTAGAAGAAGTTGAAGTTCTTCGGGGCGTAATACTTGCTGAGATGGTCTTCCCACATTTTAGTAGCGGGGAAGCGTGCATCGACCCAATCCATGAACTTGCTCATCACGCGTTCTCCTTATCGAGGCCAATGACAATGAGGTCGTCAGTTTCGTAGGTATGCGGAGGCACGGGCAGGTTCAAGGGAGCGGGCTGGGACTTGTAGACGCGACCCGCCAGATCGTAGTGGGAGCCGTGGCAGGGGCAGAAATAACCACCGACCCAGTCTTTCCCCAGATCGACTGGGGCAACTTCCGGGCGGAAAGTGGGTGAGCATCCCAAGTGGGTACACAGGCCGACCAGCAGCAGAATCTCTGGCTTGATCGAACGTGCTTCGTTTTTGGCGTAGGCGGGTTGGTCGGATTTCTCAGATTTGGGGTCAGACAACTGGCCTTCGATCTTTTTCAGATTTCCCAGGATTTCCTCCGTACGACGAACAATGAATACCGGCTGGCCGCGCCACTCAGCAATCATCTGCTGGCCTGGTTCGATCTTGCTGATATTCACCTTCACCGGTGCACCTGCGGCTTTCGCCTTGGCACTGGGAAACCATGACCCCACGAACGGGACCGCAGCCCCCACCGCTCCTGCAGCACCCACCACGGATGTGGCTGCTACCAAGAAGCGACGCCGGCCTGCATTCACGCCGTCATTGCTCATTCAGTCCTCTCCCATCAGCTTTTTGGCCTGTTAAATCAGGCGTCTACTAAGTATTAAATCTGAACTTATAAAAATTTTGCCGAATGGTAATGAAAAGCCCCACCCCTGACAAGGGAATTACCCGGAGCTCCAGCTCCAAGCCTTGTAGTATAGGGGGTCTACGGCTGTGGCAAGTTGTCACGCCGAAATTTATGCATAAATAGCAGGCAATAAAAAACGCCCAGCTCCGTAAGGAGGCTGGGCGTTTTTGTGCAACGTAAAGCGAATTAACGCTTCGAGTACTGCGGACGCTTACGCGCTTTACGCAGACCGACTTTCTTACGTTCAACTTCACGAGCATCACGAGTCACGAAGCCAGCTTTGCGCAGAGCGCCACGCAGGGTTTCGTCGTACTGCATCAGAGCGCGAGTGATACCGTGGCGGATTGCGCCAGCTTGACCACTTACACCGCCACCGATAACGGTGACGTAGATGTCGAACTTTTCAACAGTCTCGGTCAATTCCAGCGGCTGACGAACTACCATGCGGGCAGTTTCGCGGCCGAAGAAGTTGTCCAGAGTGCGGTTGTTGATCGAGATGTTACCAGTGCCCGGACGCAGGAAAACGCGTGCGGTTGCGGTTTTGCGACGGCCAGTGCCGTAATTTTGAGTCGCCGACATAATGAACTATTCCGTTAAAACTTCAGTTCTTGGGGCTGCTGAGCAGCATGAGGGTGAGCAGCGCCCGCATAGACTTTCAGCTTGCGAAACATATCGCGACCCAGTGGGCCCTTCGGCAGCATGCCTTTAACCGCGATTTCAATCGGGGCCTCAGGCTTCTTGGCGATCAGACCTTCGAAATTGGAAGACTTGATGCCGCCTGGGAAACCGGAGTGACGGTAGTACATTTTGTCTTGCGCTTTGTTGCCGGTAACACGTACCTGCTCAGCGTTGATGATCACGATGTAGTCACCGGTGTCAACGTGAGGGGTGTATTCAGGCTTGTGCTTGCCACGCAGACGGCTGGCGACTTCAGTGGCCAGACGACCCAGAGTCTGACCAGCGGCGTCGACGACAAACCAGTCGCGCTGAACTGTTTCCGGTTTTGCAGTAAAAGTTGTCATTCTTTAATAGCCTCAGGGGCCGCCCTGTAAATTAGACGGCGGATCTTACTGAATAGTGCGTACTTTGACAAGTCAAAGGCAGCCGGATACAGACGCTATCGGGGGCTCGGGTCGGCGCGTCCGTTCAACGGCAAGATTCTTCGGCAGGCGGCGCATCACTTCCACTGCAGAAAGAGGTGGGCAATTATGCAGATTGCGAAAAAAAATTCAACCTGCTTTTATGATTGTTTTCCCTGAAGGAGTACCCGATGGATTATCGACAGCTGGGCCGAACGGATCTGAACGTGAGCGCGATAGCCCTGGGCACCATGACCTGGGGCGAGCAGAACAGCGAGGCAGAGGCCTTCGCGCAGATCGAACGGGCCAAGGCGGCGGGGATCAACTTCCTCGACACCGCAGAAATGTACCCGGTGCCGCCCAAGGCCGACACCTATGCCACCACCGAGCGTTACATCGGTAATTACTTCAAAAGCCGCGGCGACCGTGGCGACTGGATCCTCGCCAGCAAGATCGCCGGCCCCGGCAACACCATCGACTACATCCGCGACGGCCACCTGCGCCACAACCGCAAGCACATCGTCGAGGCACTGGACGCCAGCCTCAAGCGCCTGCAAACCGACTGGATCGACCTCTACCAGTTGCACTGGCCGGAGCGCAGCACCAACTTCTTCGGCCAACTGAGCTACAAGCACAAGGACGAAGACGACCTGACCCCGCTGGAGGAAACCCTCGAAGCCCTGGACGAGCAGGTCAAGGCCGGCAAGATCCGCCATATCGGCCTGTCCAATGAAACCCCGTGGGGCACCATGAAATTCCTGGCCCTGGCCGAAGCCCGTGGCTGGCCCCGCGCGGTATCGATCCAGAACCCCTACAACCTGCTCAACCGCAGCTTTGAAGTGGGCCTGGCCGAAGTGGCCATCCGTGAGCAATGCGGCCTGCTGGCTTACTCGCCCCTGGCGTTCGGCATGCTCAGCGGCAAGTACGAAGGTGGCGCACGCCCGGCCAAGGCGCGCCTGACCGAGTACAGCCGTTTCAGCCGCTACTTCAACCCGCAGTCGGAGGCGGCGTGCAGCCGTTACGTGGCACTGGCGCGGGAGCATGGCCTGGATCCGGCGCAGATGGCGTTGGCGTTTGTGACCCAACAACCGTTCGTGACCAGCAACATTATTGGCGCCACGAACCTGGAGCAACTGGACAGCAACATCGCCAGTGCTGATCTGAAACTGTCGAAAGAGGTGCTGGAAGGGATTGAGGCGATTCAGAAGGATCATCCGAATCCGGCGCCTTGATCGATCTGTAGACCGCTATCGGGGGCTTGCCCCCGATGACGCACTCAAGACCAGCAAAAATCAAAGCGCCCGCGCAATGATCTCCTTCATGATCTCGTTGGTCCCCGCATAAATCCGCTGCACCCGCGCATCCGCCCACGCCCGCGCAATCGGGTATTCCCACATGAAGCCGTAGCCGCCGTGCAACTGCACGCACTCATCCAGCACCTTGCATTGCAGGTCCGTGGCCCAGTACTTGGCCATCGCGGCAGTGGGCACATCCAGCTTGCCTTCCAGGTGCAGCGCCATGCATTTGTCGACGAATACGCGGCCGATCTGAATCTCCGTGGCCATCTCCGCCAGCTTGAAACGGGTGTTCTGGAAGTCGGCAATCGCCTTGCCGAACGCCTTGCGCTCACGGGTGTATTCCAGGGTCCACTGCAACGCCGCCTCGGCAGACGACAGCGCGCCAATCGCGACAGTCAGACGCTCCTGGGGCAATTCCTGCATCAGGTAGGCGAAGCCCATGCCGGCCTGGCCCAGCAGGTTTTCCTTGGGCACCCGCACGTCCTGGAAGAACAGCTCCGAGGTGTCCTGGGCCTTCATGCCGACCTTCTCCAGGCGCTTGCCCTTGGCGAAGCCGGGCGTATCAGCCTCCACCAGAAACAGGCTGGTGCCCTTGGCACCGGCCTTGGGATCGGTCTTGGCGACCACGATCACCAGCTCAGCCAGGAACCCGTTGGTGATAAAGGTCTTGGAGCCATTGATCACGTACTCATCACCGTCCAGCACGGCGGTGGTCTTGACCCCTTGCAAGTCGGACCCGGCACCCGGCTCGGTCATGGCGATGGCCGTGACTGTCTCGCCAGAGATCAACTTGGGCAGGTACTTGTGCTTCAGCGCTTCACTGCCGTAATGCAGGATGTAGGGCGCGACAATGTCCGAATGCAGGGAAAAGCCGATGCCAGTCAGGCCCAGGCGACTGATCTCTTCGATCACTACCGCGCTGTAGAGAAAGTCCGCGCCCAGCCCGCCGTACTCCTCCGGCAGATGGGAACACAACATCCCCGCCTCCCCCGCCTTGTTCCACAGGTTACGGTCGATGTAGCCCTGCTTCTCCCATTGCCCGTGAAACGGTGCAGCGTCTTTTTCAAGAAAGGTGCGCACGCTCTGGCGGAAGAGTTCGTGCTCCGGGCTGAACAAGGTTCTCGGAATCATGGGTCACCTGCGTGGATTGTCGGACAAGGAGGAACCCACAGAGCCTATGCCCCGATGGCGTCACAGGACACTGGACACATGCGACAAAAAATAAGACGATCCAGCCGTCTGGTGACCACTTTCCCCTATAAGAATAAATGAAATTATGTCTAACCAAATCTCCACGCCGTTGCGGCGCGTCAGCATTTTGGCCATTGATCGGGTATTCGCTTCAACCCTGATGCAAGCCAAGGATTTCTTCCATCTCGCCAGCCTGCGTTATGGCAAACAGCAAGGCCTGGGCCTGACCCCAGCGTTCGAAACACGCCTAGTGAGCCCCGACGGAAAGTCGGTGCGCAGTTTCAGTGATGTGATCATGCCGGTGGACGGCGGCCTGGAAGACGCCGACATCATCGTGCTACCAGCCTTCTGGGATGACTTCGATGCCCTGTGCGCGCGCTACCCGCAAGTGCTGCCGTGGCTGCGCGAACAGCATTCACGGGGCGCGGTACTCTGCGGCGAAGCCACCGGGGTGTTCTGGCTGGCCGAAGCCGGCCTGCTCGATGGCAAGGAGGCGACCACCTACTGGCGTTTCTTCAACGCCTTCAGCGAACGCTTCCCCAAGGTCCAGCTCAACCAGGACAAGCACCTCACCGACGCCGACAACCTGTACTGCGCCGGCGGCACCACCTCGGCGTGCGACCTGTATATCTACCTGATCGAACGCTTCTGCGGCGCCAACATCGCCCAGGCCGTGGCCCGCGACATCCTCTACGAAGTGCAGCGCAGCTACTCGCCGGGACGCATCGGTTTTGGCGGCCAGAAGCTGCACCAGGACGTGATCATCCTGCAGATCCAGCATTGGCTCGAGGAGCACTTCGCCGACAAATTCCGCTTCGAAGACGTCGCCCGGGAACACGGCATGAGCATCCGCAACTTCATGCGCCGCTTCCAGACCGCCACCGGCGACAAGCCGCTGCACTACCTGCAACGGCTGCGTATCGAGACGGCCAAGGGCCTGCTCTCGGGCAGCCGCAAGAGCATCAAGACCATCAGTTATGAGGTGGGTTACGACGATGCGAGTTTCTTTGCGCGGTTGTTTCGCCAACACACCGAGTTATCGCCGAACCAATACCGCCAGCAATTCCAACAGGCTGCGTAAGCAAATGTGGGAGGGGGCTTGCTCCCGATAGCGGTGGATCAGTCAGTGCATCTGTTACTGAAAGACCGCTATCGGGAGTAAGCCCCCTCCCGCACTTGACCTACATCTGTCTTAGGGTTTGTGCCCGCGCGACAGGAACTCGTGGGACTGCATTTCGAGCAAGCGGCTCAATGTCCGTTGGAATTCGAAGTTCAAGCGCCCGCCGGTATACAAGTCCTTGAGTTCGACTTCCGCCGAGATGATCAACTTGACATTACGGTCGTAGAACTCGTCGACCATGTTGATAAACCGTCGTGCGATATCGTCGGTGGTGACACTCATCTGCTCCACGCCGCTGAGGATCACCGCGTGGAAGATCTTGCCCAGCTCGATGTAGTCGTTCTGGCTGCGTGGGCCGTCGCACAGTTGGCGGAATTCGAACCAGGCCACGTCATCGCAGGTACGCAGGGCGATGATTTCGCGGTTCTCGATCATCAGCTTGTCGTTTTCCACCGCCTGGGTGCATTCCGGCGTAAGGGCGCGGAAGCTTTTGCGCAGGCTTTCGTGCGCCGCTTCGTTCAGCGGGAAGTGGAACAACTCCGCTTGCTCGAGGTGACGCAGGCGGTAGTCGACGCCGCTGTCGACGTTGACGATCTCGGTGTTCTGCTTGATCAGCGCGATGGCCGGCAGGAAGCGCGCACGTTGCAGGCCGTCCTTGTACAAGCCGTCGGGCACGATGTTCGAGGTGGCGACCAGGGTCACGCCGTTCTTGAACAACTCTTCCATCAGGGTGCCGAGGATCATGGCATCGGTGATATCGGAGACGAAGAATTCATCGAAGCAGATGACCCGCGCTTCATCGGAGAAACGCTTGGCGATGATGGTCAGCGGGTTTTTCTCACCCGGCAGGGTCTTCATCTCTTCGTGCACGCGCTTCATGAAGCGGTGGAAGTGTGTCCGTACCTTTTCCTTGAACGGCAGCGCCTCAAAGAACGTATCGACCAGGTAGGTCTTGCCCCGGCCTACACCGCCCCAGAAATACAGGCCCTTGACCGGCACGTGGTCTTTCTTGCCGAACAGCTTGCTGAGCATCCCCGGCTTGCTTTGCGAGGCCGCAACCAGGTCGTCGTACAGGCGCTGCAAATGACGCACCGCCGTTTCCTGGGCCGCGTCATGGAAGAATTCAGGGCGTTTCAGATCAGCTTGGTATCGTTCTAGGGGCGTCATAATTTCGTTAGCAAGGCAACAAAAACGGGCCGTCACTGTAACGACGGCCCTGGATAATGGCAATCAACCCTTGGTCGGGTTAATCCTCGATTGGGGTCAACGCAATGCGCAGGGCTGCAATGGCGGCATCACGGGATGCGGCATCGGCGAACTCGGCGCTGTCGGCGACTGCGGTACCGTCCAGCCATACGCTGAAGCTCAGGGCTTCGCTGCGTACGTCCAGCGCAGCGCCACTTTGCAGTTGCTTGGTGACTGCGCCGGCCGCCTTGCCATCGGCAAAGTTGCGCGACAGCAGCAATTGCTCGCCATCGGCGGCCAACAGGCGGAAGCGGAAGCTGCCGTCGTCTTCACGGAAGCTCACGAAACGCGCGGCTTTCGCGGCTTTCTTCTTGGTCGCGACCGGCGCCGCAGCCTGGTTGACGAACGAACGCAGGCCCACCGCTTCACGCAACTCGGCCAGGAATGGCGCGGCCACGGCACGGGCTTTCCTGGCGCCGACCTGCAACAGGTCTTCCATGTCCGACGGGCGCGACATCAACTGGTGGTAACGCTCGCGCGCTTCGCCCAGTTGGCTGTCCAGCAGTTGGAACAGACGACTCTTCGCCTCGCCCCAGCCCAGGCCTTGCAGCAGCTCGCCGCGGAACGCTTCTTCCTGGGCCTTGCTGGCAAACGCCTGGTAGAGGGTGAACAGGTGCGAGTTGTCCGGATCCTTGGCTTCGCCGGGCGCGCGGGAGTCGGTGACGATCCGCGAGATGGCGTCTTTCATGTCCTTGGCACTGGTGAACAACGGGATGGTGTTGTCGTAGCTCTTGGACATCTTGCGGCCATCCAGGCCCGGCAAGGTGGCAACGCTTTCCTCGATCAACGCCTCGGGCATGGTGAAGAATTCTTTACCGTTGCCGAACAGGTGGTTGAAGCGCTGGCCGATGTCGCGGGCCATTTCCACGTGCTGGATCTGGTCGCGGCCCACCGGCACCTTGTGCGCGTTGAACATCAGGATGTCCGCCGCCATCAGCACCGGGTAGCTATACAGGCCCATGGTGATGCCCGCATCCGGGTCTTCGCCGGTCTCCACGTTCTTGTCCACCGAGGCCTTGTACGCATGGGCGCGGTTGAGCAGGCCCTTGGCGGCGACGCAGGTCAGCAGCCAGGTCAGCTCGGGGATTTCCGGGATGTCGGACTGACGATAGAAGGTCACCCGGTTCACATCCAGGCCACCGGCCAGCCAGGTCGCGGCGATTTCCATACGCGAGCGCTGGATGCGCTGCGGGTCATCGCATTTGATCAGGGCGTGGTAGTCGGCCAGGAAGTAGAAGGAGTCGGCATTGGCGTCCTGACTGGCAAGGATCGCCGGGCGGATCGCACCGGCGTAGTTGCCCAGGTGCGGCGTGCCGGTGGTGGTGATGCCGGTGAGGATACGGGTACGAGTCGTCATGGGTAATCGCTTATCAGACTGCTATCAATTCGAGAGACGCGGCAGCACCAGATCCTTGAGATCGGTCAGCTTGCCGTGAAAAAAGTGTCCGCATTCTGCCACTTTCAGCAGCTCATGGGGGCGTTTCAAGGCGGCGGACCAGTCGTAGACGGTTTGCGGGTCGACCACTTCGTCGGTTTCCGGCTGGATCAGGGTCAACGGGCAGCTGTGGGGCAGCACATCGGTATCGCGCAGGCGCATCACCGCCGCGGCGACCATGAACAGGTGCGCGAGCTTTTCGCCTTTGGCTTCCAGGCGGCCGCCGAGGCTGGCCGCCACGTAGCCGCCAAAGGAAAAACCGAGCAGGGTGATCGGCAGGTCGGGGTGCTTTTCACGCAGCCAGGTGGCAGCCGCTTCGGCATCGTCCACTTCACCGGTGCTCATGTCGTGGGTGCCGGCACTCGCACCGACGCCACGGTAATTGAAACGCAAAGTAATCAACCCGGCATCGCGAGCCGTGCGTTGCAGGGTCGAAACGACTTTATTGAGCATGGTCCCGCCCTGCACCGGATTAGGGTGGCAGATCAGCGCCAGGCCACGTGGCTCGGGGTGATCCAGGTACAGGGCTTCCAATTGGCCTACCGGGCCATCGATCAAAACGGGGGTTTCACGCATGAGCAAGGAATGAACTCCGTGACCTCTCAAAGGGTCGACTCGTCTAGCTAAAAGTCTGTGCATGGCATCATTGCGAGCTTAATCGCGGTATACAGCGCAGGTTTGAGCCGTTAACGTAAAGCAAAGCCGTTTATAGAGGAAGGACTCGTGGAACACTCGCTCTTAGTTTGGTTGTTGCCGACTCTCGCCTTGGTTGCCGGTGTCGCCATTGGATTCCTGGTTGCCCGCCTGCTGCCGAATGCCGCGCCTAACCGCACGCAGCGTCAGTTGGATGACATTCAGGAACGTTTTGACAGTTATCAGAACGAGGTTGTTACCCACTTCAACAGCACCGCGACCCTGGTCAAGAAACTCACCCAGAGCTACCAGGAAGTACAGGATCACCTCGCCGATGGGGCAAACCGCCTGGCCCTCGACGACATCACCCGCCAGCGCCTGCTGGCCGCGCTGCATTCCGATGCACCGCAAACTCCACGGGAACGCCTGACTCCGCCCCGGGAGAACCAGGAACCGCCACGGGACTACGCGCCAAAAACGCCAAACGCCCCAGGCATGCTGGATGAGCATTACGGCTTGAAGAAGTAAGTTATTTTCAAGCAATAGAAAAGCCCGGTTGATCGCTGATCAACCGGGCTTTTTGTTGGGCACCATTCTCCAGAACAAGGGGCCTCAGGCCACAGGTTGCTCTTGAAGCCACCCACCCTCGATCCGCACATGCCGCCCATGGAAGCGCTTGAGGCTGCTGCGATGACCGACGCTGACAATGCTCAACCCCGGCAATTCATCAATCAACGCCTGATACAACGTCGCCTCATCCTCTTCATCCATGGCCGACGTCGCTTCGTCCATGTACAGCCATTGCGGCGCGAACAACAAGGCACGGGCAAAGGCCAGGCGCTGTTGCTCGCCGGGCGAGAGCATGCGTTGCCAATGGTTGGCTTCGTCCAGGCGCTCCACCAGGTGCGGCAGGCGACAGGTTTCCAGGACCTGTGCATAACGTTCTGCCGAATAGACGCTGTCGTCCTGTGGGTAACTCAACACCGCCTTGAGCGTGCCGATCGGCAGGTAAGGCTTCTGCGGCAGGAACAGGTAACGCCTGGCCGGCAGGCGAATGCTGCCGTGACCAGCCGGCCAGAGATGCCCCATGGCGCGCAGCAAGGTACTTTTGCCGCTGCCGGAACGGCCGCTGAGCATGACGCGCTGGCCCGGTTCAACGATCATGTTGGCGTCGGTCAGCAGGTGGCGACCATCCACCAGGTTCAAACCCAGGCCTTGCACCACAAGACGCTCGCCTTCAGCGCTGACGTCGATGGCTGCTGGGCGCTGCTCGTTTTCACGCATGGCCTGCTGAAAACTCAGTAGACGATCGCTGGTCGCGCGCCAGCCGGCCAGGTCGGCGTACGCGCTGATAAACCAGCTGAAGTTGCCCTGCACGTTGCCGAACGCCGAGTTGATTTGCATCAGCTCGCCCAGTTCGATCTTGCCGGAAAAGTAGCGCGGGGCAGCCACGATAAACGCAAAGACGATCGCAATCTGTTCATAGCCGGCAGTGAAGAACGTCAGGCGCTTGGACACCTTCATGATGTCCCAGTAGTTATGCCAGACCTTTCCGAACCGCGCGCTCAAACGCTGATGCTCATTGGGTTCGCCGTTGTACAGGGCGATGCTCTCGGCATTCTCCCGCACTCGTACCATGGAGAAACGCAAGTCCGCTTCGAAGCGTTGCTGCTGGTTGCTCAAGCCGATCAAACGACGACCGATCAGATGGGTCAGCCAACTGCCGACACCGGCATAGACCAATGCACACCAGAACATGTAGCCGGGGATGGTGATACCGAACACTTCAATACTGCCGGACACGCCCCACAGGATGATGGAGAACGACACCAGGCTGACCACATTGCGCAACAGCCCAAGGCCAAGACTCAGGGTGTTCAGGGTAAAGCTGTTGAGGTCTTCGGAAATCCGCTGGTCCGGGTTATCGGTGTAGCCGCCCTGCTCCAGCTGGTAGTAGTTCTTGTCGCCAAGCCAGCGGGCGAAATACTTTTCGGTGAGCCATGCACGCCAGCGAATGGTCAGCATCTGGGTGAGGTAGAGACGGTAGACCGCGCCGAGAATCGCCACCGTGGCGATACCGCAGAAATAACCGATCTGTTGCCAGAAGGCGGCGGTGTCCTTGTTTTCCAGGGCGTTGTAGAAGTCCTTGTACCAGTGGTTGAGCCACACGGAAATGGCCACGCTGAACAGCGACAGGCCAATCACCACGGCGAGCAACAACCAGGCCTTGCCCTTCTCTTCACTTCGCCAATAAGGCGTGATCATCGCCCAGGTTCGGCGAAAAAATTGCCCACGCACAGCGTCATTGACCGCGGAGTACTCAGCGTTCTGATTCATCGTTCAGGCTCGTAGGGAGGAAGGCAGGCGTTTGAACCGATCATAGGTGATCGGTTCAGGGTTCCGTGCGGCCTGAAGCAGGCTGTTCAGCTTAGGTTCAGCGGCGTACCGGACGCTTCTGCAGCTTGCGTTGCAGGGTGCGCCGGTGCATGCCCAGGGCGCGGGCAGTGGCGGAGATATTGCCTTCGTGTTCGGTGAGGACGCGCTGGATGTGTTCCCACTGCAGGCGGTCCACCGACATCGGGTTTTCCGGCACCAGGGTGTCGAGGTCGGCGTGCTCGGACAGCAATGCGGCCAGCACATCATCGGCATCCGCCGGCTTGCACAAGTAGTTGCAGGCGCCGCGCTTGATGGCCTCGACGGCCGTGGCAATGCTGGAGTAACCGGTGAGGATCACCACGCGCATTTCCGGGTCGAGTTCCAGCAGCTTGGGCAACAGCACCAGGCCGGAATCGCCGTCCATCTTCAGGTCGAGCGCGGCATAGTCCGGCAGGTCGGCCTGGGCGATGGCCAGGCCCTCTTCGGCGGAGCCGGCGGTGCTCACGCGAAAACCGCGACGGCTCATGGCGCGCGCCATCACGCGGGTAAACGTGGCGTCATCATCTACCAGCAACAGGTGCGGCAGTTCTTCGCCTTCGACTTGGATCTCGTCACTCATCGATATCTCCTCGTGCGACACGGGGCAGGCGCAGCTCGGTGAGCGTACCGCCTTCCTCGTGACTATAGAGCTTCACTGAGCCGCCCGCGCGGGTCACGCTGGCCTTGCTCAAAAACAGGCCCAGGCCGAAGCCTTTGCCCTTGGTGGTAAAGAACGGTTTGCCGATCTGCTCGGCGATGGCCAGCGGCACGCCTGCACCATGGTCGCGAATGCTGATCGTCAGGTCATCCACATCCCAATCCAGCCGGACTTCCAGGCCTTCGGGGCAGGCGTCGGCGGCGTTGTTCAGCAGGTTGAGCAAGGCTTGGGTCAGGTCCGGCGGTGGCGCCAGGCGCGGCACGGCCCCCTGCCCCAGCAGATGGAAACGGTAGCTGGCTTCCGGGCGCATCAGGTGCCAGCGGTTCAAGGCTTCGTCGAGCCACTGGGTCACGTCCTGCATCTCGACCGCCAGGCGGCGATTGGCTTCAGCCGCGCGTACCAGTTGCTGCAAGGTTTGCTTGCATTGCTTGACCTGTTCGCGCAGCACGCCGAGATCCTCTTGCAGCGCCGGGTCGTGATGGTCCTGGGTCATTTCGTTGAGCAGCACGCTCATGGTCGCCAGCGGCGTGCCCAATTCGTGAGCCGCGCCGGCGGCCTGGGTGGCGACGGCGAGCAGTTGCTGGTCACGCAGGCCTTCTTCGCGGCGAATGGCGCGCAGTTCTTCCTGGCGGCGCAGCTCTTCGGCCATGCGCGCAGCAAAAAAAGTGATCACGGCGGCAGACAGGGCAAAGCTCAGCCACATCCCGTAGATCTGCAGGTTTTCGCGGGCGATGGGGAATGTCTGCAGCGGATAGAACCGCGCCAGCAGCAGGGTGTACAGGGTCAGGGCGATACCCGACAGCACCACCGAGTAGCGCCACGGCAAGGTCACCGCAGCGATGGTCAGTGGCACCAGGTAATAAGACACGAACGGGTTGGTGGAACCGCCGGAGAAATACAGCAACACACTGTGGATAAACAGGTCGCAGGCCAATTGCAGGGCGTATTCCAGCTCGGTCACCGGCCAGGTGGTGCGCAACCGAATGGCGGTAAACACACACAGCACGATGGAGAAACCCAGGGTCACGCCCAATTGCAGCCACGGCAGCGGCAGCAGGTCGAACCAATAGGCGAGCCCGACCGAACCAGCCTGCGCGGCCAGTACCAGGGTACGAATGAACGTCAGGCGCCAGAGGTTCTGGCGGGTGGCGGAAGTCAGTTTTACGGCGGCGAGCATGAGCTCTCCCGATGAGCGCTGCAGGCGGATCGGCAGGAGTATAAACGAAGCGGGCACGCTGGCATGGCGCGTGTGGCTCTTTGCCGCAGGCCGGGCGAACGACCGTTCGTCGGCGGCCGCACAATGTGTAGCGAATATGTAAACCCGAAGAACCCGACACCACCGTCTACAGTCATACCGATACGAACACCCTAAGGAGCTTCCATGTCTCGTTTCACTCGCAGTGCAGTTGTTCTCACCCTCAGCGCCAGCGCCCTGGCCAGCCTTCCGGCACTGGCCGCCGATGCACTGAATTACAACCAGATTTCCCTGCGCGCCGAGGTCAGCCAGGAAGTGGCCCGCGACAAGATGATCGTCACCCTCTACACCGAGTCCCAGAACGCCGACCCGGCCAAGCTCGCCGCCGAAATCACCACCACCATGAACAAGGCCCTGGGCCAGGCGCGCGAAGTCCAGGGCGTGACCTTGCGCCAGGGCAGCCGTAACAGCTACCCGATCTACGACAACAAGAACCAGAAGATCACCGGCTGGCGCGAGCGCGCCGAACTGCGCCTGGAAAGCGCGGACTTCCCGGCGCTGTCCAAACTCACCGGCGAACTGCTCAACACCCTGAAAATGGAAAACATGGACTTCGCCATCGCCGACACCACGCGCAAGACCAGCGAAGACGCCCTGCTCAAGGACGCGGTCGCCGCGTTTAAAGCACGCGCGCAACTGGCCACCGATGCGCTGGGCGGCAAGGGCTACAAGATCGTCAACTTGAACTTCAACACCAATGGCTACCCACAACCTTATGCCCGTGGCGGAATGATGATGAAGGCGGCCATGATGGATTCAGCACCGACGCCGGAAGTGGAGGCAGGTACCAGCCAGGTCAGCATGAGCGCCGATGGAGTGATCGAAGTGCAGATGCCGTAACCCCTACCCGGCAAACCTGAACGGCGGTAACCTCGGTGACCGCCGTTTTCGTTTGGGCAGCGTTTATATGCCTGCCACTTCTAGGGGTCTCCATGGAAAGAACCACCTTCAAACCGCTACTCCTTGCCGCAGGCCTGCTGGCTTTTATGCCGATGGCCCACGCAGCCAGTACCCTGGTCTACTGCTCCGAAGCCAGCCCCGCCGGGTTCGACCCCAGCCAGTACACCAGCGGCACCGATTTCGATGCGTCCGCCGAAACCGTGTTCAACCGCTTGACCCAATTCAAGCGTGGCGGCACCGAAGTCGAACCGGGCCTGGCCACACGCTGGGAGGTGTCCGAGGATGGCCTGGCCTACACCTTCCATCTGCGCGAAGGCGTCAAGTTCCACACCACTGATTTCTTCAAACCCAGCCGCGATTTCAATGCGGATGACGTGCTGTTTACCTTCAATCGCCTGCTGGATGCCGAGAGTCCGTTTCGCAAGGCCTACCCTTCCGAATCGCCGTACTTCACCGACATGGGCCTGAACACCACGATCAAGAGCGTCGACAAACTCGACGAGCACACCGTGCGTTTCAACCTGAACAACGTCGATGCCTCGTTCGTGCAGAACCTGGCCATGAGTTTCGCCTCCGTGCAATCGGCCGAGTACGCCGCCCAGCTATTGAAGGAGGGCAAGGCCGAAGACATCAACCAGAAACCGGTGGGCACCGGGCCGTTTGTGTTCAAGCGCTACCAGAAGGACTCGCAGATTCGCTACGTGGCCAATAAGCAGTACTGGAAACCCGAGGATGTGAAACTCGACAACCTGGTGTTCGCCATCACCCCGGACGCCGCGTCGCGCCTGCAAAAGCTCAAGGCCGGCGAATGCCAGGTCAGCGGCTACCCGCGCCCGTCGGACATCGAGGTGATGAAACAGGACCCCAACCTGCGCGTACTGCAGCAAGCGGGTTTCAACCTGGGCTTCCTGGCCTACAACGTGACCCACCCACCGCTGGACCAGCTCAAGGTCCGCCAGGCCCTGGACATGGCCATCGACAAGCCGGCGATCATCAAGGCGGTTTACCAGGGCGCCGGACAATTGGCGCAGAATGCACTGCCACCGGCGCAGTGGTCTTATGACCCCTCCATCAAGGATGCCCCGCACGATCCGACCAAGGCCCGCGCGCTACTAAAAGAAGCAGGGGTTGCACCGGGCACTACCATCAACCTGTGGGCAATGACCGTCCAGCGCGCTTCCAACCCGAACGCGCGCATGTCGGCCCAGATGATCCAGCAGGATTGGGAAAAAGTCGGCATAAAGGCCAATATCGTCAGCTATGAATGGGGCGAGTACATCAAGCGCGCCAAAAATGGCGAGCACGATGCGATGATTTATGGCTGGACCGGCGACAACGGCGACCCGGATAACTGGCTCGGCGTGCTCTACAGTTGTGCCGCGGTCAAGGGCAGCAACTACGCCAAATGGTGTAACCCGGCCTACGACAAACTGGTGCAGCAGGCCAAGGTCAGCAGTGACCGCGAGCAGCGCATCAAGTGGTATCAACAGGCACAAAAAATTCTTAAAGAACAAGTACCTATAACGCCCATTGCAAACTCGACGGTTTTCCAACCCCTGCGCAAGGAAGTGAAGGACTTCAAGATCAGCCCCTTTGGGCTGACACCGTTCTACGGCGTGAGTCTAGATAAGTAACAGCAATGCCCCAACCGAGTGCGCCAGACGCCTCGGTTGCCCCCCTCTGGTGCACCTTATGCACCGAAAAAAACCCATAAATACGTTCAAATATGTCAAAACTTTCATAATTGCGACATTCCTGTACGTTCGTACCACTCTTTCCGCCTTGCGACGGTTCAGCATCTTGCAATGGGTATGGCGCCTGCATAAGTATCCGCAGGCCGACTCACGAGGTCGCCCTCACCACCAAAAATGACAACAAATCATGAGGCCAACATGCTTAAACACGCAGTCCTTCCGTTATTAGTGAGCGCTGGCCTTATGGCCGCGGCCCCATTCGCCCAAGCGGCGACTAACCTGGTGTTCTGCTCCGAAGGGAGCCCGGCCGGTTTCGACCCAGGCCAGTACACCACCGGAACAGACTTCGATGCCTCGGCCGAAACCATGTTCAACCGCCTGAGCCAGTTCGAACGAGGCGGCACCGCCGTTGTTCCTGGCCTGGCCACCAGCTGGGACGTGTCCCCGGATGGCCTGACCTACACCTTCCACCTGCGCGAAGGCGTCAAGTTCCATACCACCCCATACTTCAAGCCGACTCGTGAATTCTCGGCTGACGACGTCCTGTTCACCTTCAACCGGATGATCAACAAAGACGATCCATTCCGTAAGGCCTACCCCACCGAGTTCCCGTACTTCACGGACATGGGGATGGACACCAACATCAAGAACATCGAGAAGGTCGATGCCCACACCGTCAAGTTCACCCTTGGCACCGTGGACGCCGCGTTCATCCAGAACCTGGCGATGAGCTTCGCGTCGATCCAGTCGGCCGAATATGCCGCCCAGTTGCTGAAGAATGGCACGCCTCAGGACATCAACCAGAAGCCAATCGGCACTGGCCCGTTCGTATTCAAGAGCTACCAGAAAGACTCGAACATTCGCTACACCGGCAACAAGGACTACTGGAAACCTGAGGACGTGAAGATCGATAACCTGATCTTCGCCATCACCACCGATCCGTCGGTGCGTATCCAGAAGCTGAAGAAAAACGAGTGCCAGATCACCTTGTTCCCACGTCCGGCCGACCTCAAGGCGCTGGGTGAAGACAAGGACCTGAAACTGCCGCACCAGGCCGGTTTCAACCTGGGCTATGTCGCCTACAACGTCATGGACAAGGTCAAGGGCAGCGACCAGCCCAACCCACTGGCCGACCTGCGCGTGCGCCAGGCGCTGGACATGTCGGTGAATAAACAGCAGATCATCGATTCCGTCTACCAGGGCGCAGGCCAACTGGCGGTCAACGCCATGCCGCCAACCCAATGGTCCTACGACACCACCATCAAGGACGCCAAGTACGATCCCGAGAAAGCCAAGGCGCTGCTCAAGGAAGCGGGTGTCAAGGAAGGTACCGAGATCGTTCTGTGGGCGATGCCGGTTCAGCGTCCGTACAACCCGAACGCCAAGCTGATGGCCGAAATGCTGCAAAACGACTGGTCCAAGATCGGCCTGAAGGTCAAGATCACCAGCTACGAGTGGGGCGAGTACATCAAGCGCTCCAAAGGCGGCGAGAACCAGGCCATGATCATTGGCTGGAGCGGCGACAATGGTGACCCGGACAACTGGCTGAACGTGCTGTTCGGTTGCGACTCCCTGGCCGGTAACAACTTCTCCAAGTGGTGCGACAAGAAATTCGACGGCGTCGTGAAAGAAGCCAAGGCTACGTCGGACGTCGCCAAACGCACCGAGCTGTATAAGCAGGCGCAACATATCCTCAAAGATGCAGTCCCGATGACACCTATCGCGCACTCGACGGTGTATCAACCCATGCGCAACACCGTACAGGACTTCAAGATCAGCCCGTTTGGCCTGAACTCCTTCTATGGCGTGAGCGTAAGCGGCAAGTAAGGACCAATGACGGCGACGTTTAATAACGTCGCCGTTATTGCATCCACCTGGACCGTAGGCAATAGACCACGCTCGTAATCGCCGCGTCCTACAGCTGCGAACTGCGACAAGTAGCTCTTTTGCCTACAAGGTCAGTCCAATTTGGCGCATTTACTGCGCAGTCCGCGACCCATACCGTCGTAGGACAGCAGAGGCTCCAACCTGGGAAAGGCACTTGCTGTGTGTGGGATCAGTAATGTCCCCCTGGCCGTACGCCAGGGTGATTGCTTGCTGATGACAACTACAAACAAGGATCGGGATCGTCATGCGCCATACCACCGTTCTATCCGCAATTTTTGGCACCAGCCTGCTGGCCGTAGCCACGATGGGCCAGGCGGCCGACAAGAAGAGCCTGGTGTTCTGCTCCGAAGGCAGCCCGGCAGGGTTCGACACCGCGCAGTACACCACCGCCACCGATAACGATGTGGCCGAGCCGCTGTACAACCGCCTGGTTGAGTTTGAAAAGGGAGCGACCAACGTCGTACCTGGGCTGGCGACCAAGTGGGACATTTCCGAAGACGGCCTGACCTACACCTTTCACCTGCGTGAAGGCGTGAAGTTCCACAGCAACAAGGAATTCAAGCCGACGCGGGATTTCAACGCCGACGACGTGCTGTTCACCTTCAATCGCATGCTTGACCCCGACCATCCATTTCGCAAGGCCTACCCCACCGAGTTTCCGTATTTCAACGGGATGAGCCTGAACAAGAACATCGCCAAGGTCGAGAAAACCGACCCGCATACCGTGGTGATGACGCTGAACTCGGTCGACGCTGCGTTCGTGCAGAACATCGCCATGAGCTTTGCCGCCATCCTGTCGGCCGAATACGCCGAGCAGTTGCTCAAGGAAGGCAAGCCCAGCGACATCAACCAGAAGCCGATCGGCACTGGCCCCTTTGTCTTCCAGCGCTATCAGAAAGACTCGCAGATCCGTTATGTGGGCAACAAACAGTACTGGGACCCGAGCAAGGTCAAGCTGGACCAGCTGATTTTTGCCATCAACACCGACGCCTCGGTGCGCGTGCAAAAACTCAAGGCCGGCGAATGCCAGGTCACCCTGCACCCGCGCCCGGCCGACGTCGACGCGCTCAAGGCCGACCCGAACCTGCAACTGCTGACCAAGCCGGGCTTCAACTTGGGCTACATCGCCTACAACGTGCGCCACAAGCCGTTCGACCAGCTCGAAGTGCGCCAGGCGCTGGACATGGCGGTGAACAAGCAGAGCATCCTCAACGCCGTGTACCAGGGCGCGGGGCAGTTGGCAGTCAATGCCATGCCGCCGACCCAATGGTCCTACGACGACAGCATCAAGGACGCCGCCTACAACCCGGAAAAAGCCAAGGAACTGCTCAAGGCCGCCGGCGTGAAGGAAGGTACCGAGATCACCCTGTGGGCGATGCCGGTGCAACGGCCGTACAACCCCAACGCCAAGCTGATGGCCGAGATGCTGCAAAGCGACTGGGCCAGGATCGGCCTCAAGGTCAAGATCGTCAGCTACGAGTGGGGCGAATACATCAAGCGCACCAAGAACGGTGAGCACGATGTCAGCCTGATCGGGTGGACCGGCGACAACGGCGATCCGGACAACTGGCTGGGCACCCTCTACAGCTGCGACGCCATCGGCGGGAACAACTACTCCATGTGGTGTGACCCGGCGTACGACAAGCTGATCAAGCAAGCCAAGGTCGTGACCGACCGCGAACAAAGGACTGTTCTGTACAAACAGGCACAGCAACTGCTCAAGCAGCAGGTGCCGATCACACCCGTCGCCCACTCGACGGTCAACCAGCCGTTAAGCGCCAAAGTCGAAGGCTTCAAAGTAAGTCCCTTCGGCCGCAACGTGTTCTCGGGCGTCAGCATTAACCCATAAGAAAATAACCGGATTGCAGGGAGCGAAGTTGGCTCTCCCGCAAACGTGCAGCCTTTTATTGGGAAATTTCCTACGGCAAACGTTTGCAACAGCTTGATCGAGTTACACACCCAATAGCCGGATCACCAAAAAAGACCGGCATTAAAAAGAGAACCAAAGGAGCTTCAACCCATGAAACTGAGCAGCAAAGCGCTTCTGGCCTTGGCCATCAGCAGCATCACGGCCACCGCCTATGCTGAACCCGCCAGCCAGGACTTCGTCCCGACCACATTGGCCGGCGCCAGCGCCCAAAGCGAGGCCAAAGGCTTTATTGACGGTCAAAGCCTGGGCGGTACAACCCGTAACTGGTACTCCAGCGAGAAGAAATTCCGTGGCCAGCGTTTCTCCTATGAGAAACACAATCAGACGCGCACCGACGCAAACCGCACAAACTGGGTACAAGGCACCATCCTCAATTACTCCTCGGGCTTCACCCAAGGCACCGTGGGGGTGGCGACCGAAGTCGCGGCTTACAACGCCGTGGTCCTGGACCGCAGCAAGCGTGATATCAAGGGCGGTTCCAACCGTACCCTGGCTGACTCCGACGGCGATGCAGTAGGCCAGTGGAGCAAACTGGGCCTGGCGAACGTCAAGTTCCGCGTGTCCAACACCACCTTGACCGCCGGTCGCCAGAACTTCAGCAGCGGAATCGTCGATACCATCGGCAACCGTGCCCTGCCTTCGAGCTTCGAGGGTGTGAGCTTCAACAGCGAAGAGTTCAGCAACTTGTCGTTCCAGGGCGGCATCTTTGATCGCGTTTCGCCGCGTACCGAACAAAGCCTGTCGAAATTCCGTTCCGAGTACGGCAATGGCCAGGAAACCGACAAGGTCAAGACCCTGGGCTTCAACTACCAGCCGTTCAAGAGCCTGAAAACCAGCGTGTTCGCCGCTAACGTCGAAGACTTCTGGAACCAGTACTACTTCGGTGCCACCCACGAATTGGGTGATGCACAGACCCTGGCACTGACCACCGGCCTGAACTACTACAAAACCACCGACACCGGCAGCAAGAAGATGGGCAACATCGACAACGACACTTACTCGTTGTCCCTGGGGCTGACCCACCAGGCCCACAGCCTGACCTTCTCGTATCAGGAAGTTAACGGTGACGAGTACTTCGACTACCTGCACGAAACCAACGGCATCTACCTGGCCAACTCCCTGACCTCCGACTTCAACAGCCCGAACGAGAAGTCCTTCCAGATCGCCTACGGCATCAACATGGCCGAATACGGCGTGCCGGGCCTGAAGTTCAACGTCTACTCGGCGCGCGGCTGGGGCATCGACGGTACTCACTACAACGGTACCGCCTACGGTGAAGCCGGCGCTTCGCGTAGCGACCTGCGCCTGATGGACGGCGAGAAACACCAGGAATACGGGGTTGGCACGTCCTACGCGATTCAGAGCGGCCCACTCAAGGCCACCACCATCCGTGGCACCTACGTGACTCACCGCGCCAGCGCACAACAGGCTGACGGCAACATCAAAGAGTTCCGCCTGGTCACCACCATCCCGTTCAACATTCTTTAACTAGCACCAGGTAGACGGCAGGCTCAGGACGAGCCTGCCGTCTACGCTTGTCTGGTCCCATCGATTGCAGAGGGCTCTGAATGAAAATGCTCCCGCTACAAGCTGCCGTTGCCGCTGCGCTGTTAAGCGTGGCTATCGGCGTATCGGCCAAACCCCTGGTGGTCTGCACCGAAGCCAGCCCGGAGGGTTTTGACCCGGTCCTGTACACCACGGCCGTCACCGCCGATGCCGCCGCCGAAACCATGTTCAACCGCCTGGTGGACTTCAAGCCCGGCACCACCGAGATCGTGCCAGCGCTGGCCACTTCCTGGGAAATCAGTGACGACGGCCTGACCTATACCTTTCATATGCGCGACGACGTCAAGTTCCACACCACCGACTACTTCAAACCCACGCGCAACATGAATGCCGACGACGTGCTCTGGAGCTTCCAGCGTCAACTGGACCCGAAACACCCGTGGCACAACAAATCCAGCGTGGGCTACCCGTACTTTGAAAGCATGGGCTTCAAGGAACTGCTCAAGAGCGTGGAGAAGACCGATGACCATACCGTCGTCTTCACCCTGACCCGCCCTGAGGCACCGTTCCTGGCCGATGTCGCGATGCCGTTCACCGCCATCCACTCCGCCGAGTACGCCGACAAGCTACTCGCCGCCGGCAAGACCGAAGAGCTCAACAGCAAGCCGATCGGCACCGGCCCGTTCATTTTCACGCGCTACCAGAAGGACGCTCAGGTGCGCTTCAAGGCCAACCCGGAGTACTTCCGTGGCAAGCCTCCGGCCGATCCGTTGATCCTGGCCATTGCGGTGGACAACAACGTGCGCCTGCAGAAGCTCAAGGCCAACGAATGCCAGATCGCGCTGTATCCCAAGCCCGACGACCTTCCCAGCATCAAGAAAGACCCGAACCTGAAGGTCGCCGAACTGGCGGCGATGACCACCGCATACACCGCCCTGAACACCACCCACAAATACATGAGCGACGCGCGGGTGCGTCACGCGATCAACATCGCGTTCGACAAGAAAGGCTACAACGAATCCCTGTATGGCAAAGGCAACGCCGTGGATGCCACCGGCCCGTATCCGCCGACCCTGCTGGGCTTCAACGATAAGCTGAAAAACCCTGAACGCGACCTGGACAAGGCCCGTGCCCTGCTCAAGGAAGCCGGTGTGCCGGAAGGCACCGAGTTCACCCTGTTCACCCGTAACGGCGGCGGCCCGACCAACCCGAACCCGATGCTGGGCGCCCAGCGCATGCAGGCAGATCTGGCGCAGATCGGCCTGAAGGTCAATATCAAGGTCATGGAATGGGGCGAAATGCTCAAGCGCGCCAAAGCCGGCGAGCACGACATGGTTTCCGCCGGCTGGGCCGGTGACAACGGCGATCCGGATAACTTCCTTACGCCGAACCTGAGTTGCGATGCAGCGAAAAACGGCGAAAACTACGCCCGCTGGTGTAACAAAGAGTTTCAGGACTTGATCGATAAGGCCCGCGCCGACGCTGAACCCCAGCAGCGGGCCGCACTCTATCAACAAGCCCTGGAGGTTTTCGACAAGGACCAACCGTGGATTCCCATGGCGTACCCGAAAATGTTCACCGCCATGCGCAAGAACGTCGAGGGTTATACCCAAAGCCCTCTGACGAACAATAACTTCGCCACCACCCAGGTGAAGTAAATAAGAGAAACGCTCGGCACCGCCCACCAGGACGGTGCCGAACCTGCCTAACCGGCTGATTGAGGTACACCACAAGATGTTTAGTTTTATTGCCCGCCGACTGGGGTTATTGATCCCCACGTTTTTCGGCATCACGTTGCTCACGTTTGCGTTGATACGCATGATCCCTGGCGACCCTGTCGAAGTCATGATGGGCGAGCGGCGCGTCGACCCCGAGATGCACGCACAGGCAATGGAACGCCTCGGCCTTAACAAGCCGCTGTACGCGCAATACCTGGACTACGTCGGCAAGCTCGCCCACGGCGACCTTGGCGAATCCCTGCGTACCCGCACCAGCGTGTGGACCGAGTTCACCGCCCTCTTCCCGGCGACCCTGGAACTGTCCATGGCCGCCCTGTTGTTCGCCGGCATCCTGGGCCTGTTGGCCGGGGTGATCGCGGCACTCAAGCGAGGATCCCTGTTCGACCACGGGGTGATGGGCATCTCCCTGGCGGGCTATTCGATGCCGATCTTCTGGTGGGGCCTGATCCTGATCATGTTCTTCTCCGTGAGCCTGGGCTGGACCCCGGTGTCCGGACGTATCGACCTGCTCTACGACATCGAGCCGCGCACCGGCTTCATGCTGATCGACACCCTGCTGGCTGACGAGCCGGACGCATTCTGGGATGCGCTGCACCACCTGATCCTGCCGGCCATCGTGCTCGGCACCATTCCGTTGGCAGTGATCGCGCGGATGACCCGTTCATCCATGCTCGAAGTGCTGCGTGAAGACTACATCCGCACCGCCAAGGCCAAGGGCCTGTCGCCGGCGCGCGTGGTGTTCGTGCACGGCCTGCGTAACGCACTGATCCCGGTACTCACCGTGGTCGGCCTGCAAGTCGGCACCCTGCTGGCCGGTGCGGTGCTGACCGAAACCATCTTCTCGTGGCCCGGCATCGGCAAATGGCTGATCGAAGCCATTGGCGCACGGGACTACCCGGTGGTGCAAAACGGCATCCTGCTGATCGCCTGTCTGGTGATCCTGGTGAACTTCGTGGTGGACATCCTCTACGGCTTCGCCAACCCACGCATCCGTCACCAGCGCTGAGATCATGACCATGACCACACCTACTCAAGTGTCAGCAGTCGATCAAAGCCTGCTGTACCCGTCGCCGTACAAAGAATTCTGGCAAGCCTTCTCCAAGAACAAGGGCGCGGTTGCCGGCCTGCTGTTCATGTTGCTGATCGTGTTCTGCGCGATCTTCGCCCCCTGGGTAGCGCCGCATAACCCCAGCGAGCAATACCGCGATTTCCTGCTCACCCCACCGTCGTGGCTGGAAGGCGGGCAGATCCAGTTCCTGCTCGGCACCGACGAACTGGGCCGCGACCTGCTCTCGCGCCTGATCCAGGGCTCACGCCTGTCCTTGCTGATCGGCTTGTCGTCGGTGGTGATGTCGCTGATCCCGGGCATCCTGCTGGGTCTGTTCGCCGGTTTCTTCCCGCGCCTGCTCGGCCCGACCATCATGCGCCTGATGGACATCATGCTGGCCCTGCCCTCGCTGCTGCTGGCGGTTGCCATTGTCGCGATCCTCGGCCCTGGCCTGATCAACACCGTGATCGCCATCGCCATCGTGTCGCTGCCGTCCTACGTACGTCTGACCCGCGCTGCGGTGATGGGCGAGCTGAACCGTGACTACGTGACTGCCGCCCGCCTCGCCGGCGCCGGCCTGCCCCGCCTGATGTTCATCACCGTGCTGCCTAACTGCATGGCACCGCTGATCGTGCAGGCGACCCTGAGTTTCTCTTCGGCGATCCTCGATGCCGCGGCCCTGGGCTTCCTGGGCCTTGGCGTACAACCGCCAACCCCGGAGTGGGGCACCATGCTGGCTTCGGCCCGTGACTACATCGAACGCGCCTGGTGGGTGGTGAGCCTGCCTGGCCTGACCATTTTGCTCAGCGTGCTGGCAATCAACTTGATGGGTGACGGCCTGCGCGATGCGCTGGACCCGAAACTCAAGAACGCCGCCTGAGGAGATTCCCATGTCACTGTTAGAAATCAAGAATCTCAACGTGCGCTTCGGCGACAAGACCGCCGTGCCGGTGGTCGATGGCCTCGACATTGCCGTCGACAAGGGCGAAGTCCTGGCCATTGTTGGCGAGTCGGGCTCGGGTAAATCCGTGACCATGATGGCGCTGATGGGGCTGATCGAGCACCCTGGCATCGTCACCGCCGACGCCCTGAACTTCGACGGCAAGGACATGCTCAAGCTGAGCAACCGCCAGCGCCGCCAGATCGTCGGCAAAGACCTGGCGATGGTGTTCCAGGACCCGATGACCGCGCTGAACCCCAGCTACACCGTGGGTTTCCAGATCGAAGAAGTGCTGCGCCTGCACCTGAAAATGTCCGGCAAGCAAGCCCGCAAGCGCGCCATCGAGTTGTTGGAAAAAGTCGAGATCCCGGGCGCCGCCAGCCGTATGGACGCCTACCCGCACCAGTTGTCCGGCGGTATGAGCCAGCGTGTGGCCATCGCCATGGCGATTGCCGGCGAGCCGAAACTGCTGATCGCGGATGAGCCGACCACCGCGTTGGACGTGACCATCCAGGCGCAGATCATGGAACTGCTGCTGGCCCTGCAGAAAGAGCAGAACATGGGCCTGGTACTGATCACCCATGACCTCGCGGTCGTGGCAGAAACCGCCCAGCGCGTGTGCGTGATGTACGCCGGCCAAGCCGTGGAAGTCGGCCAGGTGCCGCAGTTGTTCGATATCCCGGCACACCCGTACAGCGAAGCGCTGCTCAAGGCGATCCCCGAGCACAGCCTCGGCGCCACGCGCCTGGCCACGCTGCCGGGTATCGTGCCCGGCCGCTATGACCGCCCGCAGGGTTGCCTGCTGTCGCCACGCTGCCCGTATGTGCAGGAAAGCTGCCGTGCCCAGCGGCCCGGCCTTGATCCGAAAAGCAACAGCCTTGCGCGCTGCTTCTACCCCTTGAACCAGGAGGTGGCGTAATGGCCGTCGTTCTTACTGCCCGCGACCTGACCCGTCATTACGAAGTGTCCCGTGGCCTGTTCAAGGGCCATGCGCTGGTACGCGCGCTTAATGGTGTGTCGTTTGAACTGGAAGCCGGCAAGACCCTCGCGGTTGTAGGCGAGTCAGGTTGCGGCAAATCCACCCTGGCCCGTGCGCTGACGCTGATTGAAGAGCCATCCTCGGGCTCGTTGAAAATCGCCGGCCAGGAAGTCGCCGGTGCCGACAAGGCCCAGCGCAAGCAATTGCGCAAAGATGTGCAGATGGTGTTCCAGAGCCCGTATGCCTCATTGAACCCACGCCAGAAGGTCGGTGATCAGCTGGGCGAGCCGCTGCTGATCAACACCAACCTGTCCGCCGCCGAACGCCGCGAGAAAGTGCAGGCGATGATGAAGCAAGTGGGCCTGCGCCCTGAGCATTACCAGCGCTACCCGCACATGTTCTCCGGTGGCCAGCGCCAACGCATCGCCCTGGCCCGCGCGATGATGCTGCAACCGAAAGTGCTGGTGGCGGATGAACCCACCTCGGCGCTGGACGTGTCGATCCAGGCCCAGGTGCTCAACCTGTTCATGGACCTGCAGCAGGAATTCAACACGGCCTACGTGTTCATCTCCCACAACCTGGCGGTGGTGCAGCACGTTGCCGACGATGTGATGGTGATGTACCTCGGTCGCCCGGTGGAGGTGGGCCCCAAGGAAGACATCTACGCGCGCCCCCTGCATCCATACACCCAGGCGCTCCTCTCGGCCACCCCGACCATTCATCCGGATCCGAACAAACCGAAGATCAAAATCGTTGGCGAGTTGCCCAACCCACTGAACCCGCCGCCGGGCTGCGCGTTCCACAAGCGCTGCCCGTATGCGACGGCACGTTGCAGCAGCGAGGAGCCACAACTGCGCGCCTTGGATAACCGCCAGGTGGCTTGCCACTACGCGGAGCAGTTCGTTGCCTGAGTAAAACAGCTGCTACGGAACATCAGATTAAAAATGTGTAAGCAGTGATACAACGTTCTACAGCCCTTCCCGTCAGGTTGCGCATCAGCCTGGTGGGAGGGGCTTTCTTTTGGATGCAATTAACTGTCGCCGTCATCGTAGGTTTCGCTGTCTTCCCCTTCGTTGTAGGGGTTTTCTGCGTCCTCTTTTGGCGCAGGCTGGGCCTGGGGTTGCCAACTGCCGGAGTTGACCTCGTTCTGCTTTTTCTTGGTGACCGGCCCCGTGTCTTTCCACTGCGGCGCTCCTGCGCCCGCCAGTGCCGGAAGGGGCGCCAGCCCCAGGACGGCCAGCAACACCAGAGGGATGGCGCGTTGAGCATTTCGCACGGTGATCTCCTTTGCAGTCGGTGGTTAAACGCTAGACCCGATGCCGGATTCTCGCCAATCCCATGCCTGGAGGAGAAAAAAATGTGGGGGGGGGCTTGCCCCCTCCCACATTTTGTTTTGCGGCGCTCAGACCTTAGTGGTGCTCGCGGGTCGCGCGGAATTTCACATCCGGCCAGCGCTCTTCCATCAGCGCCAGGTTGACCCGGGTCGGGGCCAGGTAGGTCAGGTGACCACCGCCGTCGAGCGCGAGGTTTTCCACGGCCTTGTTGGAGAACTCTTCCAGCTTCTTCTTATCGGCGCATTCGATCCAGCGCGCGGAGTACACGGTGATCGGCTCGTAGGAGCATTCAACCTTGTATTCCTCTTTCAAGCGGCTGGCGACCACATCGAACTGCAGCACACCCACGGCGCCGAGGATGATGTCGTTGCTGCGCTCGGGGAAGAACACCTGGGTAGCGCCCTCTTCCGCCAGTTGCTGCAGGCCTTGGCGCAGTTGCTTGGATTTCAGCGGATCGCGCAGGCGCACGCGACGGAACAGTTCCGGGGCGAAGTGCGGGATACCGGTGAAGCCCAGCGTTTCACCTTCGGTGAAGGTGTCGCCGATCTGGATGGTGCCGTGGTTATGCAGGCCTATGATGTCGCCGGCGTAGGCCTCTTCGAGCTGTTCACGCTCGGAGGAGAAGAACGTCAGGGCGTCGCCGATGCGCACGTCCTTGCCGGTGCGCACATGGCGCATCTTCATGCCTTTTTCGTACTTGCCCGAGCAGATGCGCATGAAGGCAATACGGTCGCGGTGCTTGGGGTCCATGTTCGCCTGGATCTTGAACACGAAGCCGGTGAATTTCTCTTCCACCGGTTCCACGGTGCGCTCGTTGGCGACACGGGCCAGCGGCTTCGGTGCCCAGTTCACGACAGCGTCGAGCACGTGGTCGACGCCGAAGTTGCCCAGGGCGGTCCCGAAGAACACCGGGGTCAGCTGGCCGTCGAGGAATTCCTGCTGGTTGAACTCGTGGCAGGCGCCCTGAACCAGTTCCAACTGATCGACAAAGCGGTCGTACTCGTCACCCAGGTGGGCGCGGGCTTCGTCGGAGTCGAGCTTTTCGATGATTTTCACATCGGTGCGCTCGTGGCCATGGCCGGCGGTGTAGACAATGATGTAGTCGTCGGCCAGGTGGTACACGCCCTTGAAGTCGCGGTAGCAACCGATCGGCCAGGTGATCGGCGCAGCCTTGATCTTCAGGACGGCTTCGATTTCATCCAGCAATTCGATCGGGTCGCGGATATCACGGTCGAGTTTGTTGATGAAGCTGACAATCGGCGTATCACGCAGCCGGCATACGTCCATCAGCGCGATGGTACGTGGCTCGACGCCCTTACCGCCGTCGAGGACCATCAGCGCCGAGTCCACCGCGGTCAGGGTGCGGTAGGTGTCTTCGGAGAAGTCTTCGTGGCCCGGGGTGTCGAGCAGGTTGACCATGTGGTCGCGATACGGGAACTGCATGACCGACGTGGTAATGGAAATACCCCGTTGTTTTTCCATTTCCATCCAGTCGGAGGTGGCATGGCGGTCGGATTTGCGCGATTTCACCGTGCCGGCCACTGCGATCGCCTTGCCCATCAGCAGGAGCTTCTCGGTGATGGTGGTTTTACCGGCATCGGGGTGGGAAATAATGGCGAAAGTGCGGCGTTTCGCGACTTCGGCGGCCTGGTGGGTCATGGGAAATCGCCTGGCAGGTGAGTCAAAAAAGGGCGGCGAGTATAGCGCAAACCGCAGGTGCCGGACCACCGTTCACCCCATTGGGGGTGGCTAAATGCTGCCAAGTATGGAACCTTTTAAAAGGTAGAGACGTCCACTCCCCTGCTACCGCACTCGTAACAGGGGCTGAAAAATCAGCAAGTTAGCCTGACGAGGCTGCGCTCATGGCTCGATTTGATACCGCGTTGCCGGTATTGGCGAGCTGCTTTTCGCGACCCTATTCGCCGACAGCCAGGAATGGCATTGCCGCTCGGAAATGTGGTCGCCGACAAAAGAAAAAAGGAGTCCGCCTGTGGCTATTCGCTATGGCAAAGGGCTGATAGGAGGAGTGGTTGTCGTCGCTCTCCTGGCCCTGCTGGTCCACTGGATCGGCATCAACACGATCGAACTGTACCGCGACGATTTGTTGTTTTACCTGCAAGCTCATTTGATCCTGGTTCTAGTCTCCATGCTGGCCGCCCTCGTTGTGGGCATCCCCGCCGGTATCCTGCTCAGCCGACCGAACATGGTCGGGCGCGCAGAACGCTTCATGCAGATCTTCAACATCGGCAACACCGTCCCCCCCCTGGCCGTACTGGCCATCGCCCTCGGCGTCCTCGGCATCGGCAGCGGCCCGGCCATCTTCGCGCTGTTCCTCGCCTCCTTGTTGCCCATCGTGCGCAACACCTACGAAGGCCTCAAAAACGTTCAAGGCTCGCTGAAAGAAGCCGCCACCGGCATCGGCATGACCCCGCGCCAGGTGCTGTTTCGCGTCGAATTGCCGAACGCCGTGCCGATCATCATCGGCGGTGTGCGCGTGGCCCTGGCGATCAACGTCGGTACCGCGCCGCTGGCGTTCCTGATTGGTGCCAATAGCCTGGGCAGCCTGATTTTCCCCGGCATCGCCCTGAACAACCAGCCGCAACTGCTGCTCGGCGCCGCGTGCACCGCGTTGCTGGCATTGCTGCTCGACGGCCTGGTAACCATGGCCAGCCGCCTCTGGCTGGAACGCGGGTTGCGTCCGTCTTAAGGCTTGGCAAAGGAATACACATGAAAAAAATCACCTTGATACTGAGCTGCGTCCTGCTGTTTGCAGGTCTTGCGCAAGCTGCCGAAAAACCCGTGATCCGCATTGGCGCGCGGGTGTTCACCGAACAGACCCTGCTGGCCGAAATCACCTCCCAGTACCTGCGCACCAAGGGCTATGACGCCCGCGTGACCGGCGGCCTGGGCAGCAACCTGGCGCGCAGTGCCCAGGAAAGCGGGCAACTGGACCTGATCTGGGAATACACCGGCGTGTCGCTCGTGGCCTATAACCATGTGGACGAGAAGCTCGACAGCGAACAGTCCTACGCCCGAGTGAAAGAGCTCGACGCGAAAAAAGGCCTGGTCTGGCTGTCGCCGTCGCGCTTCAGCAACACCTACGCCCTGGCACTGCCCGAGAAAGTGGCCGAGGAGCATCCAGAGATCAACAGCATCAGCGACCTCACCAACGCCATGGCAGAAGACACCAAGGAACACCGCCTGGTGGCCCTGGACACCGAGTTCGCCAACCGCTCCGACGGCCTCGCCGGCATGGTCAAGCTGTATGACATGAACCTGACGCGCAAAAACACCCGGCAGATGGACGCGGGCCTGGTCTACACCGCCCTGCGTAACGGCCAGGTGTTTGCCGGCCTGGTCTACACCACCGACGGTCGCCTCAACGCGTTCAAATTGAAGCTGCTGGCCGACGACAAGCACTATTTCCCGGACTACACCGCCGCCCCCGTGGTGCGCCAGGTTTACCTGGACGCGCACCCGCAGCTGGCCGCAGACCTTGCGCCACTGGCCGCGCTGTTCGACGACAAGACCATGCGCGAGTTGAACGCGCGGGTCGACGTCGACCATGAAAGCCCATCCGCTGTTGCCGCCGATTTCCTGCGCCAACATCCGATCAACTAAGAAGGAGAAGACATGGAATTCCTGAACGCCTTTTCCCATCTTGATTGGGCCCAGGTCCTGCACCTGACCTGGCAGCACATCACCCTGGTCGGTATCGCGGTGATCCTGGCGATTGTCGTCGGCGTGCCCCTCGGCGTGCTGATGACCCGCTTCCCGACCCTCGCCGGCCCGTTGCAAGCCAGCGCCACGGTGCTGCTGACCGTGCCGTCCATCGCCCTGTTCGGCCTGCTGCTGCCGTTCTACTCCAAATTCGGCCAGGGCCTGGGGCCGATGCCGGCGATCACCGCCGTGTTCCTCTACTCCCTGCTGCCGATCATGCGTAACACCTACCTGGCCCTCACCGGCGTCGAACCGGGCATCCGCGAAGCCGCCAAAGGCATCGGCATGACCTTCGGCCAGCGCCTGCGCATGGTCGAACTGCCCATCGCCGTGCCGGTGATCCTCGCCGGCGTGCGTACCGCCGTGGTGATGAACATTGGCGTCATGACCATCGCCGCCACCATCGGCGCCGGTGGCCTGGGTGTACTTATTCTGGCTTCCATCAGCCGCAGCGACATGTCGATGCTGATCGTCGGCGCCGTGCTGGTCAGTCTCCTGGCCATCTTCGCCGACCTGCTTCTGCAATGGCTGCAACGCTCGCTGACTCCAAAAGGACTGCTCAAATGATCGAACTTCAAAACCTGACCAAGACTTTTCAAAGCAATGGCAAAACTGTTTCGGCCGTGAACGACGTAAGCCTGACCGTCAACGAAGGCGAGATTTGCGTGTTCCTCGGCCCTTCGGGCTGCGGCAAGAGCACCACGCTGAAAATGATCAACCGCCTGATCAAGCCGACCTCGGGCAAGATCCTGATCAACGGCGAAGACACCACCGACCTCGATGAAGTGACCCTGCGTCGCAACATCGGCTACGTGATCCAGCAGATCGGCCTGTTCCCGAACATGACCATCGAGGAAAACATCGTGGTCGTGCCCAAGCTGCTGGGCTGGGACAAGCAGAAATGCCACGACCGCGCCCGCGAGTTGATGAGCATGATCAAGCTGGAACCCAAGCAGTACCTGCATCGCTACCCGCGTGAACTGTCGGGCGGCCAGCAACAGCGTATCGGCGTGATTCGTGCACTGGCGGCGGACGCGCCGCTGCTGCTGATGGATGAGCCGTTCGGCGCGGTCGACCCGATCAACCGCGAGATGATCCAGAACGAGTTCTTCGAGATGCAACGGGCGCTGAACAAGACCGTGATCATGGTCAGCCACGACATCGACGAAGCCATCAAGCTGGGTGACAAGATCGCCATCTTCCGCGCCGGCAAGCTGCTGCAGATCGATCATCCGGACACCCTGCTGGCCCATCCGGCCGACGAGTTCGTCAGCAACTTCGTGGGCCAGGACAGCACCCTCAAGCGCCTGTTGCTGGTGAAGGCTGAAGATGCGGCGGACAACGCCCCATCGGTGAGCCCGGAAACCCCGGTGGCCGATGCCCTGGAGCTGATGGACGAAACTGACCGCCGCTATGTGGTAGTCACGTGCGCCGAGAACAAGGCGCTCGGCTATGTACGCCGTCGCGACCTGCACCGTCAGACCGGTACCTGCGGCCAGTACCTGCGCGAGTTCAACGCCACGGCGGCGTATGACGAGCATTTGCGCATCCTGTTGTCGCGCATGTACGAGTTCAACCGCTCGTGGTTGCCGGTGATGGATGCGGAGCGGGTGTTCCTGGGTGAAGTAACCCAGGAGTCGATTGCCGAGTACCTGAGTTCCGGTAAGTCCCGTGGGGGCAAGACCAGCATTGTCTCCCCCGCCGAGACCGCTCTGGCCTGATCTTATGTGGGAGGGGGCTTGCTCCCTCCCACATTTGGTCCCGCGATCTGTCAGGGAAACACCTTCAATTATCCCCATCCGGGGAACATCATTCCGTCACACGTGTCGGTTACATAAGTAGCTGCGCGCGGTCCCGCGACGAACGCGTGCAAAAACGCGACATTTTTAGTTGATCTATGGCCCCTCACGTCCTAAAGTTCGCGCCGAACGTCCATGCTGGAAACGATCCATCCGGCTCAAGTACTGACGACGAGACAGCAAGGCCAAGGGAAGCGACTATTCCCATGGCCTTTTTGCTTTCGGCGACATGCCTTGGGAAGTAGGCGAACCAAAGTGGGGATACGGAGGACGTTCATTTGCACCCATTGATCAATTTAGTTTGCCCTTAGGAGTTCCCAGCATGTCGATCAACGTCGAAGATTATTTCGCGCGCGCCACTTTTGACAAAATGAAGGCGTTCGCCGACAAACAGGAAACCCCGTTCGTGGTGATCGACACCGCGATGATCAGCCAGGCCTACGATGACCTGCGCGCCGGTTTCGAATTCGCCAAGGTGTATTACGCGGTCAAGGCCAACCCGGCCGTGGAGATCATCGACCTGTTGAAAGACAAGGGTTCGAGCTTCGACATCGCCTCGATCTACGAGCTGGACAAGGTCATGGACCGCGGCGTCAGCGCCGACCGTATCAGCTACGGCAACACCATCAAGAAATCCAAGGACATCCGCTACTTCTACGAGAAGGGCGTGCGCCTGTTCTCCACCGACTCCGAAGCCGACCTGCGCAACATCGCCAAGGCCGCGCCGGGTTCGAAAGTGTATGTACGTATCCTCACCGAAGGCTCGACCACGGCCGACTGGCCTTTGTCGCGCAAATTCGGCTGCCAGACCGACATGGCCATGGACCTGCTGATCCTGGCCCGTGACCTGGGCCTGGTGCCCTATGGCATTTCGTTCCACGTTGGCTCGCAGCAACGCGACATCAGCGTGTGGGACGCGGCAATCGCCAAGGTCAAGGTGATCTTCGAACGCCTGAAGGAAGAAGACGGCATCCACCTCAAGCTGATCAACATGGGCGGCGGCTTCCCGGCCAACTACATCACCCGTACCAACAGCCTGGAAACCTACGCCGAAGAAATCATCCGCTTCCTCAAGGAAGACTTCGGCGATGACCTGCCGGAAATCATCCTCGAGCCGGGCCGCTCGTTGATCGCCAACGCCGGCATCCTGGTCAGTGAAGTGGTATTGGTTGCCCGTAAATCCCGTACCGCCGTCGAGCGCTGGGTGTACACGGATGTGGGCAAGTTCTCCGGCCTGATCGAAACCATGGACGAAGCCATCAAGTTCCCGATCTGGACCGAGAAGAAAGGCGAGATGGAAGAAGTGGTCATCGCCGGCCCGACCTGCGACAGCGCCGACATCATGTACGAAAACTACAAGTACGGCCTGCCGCTGAACCTGGCGATCGGTGATCGCTTGTACTGGCTGTCGACCGGTGCCTACACCACCAGCTACAGCGCGGTTGAGTTCAATGGCTTTCCGCCTTTGAAGTCGTTCTACGTGTAAGACGCCCGCACACAAGAAACCCATGACATGTCATGGGTTTTTTTATGCCTCAGGCAAGGCTCACGGCCCGTTGGTGGAAGGCCTCGGCCAGCGCTCGAACCCGCGGATCACTCGCCGCCGCCAAGGCCGTGTGGGCTGTTCGCAGGAACTTCAGATTTCCGCCCGCCAGCGCCTTGCGCAACCACTCCAGCGCCGCCTCGACCTGGCCCCTGTCGGCCAACACCGCCGCGTAACTGAACTGCCCGCGAAAATCCCCGGCCTCGGCTGAGCGTCGATACCACTCCACAGCCGCCTCCAGATCCCTCGGGCAAACCTGAGCGTCTTCCAGGTAGCGCCCCAGCAGGTTCATCGCCTTGGCATGCCCCTGTTCTGCGGCTTGCCGATACAGGGCCATCGCGTGCTGCGGGTTCTCGGCAACACCCCGGCCCGTCGCCAGCAGATTGGCATAGTTGTACTGGCCCCAATCCAATCCCGCGTCTGCCGCCAAACGGTATTCCCGCGCAGCCGCCGCTTCGTCGATGGCACACCCCCAGCCATGCTCCAGGCAACGCCCGGCCATATTGCGCGCCATTAAATGCCCGCCCTGCGCCGCAATCTGGAACCACCGCAGCGCCAGCGCTTCGTCGCGCGCAATACCGCGGCCTTCCAGCAGGATTTGCCCGAGCAAGGCCTGGGCATCCACCACGCCCTCCTTGGCCGCGATCAGAATCGCCTGGGCCGCGCGCACCGGCGAGTCGTCGAGCATGCCCTGCAATTGCTCAACGTTGAGCACTTCTTCGCGGCGCAATAAAAAGCCCATGTCAGACCTCGACCCAGCGACGCAACAGGTTGTGATAGGTGCCGGTGAGCTGGATCAACCCAGGGTGGTCGGGTACATCACGGCTCAATTGCTGGATGGCGCCGTCCATCTCGAACAGCAGGGTGCGCTGGCTGTCTTCGCGCACCAGGCTTTGGGTCCAGAAAAACGCGGCATACCGCGCACCTCGGGACACGGCGTTGACTTTGTGCAGGCTGGAGCCTGGGTACAGCACCATATCGCCGGCCGGCAACTTCACGCGCTGCAGGCCGAAAGTGTCCTGGATCTCCAGTTCGCCGCCGTCATAGTCATCCGGATCGCTGAAGAACAGCGTAGACGACAGGTCCGTGCGCACCCGTTCATGGCTGCCCCTGGCCTGGCGCACGGCATTGTCGATATGGAAGTCGAAGCTGCCACCGGCCGTGTAGCAATTGAGCAGCGGCGGGAAGACCTTGTGCGGTAACGCCGCTGACATAAACAGAGGATTTTTCCACAGCCTTTCGAGCATTGCCGCGCCGATCTCCTTGGCCAGCGGGTGGCCTTCGGGCAATTGCAGGTTGTGCTTGGCTTTGGCGGACTGGTGCCCGGCGGTGATTTTGCCATCGGCCCAATCGGCGGTTTCCAGGGCGTGGCGGATGCGCTGCACTTCCTCGCGAGAGAACAGGCCGGGAATGTGCAGCAGCATGGGGCAATACCTGTAGGCAAAGAGGCGCCAATGGTATTGATTCTTATCCGCCCTGTAAAACGCCGGAGACGAACGAGAGCGTAAAAACCGTAAGGCAAAAGTGTAAAGAATGTAAATTCAGCGCGAATAGTAATGTATCGCAATTGATAGAAAGTCTTGTTCACCCTATATTCCGCGGCCTCACCTCCTTGGGGAAAGGACACGTCATGTCGCGCACCACCACAAAAACACCTGTTGGCTCACCCCGCATGCTGGCTTCGGCCATCGGCGTTGCGCTCAGCGCCAGCTCTGTCGCCCATCTGGCGCAGGCGGCCGAAGACACTGAACAAAAAGGCCAGCGCAACAGCATCGCCCTCGGCGCCACCAGCATCACCGGCGAAGAACAGGACAACACCGCGTACCAGGTCGAAAAAGCCTCTTCGCAAAAATACACCGCGCCGCTGGTGGACACGCCGCGCTCGGTGACCGTGGTGCCACAACAAGTCCTCAAGGACACCGCCGCCACCTCGTTGCAGGATGCCCTGCGCACCGTACCGGGGATTACCTTCGGCGCCGGCGAGGGCGGCAACCCCCAGGGCGACCGTCCATTCATCCGTGGTTTCGACGCCCAGGGCGACACCTACCTGGACGGCGTGCGCGACACCGGCGGCCAGAGCCGTGAAATTTTCGATATCGAGTCCATCGAAGTCAGCAAAGGCCCGAACTCCTCCTTCGGCGGTCGTGGCTCGGCCGGTGGCAGCCTCAACCTGGTGAGCAAGACTCCGCAAGCCCGGGACTTCACCAACGGCGGCTTCACTTACGGTTCCGACCAGACCCGCCGCTATGTACTCGATGTGAACCGTCAGTTCCTCGACGACAGCGCCGCGTTCCGCCTGAACCTGATGAGCCACGAACAGAACGTGGCCGGCCGTGACGCGGTCAATTACGACCGCTGGGGCGTGGCCCCATCGCTGACCTTCGGCCTGGGCACGCCGACCCGCGTCAACCTCAGCTACTACCATATGGAAAGCAATGACCTGCCGGATTCGGGCATTCCGTATGGCTACAGCTCTTCGACCGCCACCACTCATGCGCACGACAAACCCACCGACGGCGGCGACAGCAATAACTTCTACGGTCTCAAGGACCGTGACTTCCGCAAGACCCGCGCGGACATCAGCACGTTCTCCATCGAGCACGACCTGAACGACGACATGACGCTGAAAAACACCCTGCGCCATGGCAGCACCGGTCAGGACTACGTGCTCACGCAGCCGGACGATAGCCAACGCAACGTCAACCGTTTCGGCACGGTGTGGCGTCGCGCGAACACTCGCGTCTCCACCACCACGACCACCACCAACCAGACAGATCTGTTCGGCAATTTCCAGGCGCTTGGCTTCAAGCACAGCTACTCCACCGGCCTGGAATTCACCGGCGAAGAAACCCGCGTCAGCGGTTACACCGTCACACCGAACAGCAACCCGACGTGCACCGTGGCCGGCGGCGGCCGGGGTGGACAGTGCACCTCGCTGAGCAACCCGAATCCGGACGACGCCTGGACCGGCAGCATCGCGCGCAATTACAACGGCACCAACACCAAGGCCACCAGCCGTGCCGCCTATGTGTTCGACACCATCGAACTCGATCCGAAATGGCTGCTGAACGTCGGCCTGCGCTACGACACCTTCGACACCGAAGCCAACACCAACGCCGTACCGACCTCGACGGTCAGGGCGCGCAGCAAGGTCAAGGACGACAGCCAGTTCTTCAACTGGCAGGCCGGCCTGGTCTGGAAGCCTTTGGAGAACGGCAGCATCTACACCTCCTACGCGACCTCGGCCTCACCGGCAGGTGGACTGGTGGGCGAAGGGGTCGACAGCAATGCGATTCCTACCGGCATCAACACCAGCGACCTCAAGCCCGAAGAAACCGTCAACTACGAGCTGGGCACCAAGTGGGACCTGTTCCACAACCGCCTGTCCCTGTCTGCCGCAGTGTTCCGTACCGAGAAGAAAAACACCCGCATCCTGGTGGACTCCAACACCTACGAAACAGCAGGCGAGTCGCGGGTCGATGGCCTGGAACTGTCCGCCAGCGGCAAGATCACCGAACAGTGGCAAGTCTTCGCCGGCTACAGCTACCTGAAAGCCGAGCTGGTTGACCCAGGCAAAAACGGCAACCGCCAGGGCGTCGTCCAGGCCGGTTCCAACAAAGGCAACCAAATGCCCAACACGCCGGAGCACTCGTTCAGCCTGTGGACCACCTATAACGTGACCCCGAAGCTGACCATCGGCGGTGGCGCGTTCTACGTCGATCAGGTTTACGGCGATGCGGCCAACACCGTGTATGTACCCTCCTACACCCGCTACGACGCCATGGCCAGCTATAAGCTGAGCAAAAACGTCGACCTGCAATTGAACGTGCAGAACCTGACTGACAAGACCTATTACGACAAAGCCTACGCCTCGCACTTCGCCAACCAGGCGGCGGGCCGCACGGCGCTGCTGTCCACAAGCTTCCACTTCTAAACGGTCAGCAGCCCACAAAGCCCCACGCATCGGATGCGTGGGGCTTTTGCGTGTCAAACAGAATGTTTCTCGACAACCCACGGCATAATGCGCGCCGTGCCCTACATATTCAGATAGACGAGGCGGTCCGACGTGTTGAAGAAAACCCTGTTCCAGTTGCACTGGTTCTTCGGCATCACTGCCGGGCTGGTGCTGGCCTTGATGGGGATCACCGGGGCTGCGGTCTCGTTTCAGGATGAGATCCTGCGGGCGCTCAACCCAAGCGTGTTGAGCGTGGAGAAACGCGAAGCCGGCGTGCTGCCGCCCGCCGAGCTGGTGCGCAAGCTGGAAGCCACCGAAGGCAAGACCGTGTCCATGCTGTGGGTGGAAAGCGAAAGCGGCAACGCCGCCCGCGTGTTCTTCACCCCGCCGCCGGGTGAGCGCCGTGGCCAGATGCGCTATTTCGACCCCTACACCGGCGACTACATGGGCGATGCGGTCGGCCAGGATGTACTCGGCTTTATCCTGCAACTGCACCGCTTCCTGGCCATGGGCGAAACCGGCCGGCAGATCACCGGCGCCTGCACGCTGATCCTGGTGTTCTTCTGCCTGTCCGGCCTGTACCTGCGCTGGCCGCGCCAGGTTGCCAACTGGCGTGCCTGGCTGACGCTGGACTGGCGCAAAAAGGGCCGCAGCTTCAACTGGGATTTGCATTCGGTGTTCGGCACCTGGTGCCTGCTGGCCTACCTGCTGGCGGCACTGACCGGCCTGTCCTGGTCCTACGACTGGTACAGCCAGGGCCTGACCAAACTGCTGTCCGACGCGCCGCAGAATGAACGGATGCGCAAGCGCGGCCCACCGCCCGCAGGCCCGGCACCAGTGGCCAACTACGACGCGATCTGGAGCAGCATCTACAGCAACGCCGGCCCAGGCTTGAGTGCCTATAACATCCGCATGCCGGCCGTCGCCGGGCAACCCGCCATTGTCTATTACCTGCTCAAAGACTCCCCCCACGACCGCGCACTGAACCAGATCAACCTGGACCCGGCCACCGGCGAGGTCAAATCCCATGACACGTACGCCGGCAAAACCTTCAAGTCGCAGTTACTCACCAGCATCTACGCGCTGCACACCGGCAGTTATTTCGGCCTGGCGGGGCGCATTATCCTCACCGTCAGCTCGCTGCTCATGCCGTTGTTCTTCATCACCGGCTGGCTGCTGTACCTGGACCGTCGGCGCAAAAAACGCCAGGTACGCGACGCACGCAAAGGCCTCAGTGCCAACCACAGTGATGCCCCGGCCTGGCTGATCGGTTTTGCCAGCCAGAGCGGGTTTGCCGAGCAACTGGCCTGGCAGACCGCCGGACAATTGCAGGCGGCTGGCCTGCCGGTGAAGGTGCAGCCCCTGGGCAGTGTCAGCCAGGACGACTTGCGCCAGTCGGAAAATGCGCTGTTCGTAGTCAGCACCTTCGGCGACGGCGAAGCCCCCGACAGCGCCCGCGGTTTCGAGCGCAGCGTGCTCGGCCAGGATCTGTCACTCAAAGGCCTGAACTACTCGGTGCTGGCCCTGGGTGATCGCCAGTACCAACACTTCTGTGGCTTTGCCCGGCGCCTGCATTTCTGGCTGACCCACCAGGGTGGCAACCCACTGTTCGCCCCGGTGGAAGTGGACAGCGGCGACAGTGCCGCCCTGCTGCACTGGCAACAACAGCTTGGACAGCTGACGGGCCAGGCACCCGTCGCCGCCTGGCCGACCGCCCAGTATGAAAACTGGACGCTGAGCCAGCGCACCCTGCTCAACCCCGGCAGCGCCAGCTCGGACGTCTACCTGCTGGGCCTCACATCGCCATCGAAACAAAACTGGCTGGCCGGCGACCTGGTGGAAATCCTGCCACGCAATTGCCCGTGGGCCATCGAGCACTTCCTCGAAGGCCTGGGGCTGATCGGCACTGATGGCGTGCTGATCGACGGCCTGCCACACACCCTCAACCAGGCCCTTGCGACCCGCCAACTGCCGGACAACCGGGCGCACCTGGTCGGCCTGCACGCTCAAGCGCTGGTGAACACGCTCGCGCCCCTGGGCATGCGCGAATACTCCATCGCCTCGATCGCCAGCGACGGCGTGCTGGAATTGATCGTGCGCCAGGAACGCCACCCCGACGGCAGCCTGGGTGTGGGCTCGGGCTGGCTCACCGAACATGCGGCCATTGGCTCGGCAATCAGCCTGCGCCTGCGCCGCAACAGTGGCTTCCACCTGCCGGAGGCGCCGGTGCCATTGATCCTGCTGGGTAACGGCACCGGCCTGGCCGGTTTGCGCAGCCTGCTCAAGGCGCGCATTGCCGATGGCCAGCAGCGCAACTGGCTGCTGTTCGGCGAACGCACCCTCGCCCACGACTACCTGTGCCGGGACGAGCTTCAAGGCTGGCTGGCCAGTGGTGACCTGGCCCTGCTGGACCTGGCGTTTTCCCGGGATCAGGAGGAGAAAATCTACGTGCAGGACCGCCTGCGCGAATCCGCCGATGTCCTGCGTAAATGGCTCGCGGACGGCGCGGCGATTTATGTGTGTGGCAGCTTGCAGGGGATGGCGACGGGCGTGGACCAGGCGCTGGTCGACATCCTCGGGAATGAGACAGTGGAGCGCTTGATCGAACAAGGGCGCTACCGCCGGGATGTCTACTGATGTGATCCAATGTGAGAGGGGGCTTGCCCCCTCCCACATTTAGATTGCATTTCAGGTCAGACCGGTTGCAGCTTCTGTTCGAATACCGAGACCCCATCCAGGTCGCGCAAAATCACGGTCAACTCCGCTGTCTGCCCGTCAATCTGCACTTCGCCAAAAAACTGAAACCCGGCAAACGGCGAGGTGTTCTGCGCCGGCGGGGCCTTCTCGAACACCACCTCAGGGCCAAAGGTTTTATCCAGTGGATTGGGGCCAAAGCTGCCCGCATTCAGAGGCCCGGCGACAAACTCCCAGAACGGCTCAAAATCCTGGAACGCCGCCCGATCCGGGTGGTAGTGATGGGCCGCGCAGTAATGCACATCCGCCGTCAACCACACATGGTTGCGTACCTTTTGCGCGCGCAGAAAGCCGAGTAATTCGGCGATTTCCAGCTCGCGGCCTTGCGCCGGGCCAGGGTCATTGTTGGCGATGGCTTCCCAACGCGGCACGCCGGGGCTGACTTCGCCGTCGGGCACGCCGAGGCCGATGGGCATGTCGGCGGCGATCACCTTCCACTGGGCCTGGGAGGCCTTGAGTTCGCGCTTGAGCCAGTCCAACTGCTCGCGGCCGAGGAAGGGTTTTTCACCACCCAGGTTGTCATCGTTGGGACCGCGATAGCTGCGCATGTCGAGCACGAATACATCCAGCAGCGGGCCATAACTGAGCGTGCGATAAATCCGCCCGCCGCCGTCCGCGCTTTGCCGGCGCATGGGTGAATACTCCAGCCAGGCCTGGCGTGCACGACCCACCAAGGTGTTGATGTCCTTGGTCTGGTAGCGCTCGTCGAGTTGCTTGCCGGGCGACCAGTTATTCACCACTTCATGGTCATCCCACTGCCAGATCTGCAGCACCTCGGCATTGAAGCGACGCACGTTTTCATCCAGCAGGTTGTAGCGGTAGTTGCCGCGATATTCGTCGAGGGTTTCGGCGACCTTGCTCTTGGCTTCGGTGGTGATATTGCGCCAGATGCGCCCGCCCTCGGTAGGCAATTGCGCGGGCACCGGGCCATCGGCGTAGATGGTGTCGCCGCTGTGGATAAAGAAGTCCGGCAGGCGCAGGCGCATGGCTTCGTAGATGCGCATACCGCCGATGTCAGGGTTGATGCCAAAGCCTTGGCCGACGGTGTCGCCGCTCCACACAAAACGGATGTCGCGGCGTTGGTGCGGCACGCTGCGCAGGTGGCCGAACCACGGCTCGCTGGCGACGCCGGTCTGGGCGTCTTCAAAGTGCACGCGGTAGAAAATCGCCTGGTCGGCGGGCAGTCCGGTGAGTTCGACGCGGGCGGTAAAGTCGGTGCGGTTGTCGGCCAGGGGCGAAACAAATCGACGCGGGTTGCTGAATACGCTGCGGGTGTCCCACTCCACCACCATCTTCGCCGGGCGGTCGCTGCGGCTCCAGATCATCGCGCGATCACCGAGCAGGTCGCCGGACTGCACGCCGTCGGTGAGTTGCGGCCGGTCCTTGACCGACGCGATCACCGCCGGGGCCAGGCCCGGCAGCAACAGGCCGGCGCCGACGACTTGCATCACGCGGCGACGGCCGAGATCGAAGTGGCTCATGCAGGTGCCCTCTTGAGTATCAAAAGGGCCACTAAAGCATGCGCTTATGACACCGGTGCGACAGCCAGCTCCACCGCTTCCGGACGCTTGATCAGCGCATACACCAAACCGGTCAGCAGGCTGCCGGCAACGATTGCCAGCAGGTACAGCAGCGCATGGTTCATCGCATTCGGGATCACCAGCACAAACAGGCCGCCGTGGGGCGCCGCCAGTTTGCAGCCGAAGTACATCGACAGCGCCCCGGTCAACGCGCCACCGGCGATGCTGGCCGGGATCACGCGCAACGGGTCCTTGGCGGCAAACGGGATCGCGCCTTCGGAGATAAAGCACATGCCCAGAATCATCGCGGCCTTGCCGGCCTCGCGTTCGGTCTGGGCGAACTTGCGTCGCGCCAGAAACGTGGCGATGCCCATGCCGATTGGCGGCACCATGCCGGCGGCCATGGTCGCGGCCATCGGTGCACCGCTCTGTGCCGCCAGCAAGCCGACGGAAAACGCATACGCCGCCTTGTTGATCGGCCCGCCCAGGTCGACACACATCATGCCGCCCAACAGGATGCCCAGCAGCACCGCATTGGTGGTGCCCATGGTCGCGAGAAAATCGGTCAGGCCCGTGAGCATGCGCGCCACCGGCGGCCCCACCAGGTAGATCATCGCCAGGCCCGTGAACAGGCTCGCCAGCAACGGGATGATCAGGATCGGCTTGAGTGCTTCCAGGCTCTGCGGCAACTTCACCGCACGGGTGATCAGCTTGACGCAATAACCGGCGAGAAACCCGGCGAAAATCCCGCCGATAAAACCGGCTCCCAAAGTGCCCGCCAACAGGCCACCGATCATGCCGGGGGCAATGCCCGGGCGGTCGGCAATCGAGTAAGCGATGTAACCCGCCAGCAGCGGCACCATCAGCATAAAGGCGCGGTCGCCGACGGTTTTCAGCGCGGCCGCCAACGTGCCTTCCTGCTCAAACGCATGGATGCCGAACACGAATGACAAGGCGATCAGCAAACCGCCCGCCACCACCATCGGCAACATGAACGACACACCGGTCAGCAGGTGTTTGTAGACGCCGGTTTTTTCTTTCTTGGCCACAGTACCGCTGGCGGCACTTTCCACCGCGCCTTCGGCCAGGGCTTTGTTGAGGGTCGCCTCGGATTGCTTGAGCGCAATACCGGTGCCGCAACGGTAGATCTTCTTGCCGGCGAAACGCTCGGTGGCCACTTCAATGTCGGCCGCCAGCAGCACTACGTCGGCATTCGCGATGGCCTCGGGGCTCAACGGCGTACGGGCACCGACCGAACCTTGGGTCTCGACCTGCAAGTCATAGCCCAGGCGCTTGGCCGTCTGCTGCAAGGCTTCGGCGGCCATGAAGGTATGCGCCACGCCGGTCGGGCAGGCGGTAATCGCGACGATACGCGGCGCATGCTTCGACGCAGCCGCTGCCTGGCTGACGACATACTCCTGGGCTTCTTCAGCGCCCCGGCGCAACACCGCCTCGACATCCGCCAGCGCCTGGGCCGGTGTGCTCTGGAACACCCGCTTGCCGACAAACCGCTGCATATCCACCGCCGTGCTGCTGACCAGCAACACCCATTCGGCGGCGTCGATGGTGGCCTGCGACAACTGGCGCTCCGGGCGCTGTACATCCACCACCTCGACGCTGGTGCTCCAACCCTGGCGTTGCGCGGCGGCGTCCAACAAGCGGGCGCACAGCACACTGGTGACCATGCCGTTGGGGCAGGCAGTAACAATGGCTAACTTCATGACAATCCCTCTTATTGTTCTGTCAGCGGGCGTACAGCGACGCCGCTTTCAAGACGCGCCAGCTGCGCGGCGTCGCGGATGCCGAAACCGATCTGTGTCACCGCCATGGCGGCAATTGCCGTGGCGCGACGCAGGGTTTGTTCAGGCGCTTCAGACTCAAGCAAACCATGGAGCATCCCGGCCAGCAGCGAATCGCCGGCACCTACCGTACTGGCCACCGTCACCTTGGGCGGCGTGGCATGCAGGGTGGTGGCCCGGCTGTACCAGCTCACGCCCGCGGCACCGTCGGAGACGACCACATGCTCAACACCCTGCTGATGCAGTTGGCTGATGACGTTGGTGGCATCGCCCAGGGCATCGGCGAGCTCTTCGGTATTGGGTTTGATCAACCACGGGGCCGCCTTGAGACCGGCACGCAGCGCCTCGCCGCTGGTGTCCAGGGCGACTTTCAAGCCCAGACGCTTCAGGTGTTCCAACAGCCCCTGCAACCACTGCGGGCTGACGCCACACGGCAAGCTGCCGGCGACGACCACCGCATCATGGCCCGGCGCAATGCGCGTCAATTGGTCGAGCAACGCCTGCTGCGCCTGCTCACTGACCAACGGCCCCGGCGCATTGATATCGGTGACCCGGCCGTCCTGCTCGGCAATCTTGATATTGCTGCGGGTTTCGCCGGGCACGCGGATAAACGCGTCGGCAAAACCACGTTGTGCAATCAGCGCCTCGAAGGCTTGGGGATTGTCCTCGCCGAGAAAACCGCCCACGGTCACTTGATGGCCCAGGTCGGCCAGGACTTGCGCCACATTCACGCCCTTGCCGGCGGCATGGGTGAGCAGGGTTTCGCTGCGGTTGACTTCACCCGGCTCCAGGTGCGCCAGGCGTACCGTCAGGTCCAACGCCGGGTTCAGCGTCAGGGTCAGAATCCTTGCCATCTACACGGCCTCCACAAGGGCACGCACCTCGGCGGGCGAACCCACCGCCAGTGCTTTTTGCGCCAGGCCCTGGGCCTCGCTCAGACTGAATTCACGCACCCGCGCCTTCACTTCGGGAATGCTGCGGGCCGACACGCTCAACTCATCCACACCCAGGCCGACCAGCACCGGCACCGCCAGCGGGTCCGCCGCCAGTTCGCCGCACACCCCGACCCATTTGCCATGGGCATGGGCCGCACGCACGGTGATGTCGATCAGTTGCAGCACCGCCGGGTGCAGGCCATCGGCCTGGGCCGACAAGGTCGGGTGGCCACGGTCGATGGCGAGGGTGTACTGGGTCAGGTCGTTCGTGCCGACACTGAAGAAGTCCACTTCCTTGGCCAGCACCGGCGCCAACAGCGCGGCGGACGGGATTTCGATCATGATCCCCAGTTGCAGGTCGGCCACCGGGATTTCCAGGCGCAGGCGTTCGGTCATGTCGCGGGCCGCACGCCATTCATCCACGCTGCCGACCATGGGGAACATGATGCGCAACGGGCGGTTATCCGCCGAGCGCAGCAGTGCGCGTAATTGCGCTTCCATGATCTGCGGGCGTTGCAGGGTCAGGCGAATACCGCGTACGCCGAGGAAGGGGTTTTCTTCCTCGGCAATCGGCCAATACGGCAGCGGTTTGTCGCCGCCCACATCGAGGGTGCGCACCACCAGCGGGCGGCCACCGAGGCCGTCGAGCACACGGCGGTACTCGGCTTCCTGGGTGGCTTCGTCCGGGGCTTGGGGGTGGGCCATGAAAATCAGTTCGGTGCGCAGCAAACCAATGCCTTCGGCGCCCTGCTCCACGGCGCTGGCCACACCGGCGCTTTCGCCGATATTGGCGAACACCTCCACGGCGTGACCATCGCGGGTCAGCGCCGGCTCGTGGCGCTGGGCCGAGGCGGCCTGCAAGCGTTGCTCACGGGTATCGCGCTCGACGGTGGCACGTTGCAGGGTGGCTGCATCGGGGTCTACATGCAGGCGACCGCGCTGGCCATCCAGCAACAACGGCGTGCCGGCGGCCAGCAGCAATACCGCCGGGCCGGCACCGACCAACGCGGGAATACCGAGGGCCCGCGCGACAATGGCGCTGTGGGCGGTTGCGCCGCCACGGGCGGTGAGGATGCCGGCGACACGGGCCGGGTCCAGGCGTGCGACGTCGGAAGGGCCGACTTCGTCCATTACCAGGATGTAGGGTTCGCTCGGCTCCTGGGCGGTTTCAACGCCGCACAATTGCGCCAGCACCCGGCGACCGATGTCGCGCAGGTCGGCGGCGCGCTCGGCAAGCAACGCGTCCTGCAACGATTCCTGCTGCCTGGCGGCGGCTTCGATCACGCTCATCCACGCCGCTTGTGCGCTTTCACCTTGCTTGAGACGGGTGTCGACTTCGTCGGTGAGTTCCGGGTCGTCGAGCATTTCCTGGTGGGTGATGAAAATCTCGCGGATGGCTTTGGCCTGGCTGCGTTCGATCAGGCCCTGGATATCCCGGCGCACATCGGCCAGGGCATCCTGCAGGCGCTGGCGCTCAATGGCCGAGGACTCACCGCGCAAGGGGTAATCGAACACCTGTTGAATCTGGATATGTGCAGGACCAATGGCAATGCCCGGCGCCGCAGCGATGGCCTGGAGCTGGCTGCCGGCCTGTGGCGCGCTGATCACTGGCGCAATATCAAGGGCTTCAGGCTGTGCGCTCACGGTCGGCAGTGGCTCGACCTCTTCGCCCAGGCCCTCTTCGACAGCGGCCAGCAGCGCGGGCAACGCATCGCCGGCAATCGTCGGTTCAGCAACAAATTCCAGCACCTGGCCACGCCGGGCGCCAAGGCTCAGCAGCTTGCTCAGGCTCTTCACCGACACGGCGCCTACCGGGCCGTCAACGATGCGCACGCGGATGTCGCCTTCAAAACTTTTGGCCAATTGCGCGAGGATCTTCGCCGGCCGTGCGTGCAGGCCGTGGGCGTTAGCCAGGGTGATGCGGGCGCTGGGCCAGTCAGCTGGCAGCTCGCCGCCAAGCACTTCGAGCACCGCGCGGCTGCTGGTGGCGCGGCCCAATTCCTGGCCACGGCCTTCAATCAACAAGGCGCACAAGCGTTCAAGCAAGGCCTGATGGGCTTCACCCAGGCTGGCCAGGCAGAACAGACCGTTTAGGGGCTGGCCGAGATAGCGCATGGGCTTGTCGGGCGTAACAAACGCCAGGCCCGGGCGCTTGACCGTCTGCTCGCTGTGCAGCCACCACAGGCCATCACCCAGGGGCAGCGCATCGACCTGCTGCAGCACTGCGGCAAACCCATTGCTGACGCAATCGGCCTGGCGCAGCAGGCGTGCGCCTCTCCAGACAAGCTCTTCGAAGTCATCGGCAGACACGCCCAGGCTGATCATCTGCGCGTCCAGCGCCAGCTCCTGGGGTGCGCCCTGCAGCAGTTTCAGCAAGGCTTCAGCCGTGCCGGCGCGGCGCAACGCCTGGCCCAGGTCGGTTTCACCGAGGGCGCGGGTGAGCAGTTGCAGCAGGCGCAGGTGTTCGTCGGATTTGGCGGCAATACCAATGGCCAGGTACACAATCTGCCCATCGCCCCAGTCCACCCCTTCGGGGAACTGCAACAGGCGCACGCCGGTGGAAAACACCTGGTCGCGGGTTTCGGGGGTGCCATGGGGGATGGCAATACCTTGGCCAAGAAAGGTCGAGCCTTGGGCTTCACGGGCTTGCAAGCCGCTGAGATATCCCTCGGCGACCAGGCCATCGGCCACCAGTTTGTCAGCGAGCAGGTGCAGGGCAGCAGATTTATCCACAGCCACCTGGCCCATGGAAATCTGCTCTACAGTGAGCTCAAGCATGCCGTTCTCCTAGTTAGTGCGATGGACGCACTAGGTATTGTTTTGAATAAAACAGTGTAATGGTGTTCCGGGACAGCTGACCGAGTAGTCAATTGGCAGTAGGCACTCAGTGGCTAACGTCGTAAAAATACGCTGGCTGAAACGTTTAATCTAGAATTTATGGCAGGTTACGCGTTAATTGCGCATCCTTGAAGGACCACTCGGCACTTGAGCTGAGACATTAGTCGTGTGCAGGAATCGGTTACGATTGGACAAAATGTCGGGGCGAGCTCCAAAAAACAAGGAAATCCCGGTTTGAAACTCAGTGATATCGCACGTCTGGCCGGTGTGTCCGTGACCACCGCCAGCTATGTCATCAATGGCAAAGCCGCACAGCAACGCATCAGCAGCGCGACCGTCGAGCGCGTGCGTGCCGTGGTTGAAGCCCATGGCTTTACGCCCAACCCCCAGGCCGCCGGGCTGCGCAGCCGGCATACCCGTACCCTGGGGTTCATCCTCCCGGATCTGGAAAACCCCAGTTACGCACGTATCGCCAAGCTGCTGGAGCAAGGTGCACGGGCCCGCGGCTATCAGTTGCTGATCGCCAGCTCAGACGATGAAGCCAACAGCGAGCGCCAACTGCTGCAACTGTTCCGCGCCCGCCGTTGCGACGCGCTGTTCGTCGCCAGTTGCCTGCCGGCCAGCGATGACAGTTACCGCGAGCTGCAAGCCAAGGGTTTACCGGTGATTGCCATCGACCGGGTGATGGGGGCGGACCAGTTCTGCTCGGTGGTCAGCGACGACCGCCAGGCCTGCCAGCAATTGACCAGCAGCTTGCTGCAACCGCTGCCCAAGCAGATCGTGCTGATTGGCGCGCGGCCCGAGCTGAGCATCAGCCAGGAGCGTGCGGCCGGTTTCCGTGAAGCGCTCGGCGGTTTCACCGGCGAGGTCATCGTCGAACACGGCGAAGCCTTCAGCCGCGACTGTGGCCGACAGCTGATGGAGCAACTTCTGCATCAACTGGGGCACTTGCCTGACGCCTTGGTGACCACGTCCTACGTGCTGCTGCAAGGCGTGTTCGACGCACTGCATGACTTCCCGCTCAAGTCACGCCCGCTGCGCCTGGGCACGTTTGGTGACACCCAGTTGCTGGACTTCCTGCCGCTGCCGGTCAACGCCATGGCCCAGCAACATCAGCTGATTGCCGACACCGCCCTGCGCCTGGCCCTGGCCGCCATTGAAGAAGAACAATACCAACCGGGCGTGCACGCCATCGGCCGGACATTCAAGCAGCGTATCCACGAGGCCTGAGCGTGGAGCTGATCGACACCCACACCCACCTGGACTTCCCGGACTTCGACAGCGATCGCCGGGAAGTCCTCGCCCACAGCCGTGAGTTGGGCGTGCGGCGCATGGTGGTGCTGGGGGTGTATCAGCAGAACTGGCAGCGGCTGTGGGATCTGGTGCAGGCGGATGCCGGTTTGTTCGCGGCCTTTGGCCTGCATCCGGTGTACCTCGATGAGCACAAGCCCGCCGACCTGACGGAGTTGGGCGACTGGTTGACCCGCCTGCACGGCCATCGACAGCTCTGCGCGGTAGGTGAGATCGGCCTGGATTACTTTGTTGAACAGCTGGATCGCGAGGGCCAGCAAGGCCTGTTCGAAGCCCAGCTCAAACTGGCGGTGGACTTCCAGCTGCCGGCGCTGCTCCACGTACGCCGCAGCCACGCGGCCGTGATCGCCACGCTCAAGCGCATCCGCCTGCCACGGGGCGGCATCATCCACGCGTTTGCCGGCAGCCGAGAAGAAGCCCATGAATACATCAAGCTCGGGTTCAAGCTCGGCCTGGGCGGCGCAGCCACATGGCCCCAGGCCCTGCGCATGCATAAGGTGCTGGCACAGCTGCCGCTGAACGCGGTCGTACTGGAAACCGACGCCCCCGACATGGCGCCGGCCATGTACCCGGGCCAGCGCAACAGCCCGCAGCACCTGCCGGCGATCTGCACCGCCCTGGCCGAGCGTATGGGCACCAGCCCCCTAGCGCTGGCCGAGGCGAGCACACGCAATGCGTGCGAGCTGTTCAATTGGTAATACCGGGGTCACCGCTTGCAGGTTCAAGGTCATTCGCTGCCGATGACGGACATAGCGCAGCACCAGGAAGTGCACCAGCAGCACCATCAATGACACGTTGAGCTGCCCGACCACACTGATCAGGCCAATCCACTCCGTCACCAGCGCCACTATCAGCACCACGCACGTCAGCACGGCCATGCTCGGGCATACCAGCGCCCAATGGTCCAGCGCCTTGAAATGTCGCAACTGCCGGGGGCAGTTCAGCTCCAGGACGCGCTGGCAATACGGGCAATCAAAGGGTTCTTCAATGGCGATGGCGTTCAACTGCCAAGGCTTGAGTTCAAACGTGATGTCGCAATGGGCGCAGTGCCCCTTGACGCCGACTGCAGTGGTCATTGTCATGCCTCCCTTGGACCTTGATTGAGTGACACAAATCTTCACTCATTCACCCGCGCAAAAAAGGCACTCCAGGAAATCAGGACAGGCACTACACCAACCAAAGACCAATCCTACGCCACCGCCTTACACACGAAAGGCCCCGATCAGTTGCTTCAACTCGATCACCTGTATCGACAGCTGCCGGCTCGCCGCTTCAGTCTGATGCGCGCCTTGGGCTGCATGCTCGCCGGCACGATTGATTTCGACGATATTCTGGTCGATCTCATGGGCGACGGCGGTCTGCTGCTCCACCGCTGCGGCGATCTGCTGATTCTGATCGACGATCATGCCCACGGCACCGAGGATATTTTCCAGGGCTTGCTGGACCTTGTCCGACTGTTCCACGGTGCCGCTGGCCATTTCATGGCTGGTGCCCATGGCCTTCACGGCCGCTGCCACACCGCTGTGCAGGCGGCTGATCATTTGCTCGATTTCTTCGGTGGAATGCTGGGTACGCCGGGCCAGGGTTCGCACCTCGTCGGCCACCACGGCAAAGCCGCGTCCCTGCTCACCGGCCCGTGCGGCCTCGATGGCCGCATTGAGTGCCAGCAGGTTGGTTTGCTCGGCGATACTTTTGATCACCTCCAGGACGCTGCTGATGGACTGGCTGTCGGTGGCCAACTGGTTGATCACCCTAACCGACTGGTCGATCTCCGAGGCCAGCCGCGCAATGCTGCCCTGCTGGGATTGCACCAGGCCGCGGCCATTGACGGTTTCATCGTTGACGCTGTGGGCACTGCTGACCGCCGCCGCGGCACTGCGCGCCACTTCCTGGGCGGTGGAAGACATTTGGTTCATGGCCGTCGCCACCTGCTCAATCTGCATGCGCTGGCCAGAGACCGCCTGATTGCTCCGGGCCGAGACCGTTTCCACTTGGCCGGCCTGCAACTCGACCTGGCTGACGGTATGCCCGACGCGCTCGATCAAATCATGGATTTTCGCCACGGTGCCGTTGAACACTTGGCCCAGGTCGCCCAACTCATCGCGGCTTTGGGCAACAAAGGTAACGGTCATGTCGCCGGCGGCCACCTTGTCCATCATCGCCCCCAGGCGCCGTAACGTGGTGCGCGTAGACGCGTAGAACCCTGCATACAGGTAGAAGATCAGCAAAAACACCGCCGTCAGCGCCGAGACCAGCACCACCATGTGCGTACGGTTCTGCGCCAGGCGCTGCTCCAGCTGCTGCCCGAGGAACGTCAGGGTGGCGTCATCGAGCTGATAGGTGTGCTCCATCAATTGGCTGACGCTGTCATAGAAACCCTGCCACGGCGCGTCAAGGGTTTCGGCCATCACCACCTGCTCTTCAAACAATTCACTGCCGTGCTTGAGGCTGGCATTGCTGGCCTTCGCCAGGCTGTCGAGCGCCGCGTGCGCGGCGTTGCTGGAGCCCAGGACGTCCTGCAATTTCAAGGCGTATTCGGCCTGGAGCTTTTCCAACTGTTGCAGCAGTTCGTCGAAGCGGGTACTGGAAGATGAGTTGAGAAAACCCTGGCCCAGGGAGTAGGCCCCCATCGCCCGGCCTTCTCCCAGGGTCTGGGTGACCTGCGGGGTGACACTGGTGATCAGCTCGCTGAGCTGGCGCAAGTCACTCTGGGGGTCGCGGCTCAAGCCGGACTGGCTGGCAATGATCTGGCTGAGCATCTGGGCCTTGTTGAGCAACTTGCCGATCAACGCACTTTTGCTCTGCAGCGAGCTTTCCTGTTGCTGGGCCTGGAAGGCGGTGATCAGTTCGTCACGCTTACCTTCAAAGGCGGCGATTTGCTCAGGTTCGGCAGCCATCGGGGTGAGGCCTTGCAGACGGGCGAGCACGCTCTGCTCCAGGGCGCTGATCTTGCCCTCAAGGTCAGCGGCCTTGCCGGACTGGCCAAGTATTGCGTTGATCTGCACCTGGTTATTGAGGGTTTCCAGGTCACGGCGCAGGACCAGGCTGCTGCCGAGCAAATCCAGGCTTTGCAGCTCGACACGGGTGCCCTGGAATTCGCGCCAGGAATCGCGCACCAGGTAATAGTTGGTGGCCAGCATCGGCAGCAGGAACAGCACGCTGATCAGGCTGAACTTCATGCCGAAGCTAAGACGGTTCATCAGCGCGACGGCGGGATAGAGCAAGCTCTTCACAGGTGACCTCCCCTTTGTTTTATTTTTATTCAGGCGCAGGGCGGCGGCAGAAAGCCACTATTTGGCGCTCTGTCTGTATAGCTCAATTTGAAAGGGAGTTTTGTAACGTAAAGTTAACGGACGAGGATTGCAGCGGGCTGCTGCGCAGCCCGGCGCGGGCGGTGCGACGATTCGACAAGCCCGCTTATCACAGGAGTCAGGGCAACACGGTCCAAATGGCGAAACCGGCATACCACAGCACCGCCGCACGCAGCAGCAGTTCCCACAGGCGATCCAGGCTGTTGATGCCATCGGCACCCACGGCCGGAGGCGGGATTTCAGCCGCGACCAGGCCAACTTTTTCCACCAGTTGCGCCGCGCTGATGTCCCAGCTCAGCAACTCGTGAAGCATGACACGGCTGACCGCGACGAAATTGCCCACCAGGGCAAAACTGGCCGCCAGCAGGCGCACCGGCAGCCAGTCGAACGCGTGACGCAATTGCCCGGCGCGCTCGGCCACCAGAGGGTTGTGGCTGTGCTCACTGGCGAGCGCCAGCAGTCGATAGGCCAGCGCGGCGACCGGCCCCAACAGGAAGTACCAGAAAATCACGGCAAAGAAGCTCTGGTAGGCCTGCCACAACAGATGGCCCTGGACGCGCTCCAGCAGTTGCTCGCCGCTGTCGGCGCCCAGCTTCAGGTCGCGCTCGGCCACATGCTCGGCCGCCTGCAGGTCACCACGGCGCCAGGCATCGCGAAATGGCCCCAGCCCAGCCAATAGATCGCCACGGCCCAGGCTGTAGATCACCACCAGCAAGTGCACCGGCAGCGCCAACAAACCATAGGCCACCGGCTCCAGCACCAGCAACAACAACGCCAGCAACGCCACCGGCAGCAACACCAGCAGGAGCAGAATCAGCCACGGCTGCTTGCCCATGCGCGGGTTCGACTCCAACTTGGCCAATTCGCGCAACCAGCCGCCATCACGCTGCAACCGCTGGCGCAGGGCCGAGAACTTCTCGATCCACACGGCCAGCACCAACACCAGAAAACTCATCGTGCGTGTCCTCCATCCTGCAGGGCGCTGCGAAAGCGCACCCAATCAAAAGCGGGGCCGGGATCGGTCTTGCGCCCCGGAGCGATATCGCTATGGCCGCAGATACGCTGCGGCGTAATACCTGGATAGGCTGCCAGCAACTGCCGTGTCAGGTCGATCAGCGACACATACTGGGGGTTGGTGAACGGCAAATCATCCGTACCTTCAAGCTCTATGCCCAGGGAAAAGTCATTGCACGTCTCACGCCCTTCGAAACACGAGACCCCGGCATGCCAGGCCCGGTCTATGCAGGATACAAACTGCGTCACGGTGCCATCGCGCTCAATCAGAAAATGCGCAGACACCCGTAGGTCGGCAATCCCTTCAAAGTAGGGATGTTCCGTGACGTCCAGGCGATTCTGGAAAAACTCCTGCACTTTGCCGGTAGCGAACTGCGCGGGTGGCAGGCTGATGTTATGCACCACCAACAGTGAGATTTCGCCTGCCGGGCGCTCGTTGAAGTTGGGTGAAGGGCAATGGCGAATGCCCTGGCACCAGCCGCTGGCGGGGTCCAACTGCATACAGGATCCTTGAACGTGACTAAGTGTGACCAGTATGCCGCGTTCGACCCCGTGGTTGCGATCACTTGCCGCGATTGAGTTGACGCAGCTTGCCCACCACCGCCGCCAACGCCCGCTCGAACAGCGGCTCATCGTCGAGGTTATGCAGCGCGCCACGCTTGAATGCCATCGCCAGTTGGCCGGCACTCTTCTCCAGGACCTTGAGCCCGGTACGGCCGACGAAAATATAGGTGTTGGCCGGCGCCATGATCGCCGTCAGCTTGCACCGCAGGGTGCCTGCCTGGCCCTGCTGGAACACGATCCAGTCACCGACGCGCAATTGGTGCACCTTGGCCAGGTCCGGATCATCCTCCGGCAGGCCCTCGACGGGATCGAGCGGCAGTACGCTGAACACAAAGGGTTCACGCACTTCGAGCCATCCATCGCCACCCTCGGGCGGCCGGACATGCAGGGTCTGCAAGCGCACAAAAAAATCACGGGTGCTGAAGGGGTCGAATGCAGCGCTGGTCAACCCGTCGCGCAGTGCCTTGAGCAACCCGGGCAACTGCTCCAGCAAGTGCACCCCGGCTTCAGTGTCTGCCGGCAGGCTGACACTCCAGATCAGCTCATCCATGGTGCGCAGCCCTGCTTGCCATTGCACCGACTGCTCGCCGTGCTTGAGGCTGGCCAGCAACAGCACCTGGCTCCAGGCCTGTTGCAGGAACTGCACCACCGCCTGCGGCAAAACCTTGCCCAGCATCCGTCGATTCAGTACCTCGGCCACCCGTGCCCGCGCCGCTTCTGTACGCACGCGCCCTTCTTCAGCATGGCGGGTGTGCTGTTCAAGCAATTCGCTGCGACGACGCTCATCGGCAGTGAACGCGGTGAATTCAGTCAGCAATTGGGAAAAAATCGCCGGATCTTCAACAAACTCATTGAGTAAACGCTGAACCACCTGCTCTATGCGCAGGTACAGGCTGTCGCGCTGGAAGTCATCGACCGGACTCCAGCCCATGGCGGTGGTAGCGATTTCATTCAACAGGCGCCGCGCCGGATGACCGGGGCGACTGAAAAAACTCTTGTCCAGCACCGCCACTTTCAGCATCGGGATCTGCAGGCGGCCGATCAAGGCCTTGAAGGCGTCCGGCACTGCGCGGTCATTGAGGATGAATTCGAACAGCAGGGCGATCAGGTTGATCACATCTTCATCCGCATCCTCCACCACCCGCGACTTGCCACTCTTGACGCTGACGCGGGTAAGCAACTGCTCGAGCTGGTTACGCAGGTCGAAATCATCCTCGGCTTCCGGCTCCGGGACGTACTGCTGCAAATGGGATAACAGCCGCAACAGGTCGCGGGTGGCGATGGGCTGGGGTTCGGCACTGGCTTCAAGGGTAGGCGACACGCTACCGCGCACTACGGTCAACAACGCCTGCAAGGCGCTGAAGGCTTGCTGGCCATTTTCGTCGACGTGTTGGTCGGTGCTCGGCAATACCTCTTCACGCTGATGATCACGGGCGGCACGGCCACAGGGGCGGCGGGACGGCGCGGCCTTGAGTTCCGGCAACACGCCGGTCGCGACCAGCAGCTGATTGGCTTCACCGTACAGTTGGTCAGCATCACTGAGTACGTACTTTTCAAACAGCTTGAGCATGATCAGCTTGACGCGGATCTCCACGCCCAGGCTACGCCCGGCACGCAGGAAAAACTCGCACAGCAGCGCCGGACCCAGGGGGTTCTCACTGTCGTCCAGGCGATTGCCGAGCAAGGCACTCAAGCGTGCCGTGAGTTGCGACAGCGCCAGGCCGTCGCGGTGGCGCACCCGGCCCAGCATGGCCTCAAGCGCGACGGCTTTTTCCAGGTCATCCTTGGACGTGCCTGAGGCCGCGTCATAGGACACCACCGGCACCAACTGAAGTTCACCACGGCCCGCCAGCCCCAGGTTGCCAAAGGCTTCGAACAGCCGCTCCATGAACACGCGCTCGAAATTCTTGCGCTTGAGGCGCAGGTCGCGCATGGCTTCAAAGAAGATATGGTGGTCCACGTTGTTGCGGGCCTTGTCGGCCATTTCGAACAAGGTGTCGTCGGCGTTATCGAACAGTTCCTGTAAACCCTGCTGCAACTGCTGCGCCGCCTTATCGCGAACCTGCAGCAGCACCACCGGCAGGCGCGCGAGCGGCGATGGCGTGGCTTGTGCCTTGTTGATTGGCACCACCTTTCCGTCATTGTGCATCCTGGCCTCCTGAAACGGCGGTAAAGCGTTGGGGAAAGATCGGGTACAGGCCCAATAAGGCTGTGGATAACCGGTTATCACCAGGACGTCAAAGCTATGACGCCAATTGCAAGGCGCGAGATTATCTTGCAAATGAGTGCCGTTGCGCCAGCAAACTCTGACATTGCGCTGTAAATGAGTGGTGAGCCTGGGTTCAAACGCACGCTGCCCCTATAATCGGGACACTTTGTTTGTGGAGCCTGTTATGCCGAACCTCCGTCTTGCCGACCTCACCGCCGAAATCGAAGCCAACGTGCGCCGCGCGCTCCTGGAAGACATCGGCAGCGGCGACATCACCGCACAGTTGATTCCGGCCGAACGGCTGGCCACGGCCACCATCATTACCCGCGATGCCGCCGTCATCGCCGGCACTGCGTGGGTGGATGCCGTATTCCGCCAACTGGACCCACGGGTCGCCGTGCACTGGCAGGTGGCCGACGGCGAACGTGTCAGCCCCAACCAGGCACTGTTCCACCTGGAGGGGCCGGCGCGCTCGCTGCTCAGTGGCGAGCGCTCTGCCCTGAACTTCCTGCAGTTGCTGTCCGGAGTCGCCACCCGCGCCCGGTTCCTGGCGGATTTTGTCGCCAGCACCCAGGTCAAGCTGCTGGACACTCGAAAAACCCTGCCCGGCCTGCGCCTCGCGCAGAAGTACGCAGTGACCTGCGGTGGCTGCCACAACCACCGTATCGGTTTGTATGATGCGTTCCTGATCAAGGAAAACCACATCGCTGCCAGCGGCGGGATTGCCCAAGCCATCAGCGCCGCCCACAAGATCGCACCCGGCAAGCCGGTGGAAATCGAAGTGGAGAGCCTGGACGAACTGCGCGAAGCGCTGGCAGCGGGCGCCGACATCGTCATGCTCGACGAATTGAGCCTGGAAGATATGCGTGAAGCCGTGCGCCTGAACGGCGGCAAGGCCAAGCTGGAAGCCAGCGGCGGGATCAATGAAAGCACCCTGCTGCCTATCGCGGAGACGGGGGTGGACTACATCTCCATTGGTGCGATGACCAAGGATGTGAAGGCGGTGGATTTGTCGATGCGCCTCAGTATCTGAGGAGAGGGCAAGCGGTGAGCTTCAAGCTGCAAGAGGGCTGCGTTCCAACTTGCAGCTTGCAGCTTGAAACTTGCAGCAGCGTCTAAACGACCAGGTCATTCATCTCGCAATACTCTTCCCATTCGACACCCAGCACCTCGGCCGCCTCTTTGTGCAAGGCCAGCCGTGCCGCTTCGAACTCTTCCGGCGTCGAGGTGTACTTGAGGGTCAGTTCCCAAGGCTGGAAGCCCTGGCTCTCGGCCTCGTCCTCAAACGCCCACTGGATCTGGTCGCGCTGATCATCGGCGCTCAGGTCCTTGATCTCTTCTTTAAGCTGCGGCGACTCCTCAAGGTATTTTTCGAGGGCTGCTTGATGCCGAACTTCCTGGGTCATTTCAGTCGTGGTCATGTCGTTCTCTTAGATCGAGGAATGGGGATGCATCTGGGTCATCAAGGTTGCGCAGATACAAAAGAGCCGGCACACGTGCCAACTCGTCTGGCCTTCAGAACCATTCTGGGATCATCTGAAAACATTGCCTTTGAAGCAGTATTGCCTTTTTGCCCGAGACAGGAATCGAACCTGCGACCTTCGCGTTACGAGTGCGCTGCTCTACCAACTGAGCTACACGGGCGGTGGGCTAAAGCTAGCACCGCATCGCGCGTCCGGCAACTTACGCCCTTCAACGGGCAATGACCCCCTGAGCCCAGAAGCGTGGTTGCAGGTAGTTACCTTTGCGGTCCTGGTACTGCTGCTGGGCTTGTTGGAGGTGAGGCACATCGCGCACCGCGATAAATACCAACAGACCAACGGCCAACACACCCAAGGCTTTCCATAGGTTCCGCGCCAACGGCAGCACAGCGCTTGCTGGCACGCGCAACTCATGCAGCGCCATCAGCCAGCCCACCACCAGCGCCAACCAGACCTGGGAGTTGGGCATCACGATCACGCCATCGACCATGGACTGCACCAGCGTCCCCACCAACGCCGCAAACAGGCACAAGCGCAGCAGGTCAACCCGCGCGGCGGACAGCGCTCGCTCGCGCAGCACAGCCAAGGTGGTCCAGCCGCCTCGCCATGCCAACACCGCCACGCACAGCGCCGAGGGCACACCCCATTCGCTGGCCCATTGCAGAATCGCCTGATGGGGATGAGCGGCAATCCTGTTGGCAATATCGGCAAAATGCATCGGCCCAAAACCAAGCCACGGGCGCTCGACAAGCATATGCCACGCCTGCCACCAGATCGGGCCCCGTCCCGACAGCGAGGTGGTGAGGCGATCTGCGGCATCACTGGTGAGTTCAATCCCCAGGTAACCCGCCAGCCCCGTGAATATCAGCCAATACAGCAACAGCCCAACCGACACCGCGACCAATTGCCAGCCCAGCCAGCGACGCCCCCATGGCCCAAGCAGCGCCAACACCACGCCCGCCACGCCCATGCCAAGCCAGGTACCCCGCGTACCGCCGCTGATTGCTATCAGCCACCAGACACACAGCAACGCAAACACCATCCCCCGCAAGGCGCGGGAGACATTGGGCATCAGCAAAGGCAGCGCCAGCAATGGCAAGGTAAATGTCTGAAACTGTCCGTAGAAACGCTTGTTGGAAAAGCCGGAGAGCAGTCGGTCAGGATCCAGCATGCGCTCGCCGCTGGTGAACGCCAGCGTACCGGCATACAGATACTGGAGCGACTTGATCAGGCACAGCAACACCACAACCAGGATCAGCACGCGATCCAGAGGCTCGCCGCCGTGACGACGAAGCAGGGCAAAGGCGACGGCAATCGCCGCGCAGCTGACAAACAGCGCCACTTCGGTGAGTGCCCACAGCGGCTGATGGGCCAGCGCCGAGGACAGCAGGCCCAGCACCACAACCAGCACAACGCCCCAGGCAGTGGGCCTGTCTACCCAAGGTTCAGTGGAGGTAACCGATAACCCATACAGCACCGCGCAAAACCCGATGGCAATTTGCATGACACGCTGTAGATCATGCCCGCCGAACGGTGCACAGATGCCGACACTCAACAGGCACACCGCTGCTACCAGGAAAACACCGCCTCGCTGCTGTACGGATAACACCATCGGCCACCTCTACTTCCCTGTGGATGGTTTAGCAGTTATGCGCCGTCGGCGCCGCAGCCCTTGCTGGCATATTTCGCTTCAGCGGTCGTCGCGCACTTCCAGCCGGCGGCGCTGCGGACCAGGGTGATGGTCTTGCCCAGCACCGGTGCCGGTGCGTCGAGTATTTCGCAGCTGATGGAGCCCGCCCCCGTGGCCACATCGCCTGCCACATCGATCTTGCAGTTGGCCGTAGGGCTGGTGCCGCCGATCAAGGCCACGGTAGGTACGGTGCCCTGGTTGATGGTGTCTTCGTAACCGGCCTTCAACGCGGCAATTTCAGCCAGGCCGGCAGTGAACTTGGCCTTGGCCTGGTGGGTGGTGTACATGGGCAGGCCGATGGTGGCCAAAATGCCGATGATTGCCACGACGATCAACAACTCGATCAAGGTAAAGCCTTTCTGACGTATCACATTCACTCTCCCGAATAGAACTCATGACAAGGCGCGTCCTGCACCCCGTTTTTGCAACGGCGCCAGTGTACTCACCCGCAAGCGGCCAATCGCGCTCAAGACGCACATTCTGACATTTTTATCCTGCGCCATCGGCATGCCCGAATCCGTCACCTGACTAAGCTATAAATCTTCGACAGCCTGTATGCGGAACCGCGACATGGACAACGCTTCAACGACTTACGCCTGGGAAGGCATCAACCGCAAAGGGCGCAGGGTGTCCGGGCAAACCAAGGGGCACAACGCAGCCCTGGTCAAGGCACAACTGCGCCAGCAAGGGATCAGCCCCGGTCGTGTGCGCAAGCAATCCCCGCTGCTGCCAAGCCTCACCCCATCAGTCAAAGCGGCTGACATCACGCTGTTCACGCGCCAACTGGCGACGCTGCTGAAGGCTGGGGTTCCACTTCTGCAAGCCTTCGACATCATCAGCGAAGGCGTCGACAATCGCGCTGTGCGTGAGCAGGTGCTGGGACTTAAACAGGCGATCGCCGCCGGCAGCAGCCTGGCTGAGGCATTACGCAAACAACCGCGTTATTTCGATGAGCTGTACTGCAACCTGGTGGCCGCCGGCGAACAGGCCGGGGCGCTTGAGACACTGCTGGAAAGGGTGGCGATCGACCGGGAAAAGAGTGAACAGCTCAAGGCCAGGATCAAAAAGGCCATGACCTACCCCATTGCTGTCCTGGTGGTTGCCAGCCTGGTCACCGGCATACTGCTGGTCCACGTGGTACCGCAGTTCCAGGCCCTGTTCGCCGGAGTCGACGGCAAACTGCCGGCATTTACCTTGCACGTGATCGCCCTGTCGGCGTTCATGCAGCACGCATGGTGGATGCTGGTATTGGGAATAGTCGCGGGAGCCGCTGGGCTGCGCCAGGCCTATCGGGCTTCGTCGGGCTTTCGCTACTGGCTGGACACAGGTTTGTTGAAAGCGCCCCTGGCAGGCAAACTGCTGACAAAATCCGCCGTGGCCCGCTACGCCCGCACGCTCTCCACGACCTTCGCCGCCGGTGTTCCACTGGTTCAGGCATTGGATTCAGTCGCCGGCGCCGTGGGAAACGACCCGTTCAAACAGGCAATCGAACATATGCGTCACGATGTATCCAACGGCATGCAACTGAATCAATCCATGCTCAACAGCGGCCTGTTTCCCGGCATGGCGATCCAACTGACGGCGATCGGCGAAGAGTCGGGCACCCTGGAACACATGCTGGAAAAGGTCGCCAACCACTATGAGGCTGACGTGGACAACCAGGTCGACAACCTCACCAGCCTGATGGAGCCATTGATCATGGTGGTGCTGGGGGGCATCGTCGGCGCGCTGGTCATCGCCATGTACCTGCCGGTCTTCCAGCTGGGGAGTGCATTTTGAGCCTGCTGCTGAACGAGCACCCATTGGCCTTTGTCACCATCGCGCTGTTACTGGGGCTGATCGTCGGCAGTTTCCTCAACGTGCTGGTCTGGCGCCTGCCAAAAATGCTCGAACGGGAATGGCGTGCCCAGGCCCATGAAGTGCTCGGCTTGCCTGCCGAACCTGGCGGGCCGACCTACAACCTGATGCACCCCAACTCATGCTGCCCACACTGTGACCATCCCATCCGGCCGTGGGAAAATATCCCACTGCTCAGCTACCTGATGCTCAGGGGGCGCTGCGCCCATTGCCAGGGAGCCATCAGCCCCCGCTACCCTTTCACGGAACTCGCCTGTGGGTTGATCTCGGCCTGGGTTGCCTGGCATTTCGGCTTTGGCTGGCAGGCCGCAGCGGTGCTGGTGCTGAGTTGGGGGTTGCTGGCAATGAGCCTGATCGACGCAGACCACCAGTTGCTGCCTGATGTGCTGGTGCTGCCATTGCTGTGGCTGGGGCTGATCGTCAACAGCTTTGGATTACTGACGACATTACCCGACGCACTATGGGGCACCGTGATCGGCTACATGAGCCTGTGGAGCGTGTTCTGGCTGTTCAAGCTGGTCACCGGCAAAGACGGCATGGGCCACGGTGATTTCAAGTTACTGGCCTTGCTCGGCGCCTGGGGCGGCTGGCAGATATTGCCGATGACACTGTTGATGTCGTCGCTGGTGGGGGTGTTTGTCGGGTTGATCCTGATGCGCCTGCGCAAGACCCTGGCGTCCACGCCGATGCCGTTTGGTCCGTATCTGGCAATTGCCGGCTGGATTGCATTGCTCTGGGGTGGTCAAATAACCGACTTCTATTCGCAGTCTGTCGGTTTCAGATGACCACTCCTGTTGCAACACCTTGGATTCTCGGCCTCACCGGTGGCATCGGCAGCGGTAAAAGTGCGGCAGCCCAGCACTTTATCGACCTGGGCATTGACCTGGTGGACGCCGATCACGCCGCGCGCTGGGTGGTCGAACCCGGCCGGCCGGCGCTGGCCCGCATCGCCGAGCATTTTGGTGCCGGCGTATTGCAGCCTGACGGCCAGTTGGACCGCGCCGCGTTGCGCAAGCTGATCTTTGAGGTGCCCGAAGAGCGCCGCTGGCTGGAAGCCTTGCTGCACCCGTTGATTGGCGAGGAGATTCGCAGTCACCTGGCTCGCGCCCGCTCGCCTTACGCGATCCTGGTGTCCCCGCTGCTGATCGAATCCGGCCAGTACAGCATGACCCAGCGCATCCTGGTGATCGACGTGCCGCAATCGCTGCAGATTCAGCGTACCCTGCAGCGCGACGGCATCAGCGAACAACAGGTTCAGGCAATTCTCAAGGCACAGTCCAGCCGTGAAGACCGCCTGACCCATGCCGATGACGTGCTGGTCAATGACCAGGATCTCGCCTGGCTGCACAGCGAGGTCGAGCGACTGCACCACTTTTACCTTACTTTGCGTGGAGGCCGATCATGAGCCAACCCTTGACCGTCGACTGCCCAACCTGCGGTGCACCCGTGGAATGGAATGCAGCCAACCCTAACCGGCCGTTCTGCTCGGACCGTTGCAAGCTCATCGACCTGGGCGCATGGGCCGCCGAGGAACACAAGATCCCCGTGGCACCGGATGCCGAAGACGAGCTGTTTTCCGAAGACTTGCCGCCGCGCCACTAAGGCCGCATAAAGGCGTATTCCTGCTGGTCGTCGAGGTTTTCTGCGAGGTATTGCAGCTCGTCGGCCAGGTCTTCGAAGCTGCGTACGCCCTTGCTCTGCTGCACCACCGCGCTGAGCATGGCGCGCAGGGTCAAGCCCGGGTCGAAACCGATTTCCTGTGCCGCATCCTGGCTCCTGCGCAACTCCTGCCGTGCCCACTCGTACACACTCATGATTCGTGCTCCCGCCTTGCCTAGGAAAATTTCGCAGAGCATGGGCCTGCTCGGCTGCGCGGGATTTGATCTGGGTCAACGCTGCGATTCGTCATCCTTCCAGGGCGCCGAGAGGTAGCGTGTGCGGTTGAATGTCTCCAGCCATTCCGGACAAAACACCACCAGGGCGCTGATCACCATGCCGTTGATAAAGGCTTCGGGGAAGATGATCAGCCACAGGTAGCCGACGAAATCCTCCAGCCATTCAGGCATGGCAAAACGACCGTCGAACCACAGCAACCCCAGCCCCAGCAGCAGGCAAAACAAGGCCGACAACGCGGCAGCAAAAAAACCGGAGCAAAAGATATACACGAAGGGATTGCGCGGCTGCGCTCGCTCGACCACAAGCGCACAGCCTTCGGTGATCAGCACCGGCAGCACGATCAGCAGCAGGCCGTTGACGCCAAGGGCTGCCAGGTCCTGGCGCCCAAGCAGCATTAACCCGATCTGGGCGGCAAAACCACCGACTATGGCCAAGGGCCAATCCAGCAGCAGGGTTACGGCGGTCATACCGATAAAGTGGTAGGACACGCCGGTATCGAAATCCCGTCGTACCAGCCACAACATGAACAGTGCGAACACCGTACCGAACAGCAAATGCTGGCGCCGCCGGTCGGCAAACAACTCGACCCAGGGCGAACGCAGGATCGCCCACAGCAGCACCGGTGCATACGACAGCCAGCCGATGCCGAGGGTTGTGGGCGCCAGCACTGCGGCACTGATCACGGCTTCACCTGCTCCAGGGCCTGGCGCAATTCGACAGCGGTGCCGTATTCATGTTGGGAAACCAACTTACCGTTATCCAACTGCAGCCACAGCACTTTATCCGCCGCCGCGGGATAACGCGGGGCGATACGTGCGTCACGGTCCAGCATGACGCGGTAGTTGTAGGATTGCATGGCCGGTACCGCGAACAATTTGGCGATCAGTCGAGGCATGCGCTGGATGTCAGCGACGAACACCGCATGCTGCGCTTCGAGGTAGCCTGCAGGTTGGCCTTGCAGCGCCGCGTCGACCAGCTTGGCCGCGTCCATGCTGCGCGCCACCAACAGAATCCGTGCCTGGTTATCGAGGGTATAGGCTTGGTCGAATTGATCGAGCAAGGTCCAGGGAGCGAGGCGTTCGCCCACTTCAACAGCCTGTGCCCATACCGGCAAAAGACTCAGCAACATCACCACCAGACACTTCACCGCACGCTCCTCATAAGGGGGTAATTACGCTTGAAAGGCCAGTCTACACCCTGGCTTTTGCAGCAGGACTTCCTGCGGTCATCATTTGGACGCTAAGCTGCAGGTATGGATGACTCAGATTATTTGCGCCTGCTCACCGTAGCAGCCGAACAAGCCAATGCGTTCCTGTCCAATGCCCGCAAATGGGAGCGTGAGCGTTGGGTCTGCCAGCGCCTGTTGCAAGGCTTGAATGTGCCCTACCGCGCCGAAGAGTTTCACCCCGCCGGGCAAGAACCACCCGACGTGCTGTTTCGCGATGCCAGTTTCGAGGTGTTTTTCGTACTCGATGAAGGGCGCCGCCTGAACGACGAATGGCGTGACGAGCTGTTGCGTCGACGCAGTGCATTCTCCCTGAGCCAGCTGGTGCGGCGCGAAGCCAAGCCGCGGCGCATCCCCGCCCATGAATTCCTGCTGCGCCTGGCGCCCACGTTGCGCAAGAAGGCCCACAACTACAAAGAGCGCGGGATGGACCTGGGCGAATTGGATATCGTCGCGTTCACCAGCCTCAAGCGCGAAGTGCTCGACCTCAACAGCCACTTCCCCCCACCCACCGAATACTTGCGCCAGGGCTGGCGCTCGCTGTCGCTGGTGGGGCCGACGTTTGCCCGGGTGCTGTTCGCCCACCCGGACGCGCCGGATTTCTTGCGCAACAACCTGGGGCGCAGCATAGTGTTCGATGTGGGCATCAGCCTCTGATCCCCCACTGTAACGTGGCGCCCTTTTGCAACGTCTACCTGAGGAGGCCTTATATGACCAGCCGCCTGAACCCCGACGACCAACAGCATGTCGAAGAGTACCTGCAACTCTCCCAGAACCGAGTCGAGCGCAAGCCTTTCCGGCCGTGGCTGCTCCTTGGTGTGGTGCTGGTGGTGGTGATCGGGCTCGGCCTGCTCAGCCGCCTTTTGAGTTACCTGACGCTATGAGCTGCCTGGCGCTCGCGAGGGTAACTGCTCCGATTTCCTTTAGCCTTGCGAGATACCCCCATGACCCATCGTATTATTATCGTCGGCGGCGGCGCCGGCGGCCTGGAGTTGGCTACCCGCCTGGGTAAGACTCTGGGCAAGCGCGGCACCGCCAGCATCACGCTGGTGGACGCCAACCTCACCCATATCTGGAAGCCTCTGCTGCACGAAGTCGCAGCCGGCTCACTCAACTCTTCGGAAGACGAACTCAATTACGTCGCCCAGGCCAAATGGAACCACTTCGAGTTCCAACTGGGGCGCATGAGCGGGCTCGACCGTGAGCAGAAGAAAATCCAGCTGGCCGCCACCCTCGACGAAGAAGGCCGCGAACTGGTGCCCGCGCGCGTGCTGGGCTATGACAGCCTGGTGATTGCGGTAGGCAGCACCACCAACGATTTCGGCACCGAGGGCGCGGCGCAGCACTGCCTGTTCCTCGATACCCGCAAGCAGGCCGAGCGTTTCCACCAACAGCTGCTCAACCACTACCTGCGCGCCCATGCCGGGCAGACCGATGTGGTGGAAAAGATCAGCGTCGCCATCGTCGGTGCGGGCGCAACGGGCGTCGAGCTGGCCGCAGAGCTGCATAACGCGGCCCACGAGCTGGCTGCGTACGGCCTGGACCGCATCAAGCCGGAAAACATGCACATCACCCTGATCGAAGCCGGCCCTCGTGTACTGCCTGCCTTGCCGGAGCGGATTGGCGGGCCTGTGCATAAAACCCTGGAGAAGCTCGGGGTAACGGTGCTGACTAACTCAGCGGTCAGCGAAGTGACCGCCGACGCATTGATCACCAGCAGTGGCCAGGTGATCCCTGCCAGCCTCAAGGTATGGGCCGCCGGGATTCGTGCCCCGGCTTTCCTCAAGGACATCGATGGCCTGGAAACCAACCGCATCAATCAACTGCAAGTGCTGCCGACGCTGCAAACCACCCGCGATGAAAACATCTTCGCCTTTGGCGACTGCGCCGCCTGCCCGCAACCGGGCACCGACCGCAATGTGCCGCCACGGGCCCAGGCCGCGCACCAACAGGCCTCGTTGCTGGCCAAGTCATTGAGACTGCGTATCGAGGGCAAAGACCTGCCGGCGTACAAGTACACCGACTATGGGTCGCTGATCTCGCTGTCGCGGTTCTCGGCGGTGGGTAACCTGATGGGCAACCTGACCGGCAGCGTGATGCTGGAGGGTTGGCTGGCGCGGATGTTCTATGTGTCGCTGTACCGCATGCACCAGATGGCGCTGTATGGCTTCTTCCGCACGGCGATGCTGATGCTGGGCAGCAAGATTGGACGCGGGACTGAACCGCGCCTGAAGCTTCACTAACAACAGGGTCCCTTGCGGGACTGGCCAATGTGGGAGGCTTGCTCCCTCCCACATTGGTTGTGTGTTGGACTTGAGATAATTCCATGCAAAAAAAATCCCCGTATCTTTCGATACGAGGATTTTTAATATGGTCGGGGTAAGGGGATTCGAACTCCTGACATCCTGCTCCCAAAGCAGGCGCGCTACCGGACTGCGCTATACCCCGGTAAAAAAAGGCGACCTTTCAGTCGCCTTCTTCGATCAGCGCTTTTGGCCTCTGATCTTAAGATTCGATTCCAGCGTTAACTGGTCTCAAAAATGGTGGGTCGTGTGGGATTCGAACCTACGACCAATTGGTTAAAAGACAATTGGTTCTAGTGCTTCAAAGCTCAGGATCGTGTTCGCTACACATAGCTATTTCCGTGGCCTCGCAGCCTCTAATGAACCCACATTAGAGGCTCCAAACCATGAAAATCACTGCGGTCGTTTCGACCAAGGGCGGCGTAGGCAAAACCACTATTGAGGCCAACCTCGGCGCATTCTGCGCGGACGCGGGCCTTCGCACACTCCTTATCGACCTGGATCCTGCTCAGCCCTCCCTTTCTTCGTATTACCAATTGGTAGATGAAGCCCAAGGCGGCATCTACGATCTGCTCGCGTTCAATATCACCGACTCAGCCAAGATCATATCCAGCACCGCGATTCCAAACCTGTCGTTGGTGATCTCCAATGACATCAACAACCAGCTGAACAGCCTCCTCCTGCAGGCTCCCGACGGACGGTTGCGCCTCGCCAACCTGATGCCGGCATTCAAAGATCATTTTGACTTGGTACTGATTGACACTCAGGGCGCCAGATCGGCCATGCTCGAAATGGTGGTCCTAGCCTCTGATTTGGTCATATCTCCACTTCCACCCAACATGCTCGCTGCACGGGAGTTCAGCCGGGGAACCATGCAGATGTTAGACGGCCTTCGCGCCTATGGGCGCCTGGGCATGAAAATTCCTCCCGTGCGGATCGTCGTCAACAACCTCGACCAAACCACCGACGCGCAGATGATCGAGCAGTCAGTACGGGAAATATTTCAGGACAATGACGAAATCAGCGTTCTGGAAAGCATCATCCCCACCGCTGTGGTCTTTCGTAACGCTGCATCCCAGGGCCTCCCAGTACATCGCCTGGAATACCGGCAGCCTTCCAACCGCATATCACCTGCAGCCCTTGTCGTCATCCGCCAATTGGCCATAGAGCTCTTTCCAGAATGGCGGGACCGTTTTGAGGCCATGACCGAGGAGAAGGTAGCAAAGTTGGTGAGGGAGGATCGTTGAAATGGCGAAGCCCTCCATCACCGATGCCCGCAGTATTACTTCCGATGTCATCCTAGAGGTTGGCAAGTACTACAGCGCTCAGCAATTGCGCAGCTTGCAAGCAAAGTTAAGTGGATCCGCACGAGAAATACGCTCCCTGACAAGCGGTAGCCACTTAGCAGGTCGAATAGGCGCTCAGTTGAGCTTTGAACAGCGTCAGCTTTTGCAGGACGCTGCGAAGCTTATTGAGTCCGTGAACTCGAACATAAAACACGCGAAGGAAAAGCGCGGCCGTGACGAAAGCCAAGCCAAGCAGCGTCAGCAAGCTCGATATGCCGAAGCCAAGCGTCTGGTAGCTGAAACATATCTAAAAACTTTTGTCTCTGAGCCAGCGGCTCTGGAGCCTCTCCTAGAAATTCTTCAAACAGCGCTGACGCTCAATCGTGCAGGGGTTATCAGTAATGGTTATTCCCCTAGGGAGTTCAATCTCAGGCTCCGTGATTACCTATCGCCAGACCGAACTCGAAAGCTAATTGGCTGGACCAGCCCAAATGCTTTTTGGATAAGCATCGTTCTCTCTGTGCGTAATGACTTTGTACAAGCTGTTGAGCAGGAGATTGCTTACGACGACGGCTCAAGTGTTCAGGATCGTCTTGATGCCTTGAAACAGAAGGTTGCGGATTGTCTTACCCGGATTCACCTCTCTGCTGATGAGGAGGAAACACTGCGACTTTGGTCAGAGGCGCTCTCCCCCCGTAACCAACAGGAAGGGGGTGAATGATGGACAAGCAAAAAGTCCTCAGCAAGGTCGCCAAACTCATGGCGCTGGCCAAATCGCAAGGCGCTGCCCCCAACGAAGTGGAAATTGCACTTCGCCAAGCGCGCCATTTGATGAAGCAGTACAACCTCGAACATACCGAGGTTGTTGCTCATGCAATCGAAGAGGCCAGCGTGGGCACCAAGACCCGGCGTTCGCCGCAGGATTGGCTGCACAACCTGGCCACAATCTGCTCCCAAGCCTTCGACTGCAGCCACTTGGCGTATTTTAATCCGCTGGCAGGCTGGTCCTTCAAGTTTTTGGGGAAGGGTATTTCGCCCGAGCTGGCCGCTCACACCTATTCAACGCTGCATCACCAACTCGTAGCAGCCCGTCGAGCTCATGTTGCTCAGCAGAAACGCTGCCAACTCAAGACAAAGCGTCACCGGGGCCAACTCTTTGCCGAGGGTTGGCTGAATGCCGTCGCATCGAAAGTGAACCAGTTTGCAGACGGGGTAGACGAAACCACGGCGCAGGAGATCCAGGCCTACCTGGAATTGCACCACCCTAATCTCAAGCAATTCATCATCAAACCCATCGAAGCCAAAGGTCACGACACTCGGTCTCTGCGAGCGGGATGGGACCAGGGCAAGCATGCCAGGCTACATCGTGGTGTTGGACAGCAGTCACGAGAAGCCCTTGGGCATGGGGGGAGCCAATGAGAACTTATTCGCTTTCACCTTTGGCCATAGCGGCGCTGGAACAAGCCCGATCCCAACTTGGGCTTGCCCCGGCTCATAAACACCATGTTTGGAGTGAGACTGAAGAGCGCATGCTCATTGCCCGCTATCCCGATGAACCGACTCAGGTCCTAGCCGCCGAATTGGGACTCAGCGTCCATCAGATCTATGCCAAAGCCAAACGGCTGGGATTGAGCAAAAGCTCCGAGTTTCTTCGCAGTAGTCTCTGTGGCCGGCTTGACGGCAAGTTGGGCGCTGAATTCCGCTTCTCCAAGGGTTCCGTCCCATGGAATAAGGGCCTTAAGGGGCTCCCCTCCTCTGGCCGTATGACTCAGACGCAGTTTAAGACGGGCAATAAACCGGGGAACTGGCTACCTATTGGCAGCTTGCGCACGACTCCTGACGGCTATCTCCAGAGAAAAATCACCGACACCGGTTACCCCCCTGTCGATTGGAAAGGCGTGCACGTGCTGCTCTGGGAAGAACACTTTGGCCCTGTCCCCACAACTCATTGCGTGTGCTTCAAGGATGAAAACAAATCCAACATCGCCATCGGCAATCTGGAACTGATCACGCGTGCGGAGCGCATGCGGCGCAACACCATCCATCGCTATCCAGAAGAGCTCAAATCCGCAATGCGAGCGATCAGCAAACTCAAGCGCACCATCCGGGAGGTTGCACATGAAGAACAAGATTGAAGATCTACGTAATCATCTGTTCGTCGCGATTGAGGGCCTCCTGGATCCAGACAAGCCTATGGAAATCGACCGGGCCAAAGCCGTCGCCGAGGTTGCTCAGGTCATGATCAATTCAGCGAAGGTTGAAGTCGACATGGTTAAAGCTCTGGGCGCAATCAACGGCACTGGTTTTATCCAGATCGGCGAGGAGTCCGGGAAATGAATCACCTTGACCTCTCACCGCCCTACTCCGTAGAGGCTGAACAAGGTGTGTTAGGTGGGCTACTGCTCGACAACAACACCTGGGATCTCGTCGCGGACAAACTGGATGCGTCTGACTTTTTTCGGCATGACCACCGGTTGCTGTTTCGGGCAATAGCCGGCCTTGCTGACAAGTCCGCTCCATTCGATATTGTCATCGTCTTCAACGCGCTGGAGGATCCAGACGAAGCCGGAGGGCTGAGCTACCTGGGCGAGCTGGCCAAGAATACGCCGTCTGTAGCCAACATTGAGCATTACGCATCCATCGTGCGTAATCGCTCCAGGCTCAGACAACTCATGTCTCTTGGCTACCAATGCTCTCGCGATGCCACGGATCCGCTGGCCAACGCGGAAGATGTTCAAGAGACCATTGAACAACAACTTTTCGCGCTTGGCGAAGGTAAGAGCGCATCTGAATTCGTCGACATCAACCAGTGCCTGACTACTGTCGTCGAACAAATTGACGAACATTTCAACGGCAATATCACCGTGACCGGCGTGCCTTCAGGCCTGGAAGATTTGGACGAGTTTACGTCGGGTTTTCAAGAAGCCGACCTGATCATTCTCGGTGCACGTCCTTCGATGGGTAAAACGTCCCTAGCCTTGAACTTCATCGATACGGCTCTGCAGGCAAAGCTTGATCGTACCGTTCAAGTCTTCAGCATGGAAATGCCCGCCAAAGCACTGCTCTATCGGTTGATGGCAATTCTTGGCCATATCGATCTTGGGAAGCTATTGAAGGGCAAGCTTGATGACGAAGACTGGCCGAAGCTGACTGCAGCCGTTTCACGTATCAATGCATATGGCGAGCGGCTGGTCATCGACGACTCATCAGCGCTCACACCTGCCGTTATCAGGGCCAAATCTCGTCGCGCAGCCCGTCGCTTCGGACACCCGAGCTTGATCCTGATCGATTACCTGCAGCTCATGCGCTGCCCAGGCCAGGAAAACAGGGCGAACGAAATCAGCGCTATATCCCAGAGCCTCAAGGCCCTGGCGAAGGAGATGAATTGCCCGGTGGTAGCACTCTCTCAGCTCAATCGGGAGCTGGAGCGCCGACCAAACAAACGTCCGATCAACGCAGACCTGCGTGATAGCGGCGCCATCGAACAGGACGCAGACCTGATCATATTCGTCTACCGGGACGAGGTGTACCACTCACAGACCGAACACAAAGGCATAGCCGAGATCATCATCGGCAAGGCTCGCAACGGTCCTACTGGTACCGTTCGCACGGCGTTCATAGCGCACCAAACCCGCTTTGCAAACCTCAGTGCCAACAGTAGCTGGCAAGGAGCACACCTATGAGCCCCCTCTCTCCGGTTGCAATGACCCATTGGTGCCGCAACTGCGATACACATCATGCATTGCAGCAAGTCCAGCAATGCGTGCCTGCCCCAACCGCTCTCAATGCTGAAGTGGACATTCTGATTTGTCCCAGTTGCAACAGCTACGACATCGAGGAGCTTCGGGAGGTGTCAGATGCACAGTAACGCTGCGTTTTTTCCAAGCATTCAAGCCGGTGAAGTCTTCGAAGCCTCTGCCGTGGTTCACGCCCACAAAACAGGCGTCAACCCAGTAGAACTTGATGCTCTAGCTCAAGCAGTCGGCCGTCTTACTCGTGACCACAGCACCGTTGTCCCAATGAGCATGCGCGAGGACCTGCTGGAATTTGAGAAGCTCGGCTACGTCGAGCTGGCCGACACGCTCAGCGCAACCATCACCGTTGAACTGCTGTGCGCAGGCGCCTTGCTATCAAGTTACTTCTGGTCGGTTTGGGTCCCCCGGCACCTCCAAAGCTGCTCACTGAAAGTGGCGGTCATGGCTCACCTGCAACACCCCGCGCCAGTGCAGCACTGCACCGTCGTGTTCCGCGTGCCAGGCTCGCGCGAGGCAACTCGTAATTTTCTGCATGAGCTCGGCAGCAAATTCCCGGGTGACCAGGCCGAAATCATCGCGATTCAGGCAGGGAACGTTTTAGCAGACAAGGACGCAGAGCTATGACGACCAACCTCATACGCGGAAAGCACGAGAACCTTCGCCAACTGGTGGAATTTGCCAGGGCCAATGGTTGGACTGTGTCGCGGACTCAAGGTGGCCACATCCAGTTTACCAAACCCGACCTTGGATCAATCTACACATCGTCGACCGCAAGCGATTACCGCGCGGCCCTCAACGCCAAAGCTCGCATTCGCCGTGCCGATCGAGCTCAAACCCAACACGCTCAGGAGGCAATCTAATGCCTATACGTCATTGTATTGTTCATCTGATCGACAAAAAACCCGACGGCACGCCCACAGTTCTGCATGCACGCGATTCGGAGCTGTCCGAATCGGCGGCCATCGAGAACATGCTTGCCGACCTCAACGAGAGCTACAACGCCAAACAAGGCAAGGCCTGGGGTTTCTTCCATGCCGAGTCCGGCGCGCACCCGTTCAGCAGCTGGTTGAAGGAGTATTTCGACGGTGGCCAGGATTTCACCACCTTCAGCCGCACCGCGGTCGAGCACCTGCAGAAGCTGATGGAAGAGTCCAACCTCTCCACCGGCGGCCACGTGCTGTTTGCCCACTACCAGCAAGGTATGACCGACTACCTGGCGATCGCCCTGCTGCACCACAGCGAAGGCGTGGCGGTGACCGACGAGCTGGACGTGACGCCCTCCCGTCACCTGGACCTGGGCCAACTGCACCTGGCGGCACGGATCAACGTGTCCGAGTGGCAGAACAACAAGCAGTCCAAGCAGTACATCTCGTTTATCAAAGGCAAGAACGGCAAAAAAGTCTCGGAGTACTTCCGTGACTTTATCGGCTGCCAGGAAGGTGTCGACGGGCCGGGCGAGACCCGCACCCTGCTCAAGGCCTTCAGTGACTTCGTGGAAAGCGAAGACCTGCCGGACGAGTCGGCCCGCGAAAAAACCAAGACTCTGGTGGACTACGCCAGCAGCCAGGCCAAGCTCGGCGAGCCCATGGGCCTTGAAGAGCTTTCGGGCTTGATTGATGAAGATCGGCCCAAGGCGTTCTTCGACCACATCCGAAACAAGGACTACGGCCTGTCACCGGAGATCCCCATGGACAAACGCACCCTAAACCAATTTCGCCGTTTCACCGGTCGTGCCGAAGGCTTGTCCATCAGCTTTGAAGCGCACCTGCTGGGCGACAAGATCGAGTACGACGAGCCGTCCGGGACGTTAACCATCAAGGGCCTGCCCACTCAGCTTAGCGATCAGTTGAAACGTCGCTGAACACAAATACACAACCCTAGACATCGGAGCACGCTATGAGCAACCAACCAAAACGTCAGCTTGAAGAAAAATTCGTCGTCCGCCTTCCCGATGGGATGCGTGAACGGATCGCGCTGCAAGCGCGCGAAAACACCCGCTCAATGAACTCGGAAATTGTCCATCGCCTGGAGACTACAGTCGAGCTTGAGGCGGCGCTTGGTCGTGCACTAAAAATCATTGATCAACTTTTGGCAGCAGCACCAGCCTGTGAGCTGCCTGGAGCCAGGGCATGAAACAGTCTTTGGCTCAGACTATGAAAGAGAAACTGCAACTGCCGGCCTTTCAATCAAATTCGCCGGTAGCTGCGCGCATGAGCGATCCAATCGTCGATACCCCTATGCTGTTGACGCTCGATGAAACATTGCCGTATGACGAGAACCCACGGACAACTCGAAACCCGAAGTACGATGAAATTAAAGAGTCCATACGCAATCGAGGTCTCGACACGCCCCCTCCCGTCACGCGCAAACCTGGTGAGGAGAAGTACCGGATCCGAAACGGTGGCAACACGCGCCTGGCCATTCTAAACGAGCTGTACCGTGAGACCGGGGACGAGAAGTTCTTCAAGTTCCACTGCCTGTTCCGTCCCTGGGACACCGTTCGTGGGGAGATCATCTCGCTCACCGGGCACTTGGCCGAAAACGATCTGCAGGGTCAACTCCTGTTCATTGAGCGGGCTATTGGCGTCGACAAGGCCAGAGCTTTGTATGAGGAGGAGTCTGGTGAGGCTATTTCTCAAAGTGAGCTTTCTCGACGTTTGAAAGCTGATGGCTACCCTGTTTCTCAACCTCACATCAGTCGGATGCAGGACACTCTTCGGTACTTATTGCCAGCAATTCCGGCAGTGCTATATTCCGGCCTCGGCGTTGATCGAATTTCGAAGCTTCTTGCACTACGCAAGACAGCGCTTCAGTGCTGGGAGCGCAATTATCAAGAACAAGGGCAGCACCTAGAGTTTGATACGATTTTTCAAGATGTCCTCTCCCAGTTTGAGGGAGACGCCGAGGAGTTTCTGTTCCAGCGCTTCCAGGACGAGCTGATTGATCAGCTCAAAAAGCCGTTAAATCTCGGTTACGAGAAAATTCTGCTGGAAATCACTCAGAACCAGGACCAGTTACGCAGATCAACACCAGTACTTGAGATGCCTCAGCATCCTGTCTCGCAACTTGAGGGGTTGCCTCAGTCGAGTCCCCAAAACAATAGCATTGAGTCAAATCAGAACCCGTCACAATTACCATCAACTCATGTTTCTGATGGCACGCCTAAGCCAACTATGACCACGGCGAGCCCTCCCCATCGACTTGGCCAACATAAGCTGGCCCCTCCCCCTCAAGAGCAAATGAGCCCGCAAGAGCGCCAAAAGCGCATTGATGGGCACATTGCAAGTCCAGTGAAAAGCTCCCCCAAAGTCGACAAGATGAAACGGGAGCTCGCTGCGCTTGATGGTGAAGTATTACCCGACTTTGCCTCCAACGCCTTGGTGGCCATCCCTGTTCAAGCTGGTGGTCTCAACCCCATATCTGACCTTTGGTACATCGAGCGTGAAATCGACAATGCCATGATTCTGCGTCAGCACATCGCGCAATTGGCTCGTGAAATTGCCAGCTCGGTAAAAGCACCAGGTCAATTTATCGATATCGAAGGTGGCGTGGGTTTCAGCTATCGACACCCCGATGCTGAAGGAGAATTGGAAATCACTGCTACAGCCCAGCATACGTTGACGCTTCTTCAGTCTTTAAGCGGTTCGGTGGCCATCGTTCTGAAAATGATTCAGGAGCAGCCCGATCTGCAGGTCGACGCTTTGACCGACTTCGAATTCGCAGCTGGGCTTGGGCAACTCTTACTTGGCCAGCCTTATACGAACGACACCCCCCCAGAGACTGAAGGCCGCCTCAGCGACGGCGCACTGGTGAAGCTCTTCCGAATAATTCGACTCGCAAGGCGTTTGATTGATTTAGAGGTCAAGTTAACTGCCGGCGATAGTGCGAACCCAGCCAGCTAAAACAGGACCACTACGAGGGGAGTCGTCATGTCCAAGATACCAATCAACGAAGCCATCCTGTCTCAGGTGCTTCATCACATGCGCAACGGCCAACTCCGGCGTTGCATCGAGATGGGTTTGGAGCCTGAAATCCTGGCACAGCTCCAACAACCGTCAGTTCTGAGCTTGTTGCTCAACACTCCAGTCTCTTGGTGCAACGTCACCATCGATGGAGAGATGGTGAAAAAACTGCTGATAGGGGCGCAGCGGTCCGATGAAGAAGTGCGCACGATCGAACGTGCGCTTCGACTAGGCGCGACCACTCAGATGCTGCAACAGTTCTTCGGGCTATCACCCCAGGACGTAGCCCTTCAACGCTTAATGATCGGTGTAACGGCACGTCGCGGCCGGTGGCGAGAATTCAGTGAGGAGATGGACGCTCACCTTTGGTACAGATGGACGCACCTGATGCAGGAACATCAGGTTGAACTTGAAGACAGCCTCGCCATGCTGGATATCGCCATGCTAGTCGCCGAAGAGCTCAACACACCCCAGGACACCCATGCAGATGAAAGCTCCGAGAACCTCAGTCTAGCAATCATCTGGCATCGCATTCAGTCCTGGATAAAGGAGGGGCTTTACCCCCCTGCAAGCACGGGCCTCCCAAGAAAGCTACAGCTGGTGTCTTCTCATCGACTGGCTCAGCCTGCAGCGACACCGGCGGAAGGTGATCCCGTACTATGAGGTTGTCTCGGCTCCCATTGTCGACGCTTTTAGACTCGGCCTCGGGCCACCTTGAAGCTCACTTGCTTCAGAAAAAAGAGTCGGCGCCTCCGGGGATCGAAGGTTCTGCCCCCTACTCCGGAATCATATTCAGCGGGAACCCACACGAGACGGTGCCTCGCAGATTGCTTCTGGATGACCGACTGACCCCGCTTGAAAGAAACACCTGGCAGGTGTTCCGGTTACTGATCAATGACGACGGCCTTACGGCGTTCCCCACCTATGACCAACTACGGCCATATTTGGGCATGCAACCCGGCAGGCCAGCCTCGCGAGAAACCGTATCAAAAGCATTGGTCACTCTACGGCTCACACGCTGGCTTAGCCTGGGCCGCCGTGTGCGCAATGACCTGAGTGGACAAGTTCAAGGTAACGTCTACTTACTTCATGACGAACCGGTCACACCAGCCGAAGCCATAGAATTCGATAAGGATTATTTACAGCTACTTGTGCAGTCCATGGAGCATCAGACCAAGGTAATCCGTGAAGTCGCGCAGATTGCCTGGAAAGAATTCGCTGCCGATCCAGACGTGGGTCAGCGCTTACCAAGCCGATTGGACGTCATCGAGTCTCGTTTGAACAGCCAGACCTGGACAACGGCGCGCACGGCAATACCTCTAAAAGCGACTGAGTTCGGAGTCCGAACTCAGCAAATTACACCACAGTTGCCACAGAGTTCGGATGCCGAACTAAGTGGACACAGCGGCGAGCGAATCGCTTTTGAGCCAAGTTCGGATGCCGAACTCAGCCTAAAATCAATGGGTTCGGACTTAGTTCGGCATCCGAACTCATATAGTACGTATACAGATACACACAAAGATGTTTGTAAAAGCTCTGTACATGTACCGCTGACTTCGACCGACATGGCCGCCGATTTGCTCGATGCACTGCATCGGCTACCGGCGGATCAAAAACAGAGCGCGGTGGTGGCGCTGCAAAAAGTCCCAGAAGAGCTGAAGCCAGCGCTCATCAAACAATGGGTGCACCGCTGTGACTCAGGGGGGATACGAAACCCGCTGGGCTACTTGATGACACTTGTCGGCATGGCGGTCCGTGGAGACTTCAACAGCCACTGGGATCCTGATGACAAAGCAAGATCCAGCCCCTCACGCCAGGGAGTTGCAAATCCTCCATCCAATGCCACTCAACCGGCTAAAACGGTTGCAGAAACCCGCAGTCCTGAGTCGGTACAAACCGCTAGAAACACACTCAGCGGAATGTTGCATCTGCTCAGACCCAATCGGGGTACGCATCCATGATAACAACCCCGATAGTAAGCTCGGCCCCAATCTACTTGGCAGATCCAGGTATGAGCATGGACAGCAAGCCGAGCTATGCGGCCCGCATAGCTCGACAGAATTCCAATATCGGCAGTGGCCAATCGAACTATCCATATCAGAGCTATGCGGCCCGCATAGATCGTCAGAGTTCCAATATCAGCAGTGGCCAATCGAACTATCCATATCAGAGCTATGCGGCCCGCATAGATCGTCAGAGTTCCAATATCAGCAGTGGCCAATCGAACTATTCATATCAGAGCTATGCGGCCCGCATCACTATGTCAGGATCCGGCATCGATAACTGTACTCAACCAAGCGGGCGGCCTGATCTCTCCATATATAAAGAAACATCAACAAATCCCCTTCCATCGGGTAATGGATTTGTTGGTGCGCCTCTTATAGCCAGATTGCAGCATGGGCACGTCACTCCTCTTCCCAAGGAAAAACTGCACCATGGCTGATAATTTCCGGCTCAACATCGGTTCACTGCGTAGCGATGTGAAGCTCACCCTTCACACTCACCACGCCGCACGCATCTGGATGGGACGTCCAAAAAACGATCTAAAAGTCGGCATCATTGGCTTGTCGGGTTTTTGTAGTGTCGTCAATCGCATGTCACGCGGAGCCCAGCAGGACGATCCGTACTCTGATTGGTGGATGATTCTTATAGAAGAAAAAATCAATGAGTCCAAGCAAGCACTGAAGAACATCGAAGAGCGCTTGGACATGGCCATGGCTTCCCTGCCACCGGCCATTAGCATCAGTGAGAACCTTTCAATTCAGCCAGTCAGTCTCCCGCTTTATATCTCCAACCCTCTCGGCTTTCAGGCCGTATTCCTGCTGACCAACTACGACGAAATAGTTAGGCGCATCTTACTGGCCCAGCACGTTGGACTCGTCGGGCGTCACGATATGGAAACCTGGATAGATGAAGGCGCAGCGGTACTCAGGAGACTTTTTGGATTGGCCCAGAACTATAAATACTCCGGTGCTGCACGCGATGACTTCGCCGCCAACAATGCCAAAGCTGATGCAGCCCGCAAAATGTACGAGCGTTATGGAGAACTGCCACAGGACATCCTGGAAGGCACCCGCCGTTCGAACTTCGCTCCACCCATCATTCGCGGCCAGCAACAAACCGAGGTGGAAGATCACTTCGATGAGGCCGAAGAAGGTTGAAGCGCATGGGCCAGCAAAAATCCGACGATGGAGCGCTGCAACAGACTGCCTTTCGGCCACTGCAACAGGATGCCTTTCAGCAACTGCAACAGGCTGCCTCACTAAAAGGCCTTTTAAAGCCTTTTAAAGGTAAGGGGGAGCTGACCCAATTTGCCGCGCTATGCCGAGATCAGGAGTCGGGTTTAAAAGCCCTTGCCCAGGGGGTACTGGAACAGGCCCGTCAGTATCCGTTCACCTTGGTGCCTGTTCGGCTCACCGAGCAAAACACTCAAGCCGGAACGCAATTTCTGAGATGGCAACAGGTTACAGATCGCCGAATGGGCGTTGGGGTTTGGGCGGACATGATGGGCTCCCCCAGAACACCGGAATCCATGCTGCAGGACCTGTACGCGATGGAGCTGCAGCGGATCACGTTAAACATGCAGATGAGCTTGGTCCACTCCATCGCCAAACAGGCCGCCGAATGTGCAGAAAAAATGGGCCAGGCGGAGGCCGTGTACATGGCTCGCTTGCAGCAGCTCACCAAACCAATGCAAAACCAATAACCTCGGAGAACACTCATGGGTACGCCAGTACAAGGCTGGGAAGGCAACATCGGCTCGACACCGGAGTTCAAAGAATTTCCCAACGGCAACAAAGATCCACGTCGACTCATGCGGATCAACGTCTACTTCGACAATTCGATTCCGGACGGTAAAGGCGGTTATGAAGATCGTGGCGGATTCTGGGCAAACGTCGAATGGTGGCACAAGGACGCGGAACACTATTCGCAGCTGTTTCAGAAAGGCATGCGCGTGATCGTTTCCGGTCGCGCCGTTATGGACCGCTGGGAGAATGACCAAGGCGAATTCGAAGCCCTGAAAATTCAGGCCAGCCGTATTGGTATGCTGCCACACCGCGTGACCATGGTGAATCTGGCGCCATCACAGAGCCAGAACTCGCAACAATCCAACGGACCAAAATCGCAGGCGCAGCCGGCACCAGGTCCTGATGATTATCCAGAATCTGATCCTCCGAACTTCTGAAAACCAGGGGCTTAATTTTCGGCCCCATTCGTGAGGCTGCCGGTGGTGGGGGATACGGCTCATCGTTTCCCTCACCCAGTTTGAAAACTCGCTTCGAAGTCGGAGTTACCGATGTGCAAAAACTTTAGAGATCCAACCGGGTACGTTGTCATTGCTGCAGAGCATCCGGTTCTAGGCCGTGTTTTCTGGGCGTACTTCGATGAAAGCGAGGTGAATGCCCCCGACTACTACGGACTCACTCTAGATTTGAACAGTGCATCTTGGGCACCAAGTGGTTGGCGAATGGGCGAGCACCAAATGGGTAGGCGTAGGGAGACTGATCTTGATACCTGGCAAGCACGCCGATTTCGCGACAAACTGTTCGACGCGGCCCGCCTCGATACTGAGTACAGCGTCGATTTCGACGATGATGGATATATGATAGAACAGCTCTTCGGTGGTCTGGAGCAACTACGTGTTCTGAGCGGGCAAACCACTGAGGCCTTTGTCGATTGGATTTGGAGTGCCGCATGGTCGGACGAACAAGCTCCCGAGCTGGAAGAACAACAAATATATTGAAGTGGAAAAAAATCGCTCTATTCGTGAGCTTTCAGGTTTAAATAACCTACCAATCGTAAATATTAAGCACTGAAAGTAAATTTTCTCAGTACTATCGCAATAAAAAAGTTCGCAATATTACTGCCTCATTGATCAGCTCTTCGAGGACCGCCTCCGATGGCGTCAACCCACCCCGTATTAAAGCCAGCAGATAGGCGGCAATTCAATAACCCCCACGCTGCTGTGCAAATAGCCGGTGCGGAGGCCGCCCGAAAAGGGCTACGGGTGTATGACTGCCCTTACCATCACCCCGCCATGCGCGCGTCGTGGCTAAAGGGCTTAGCCCAGGAACAGCAGCTATCGCTTGACCTCTAGCAGCTGAAAGCCCTTTCTTGCTCATTGAGCATTTCCCATTGAAGCCCTACCGCCCTGACGCGACAGTCCCACTCTGGATAATTGAGAGGGCACCCCATGAAGCTATTAATCATCGAGGCACCAGGTAAGCTGAAAAAGCTCCAGCCAATGATGAAGAAGCTGCGCCCAGGCGAAGACTGGCAGGTGGTTGCCAGTGGTGGGCACATCCGGGACCTACCGGCCCGAGGGCAGGACGACAACATGATAACCACCGGCGTACGCAAAAATTACACGCCGGTGTATGAGATCCTGGATAAAAGCACCAAGGCCGTGCGGAACATCAAGGCGGCAGCGAAACAAGCCACCGAAATCTACCTTGCAACAGACCCGGATCGTGAAGGCGAAAGCATCAGCTGGCATATCCAACAGGTGCTGGGCGTCAAGGACTACCAACGCATCACCTTCAACGAAATCACTCTGAAGCGTGTTGAAGAAGCCCTGGCCAACCCGCGCAAAATTGACCTGAACAGGGTCGCCTCGCAAGAGTGCCGGCGTGTACTGGACCGTCTAGTGGGTTACCTGGTGACACAGGAGCTTCGCCGCCTCATGGGCAAACCCACTTCTGCGGGACGAGTCCAATCACCGGCTGTCTACCTGGTGGTGTTGCGCGAGCGCGAGATTCGCACCTTCCGCGTCATCAATTACTTTGGTGTGCGGCTCAACTTCCAGGGACCAATGGGAGACTGGTACGCAGACTGGCAACCCGTGCCTGACTTCGCGACCAAGGATTTCCCCTACGTCCAGGACGGGAATCTGGCGCAGCTCGTTGCCGGCACACGCAATGTCGTTGTCGAATCCTGTGACGACCGCAAGGCCGAACGTAACCCTCCTGCGCCTTTCATCTCTTCCACGCTTCAGCAAGCGGCGAGCAACGCCTTGAAATGGGACCCGGATAAGACCATGCAGGTCGCCCAGCGATTGTATGAGCAAGGCGTCATCACCTACCACCGGACGGACAACCCCAACGTTCCAGACGAAGCCATGGAGGATATTAGAACCGTGGCCAGATCTATCGGGGTGGAGGCTGTCGACGTGCGACGTACATTTAAGTCCGCCGAAGGTGCTCAGGAAGGCCACCCCGCAATTACACCGACGCATTGGGCTGATGCCAAGGCTGGTGAAAACGACGAGGAGCTCGCCCTGTACAAGTTGATATGGGTCCGGGCTCTTGCCAGCCAGCTTGAAGCAGCAGTGTTCGATGTGCGTACCGTAAAACTGCTCGCGGTTGGCCCAAATGGTAAGACGCTGCGATTCAATGCAACAGGTGAAACCCTCTTCCATCCCGGGTGGCGAAAACTGCTGAAAGGCGATGACACTGACGATGAGGAAGATGCAACAGCCAGCAACCCAGTGCCTGCACTCTCACCTAAACAGATCCTCGCTGTGCACAACGGAGAACTGCTGCAGAAGAAAACCCAGCCGCCTTCGCGCTACACGAAGGCCAGTTTGATCAAGGAAATGGAGCGCCGCGGTATCGGCCGTCCCAGTACGTTCGCCTCGATCTTGAAGAACATCACCAGCAAAGGCCTGATCGAGGAAAAAAGCCGCAAACTGGTACCGGCCCCACTTGGTGAGGAAACAATCGCCAAGCTGGAAGGTTTCTTCAGTTTCGTGGAGCTCGATTTTACCCGGGAGCTGGAGCTCGATTTGGACAAAATCGCCCAGGGCCAAGACACCTATGGAGCTGTAGTTGCGCGTCTGCATAGGCGACTGGAAGAGGAACTGTCCCAGCAGCGTGGAATGCCGAGTGTGCCCATGGCGTCCGCTCCACGCCCAGACGCTGCAGGTGGCGATTTCAACTGTCCCAAATGCAATCACCCCCTCGCAAGGCGACAGAAGAAAGGAGACGGTGGATATGACTTTTGGGGGTGTACAGGCTTCAAATCGAATGGATGCAGGGTGAGTTTTCCAAACTTGGATGGCAAACCAGATCTCAATAAACCCAGAGGGATGTGACTTCAGCCATTCCCGATATAAATCACCGTCAACGCCGTTACGCATTAACCCTGGAAGCCCTCCCACCCTATACCTGACATTCCTCTGCGAAATCGCAGAGGAGGTCATGGGTGAGCGTACAGAAGAGACAATCGGTGTTGGGACTGCGCATCTTAGCGCCGAAGCTCCAGAAGTTCTCAGACCGGCAAATTGAAGTTGCCCAGACCTGGGCTTTGCATTTTAACGTACCGCCCTACCAACTGACGTCATTCATCGATACCTATCTGGGTTCAACCGCACACACGCGGTGCTGGTGCGTCACCCTGCCTTCAACAAGTAATCAAACACGACCAGTTTTGGCCAGAATCGGCGACCACCTCCAGTACTTCGATGGTTATCAGGTGAAGGCCTGCAAAATCACCAGCAAGGACCGCGTCCACAAGAAAAAACCCACCGTATTGGTGGCCCAGCAGCTGCTGCTCAGGTTTGAAAAACGTTGGTATGCAGACGTTCTGCTGACCTCCTTCTGCAAGTCGGCTGGAGAAAGGGCGCAAGCCCTATCGATTGAAGATCTCGGATGCTTTAGTCGCAGAAGCTACGATTCGACAGTCAGCAACAATCGGTACTTCAATCCTCGAAACCGGTTTTACCTGAAGCAGATTGGCAGCACGCTGAAGCAGTTTTGCCGGTGCCTGGATCAGGAACTACTGTTCGCCATCCGTTCTGCGCAGTGCCCCTCCCCCAAGCTCTATAACTGGCTGGTTCAAGGCGACCGCAAACGCCGCCTCCAGGCCTTGAAAGCCCAATCGGTACTGATTCCACTTCTAGTGCTGGTAGATCAATGGCCGTGGCCGTGGGATGGGCGGCAGCAGGTATACATGACCTGCCCGTGGGACGACCTTCAACAATGCCGCCCAAACTGGAGCGGGGATGGCTCTTTGATAATCGCGCAAGAGTGCCTGATCGGTCGCATTGCAGATGCAGGCCTTCCGCTTACCGACACGCTGGCGTGGCTGCTACAGACGCCGCGTACTGCAGTGCGCTACTTAGGGCAACAACGGGTATTCGATACCGGCAGTGCATTGACCCGTATGAATCGTGAGGGGCCTGAACGGCCCTGGCATCGACTGCTGCTAGGAGCTTCACTGGGCAATCGACGTCCCCTTAAAAAAGCGCACTGGATCACATTCTTCGCCTTGTTGGATAAAATTCCGTATCAACTGCGGGAGCAAACGCAGGACTGGAACAGGCTGCTGTCGGGGTGTCCAACTGATTGGTCGGATCCCAGTTGGTCCAAAATAGCCGACGACTTGCGAGACCTGAACGAGCTCTTCAACAACATAGATGAGAGCTACGGACCTGATGCCTGTGAAGCACTGCAAAAACTCAAAAGCTTCATTGGTACTGCCACCTATCACCAGATCGCCAGCTTGGTGGATGGCTTTCACCTCGCAATGATAGACATACGTGAAGCTCTTGATGCCGCAGATCCCCAAACCAAAACAGACTCTTTAACACCCTGGAGGACGCTGCTTAATTCAAACGACACACTTCTCGTAAGCCCGAATGGGCTGCAAATTGTCGAGCTGAAATGCCCAGCCGATCTTTATGCGGAACATCGAGCGCTGGGGCACTGCATTGATGGTTACGACTACAGCGCTTATCGGGGCAACTGCCGTCTTATGTCGGTTCGCGAAAACGGGAAATCGTTGGCCTCTGCCGAAATCCAAATGGATGAGAGCGCCTGGGGCGAAACGCTAGCAAAATTGACTCCCAAACATCTGGTGACGATACAACTGAGAGGTCATAAAAATCGTACACCTAAGTCTGGATCCAAGGTTGACCGGGCCTATCAATGGTTTTGGGCAAAGATCAAATCGGGTGAACTCGCCATCAACCTGGAATGGCCAGACCAGACGCTATCCATGTCTCGCTATACAAATCGAAACCGGAAAAAAATGCATGCTCAAGCGTGCGCGAAATGGATCAACCTGCGCCTGAGCAAAACATGAGCCGTCCGCGCCTCATGAATCGCCGGCAGGACCTAGTCGAAAAGGTCATTTTTGACGGCTATGACTTCGGCATTTTGTTGCAGTACGTCGACGGAGCCAATCGGCTGTTTCTCGAACGTGATGGTTTCTACATCCGACGTGCCGAGCATCCCCAGCATCGCTATTGGCGCTTACCTAAAGGCAAGTTGCTGGATGACCTGGATGTGCTCTTTCACCGTTTAATCGAGTTGTGCGAGAACCGCTTCAACGAAAGCTGGGAGACGTTTTCACATAAAATCACAGCCGCACAGAAAGTCCCAGATCGGCAGGCATTCACTTGGGGGCTGACCTTTCGAATCGCTCCGCTGGTTCAAGGGGGGATCCTACTATCGGGTGACTACCACCCAGGCTTAGTTGCAGTTGCTCGGCGTATGCACGGCGTGTTCCTCGGGCACTCCAAATCATGGCGCATCGATGCCGGTGCGGAGTTGGTGCGAAGCAACCTGATTCTAGAACTTGGTGTGTCAGAGGATCAGTTCGAGATCCTGGACACCGTGCAGGAACTGCTGACTGATGGATCCATTGTTCCTGCTGATGAAATCACGCGGATCAGTCTTGGAGGACCTCCCCAAGAACGTTCAGCACAAGCGACTGATGACAGCACCTCAACCGATGTGTATCTCGCGGCCGTGCCCTCCATCGAGCGCACCGAGTTCACCACCGATCAAATCAATCAGGCCTTGGCTGGATATTCTTTACTGGACCATCAACCGGCGGGCATTCGGCACCTGCTACAGAGAACCAGCGCCTTACTCGCGGATGATATGGGGCTTGGCAAAACCCGCCAGGCAATCATTGCAGCTGCTGTCAGAGCCTCTGATAGACCTATCTTGGTCATCACCTTGTCGACGTTGATCATCAACTGGCAACGCGAGATCCAAATGGTGTATCCCGACGCCACAATCGGTCAGCAGGTCTATGATCCATCTTCTCAGTGGATTATCACCAACTACGAACGCCTGGGCGATTTTGTCCTGCATGCAGGCCACTTTGAGGTAATGATCATCGATGAAGCTCACCGCCTGAAAGAGCCTACCGCTGCGTGGACACGTCATGGCTTCGACATTGCCGCCAAGGTGCCGAATCGGTACCTGCTGACTGGTACCCCGGTACTCAATCGAGAATCAGAACTTCATACGCTGCTGCGCCTGTCCGGTCATCCTGTCGGTCAGTTGCCCCTTAAAGAGTTCTGCGAACAGTTCGCCGGCAGTCAGGATTTTCGCAAGAACCTTCGCGATGCGATTGGCGATTGGATGCTGCGTCGACGCAAGGATGTTTTACCAGGACTTAAAGGCAAACAGCGCCAAACGTTACCCGTTGAACTCACCATTGAAGAACGCAAGCAATACGATCAGATTCGCCTAGAAGATAGACCTAGCCTCGCCAGGCTGGGGTCACTGCGTCAATTACTTGAGCAGGTGAAGGTTCGCGTCGTTATGGATCTGCTGTGCGAACTGGACGCGGAGGACAAAGTTATCTTGTTCTGTGAGTTCAAGGACACGGTAGGAACATTGCGCTCTCGGTGCGAGCAAGCAGAGTACGGGTGCGTTACGGTTGTCGGCAGTGACTCGGTAGGCAAGCGGCAGAAAGCGATCGACAAATTCCAAAGCGATCCTGACACCCGTGTATTTGCCGCTACGACGTCTGCTGCTGGCACCGGCAACAACCTCACAGCCGCCAACTACGTCATGTTTTTGGGGCTGCCATGGACACCAGGATTGCAAGACCAGGCAGAGGACAGAGCCTATCGAAACGGTCAGTTGCGCATGGTCGTGGTGAAAATCCCGCTTGTGGAAAACACCATCGACCAGATGCTCTGGCAAATGCTGCTCGATAAGCGTCAGTTAACTCAGGATTTGATTGAACCGGACCTTGCTACAGCTAACAGGGCGGAGCTTTCGGCACATCTGTAATTGCTATATGATGGCACACCTACCGAATCGCAGTCCTGACTTCATTGAAGAGGCTATTAGGTCTATAATGGCAGCTAAGAAAGGCGTCAAGAGGAAGGAACCTATCCTCAAGAAAATTTCGCATACGGATATCATTCCTCAAAAAAAAGGTAATGGTCAGCTGCGAATCGAATACCTGATCAATGAGGCCACTGGTGAGGTTGTCACTTACAGCATGGCCTACATCAATGACTCAATCTGCTCCGTGGATAATGGCCGAGTCATCGGATTTGACAATGCACATGGCGAGCATCATAAACATGTCATGGGCCAATATATCCCCGTCGAGTTTGAGTCTTTTGCAAAAACCATGAAGCTGTTCGAAGACCAATGGCACCAACATCTGGCCAAGAGGAAAAGCAAATGAAGAAAATCATCAGGCACGAATCCCAAACGGATTTTTTCGCCCGTATGAATTCGCTTGCTCACCAGCTTGACCGTGGCGAGTCAGTAGACGCTTGCGAAAGTATCAGCTTTGAAGATGCTGATGAGATGAAAACGTACCAATCAGAACAGCATCGCCAGAAGGTGAAGGCATCTTTAAGCGTAATTCAGGGTGGCGGTGGAGAAAAACGGAAAACCAAGGGTGCACTCAAGCTGGATTCGAAAGACTTTAAATTTCGTTCACTCGAGTTTCTTGACGCCTCTGTTTTTGAGCGCGTTGCTATGCAGGTATTAAAAGATTATACATTTGCATCAGCTCGCTTGAGAGGCGGCTTAATCGTTAAAGTCTCGCGTGTCGAGGCTGAAAAGACTCAGCCTAAATCACGACAGAAGTGAGTTTCCTCCTTATCAAGCCCACTCAAATGAGTGGGCTTTTTGTTACTTTAGATCGCTGGCAAAAATTATTGATGTGCTATCAGAATCAACATCAATAAATCCTCCCAAGCCGAATAATCTATTTACTGCTGCATCCTAGCTAGCTGCCTGCCACCGTGCCCTCCATCATCAAAGGGGGCCTCTCGGCACATGATCAGGCACGTCACCACGCTCTCGCTGCTCGCGTTAATCGCAAGTTGCACGACCCAAACGGCACAGACACCCAAGCCCGCTTTCGACAGCAGTCGCAATCCGGACATGTTGGCGCCAGACCTCTACCCTAGCGGCGCCGTACCTGAAAAAGAACCGGTAGTGCGCTATGGCCGCTACACCCTGGTCAGTACCTTGCCAGATTCTGGCCAACGTGACCTGATGGCCCAAATTATCGACATCAGCATCCCTGCCAACATGCACCCAAATGTGCACGATGCAATGCAATACGTGGTGGATCGATCAGGTTATACGCTTTGCTCGGCAGACACTGGGCACGTCAACATCCTTTACACCCGGCCACTGCCAGCAGCTCAGTACAAACTCGGCCCAATGACACTGCGCAACACCCTACAAGTGCTCGCGGGTCCGGCCTGGCAGGTGAAGGTCGACGAGGTCAACCGTCAGGTTTGCTACGTGCTACGCCCTGGTTATCAGCTCCCTGACTCTTCACGGCCTGCATCGACGCAGGTTGCTCAACTCAATGCCCACTCCACAGCTCAAACCGTTGCCGCAACCACAGTCAGCAATGATTCAGCCGGCCAAGTAGTAATCGCCGCTGTACCGCAAACAACGCCATTCACAAAGAACACGACGGTCTCTGCATCTGTAACCAATACATCCTCCTCCAAACCGATGCCCTCTCCTGCTGTGATCCCCAAGGAGGGCGCAACGAAACAAACGCCTGCCTTGCCGGCGCCCAGTTCTGCCTCGAGCAAGTCCAGTAGTTCGAGTACCAAGTCCGCTGCAGCGTCGACTCCCGCGACTCCAGCCATCGCTGCACCCATTACGGTTACTCCAGCTATTGCAGCCACCGCCGCGGCCAAGCCGCTGGCCCAGATATGGACGGCTTCAACTGGATCATCACTTCGTCAAACCGTAGAAGGCTGGGCTGAAAAAGCGCACTGGCGACTGATCTGGCAGACCGATGATCTTGATTACCCAATTGACGCACCACTTCGATTCGAGGGCAGCTTCGAAGAGGCCATAAGAGAAATTTTCCCGCTTTATGACTCGGCCCCACGGTCCTTTGTGGTCGACGGCAGTTCATCACAGATGCTGATTTACATTGCAGAGAGGAAAAAATGATGACTGCGCGTCTCTGGATCCGAGGCACAGCAATATCGCTCATTGTGGCTCTAGTGTGTTCCTGCTCTGTTCAGCGAGTGAATGAGTCAGCCAGTCGCGCAGAAAATGATGCGGCGACCGCCTCGCAATACAGCCGGTTTCTGAGAAATCAGCAGCAAGAGCCCGCGCGCGCTACGGTGGTGTTCAGCGACAAACCCTGGGTCTCAAAACAACCGATGGTTACCAAGCGTGGGTTACCGCTGACCATGGATTGCGACATCACCTATCGCCCTGCTTATAACGTTGGAATCGCAGAGATTGCGCGTTACATCACCAGCGAGTGCGGCGTTCCCGTCATCGTAGCGCCTGATGCCATCGATCCAAGCGTCCTTACCAGTGCAACACAAGGGAACCCAGGCCCAACCGCTCCCCCGAGTATGAATCAACCCGACAACCTGTCCAACTTCATGCCTGCTGGTGTTATTGGCAACGTGCCGGGCAATGCACGCTCCATGAATATGGTCGGACAAATTGCTCCCAGCACATTCCCTATCAAGTACAGCGGCAAGCTGTCAGGACTGCTTAATCAATCGACCGCTCAGTTAGGCTTAGCGTGGAGCTATTCCTCCGACGACCGCAGCGTGCATATCACTTACTTCGACACCAAGACGTTCGATGTTTGGGCGTTTGGCGATGACCAGGTCATTGAAAGCACGGTGAAGTCGGGCTTGCTGACCTCATCTGGCAGTGGGAGCTCAGGTGGTGGTGGAGGATCTTCGTCATCAGGTGCGTCGGGTGAGTCCGGCAGTAACCAAAGCACCACTGTCTCAATCAAAACATCACTGATCGGGGATATCGAAAAGAACGTCAAGGCAATGCTAAGCCAGCAACCACCAGGTCGGATGTTCCTTTCTCGATCCACTGGCACCTTGACGGTGAGTGATCGTCCAGAGGTTCTTTCCAACGTTTCGAAATACTTGAACTCGATCAACCGCAGCATCACCCGCCAGGTTCTGTTCAATGTCAAAGTCTTTGAGGTGACCCTCTCTGACAAGGATCAAACAGGCCTGGATTGGTCGGCGGTTTACACCAATCTGAGCAGCAAGTGGGGCTTTTCCCTAAAAAATGCCACCACTGGAGTTAGCACCAATGCGGTCTCGAGCTCGTTCAATGTTTTAGATACTTCAAACTCTCCCTGGGCTGGTTCCAATCTGATTATTAAAGCCCTTTCCGAACAGTACCGCGTCTCAAATGTCCGGTCGCCCTCGGTCACAACTTTGAATTTACAGCCTGCCCCTATCCAGGTCGGGAACGTGCAAAGCTATATTGCATCGAGTTCCACAACCACAACGGCCTCCGTCGGATCGTCTACATCACTGACTCCCGCGACTATCACCAGCGGGTTCAACATGATGTTACTACCTCGAATTATCGACCAGGACAACCTGCTGCTGATGATCACTTTGAGCATGAGCAGCAGACCCACCTTCACCCCCTTCACCAGCAACGGCTCCAGCGTTCAGACAGTCGATTACGACACCAGGAACCTCTCTCCCAAAGTTCGACTACGCAGCGGTCAAACACTGGTGTTGACTGGTTTCGAGGAGAACAGCGAAAACGCAACCAAGTCAGGTGTAGGTGACCCAGGGTTCTTCGGTTTAGGTGGCAGTCGAATTCGCAGCACAGACCATAACGTGCTAGTCGTGCTGATTACTCCTGTTGTCGATAACGACTCCGCAAACCCTAGCACCCTGAATTTACCGGCTGCCAATGACCCATGGGGTTCTTGCCCTAGCCCAGTACTGCATTGCGCAGGTTTTAAGGGGTAAGTCATGGTCTCGGAAGTGTCTAAAAGCCCGCGCTCTGCTCGCGTCCAGGTACTGCAGCACAGAGGAAAATCTTTCGTCACAGGCCTGCGCTGGCATCCGCTGGGCAGTGTCACAGGTCACATGAAGGAAGCACGTCAGTATGGCCGCGAACACCAACTGGACATTGTCGCGATTCGCAGAACACCTGCAATCATTCAGGCAGGTTTTGTGGCGCACAGCGACAGCGTCACCAAGGGCATGTATTCGCTTGCTGCGACTCTGGCTGGACAGTTGGGTGATTCGTGGATTGCGGCCTGGCAGACGGCCCCGGATCTTGACCAGTACGCTTTGGTTGCAGTGTACCAAGGTGGTGTGATTTCAGGCTGTGACATGATCGGTACAGGCGCCGAAGTGCGGCGCAGGGTCGTGCAACAACGCAGTCGCGGCATTCAATTCAGCCATGAGTACCTCCCTCCAGAGTTTGAGATGGGCGGGCATCCTCTGGACGTCGAGGATCTGCTCCAGCCCGAGAAACTCAAACGTGAATATCGACTTCGACCGCTCGTATTTGGGCTCTCCAAGACCGAGCTGGTGCAGCTCTCGATTCTTGCAGCGCTGATCGCAGTCGGCGTCATTGGCTGGGCGCAATGGCAGAGCCATCAGGAGCAAATAGCCAAGGAGGCAGCGTTCCAGGCTGAACAACAACGTCTAGCCGAGTTGGCCAGGCTGCAAAAAGAATCGGGTGTGGAGCAACCTCCCCAAGCGCTTGAACATCCCTGGGCCAAACGTCCCTCTGTTAAAGATTTCTTAGGTGGTTGTAGCAGCGGTATTTATCAATCGCCACTATCCATTAAGGGATGGATGTTCACGAGTGCCGTGTGCGATGGCGCACAGGTCCTGTCCTCTTACACACGCTCGGGCAATAGCACGGCCGACGAACTGATACAGGCCACTCAAGGCCACTATTCTGATAGGCCGGCGTTCTTTGACGAGGGTAATTCGGCCACGTTGAAGCTCGACATTTCCTTACCTGCCGCTGGTGATGAACCGCTTGAAGAAGCGATCGTAATGCTGGCAAACCTATCGTCTTGGCTGCATAGCTTCATGCAGACCCCCACCCTGAAAGAGATGCCGGTTGTTGTGCCCGTTAAACCAGCCATTCCTGGTCAGCCTGCACCACCGCCGCCGCCACCTCCTCAATGGAAGCTGTTCGAACTGCGTTACACCTCCGGGCTTACCCCACTGGACTCTTTATCCGGTGCGCCCAGTCAAGGCCTACGCCTGCGTGAAATCAAAACCCAATATCAGGCTGGCCACCTTGTCTGGTCAGTAATAGGTGACCTCTATGCGAAATAAGACGTTGCGCTTGTGGTGTTCAATCCTTGCCTTCGGAGCCCCCATTTGTTGGGCGAGCGAAAACACGCCATCCGGGGTAAACGTCGGCGAGTTGGCCATCATTCAAAGCCAGACGATTCTGTTGAACGCAAAGGCCGAGAAGGCCAAAGCCGAAAGATCCATCAACGGCGAAGACCAAACTGCGACGGCGCAGCCTTCGCCAATGATTTTTTCTCAAGGCTACCTCACGCCTCCGACTTCTGCCTCGGCCCGCAGCGCTGACTCACAGCCTGAGTTGCCTGTTGTAAAAGCCGTCTTCGGCTCAGCAAAGCGTCTACGCGCCACCCTTCTCTACAGCGGTGGGGTTGAGATTGACGCTGATACCTCCTCCAGGGAATTGCCTGGGGGTTACCGAGTGGCAATCCTCACCTTCGACAACGTGACGCTTGAGCGAAGCGGTAAGCGCTATCCCCTCGGTTTTTCCAATACTCCTCCAGTCGTCCCAGGCAACGCCAATAACCCCGCAGTCAGCAACACCGCGTCGGCCCCTGTGCTGCCTGGCTTAATCCCTGGCCAACGCTGAGAGACCAATGCTATGACGATCCCGACCGAAAATCCCCAGGCAACGGAAGTAGGCTCCGACGAGCCTGCTGTGGAAATTCTGATTTCGCACAAAAAGTTGCTGACCGCTACTGGAGGACCGTTTGAACTGAAACCCGAGTTGCGTCAACTGTGTGCGCTGACCAGCAATGGGATTCTGTTTGTGTCTGCCCAACATCAAACGGATGCCTATGTCATGGCATTCGAGGATCAGTTGGAACACGAAAATCATCCTTTCGAAGTCAAGGTCTGCTCCATGAGCACGATCAAGGCTCTGTACCAAGCGAATGAGGATGTAAATGGTAAAACCCTGTCCACCGATACAAAACGCCAAGCCCAGGTAGTACAACTGCTGGGAGAGGCCCACCGGCGCAATGCGAGCGACGTTCATTTTGTCGTTGGCCACGACATCACTCGAGTTTTTTTTCGCATACACGGACTTTTGTGGGAGGCAGAGCAGCATCAGAGCCAGGTGGGCATGGAGCTCTGCTCATCCCTCTACAACAGCATGTGCGATGTAGCTAAGGACCACTATCAGCCGCAGGTGAGCCAGGACGCCAGGGTGAAACGAGCCTATGTCGAACAGCTTGGTCTGTTCGGCGCCCGGGTTGCCACCCGGCCGCTGGTTGACGGCCCCCTGATGGTTCTGCGTCTGCTGTACGACGACAAAACCAAAATGACATTTGAGGAGCTCGGTTTTCTTCCCCAGCAGATCGAGGCATTCAGCCGCATCCGAAGTTTGCCTTATGGGGTGAACCTGATTACTGGCCCCACAGGTTCCGGGAAGTCCAAGTCCCAACAAGTCAACCTCAACCTACTGCATGAAGAATGTGGTGGCACCAAACACATTTTGACCATGGAAGATCCGCCTGAATATCCAATCATGGCCAACCAGTCGCCATTGGGCCCTGGTGAAACCTGGAACGCAGGTATCACCAACACCATGCGGCTGGACCCCGACATTCTGATGTACGGGGAAATCCGGGATCTTGAATCAGCCCAAGCGGCGTTCCGTGGCGGAATGACCGGTCACTTGGTACTTTCGACACTGCACACCAACAATGCCGTAGCCGGCCTGCAGCGTCTGATCGACATGGGGGTGGATCGCTACCTGGTCACTGACCCGGCCTTGATGACCAGCGTCGTGAATCAGTCTTTGCTGCCTGAGCTATGCCACCACTGCCGCATACCTGCATCTGCACATCTGGACCAGCTCAGCGCTGCGCTGACGCGGCGCTTGCACGACCTGCAGGCGATCGAGCTGATTTACCTGAAAGGCCCCGGGTGCCCACACTGCAAAGGCTTAGGCGTCGTTAGCCGCACCGCAGTTGCTGAAACACTCCTTACCGACCTCAAATTTATGCAGGTTTTCAATAAGCAAGGTGCGAGTGCAGCACGTCGCCACTGGGTCAAGGAAATGGGCGGCATCACCAAAACCGCCCACACCATCATGAAACTCAAGCAAGGCCTGGTAGATCCGCGCCACGCGGAAATGATGGTAGGCCCACTGGACTTTGATCGACAAACCTTGGAGCTCTCTCATGATAAGTGACGTCAGGGGGATGCTGAATCGTTGGGCAGAAGTCTTCTATGCCAAGCAGTTCGGCAAAAACGAGCGAATCCAATTCTATGAGAGCCTGATGGGCATCCTTGAGGATGGTGTGTCACTTGAGGACGCGCTGCACACGGTCGCCAGAGCTTTCAGCGATAACGGTCAGAAATTGCACCCCGTATCTCTAGCCTGCAGAGACATCGCGCAATCTGTAAAAGATGGGAAATCCCTTAGCATATCCTGCGAAGGCTGGGTTCCGTACGACGAGAACTCACTGATCGCCTCCGGTGAAGACACGGGCAACCTGGTGCAGGCTTGTCGTGACTGCGTGAGGATCATTGAAGTACGCCAACGGATCAGCAAACTCGTAGCCTCGGCCACCGTGTTCCCATCCGTTGTGTGGAGCGTCATGGCGGCGCTGCTATATGTGATCGCCGTGTGGATGGTGCCCTCCATGACACGTCGGTCTAACCCCGAAGCTTGGACGGGTGTACCGGCGTTCCTCTACGCCCTATCGAATTTCGTGACCCACTACGGTCTGGTGACCTTGATCGCGGTCGTCATCTTCATCTTCGTATCGATCATCACCCTTCCGGTGTTTTGCGGGCTTCAGATCACGGCCGCCAGCCCGTCATGGAAGCTGCAGTTGAACAAGTTGCTCCAGGTCTTGAGAGTCCGAGCAGAGCGCCTTCCCCCTTGGTCGGTCTACAAGGCACTTCACGGTTCCATCTTTTTGCTCAACATGGCCGTGATGTTGCGCTCCGGCATCAACCAGCTCGATGCACTCACCTCTCTTCAGCGCAATGCTTCTCCCTGGCTGAAGGAGCGGCTGACGGCCATTCATTACGGCGTCAGCGCCGGCAAAAACTTCGGTACTGCGCTGAAGCTTGCGGGTCATCAATTTCCAGACCCCATGGCCATGCACTTTCTGGAAGTACTTGCCATACGCAAAGGTTTCGCCGAGTCGATGGAACGGTTTTCCAACCGCTGGCTGGAGCAAACCCTCCAGCGAGTCGAGGCAATCGCCAAGTCTCTCATCGGAGTGTCCTCCATGGCCATGGGGGTCATGATGATTCTGGTGGTGATCGGGATCTTCCAGCTGGCCGGCACTGTGACTGAAACGCTTTAACCCAAACTCAAATGAGGTACTGAAAATGCCAAAAAATGTTCGCCAAAACCAAAGAGGTTTCCTTTCCCTGGACGGAATGTTCTGGCTGATGCTGATTGCGGTGGCGCTCGGCTTCATCGTCTTTATGGGGTACAGAACGTTCGGCAGCTCGGACGTCACCATCGAACAGAGCAACCTCGGTACGTTGCTCAGCAATACCAAAAGACTGAAAAGTACTACGGGTTACGCCACTGCCGGCACCAACCTGGCGCCCTCCTTAATCAACCTCGAAGCTACCGGCGGCATGAGCATCAACGGCAATGCCCTGTCCAACCGCTGGAACGGTGCTGTGACCGTAGTGAGCAACGGCATGACCTTTACGATCACCGAATCCAACCTCCCGAAAAATGCCTGTATCACCCTCGCCTCAAATATGGCCAAGGACAAACAGACGACGACGGCAATCAACGGTGGTACTGCCATTGCTGGAGAAATCACTGCAGTGGCAGCGGCTACAAGTTGCTCATCGGACGCCAATACCATTGCCTGGACTTCGTATTAAGGAGCCCTGTGTGAGCGTGATCTCCGATGCTGAATTCGTCGACCTGTACCTAGGCGAGGGATTTGCCGATGCCAAAGGTCTTCCTGGGCATGCGCGAAGAGTTGAAGCACCAGTCGAATGGCGTGCGGACCTCGAGCGCTTGCGGCTGCAGTGTCAGGAAAAGCACGCTGCTACTCAGGATCCTGAATTCGCTTTGATTGAAGATGGCGTAGTCCTACGCGTAACCCAACTACTGGATTTGAACGGTAAACCAGTATTCGTCCTGAGCAAGTCATCGGTTCAGATCCGACCATTGGACATGCTAGGCCTGCCAGATTATCTGCAGGATGCATTGATGAGCGACTCTGTACGCGGCCTGATCTTCATCTGCGGAGAAATGGGCACAGGAAAGACTTCAAGCGCGGCCTCCCTTGTAAAGGCTCGCCTTGAGGCCTGGGGTGGAATTTGTGTGGCTGTAGAGGATCCCCCAGAACCCTATCTGAATGGTCGACACGGTGAAGGGCGCTGTATTCAAGTTCCAGTTTCTCGCCGTATGGGAGGCTACGAGGAGGCGTTGATCTTGGCGCTGCGCACGAGAGCTGACTTGCTGTTTGTCGGGGAAATTCGCGACAGCTCGACCGCGGCTCAAGTCATCCAGGCATCAATAAATGGTCATCTTATTATTTGTACAGGCCATGCTGGCAGCGTCACTCAAGGCATTGAAAGAATCTCGGCCTTGGCCCAGCCCTTGCTGAATAACGCCCGAGAGTTGCTTTCCAAAGGCCTAGTAGCGGTCATTCACCAGTCTCTGTCTATGGGGACTGATGGGAGCCGTCGACTTACGTTGCAGAGTCTGCTTTTCACTGACCCTGACGGACCGGGCATTCGAGAAAAAGTCCATGCAGGGAAGATCACCCTACTCGAACAAGACATCGCTCACCAATCCTCTAGGAGCCTCTGGAATGACCAGTAAAAACAAACAGCGGGGGTTCTTGAGCCTGGATATGGCAATCGGATTGATCGTGTTTTCCGTCGTCGTCACCTTGGCGACAATATGGCAAATCAGGCAAATGGACGGTCAGGATTACCGCATTGCCGCAGATCAACAGAGAACCATCTCTGAAGCAGTGGCAAAATACATGAAGGACAATTTCAATGCCTTATTGAACAACGCTACAGCGACCGTACCAGCGCAAATTACCGTTCCGATGCTGATCAACACCAGCTATCTTCCTGCAGGTTTTAGCTCCACCAATACCTTCGGGCAGACCATTCTCGGCCTGGCCCGGAAGCCTAATCCCAACCAACTGGAGGTGATCGTCGTCACCATAGGTGGGCAAACAATCCCAGAAATGGGCATTCGTGTCATCGCTGAAAATCTAGGCGGACCTGGTGGTTTCATTTCTTCAACCAACCCTAACATCGTTCAGGGTGTACGCGGGGGATGGCAGGTAGCGCTAAGTAATTACTCTATCAACCCTGGTCCAGGTCATACCGCTAGCGCATTGTTCCTGATGGATGGACAACTCGCCAATGACTACCTATATCGCAACGCGGTGCCGGGACATCCCGAGCTCAACACCATGAACACCGACCTCAGTTTAGGCGGCCACAATATCAACAATGCGGCTGCAATTACGGCTACCGGCAATGTGACCACAGGCGCTGACGTCAATGCTCGAAATGTGACAGCGACGAACACTGTATCCGCAGCAACTGCGAACGTCACTGGCGAGACCTACACAGGGGGCTGGTTCAGAACTCGAGGTGATACTGGCTGGTACAGCGAGAAATGGGGTGGAGGCATCTACCAGTCCGATTCTGACTGGGTGCGTGTCTATAACAACAAAGGGCTCTCTACAGGTGGGACAGTTGCTGCTGGACAGGTCACCTCGACCGGCACCATTAGTGCCAACGGCCGTCTCTCGACCAATGAATTTCTATCGATCGGTGGCCAAGCGACAGAGGGAGCAGAGTGCAATGACAACAGGCTCATGGCAAAAAATGCGGCGGGCATCCCACTTTCGTGCCAATCCGGGGTGTGGACTATCACCGGGGCAAAATTCAAAAACTACATCTCCGGCGCCTGCCAGGGTTACGGCGGATGGAATCCAAACGTTTGTGCTATTGCTGACTCAACTTGGACTATATGTACTCTCTCTGGTGCTGCGGCCGTTGGTCAAGACGAGTCCGGTCAAGTGTATCGGGACGGAGCTGGGAACTGGTTTCTTTACGCGGTCAGAGCTGGTTGGGCTGGGGTATTTTATTGGCAGTGCCTAAAATAGTGTTTGCACGAATACTTTTGCGTCTTGTTTGTTGATATTCATTCATATGCGTTGAGATCTGGTCGTAAAACCAATTTTCCTATGCTGCTGAGAGGTACTTGCTTGATGGACCACCTTGAGAATGGCACTGAATATAATGATCATCAGCTGCAAGCATGGCTAAATTCTAGAAGCCGGATTTGCTCAAGCGCATTATGGGCTCCGGCCCTTAAGGGCTTAGAAGCCTTCGAGGTAGGAGATCACACCTATCGCCTTACCCCATTAGGATCAGGACGATATAGAGTTATATGCGTAAAAACCTCTGATATTATTTCAGCAGCCCACAAAGTAAGAAAGACCACTTCCTTTGCAGATCGACGCCCTTTAAAACTTACAGCAATAATTGTAACTACCTGCATTATATTATATTACTCTTTACTTTTAGCTCGGCAAATACGAGCTTAGCTTTCGAACTCTGAGGGCCTGACTATTATCGTCAGCCGACTAGAGTCCGAAGCAGCAAAATCTGTTGTAGCCCGACCTCGTATTTTCCCAAGACGATCTGGTTGAGCTTCGGTGACAATTACGTCTGACACTCTTGAGGCTCAGTCATGTCGCTAAATTGGGCAGTTCTCACAATCCTGCTGATCGCTGTGGGTTTGTTCAATCAACAGCAAAAGCAATCCGAACAAATCACAGACTATGCGACCCTCGACTCTCTGAGTCGCAATTTGCTCGTCTATAGATCCGCAGCAGCTGAGTATGCGAAGGCAAACGCCGGGTATACAGGGACGCCGGCTGATGAAGCACTCAACCTGCCAGCATGGTTTTCAAAACCTCCAGGGGTTATGACCTACATATCTGCGGGACAAAGCTATACCTACTTTGCGGGTACGGCACCTCCAGGATTACCTGCAGCTTTGGTGGAGCGAACCCAGTCGATCACAGTAGGAGTGAACCGAGCAGGAGTGTTGATTTCGCCCAGGTCGGGAAAAACAGACATCATTCTCCCCAACGTCATTCCTGAAGGCGCAGCCGTGGCAGTCAACTGACTTGATTAGCGTCTTTGTATCCGGTGCGAGGTTGCATATACCTCGGGCTCTCAACATAATGAACGCGACAAAGTTTCCACCCCGCTGGCTACTGGCGGTCATCAGTAGCGCCCGGTGATGCGGCGTGCCTCATCATCAACCCTAAAGCACGCATAGCTCCGGGAAGGGCGTGCGGACCTGATTCAAGGCTCTCCCTGTGTCTCCCTGTCCAAGCCAGACACGCAGCCGTCTAACTCGTGAATTGCGAGTTCATAGGCACATAGGGCTTTGTTGAGGTTCGAAGCACCGTAGTCTAAGGGCCACACTGGTGTTGTGGCCCATACTTTTTAAAGCTCACACAATGGGTAGCCTGATCGTCTTGCAAAGGATGATCAGGCTACCCATTGGTAGCCGCTTTTCCCTGCCGGTGGCCCGCCGGCGAAACGCAGGGCTCCTTTTGTGCGCGGATGCGTGCCTTATGTTTGCTGGCCTCAGCCACGATAATCGGCCAGGTGTAGGAAGTGAGACGTTTAGATCACAGCCCAGGGATCGATGACTTCTCAATCTCTCACAGGTGGTATTTTTTTCTGAAAGACGTGTCTTAACTACAACCGAGGGTGACTGTTGACCCAGCTACTCTCGGTAGCTTCTCCTGTTCAGTTAAATCTGCTTTTGCCTTCCCCCGAATTTTCCTTCCCGCTTGACACATCACTTCCCCCCTTCGATGATATGAGCGTGTTTTGCTGACGTTGTCAGCATCATGCCCAGGCAGTCAGGATCTTGAAGACTGCGATACGATTTTCGTGTCTGATCCGCCCAAGACCGCTGAGCTTCTGGTAGCGCGGTCGGTCGGCAACTGTCGATAGAAGCACCTTAAGCAACTCACCTCGCGGGGAATCACTTCCCCAACAGGGCCAGTGTGTTCTCCGCACTTAACCTGCAGGAGAATCACCATGTCCAAACTCGCTTACAGCTTGGGTTTCGCGATCGGCACTGTCACGCGTAGTTTCCTGCGCGCCATGAGAAAACCTAGCGCTGCGCCTACCGCTATCCATGCCAAAGCAGGTCCATTGCTTCCTCCACCTTGCGTACCCGATCGCCTGGTGCGTGAAATGGATCACCTGCCAGCATTAGCTCGTAAAGGTGTTGATCTGAACCATTGGTACGCGGCAAATACACGAGTGGTCGAAAAACCCGCTCGCCGGTCTCGTAAGAAACCCATTGCGCGATCACTGACATCTGCAACTTGCTAAGCCGCTTATCCTCTCCCCGTAGGAAGCCTTCCCGTTGGGAAGGCTTCATTGGAGTTTTTACGGGAGGGGCTTGACAAGCGGCATTCGTATTTTCATGATCTGCACATGTATCGCTGACGTTGTCAGCAACATGCCCAAGTAGTCTGGATCCGAGAGACTACGATGCGGTTTACCGCATTGATCCATTCCCAAGATCGCCATAGCTTCCGGCAGCGCGGTCAGTCGACTAAGTCGATGGAAGCACCTTCCCCCACCCATGACGGGCCTACCCCGTCAGGGCAGGCCTCTCAATTTTTTGGAGGTCTGATGAAAACCGAACTGGCTCTCTACCAAGCGCTGATCTCGATCAACGTATCGGAACAGAAAGCTAATGCTGTCATTGAGGCTTTGGAGACCGACATGCTCACGCTACTCGCCACTAAAGCTGATATCACTGCTACTCGTGCTGAAATCGCTCAGCTCGAAGTAAGACTCACCATTCGCATGGGTGTCATGTTGTCAGCCACCACTGGTGTGCTGATTGCTGCCATGAAACTCTTGCACTAAGCAAACTCCTTAGCTCTACCACCCTCGCGGGGAATACTTTCCCCCAAGGGCGAAGTGTTTCTCCGCTTTCTGTTATTTCGAAATTGGAGAATCATCATGAGCACTACTCAAACCAACGAAGCCAAATTCTTCGACCTTCACACCACTGGTATCGGTTACCTCAACCGTATCCGTGAAGTGAAACCTCGCGGCAAAGGTAAGCCATTCATGGCTGTCACCGTTGCGGCGCTGCGCGGTTCTACAGATGAAGCCGAGTACTCCTACATCGACTGCAACATTGTCGGCGCCGAAGCTGAAAAGCTGATTCGTCGCAGCCAAGCGGCCGTTGAAGCAGGAAAGAAGGTCCTTGTGAGCTTCCGTATCGGCGATATCTGGACCGATGCTTTTACCTATGAGAAAGGCGATAAAAAGGGTCAACCTGGAGCAAGCCTCAAAGGACGACTTTTGTTTATCGGCTGGATCAAGGTAGACGGGCAAACCGTTTATGAAGCCAAGCCTCGTGAAGTTGAAACAGTTGCTGAACAAGGCGAAGCGCAATCTGAAGCACCACTCGAAAGCGAAGAAGCAATCGAGCCAGTTGCGGAGGAACAACCGGAGCCAACGCCTGCTAAACGGCAGCGTAAGGCATCTTGATTCACTCTGTTGCAAGGCACCCTTCGGGTGCCTTTCATCATCCGAAGGGAACACCGCCCTTCTGGGTACGGTGATTCTCATACATTGGAGACTCACCATGATGAACACGTTATTTACACAAGCTCTTGACATACGCGTTGCTTATGCAAAAGCAGTGATCTTTGAAAATAAGATTGATCAGATTATCTATGTGATCGAGGCTCATATCCTAGGCGCCGACGCATACCGCGCCGGCCTGCCCAACGTACCCGAGTTGTTCAAGACCGTTCCCTCGCTCAATCGAGCTTGGGATAAGGGAGTACACGCGGCCATTAATGGCAGAGTTTGTTCACGCTTGACTGAAGAAGAAGGGTTCCTGATAGCAGAAGAAGTGCAGCTACTCGCGCTTGGGCCTGACGAGGAGTGTCGAATGCTGCCTGACGGCAGTTCAGATCAAGTCTTGTTGGACGTGAGACTTGACCGAAATGAATCGTCACCTGGCGTTTTCTCCCTCGACTTCCGAGTCCAAGAGATACACATTTCTTGCCCATGTGACGACGAGTACTGACAGGATACAAAGCCTAAATCACCGTCTTAATACCCTATACACACCCAACGGGAAACCACCTCCCGTATGGGCCAGGTGGTTTTCACACCTGGAGTCGACCATGAAAAAACTTTCTCACCTAGTATCGCCTGATTTGCTCAAGCTACCGGTCGTGTTGACCCCTAGGGCCTGGCAAGAAGCGGTACATATTGAAAACCAACAGGATGCCTCTGTTATCAGTCAGCGACTGGGCGATGTTGTCCTGGAGGCCTACCGAGAGCTGCATTTGCAACCTGACAGCGACCTGATCCATTTCGGCCTCTATCGCCTGCTGCCTGACGGCAACAGCTCAGATCGAGTCTGGTTGGACTTGAAACTTGACCGAATTGAATCGCCACCTGGCGTTTTCTACCTCTACATCTCACTCAAAGAAGAAATGCACACTTCTTGCCCATAACCGCTTCGGCATTCACAGCACTCCCCCAAGCCCGACATTTGTCGGGCTTTTTTCATTCATAGCAGTGTGGAGCTGCACATGATCAACATCCCAGGCCAACTGGCCATCCGTACCATCAGCGGCCGTAACGGCGACTTCAACGTAGGACGACTTTCAACTTCAATCGGTGAGTTCGTCATCAAAGACGCGCTCCTCGATCAGTACAATGAGGGTAAATACCGAGGCGATTTCCTGATCACAGAAATTCGCCCTTCGTACTACTCGACATCGGGTCGGCTAGTCGTCGAGATTCGTGCAAAACTCGAAAGCATGAGCTTGGACGATGTGGATAAGTTGACAGCGGAAGACGCTGCCACGCTCTCTGCGAGTGAGCCCGACCCCATTGATGAAGAGACCTCTTCAGCGCCGCCAAGGCCTCTCCAACAACGTAAAAAGCTGGCGTCGCCCAAGGGAGCAAACGGCGCTGTCGAACCATCTGCAGCAGAGAATGCCCCCTTTGGAATGCCTCTGCCGAACATGACCAGCAGCGCAGAACAAGATGCGGACCTGTTCGGCACAATCTGGCCTCTGGGCGATACCGTCAAGCTTGACACCACCGTTGATCGTCACCGCTTACGTCAGCAATGCACTCGCTTGGGCGAGCTCGGCTACGTGCTGGATTTCAAACTACAAGTCTGGACGATCTCCAATTTCTGATTGTTCCAACACCCACCCTTGAGGGGCTCCCTCATGGGCGCTCCTTCGCATTTACGGAGCACTATATGAACCCAATTTTCAGCAACCTGACCGCTGCAGTTCTGAACAATATCGACGATCAACTTGCCAACAACGAAGTATCGACGGATGAGGAACTGTGGGATTTCTTCATAGAAGAGCTCGACATGACGGCTGAACAAGCTGATGCCGCCGTGGCACTCCGCTCCCAGTACCTGGGAAAAATCTTTCTGACTAAGCACAGCCCTCTGTTTCATAACGACACGGTTTCGTTCGACCCGAACGATAAAACGTTCAAATCGGACGTAGAGCTGTTTCCCAAGCAATAACACTCACTGATAACACCCCCGAGGGGCTCACCGCCCCTCCGGGCGGGTTCCCTCTTCATAATGGAGGTTCCCATGCCCAGCCCTACCCCGCTCTTCCCAATCGAGGAGTGCAATGACCTATTCGTCGACGCTTGCGCGTGTGACGAGCAACGCAACTTGGTGTTTCTCTCTGCATGGGGCCGTGACACGGCACTGCAGGAGTTCATGGCCAGGCTGACCCTCGGCGCTGCCGAGGATGGTCTGAGTCAGTTTCACCTTGTTGTGGACGGTCGAAGTCTCCCCGTCTTTCCCAACATCGATCTGCTGGAAAAACGCACCACGCGTCAAATGCGCGGGACTTTGTTCGGCAGCTTGATTCACCTCTGGTTGTTCGACCGACGCTGCGTGCAGCCGGATCGAGCCAACCACTTCGCCTACGCCCTTCTTGAGAACGGGCAGTCACCTCATCAAAGGCTTTGGCCGTTGATCCAGGACACCTGCCCTTTACCACTGCTGCCACATTGGCAGAAGCCGGTGATGGACTGGCTCACCCAACACGACATGTTGCAGCTCTTGCCCGGAACATCCGGCGCTGTCGCGGCATGGCGTTTGTCGTTGCAACTCGACGTCCTCGAACCTGCTTTAGGCGATCTCATTCGCCAAGGGCAACTCTCAACCCACGCTCAGTTTTGAGCCTTGATTCAGGAGCCTCATCATGGCCTTGATGTTCCCACGCTTGGCGCGCAACTTCGCTCGCAATGGCTACTACCCCACTGACGAAATAACGCTGGAACGGACCCTGCAGGCGTTGGCACCCTCTCCCACTGGCAAGATGCGGATCTTTGATCCCTGTGCTGGTGAGGGTGTTGCGCTGGCTGAAACGGCTCATGCGCTCGGACGTGACCGCGTAGAGACTTACGCAGTCGAGTACGACCAGGAACGTGCCAATCACTGCAAGAAACTGCTGGATCGCGTGCTGCATAGCGATCTGATGGACACCATGATCAGCCGCCAAGCCTTTGGCCTGCTCTGGCTCAACCCGCCCTACGGTGACTTGGTCGCTGACCATGCAGGTGCGTCACAGTACCAAGGTAACGGCCGTCGGCGCCTGGAGAAGATGTTCTATCAACGGGCGCTTCCACTGCTGCAGTACGGTGGGGTCATGGTGCTGATTGTTCCGCACTACGTGCTGGACGATGAGCTATGCGGATGGTTGTGCAACCACTTCACTGAACTGCGGATCTACAATGCCGCTGATCCAACCTTCAAACAGGTGGTGATCTTCGGTGTTCGTATTCGCCGCCAGGACCTGGCTCGACCGCAAGAGGTCAAATACGTACGCGCACGCCTCCAGGCAATTGGCGCCGGCACATTGAGTGCGGAAGCGTTACCAACGAGTTGGCCATGGGAGCCCTACAGGGTTCTCCCGACATCCACTGAGCTGGAACACTTCTACCGTATCAGCCTTGAACCTGAACAGCTCAGCGATGAGGTCAAACGCCTTCGTGGCATGTGGCCGGACTTCACACTGCATTTTGGTCAAAGCGGCGCTCAGCCACGACCTCCCGTAAGGGAACTCTCGCGTTGGCACTTGGCGTTGGCCTTGGCTGCCGGCGCGATATCCGGCGTGGTGACATCCAAAACCGGTCGCGTATTGGCACTCAAGGGCGACACCTACAAAGATAAGGTCCGCAAGACCGAGTTCACCGAAGACCAGGACGGCAACGTCTCAGAGGTAAGGATCCTGACAGATCGTTTCGTACCCATTATTCGGGCATGGGACATGACGCCAGGCTCCACCAACTTTGGCAAGGTGATCACCATCAGTTCATCGGCGGATCCACAGACTGGGCCTGAAGAACCAGAAGCTACTCCCACTCCTAACCAAGCACCGCGGATGATATTTGAACCCGGACGCTTAGTGATGACCCACTCGGTGCAATACCTAGTAGAGCAAGGACATCTCGACCCTAGCCTTTACTTACGACGCCATTTCTCGGGTGACTGGGGAGAACTGCCCGATGAAGACTGGACCAGCAATCAGCGCGCACTGACTACCGGGGAGCGATTGTTTTCCAGCTACAACGTCGATGCCGGCGATGAAACACGGTTGTGGATCATCACGGAAGCGGACCGGAGCAGCACGACCGTGTTGCTGCCATCGGACTACTGACACTTATAAGGTATTTCCTTAACAGACCCCAGGGTATTCACCATACCCGTCGGGGTGTCGTGCATGCCCTGTTTCATTCCTTACGGAGAAACAAACATGAACGACCTATCACACACCGCATGCCCACCTTTGACCATCAGTTTGACCGAATTTATCGACGAGTTCGGTGATGAGTTGCTGGATTCACTCAACCGCTCTAACCCACCGGTTTACGCTGGCAACATCAACGAAATCCGGCAACGGATCATGAACACGCTCAAACGCCAACCGTTCCCGGCGCAAGCCGAGGTTGTCCAGGCCGTAACCGCACTGCTGCTGGACCACAACGAGCAGGCCGCTGTCATCAACGCCGAAATGGGCACAGGTAAAACCATGATGGCCATTGCTGTTGCGGCCGTGATGCACGGCGCTGGCTACCGCCGCACCCTGGTCGTATCACCTCCTCACCTGGTCTATAAATGGCGGCGAGAGATTCTTGAAACCATCCCAGATGCTCGGGTTTGGGTGCTCAACGGCCCCGATACCCTAGTCAAACTGCTCAAGCTGCGTGATCAACTGGGAGATCCCTACGATGGTCGGCAAGAGTTCTTCATCCTAGGGCGCGTGCGCATGCGGATGGGGTTTCACTGGCGTCCCGCGTGCTGGTCACGTCGCTCAGCCGGCGGACACCGCTTTGCAGGCTGCCCAGATTGCGGCCGTCTTCTGGAGGATCTAGAAGGCAACAGGATCACTGTCGAAGAGTTTCACCGAGAGGAACGCCGTCAAAGCTGCCCTCACTGTCATGGCCAACTCTGGACGCTGATGCGTCCAGGCAAGGCCGAAAACGGAACACGTCGAGCAACCATACTGAAGTCGATGTGCCGAATTCCGACCATCGGCCCAATACGTGCAGACAGATTGCTGAATGACTTCGGGGAGGATTTTCTCGCCTCGATGCTGATCGATAACGTCAGCGAATTCATCAATCTAATGGACGCCAAGGGCAACTTCATCTTCAGCGACCGGCAGGCCAAACGCATGGAGCGTGCCATGGCCAACATTGAGTTTGGCTTTGGTGAAGGCGGCTATCAACCTACGGAATTCATCAAACGCTACTTGCCTGATGGATATTTTGAACTGCTGGTGGTGGACGAAGGGCATGAGTACAAGAACAGCGGCTCTGCCCAGGGCCAAGCCATGGGAGTGCTGGCAGCAAAAGCACGTAAAACCGTGCTGCTGACGGGCACGCTCATGGGGGGCTATGCCGACGATCTGTTCTACCTTCTGTTTCGTATCCTTACCTGCCGCATGATCGAGGACGGTTACCGACCAAACTCACGCGGCAGCATGGCACCTGCAGCCATGTCGTTCATGCGTGATCATGGCGTGCTGAAGGATATTTACAGCGAGCGGGACAATCAGTCGCACAAAACCGCCAAGGGTAAAAAACTCTCAGTGCGTACAGTGAAAGCTCCGGGTTTCGGCCCGAAAGGTATTCACCGTTTCGTATTGCCGTTCACCGTCTTTTTGAAGCTCAAAGACATCGGTGGAAACATCTTGCCCGATTATCAGGAGGAACTGGTCGACGTACCCATGGCATTGGATCAGGGATCGGCTTACCAGAAGCTAGCCGGAACATTGGCTGTTGAACTTCGCCAGGCACTTGCTCGCCGGGATACCACACTTTTGGGTGTGGTACTCAACGTGCTGCTGGCATGGCCTGACTGCTGTTTCCGGCCGGAGGTGGTGAAACACCCCCGCTCCAAGGAAACACTGGCATTTGTTCCTTCGATTTTCGCAGACGATGAACTGATGCCGAAGGAGAAGGCGCTGTTGGACCTGTGCCTATCGGAGAAAGCAAAGAATCGGAAGGTTTTGGCTTACTCCGTGTACACCGGGACGAGAGACACCACCAGCAGACTCAAGCGGTTGTTGGAACAAGCAGGCTTAAAAGTGGCAGTCCTTAGAGCCTCGGTCGACACGTCCAGGCGCGAGGACTGGATCCTGGATCAGGTTGATCGCGGCGTCGACGTGCTGATCACCAACCCGGAGCTGGTAAAAACTGGACTGGATCTGCTCGACTTCCCGACCATTGCGTTCATGCAGACCGGGTATAACGTCTATACCCTTCAGCAGGCAGCACGGCGGTCATGGAGGATCGGGCAGAAACACCCGGTGCGGGTGGTGTTTTTTGGCTATGCGCAAAGCTCGCAGATTACCTGCTTGCAGTTGATGGCCAAAAAGATCGCGGTGGCTCAGAGCACGTCGGGAGACGTACCGGAGTCTGGTCTCGACTCTCTAAATCAGGATGGCGACTCCGTAGAAATGGCACTTGCTAGACAATTAATTGCTGTATGACCACAAGGCCACCTTCGGGGTGGCCATTTTTATGCCATCACTGTCACTGACCCAGAACCGGCATTCGGTCGGATCGAATTGACGTGGCATCAAGCAAACAGTTAACTGGCTATCCATACAGTTAAATTCAGGCCAGGTTATGAGCGCGACCCTTCTTGGTCCCATTTCCACAGGTGGCCATTCTCTACCGATGTATTCCAGCCAGGTCTCGGCCGGCTTTCCATCGCCGGCGGCCGACCACCTAGAAAAATTAATATCGCTGGATGAGCTTTTTGAGATCCGAGCGCCGCACGTGTACTTGGCGAAGATTTCGGGCGACAGCATGCAGGGAGCCGGCATTTTCAACGGTGACCTGGTGATCGTCGATCGAAGCAAAACGGCTCGCCATGGCGATATCGTAATTGCAGCCCTCAACACCGAGTCCGTTTGCAAGCGCCTTCACATGCGTGACGGCCAGGTAGTGTTGATGGCCGAAAACCCAAGATTCCCGCCCAGACACGTGATGGAAGGGGACGAGTTGGTGATATGGGGCGTGGTCAGCTACAGCGTGCGCGACCATGAGCATTCATCATGAGCGCCCTCGATCCTACCTTGCCGGTTTTCGCGCTCGTGGACTGCAACAGTTTCTATGCCAGCTGCGAGCGTGTTTTCCGGCCAGACCTGTCAAGCACGCCCATCGTCGTTCTGAGCAACAACGATGGTTGCGTCATTGCGCGCAGCTACGACGCCAAGCCCTTCGTTAAAATGGGCGCACCGTATTTTCAAATCAAGGACACGTTGCGGCGGCACGGGATCGTGGCGTTCAGCAGCAATTATGCGTTGTATGGTCAGCTTTCAGAACGCGTGATGACGCTGATCGAAGCCATGGTGTGTGGCAGTGAGGTCTATTCAATTGATGAGATTTTCTGCGACCTGACAGGCATGCCTGGCGACCTCACGGAATTCGGCCGAAAGATCCGTGCCAAAGTCCTAAAACACACCGGGATCCCCGTGGGTGTGGGCATTGCCCACACCAAAACCCTGGCGAAACTGGCCAACCACACCGCGAAACGGCTGCAGGCGCAAACTGGGGGCGTTGTGGATCTGTGCGACCCTTTCAAACGCGACTGGGTGTTGCGCAATACCGCTGTTGAGGAGGTATGGGGCATAGGTCGACGCATGACGGCGCACATGCAGGCCCTGGGCATTCACACGGCCATGGACCTGGCCAAGGCGGATCCTGTCTTGCTCGGCCGCAAATTCAGCGTTGTCCTGGAAAAAACCGTGCGTGAGCTGGCCGGCACGTCGTGCCTGGCGCTGGAGGAAGCGGCGCCGGCCAAGCAGGAGATCTGCTGCAGCAGAATGTTCGGCGTGCGCCTGGAGAAGATTGAGCCGATCAAAGAGGCGGTGGCCACCTATGCGCAGCGTGCGTCGGAAAAGCTCAGGGCCCAGCATTCGCTGTGCAAGAAGATCCGCGTCGGCATCCGCACCGGCATGTTTAACCCCGACGAAGCCCGCTACGCTAACGGCGTGCTGGTGGAGCTGCCTTACCCTACCAACGACGTGCGTTCGATCACCAAGGCCGCCACGCAGGCCGTGGAACGTCTTTTCCGCCCAGGGTTCCGATACAGCAAGGCTGAGGTGTTGCTGATGGATCTGCGTCAACCAGGTGAATTTACCGATGATCTATTTGCGCATACCCAGCCGGCTGCGGCCGACAAGGTGATGAGCGTCCTGGACGAAATCAACAACCGATGGGGACGCGGCACGCTGCGCGCCGCGGCTGTGCCAGCGGCGCCGGCCTGGGCAATGCGTCGGGAATTGAAAAGCCCGAGTTACACGACCAGGCTCGACCAGTTATGGACGGTAAATGCCAATTGAGGCGTCAGGATCCGGAGGAATTTGTGTATGTGCAGCCATTACGAAACACCGGCGCCCCAGCGAGTGGCCGAGACATTCGGCATCGAGCCTTTCGAGCAGGGCAAGTTGGAACTGTACCCAGGCTACACCGGCCCCTTCATTCGCCAGGTGGAGCACGTCGACCTCGAGGCGGATTCGCCGGCGCCGTTGGAAGGGCTGGCAGGCTCGTTTGGACTGATTCCGTCCTGGAGCAAGGACACTAAAATCGCTCGGCACACCTACAATTGCCGATCGGAAACGGCCAGTCAAAAACCATCGTTTCGCACGGCTTGGCGTAAGGCCCAACATTGCATCATCCCTGCAGAAGCTATTTATGAGCCTGATTGCCGATCGGGGAAGTCAATTTCAACGCGTATCACCCGCGCGGACGGCGAATTATTGGGCATCGCGGGGCTATGGGAGCAATGGCGCGATCCCGGTACCGGGAAGATCCTGCACAGTTACACTATGTTGACCATCAATGCGGACGACCACCCCTTTATGCGTAACTACCATAAGCCTCAGGATGAAAAGCGCATGGTGGTGATTTTGCCTAAAGGGCTGTACACCGATTGGTTGAAAGCCCCGGCCGTGGATAGCATGGAGTTTATGCGCCAGTACCCGGCCGACCGCATGGCCGTCGCCATGTAGTCCTGGGTGCAACCCACCACATGACCCGACCTGATATAAATGAGAGTGGTTGAATGACCAAAGATGAACTGCGACAACAGCTGCAGCAGCAATTTGAGCAGCATCTTCAGACGAATCCCGATGCTGTGACGCTTTATGCGGCAGAGCCGGAACCGGAAACACGACCTTGGAAAAAGAAACCCAGCCTGCTGGATCAAGCCTTTGCTCAGGACTTGGCCGAGATTGAAAAAGAACTGCAGGCCAAAGTTTAATTTTCCGTGAACACCAAGTACACCGAGCAGGGCGGGGCTATCTCCGGCCTTTCTGTTGACGAAATATGTCAGGATTGATGTCAAATAAGCATTTAGAGTGATGTATGCCCAAGGCGATTGTTATTGAGGATGAGCAGCTAGAACACGCTGTGAGCGTCGCCAAAGTAAGCAGCCCCGAGAACGGCGGTCGTGATGCGGCGTTGCTGCTTACATGCCTTGGCACCGGCATGACCGTGACAGAGATTTGCCGCCTGCGCGTGAGCGACTACCTCACCGAATCAGGCACTGTGCTGATCGACTCCCAGGTGCGTGCAGAAATCGCCTACAACAATCGTTCTAGGCCGTTGTGCTGGACCAGCAAGAAATTGACCAATGCCATAGACGCGCACCTTGCCGAAAGCCTTGTACGCGGTCACGGTGTTTCAACCAGGGTAATGGCTTTTCGTGGCCTTGATCCTGACTCGCCGTTGTTCGTATACGGTCGCACTGGCGAAGGGTTGAAGATCAGCGCTCAACGGCGCGATGGTAAAACGTACTACAGCGCTAACCAACTCAGCCGACTCTATACGCGGTTGTTCGGTCTTGCTGGGATCGAGGGGGCCAGCGCGCAGTCAGGGCGTCGGACACTCGCGGTCAAGCTCAAGCGTCGGGGCATCAACTTGCGGCATATCAGCGAGATACTGGGCATCGAGAGTTTGGAAGCGGTCAAGAAGCTCTGTGTGGGCGATCCAGCCAGCTTGGGTGACATAGTTCGGAGAATTATTTAATGGTGATGAAGGGGAGCCAGTACGACGTGCTGGTGAAGCTCATGCGCGGTAATCCAGAGAGTGCCGCAAACCGTGCTGCAAAGCGCGTTTTGGTTGACGGTATAGCTCAGGCTGATGCAATGCGTGAAACGGGCGCAACGCGCTCAACGGTAGGTGACGCCGTAGCGCGATATCGGGATGCGTACCGGGAAATTTGCGAAGTTTTCGACGTTGAAAAAAGGTAGAAATGTGTTTGCGTGTACGCCTATAGAGGCGTACATTTAACTCATTGAAACGATTCAATGAGGAAGACAGAAGCATGCGCGATATCTCGGTTTCAGACCACATTTCAAAGTCAGTCGCGGTGGAATATATCGCCGCTGCTGCAATGGGTAATGTCGATTTTGAGGCTCGTTCCATCTGCGGGTTTGACGTTGATTTTGTGGACGTTCAGAGCGGCCTCAAGGAACACCACAGCGAGCGACTGGCCCGCGTAGTGGCTTGCAATCAAGAGCGCACTATTGTGGCTGTGGGATTCGTCAGCCCCGCTGACAATTGATCGGAAGCCCGGTTCGCCGGGCAACCTCACCAGTTCAGGGATTAGGGAAATAACGCAAATGCAGCAATCGAGCAGTCGTTTCATCGAGCTGGAATCCGTGGCTCTCAAAGAGCTGTTCAAGAGAGAGTCGGGCGCGATTGGTATCTACCTGCCAGCCAGGGGCGAAGATGGCAAGGTGCAAAAGAGTTTGGCGAGCATTGCATCCCAAGCCAAAGCCCTTGCGTGCAAGATGAAAAAACGCTGCGTACTTCAAACTCTTTTAGCCATTGAGAACAGCGTCGAGGGCGATGTTCCCGCACCTGTGCGGATGCTGAAAGTCACCGTGACCCCTGAAGGCGAATACACCCCACGCGGAGAGCGATACATCGCGGCTAACTTGTCATAGGAAAAGACGATGCCCATCGGGCCTATTGAGCTTAGCAGTGCATGCAGCGCACACCATTGCCGCTTTCGTTCTTGAAACCTGGGACGAGCGAGCCGCAAAGGTGGAAGGCTGATTGTAATAGGCGGCAATGACTACAACGGCACGAAAGCGTGGGTCGCCATTGATCCTGATGCACCATAGGAAACAGGAGCAACACTGTATGGGAATGCCGAGCGAACCGCATCATGACGAATATGTTTTGAGCCTGGCACGAAAGTGTCCATTTCCAGAATGGCTTTTGCTGGAGCTACCAAATGGGAAATGGGGAGCATTCTGGCATGCAGGGCTAGAGGGAACTTGGGCTACGGCTGTTTGGGAAGGTGATTATTCAGCATGCGCCTTGGTCCATGCTGATCGATTCGAGGTGCTTCGCTATATGGAGAAGCATCAGTCCCACTAAGGTAGGAAAAGCCGAATGAGCGTTAAACAGTCACTCCGCGATTATGAAGCCGCCCTCCATGTCGCGCCGCGCAGAGTCGTAGCGGAAGGCCAGAAATGGGCGAGCGACGTGCCACAGGATGCAGGTGTCTATGTTCTCTGGAGAGATGCCACTCCTATCTACGTTGGAGAAACTTCATCTTTAAGGTCGCGAATGAGGGACTTGACTCGGGTCGAAAATCATACCTTCGCTCGGCTCACATGCAGGCAGTTCAGCATTGACGTTGGTGACCAGCCGGGATTGATCAGCATACTTTCGAAAACCTACATGCTTTCCTTCGTTTTGGTACCTCTTGGGCGAAAAGAAGTCGAGGAGTTTCTGATACTTCGGTGGCGTTCAACCCTTTTCAACAAGCCGACGACACGATTGATGAAGGGAACTCAATACGATTGGGTTTCTGAAATTGTACCCAGCCAAAAGGCTCTCTGAACTAGGAAAAAGGAGTAAACGCATGAATATCGAGCTGAAAGTGAGCCTCAACCCAGAGGGAAACCGCACGCTGATGGAGCGCAAAGAGGGGCATGGCTGGGCTGACGTGCTGAAGCCAAAGGGTGTGTGGGTAAACAACGATCAAGCCCAGTTCTACCGCGTTACGGCGAATTACATCGCAGCCCTCTCCCAAGACGGCTACCGAGTTCAGTTTCAAGATACTCAACTGGGCTAAAAGACCACGGAAAAGTCGCCCAGGTACACCCCAAGCCCTGCCGTCAAACGCGGGGCCGAGGACGTAGTAAAGGGGGCATTTCGCCTCTATCAAACGAGGGTATTTTTGATGAGCAAAATCGCAACACTTCCGCTGGACTGCGATGCGGCCAAACGCAAACTGGATTCACTCAATCTCGCACCAGTCGATTTACCGCTCCTGGTCAGCATGCTGGAAACAATAGATTCAGTGAATGACCAACGTCACCTGGATCTGGTAATGGCAGAGGCCGGCGGGCTTCTGAGAGGGCTAATGCATGGGCTGGTATTGACTCCGCAGCAAGGCGCCGAAGTTGGGACGCTCTTCCACGCTGTAGCCACGAATGAACGTGCGCAGATGAACTGAACGGTTCCGTAGGAAAAGACCTGCGACACATCAGTGAGATACTTGGCATTGAGAGCCTTGAAGCGGTCAAGAAGCTCTGCGCGGGCGATCCTGCGCGGCTGGGCGACATAGTTCGGAGAATCATTTGATGGAAGTTAGCCGATGAGTAAGGTGTTCCTAAGTCATAACCATGCGGACAAACCTTTTACAAGGCGTCTCGCGAGCGATCTTCGCCAAGCTGGTCATTCTGTTTGGATTGATGAAGCCGAAATAAACATCGGTGACTCCCTCATAGGGAAAATTCGTGAAGGTCTTGATGAAGTAGATTTTGTGGCAGCGGTTCTAAGTGAGCACTCCATTGGTAGTGTTTGGGTGCAGAGGGAACTGGAGATCGCGTCAAACCGAGAGATCGAAGAGCGCAGAGTGGTTGTTCTGCCACTGTTGGTGCAAAAAGTGGCGCTGCCAGGTTTTCTGAAAGGGAAATTTTACGCTGACTTCACCGATCCCACGTCTTACAAACCAATGCTTGATCTGCTACTTCGCGCGCTTGGCCCCGCAACGCCGGTAGAAAAACCCGCAGACGCTGAGATGGAAGCTCTAAGGAGCGAACTTGCCGTCATGAAGCATGCTTTAGATGATCTTTCTAAACAGAATAAAGCTCATCAGCATTTTTCGCTGATGCATAAGAGTCCCCTACTAGCTGAAGCTGTTGACCGTGCTAACCAGAAATTTCCGAATCATGCGCCAATCAATAACACCTACGCCTTTGAGGTTGGTAATACCGTGGTAACCCTGGATTACCTGCTTTGGGGTATTGGGAAAGCCATGAGAACGGGAGCTCACGTTCTAGAGGCGCTGCTTTCAATGCACAACAAGTGGCAAGAGGCTCACTGCATGATCGAGGCATATGACGACCTACTAGCTAGCTATGACTAAACGATCCAGGTAATTCACATATGACCATGCGCACATACGAGTACTTCGCCTGCCCTAATGGCCATCAAGGCGAAGAAAAGACTTCAGAGAACGATCAGCCTTACTCAAAAAGCTGGGAACAGGTATCAACCAAAGGGATGAAGGATGGACCAGAAGGGACCTACCTGTGCACTTCCTGCGGATTGGTGATGTCTCGCGCTCCGAAGCCGCTTGCATAGGAAATTTATGAAGACCTACGGACGGCTGTCAATTCCTATCATTGCAACTATTTTGCTATCAGCCTGTGGCGGGGATAAGGTTCATGACTCGAGCCCGAAGGAGCGCATGATGAGGGAGGCTATGTGCGTTGCTGCGTCAGAACGCTTTGCCCTCTATGACGATGCAAAAAAACATTTCGCTCACGGAATGGACGCTGCCTCGGACTACTTCAGAACGTCAGGCGAACCCCCGCATTTTCCAAAAATGATCAATGCTGTGCGTTCATCGCTCGTTTCTACGCAAAATGAATTCGTGGCCACGCTGATCGCGACAAAGTGCAATGGCCAAGTGACAGTCGGGCAGGTGGCTGATTTCTAGCCGCTAAATAGCAGCCAGCACCAACGCAGCTTAAGCTCAAGGAAAAAATGAATCTCGCAATAAACGTGATTTTTGGCCTACCGCCGCAGCTGCAGGCACTGATTGACCGGGTGAAAGCCGAGGAAATTCGCTCAGTCCCCTCAAAGGGACGTGTCATGTAAAGTTGAGCCGTAAGACAAGAATTTTAAGGGCGTTAGAGGCGCTGCATAGATTCTGGAGATATTTCGATGAATTTTTTGAAAGTAATATTGGCTGTCACTTTTTTTGCTGCTGGGCCCTCATGGGCTGGAGATTTGACTGGACCTCAAAATAATGCAGTCAGATCAGCGAAGCAGTATCTCAGCATGACGGGCTTCTCACGGAATGGGCTAATTCATCAGCTTTCGTCTGATGCTGGAGAGGGTTTCGACGTTTCTGACGCTACGATAGCAGTGGACAGCATGAACATTGATTGGAACCAGCAGGCTGTGAGGTCTGCGAAGCAGTATCTCAATATGATGGGCTTCTCTTGCAAAGGCCTCATTAAGCAACTTTCCTCGAGTGCTGGAGAAAAATACACTGTGGACCAAGCAACCTACGGGGCAAAACATGCAGATGGTTGCTGAAAAACGGCGTGGTTCAAACGATAGTTACATTGGAATAATCGAATTCGCCTACAACCATCGTTCTAGGTCGTTGGGCTGAAATAGCAAGATGTTGACCAATGCCACCACGAAGCATGGTTTGCCCGTGCCGATTTGGCTCGTGCCGCTGCGGGCAACGTGAACTAGTAGGAAAGGTCGCTCAGCTGTATCCCAAGCCTCGGCCCTGAAAGTCCGGGGCCGGGGAGGTAGAAAGGGACGCTTTCGCTCCCTAGTACCGAGCAGAAAAAGGAGTCGACTGTGGCTGAAGCGCTGAAAGTTTCCAAGGAGTCGGGTCATCCAGCGCTGCAATACGTAAAGCTGCTCGGCTGTTGAACTGTTTCAATCACGGAAAACAGCATGGCAATGACTGACCCACTTCAAGCACTCGTAAGCCTTCAAGCTGAAATTCGTAAGGGCATGCCCACGCATCCTACCGAAAAATATCCTTCAGTACGGGTCGTGCTCGATGAGAGAAACGGGCGTGTTAGGTACACCTATGCCCGGATAGAGCACGGTCGGGTGAAAGCGATGGCGATGTTTGTGCGCATGGAAAATATCGACGGAATTGGATGCTTTCAGATTGGCTATGCCGTTCCAGATAAATACCGGGGTAGAGGTTGGGCAAAAGAGATCCTGGAGCAAGGATTAGACGAACTCAGCAATGGCCTAGCACGGCACGGTGTCGAAAAATTCTACGTTCAGGCGGTGGTAGGCACGTCCAACTTGGCATCCATCGGGGTTGCAACACGATTGCTGACTGACACCCCTGTCTGGACCATGGATAGTGTCTCTGGGGAACCTGCTCAGGCGTTTACCAGGCTCGTGGAGTGTTGAAAGAAAATGAGTGAGGCATTTATGGGGAAGGGAAGGGATCGGACGGCACGACTTCCGCAGCGAATAAAGAAGCAGCGTCCATTCGATTTATCGGCCATCCGCGAGGATTACCCTACCATCTCGATATTGCTCGCACAGACTGTTCGCACCCTCGCTGAACTACCTGACTTTTCAGATGACGAAAAAGTGGCTGTCATGTCCGATTTTGGCGGCGAGCATAAAGGGTCACGCTTCACCACCTATTCATTTTTGCTCATGGCTTACGACAAGGTCGGGCCATTTGAAGAACAGACCAGAGCCCTCAGAGAGAAATACGATCTGTTAGATCCATATAGTGAGTTTTCCTTCAAAGACCTGACCTACGGCCCTCGAAGTAGAGCTCTTGATGAGTTTCTTTGGATCGTTGACCACTTCATCCATGGCGCGGTAATCACAATCGCTATCGATAGGCAAATTGAGACAGTATTTGGCCCATCCAAGAAGGAAGCTCACACCTTTCTGGTGGATCAGCTAGCGGCCATGGGATTAGGTCAGTGGAAAGGACCTGTGGCTGAAAAAGTCCTTCGCGTATGCCATTCCATTGCCTTTTTTGTTGGTCTGACCACCAGAGAAAACCAACGATTGCTGTGGTATTGCGACAACGACGCGATTAATGAAATGACCAAAACCCGAAATTTTGGGGATACACAGAAAATTTTCCAGCAAGCGCTCGCGATGTATGCCAAGCACAGTTTCGACTTAGTAGGTTTTGGTAAATCTTTTGACGGCAAATCGCACTTAGACGATCTTTTGAGTATACCGGACCTAGCTGCTGGGGTCGTCCAGGATGTACTGAAAGCCCACGCCATCGGCGATGACAACATTCCGGGCGGGCACGAGAAAATTTCCTTGGTGAAATGGTTGACGACTGAAAGCCAATTTCTTTCAAAAATCACAATCCAGATCAGCAAGCTCGAAAACGGAGAAATCGGATGCGGGCTGGTGAACTTTGGGCCTGCAATCCACGAGTAGCAGTGCTGGATGCTCGGATGGCCAAGGCCTATGGGTTGTTCGTAGAGACGGACAAGCCGGCAGTGTTCTACCTCGAAACCAAGGGTTTGCTGAACCCTGGCAAGCTATAGGAAAACTCGCTGTACCATCAGCCCGCCATTGTCGCGGGCTTCGCCAGTAGGAGGCGGGCACTTCCGGCTCTCGGGATCGACCAGGGGGAAACACATGAAATCCAGTCTCGCTTTCGCAATACCACTATTCGCTCTGATGGTATCCGAGCAGTCGTTTGCTGAGGTAAAGCTCAGTTGTGACGCAATATGCGATACCGGGAATTACAGAGCTGCCTGCCTAATTAAGATCGAGAATGAGAAAGAGTTTAAGGAACTCTTCGAGATCAATAGAGGTGGTGGCCTTAACCTAAACACCCAGGTTTTATTAGTCGGCACAACTCCTTCACCAGAGATGTGTGACAGCGTTCTGTACCAGTCAGGTCAGTTTATCGATAGCAAATCTGTTCCGGTGATTGGCCCCGTCGCGGGTGTAATTGGTGGTACGGCTGGTTCAGTTTCGCCCGGCACCGTTTATCGCATCTGGGTGAAATATGCGCCGACGATGTCCCCTCCGAGAGTTTTAGACCCCAGTATAAAAACGAAGCTGTAATTACCAAAACATCTCGGAAAACTGACAATGCCACTGCTTCAGATTGAGCAAGATAACCCCGAGCTGATCGCGCAGGTGCGTAACCAGATCGAGCAGATGGTCGAGCGGACTCACAATTTGCCAAGCACGGTCATTGTCGTGGTAGCCGAGGAGTATGTTCGCGGCTAACCAAGACCACCGTGGCGGCGTCGTGCTGATATGGCAAGGCGCAGTGTATGGCTGGAAAACCGCATAGGGACGCCGATTTCGCGTCCACGATATAGCAAGGGCGATTCGATATGGCGTTAATCCAGTGGTGGACCAGCATATCTTCATCAGAACAAGCAGCTTGGATCCAAGCTGTAGGATCGGTAGCAGCAATCTGCGTAGCTGTGGCAATTCCCGCCATTACTAGCTTGAGCCAAAGACGGGCAAAGGCAGCTGACAATGCAGAAAAGGCGAAAAATGTAATCCTCAACTTCTACCCGTCGTTGCTCAGAATGAACCGATCATTAGACCGATTCATAGAAACAAGCGACTCCGCATATTCCGAGGATGATGGTGTCATCAACATCGATCCCGATGACGGCGATTTTCAAAAGCACATTCCAGATCTGTTGGCCGCAGCTTCTTCGCTCGCACAATTTTCCTCAGCCGTCGCTGGGCCTCTGAGGGAATTGTTGTATCGCTTGATAGACATGCAGCACTGGCTCGAATCCATTCCTGCAATCCAGCGTTCTGGGTCGCCAGGTTTCTACAGAAATAATCTGGATGGCATTCGCGAGCGAGCGATTGAGCTGAATGTGCTGACAGGCGAAGCGCTTGAAGCGTGCTCCACCTCGCTCCAGGAAAAACCGAATCATTGAGGAAAACGATATGTCTCAACCTCAGCATCCAAAACTCCCTGGCGATTGCACATATCTTGGTAGCAAGGGGCGATTCGATCTCTATTTCTGCTCCCAAGGGCTTCCAGCACCAATAGTGATCGCGCGCAGTAGCGTCAGGGATCAACAATGGCCGGTAGATCGTGGTTCGCGTTCGACAGTGTCGGAGCAAATCTTTATTTATGCCGTCGATCTGGCGCGTCAGCAAGGGCTACTGGAATTCGAGTAGGAAAGATCGCTGCACACCAGCGGTCCTTGATTGGGCCTTTGGCGGTACCAGGGCGCGGCTTCCGCGTCCGTGAATAAGGAACTCTGTGATGCCTTTGATCCAGATTGAGCAAGACAGCCCCGACACCATCGCGCGAGCCCGTCAATGCGTTGCCAAGATGGTCGACGAGGTGCGTCGCTATCGCCATGACTCCGCTCTTTGGTCGCCGTCGGCATCGAAGGTGACGGGCTATCTGACCGCGCTGGTTGAGCATGACTTGATTAGTTCCTCGATGACAGTGCAACTGACTCAGGAAAAGGATCAAGCCTTAAGCGATGCCCTCAAGGTTCCTAGCCAGTTACCGGAGGGCGGCGGTTTTCAGCAAGCAGTCAGTCCGCCGCCACGCTACTGAATTGCAGGAAAACGGCATGGACAAATACACCGAGCAAGACCTCGATTCGGAAATCAGCGTCAAGCTGACGCTGCGTGACCTCATTATTCTGAGCTGGGGGCATGAGTCTGTTTCGTTTGTGACTGGTAGCGAGGAAGAAACGGAATTCCGCGACGCCGAGGCCAAGATTGACGCTGCATTGGCTACCCTGCGCGCTAAACGCGCCTGACACAGGAAAGTGCGATACCGCCCAAGCCCAGCCCATGCTGGGCCGAGGCCATAGAGGAGCGCCGCTTTGGCGTCTACCCCATACGCGAAGGATTACTTATGGATTTCAAACTCACCTATTGGACGCGTCGGTGGTCAGCTAACACGACGCTCAAGGTACAAAAGATAGAAGCTGGATGGCACATTTCCCACGTCGCGATCTTTGGTGACGCTGATCGAGAAGGTGTGCCTTTCCTTGAATCGAACCTACATCAAGACCACGTGAAATTCCCCAACGACGTCGGTGCGTTCCTAGGCTTCGTATGGGAGCAGTTGGATGGCGGCGAAATCGACGAAGAACGTGCCCAGGAAATGATTCAGGAGATCGGCGACTGGATCACTGCCTGCGAGACCTCGCAGCCTGTTTGGAAGATCTGGAACAGCTAGGAATATCATGGATGACTGAATACCTATGAAGCAAACCAAACTGGAATCCTACAAAGGGCTTTTGGATTGCGCCCAGATCGCAGAAGGAATCAATGCGTCAAACGCCAATGCCCGCCGATTGGCGACTGATGCCCAGACCCTGTTGGACGCGGGAAGCTATGCTACCGCTGCATCCCTTGCTGCTCTTGCCATCGAAGAATCTGGAAAAGCTTCCATCCTCAGAGCTATCGTCTTAACGGTAGATGACAAAGCATTGAAGTTGGAGTGGAGAAGGTACCGATCCCACACAAGCAAGAACTGTCACTGGATTTTCGCTGATCTAGTAGCAAAGGGTGCGAAGCACCTTAGTGATCTACGTCCAATCTACGATGATGCCTCCGATCATCCGAATGTATTGGATCAAGTAAAGCAGCTGGGCTTCTACACCGATTGCCTAGGTGCGGGAGCTCATTGGTCAGTCCCCACCGATGTCATCGACGTAGAACTTGCCACTGCTCTGGTGAACTCCGCCAAACTTTTCAGTCAACGGTCGCCAGTAACCGAGCGCGAAATCCAGCTATGGGTTGAGCACTTGAAACCGGTTTGGAACAAAGACTTCCAGGGAATGAAGCAAGCCTTGGTTAACTGCTACAGTGCCATGCAGGTCGAAGGCTTCCAAGATGAAGGCCACAACAAGATGGAAGAATTCGTTTTAGGTCCAAGGTAAGGCGGAAAAATCCATGAATGATATTTACATCTGTACAAAGTGCCCGACCGTGTTCGAAGCCATCCATCACAGTGGTGGGTTTCCTGGAGGCAAGGATCGTGAGTACATCAATTGTCCTAACTGTGGACACGCGGCGGGCAGTGAAGTCACCAGCGGCCTAATCAACACCCGAGAAATCACCGGCGAGCGAAAGTCTCAGATTCTGGCTAAGCAGCGTTAGGTAGGAAAAGGTCATGTCACATCACTTCAAAAAGGCGTCCGCCGAATTTCTCATCATCACTGGTAGCAACGCCGAATGCTCTTACTGGGTTGAAAAGGAAGAGGGTGCGGAACGTGCAGAAAGCTACGGCGACTGGCATCCCAAGGAATGCCAATCACCCACGTCTCACGTTTACGTGATGACCGAGGCGGACGGTGTGAATCTGTATAGTCAGATATTGACAGGTGACGACTGGCGTCATCTTGAAGAAAACGGGTTGCTTCAGTCGTTTACCGACCAGATTTTGGCAGGCGCCGAGCCTCATGCGGTTCTATCAGGGCTGCGTGATCATGGACATCCGAGCGCTGTGTCAAGTTGAGGGAAAAATCAGATGAAGTCATGGATAGGCGCATTATTTGCACTTAGTTGGGCAGCAGGTGTATCAGCCGGATCTGATTACGGATGCACAATTGAGAGGGTGGTAGGTGCATCTGACGATGCCTATAGTCAGGCTTACGTGGGTAAGAAGTTCAACGTAGACCGACTGACGGGACTCATGGTCGGGGCCCTTAAGAACTCTTATGTAACCAATCCGCAGGTTATTGATCATGGCTCATCGAAAAACAGCTTCAAGGTGGTCACGACTATGCGAAAAGACCAAGGTGTTGGAGCTGGTTCAAACATTTATGCCCTGACGATTAACGAATATCAAAACGGCGCAAGGAAGCCTTTCATTTTTTTAAATAACGACCAAGCATATATAGGCTGGTGTGAACATCTTTGAAGTCGCGGTAAGTCACAGGAAAAAATGATGAAAGGCAACGAGTTACCAATCGAAATCTCTTGCGAGGTCGACCTTACGCTGACCTATGGTGTCGCCCCTGGTCTCGGCCGTCAGGCGAAATACTCGGCCCAGCCGATATTGATCTGTCGAGAGTTAGGAAAAAAAACGAGCGTTCAGGTAGCTAATTTAGGTGTGGACTTACTGAAGTCGCCTTCTATCAGTCATGCGAATTTAGTTTTACCCGACGGGACATCGCTGTCTGGACCGGTAACGAAAATCAGCCCCTGCGGCACCTACTTTGAGATGATTGAGGATTAGGGTGTGAGTGGTGAAGGTCAACGTCCAGATGCGTAGGAAAAGAAGCAATAACCACAGGTCAATTAGATAAATGACATCCTCCTGCTTGGAGTTAACTATGCGCGATGCGCTGCCCCCTCTAGAAAAAACATCGCACCAGTTGCTCTATCTCATCTACGGCGACCAGGCTGTCTACCGGCGCGAAGCAAAATTCAGCATGCTGACCGCCTTGGCCCAGCTCAAACGGGGCGAGTCGCTGTGCATCAGAGTTATGACTGATCGCCCGCAGGATTACGCCGGTTGGCCGGTTGACACAATCGCCCTGAGCAATCAGACCATGATCCAATGGCAAGGTGAAAACGGCTACCACCACCGACGTAAGGCCTGCGCGATCGCGGAAGGGCTGAAACTGGCAGAAAAAACCCTATTCGTAGATACCGACACGCTGTTCCTGGATTCCCCCCACCGTATATTCGGACGGATTGATCAAGGACGGTATGTGATGGACCGCTTTGAATACGACTGGAGCTATGTCTGCGAACGTCCAGACTATGTAAAGCTCGGTCAGCGGCTAGAAGCATACGGTATCTCGGCCAGCAATAGTTTCAAGCTGTACAACAGTGGTCTGTGTGGTCTCAATGACAGTGATACGCCGCTGCTCGAAGAGTCGATTCGACTGATCGACGAGTGGACTCAAGGATCATTCGATATCCATACTATCGAGCAAATCGCCCTATCATTCGCGATGCGCAACAAGCCAATTCAGGAAGCGAAAAACTACGTTTATCACTACTTCGCCGAAAAGCGCTTCTTCCATGCTATGCAAAAGCACTTTTTCAGTCGACATGGTGAACAGTTTCACCCTGAACTGCCCGCCCTCTGCACTGAAGTGCCGCGCTGCAAACCTGTGCCGTCACCCTGGCAGCGCCTGCGGATCAAGTGGAAACTGCGTAATACACGCAAAGGCATGAAAAAAGTCTGCCGTGATCTACTTTACGGAAGCGCCGCACCTAACCATCCGTACTTCGAAGTGTGCCGTCATGAATGGTGGGAATCAGCCTCCCGGGAGATTTTGCGTTGGGACGAAGGCCAACAGAAAAGATTTTTCGGCGCGGAATATGGTCGCTGGCCGAAACACCTGCCCAAACCGAAACGGTCGACCGACGAACAGACCATAATCGCCTACCTGCGCGAGCGAATGGGGCATTAACGACTTCTTGGATTGCTGCTCCAAGACTCGCAGATGCTCCAGGCGGCCTTTGATGATCAAACAGGCTGGCCAACGCCGCCAGTTTGCACCGGATCGTGGCGCCGGCCAGGCCTCAGGTTTCCAGTTGAGCGCGCCAGGCCAGCACGCGCGCGGGTGACTGCAGAACTCATCGGCGCCGGTGAGCCCGACAAACCCGCAGAAGTCTTCCAGGTCGTGTTGATAAGCGCGTCGGGGGCGTGGGTTGTCGATATTGGCGCACCATTCCACCGCCGCCGGCACGCTGGCCAAATGCTGGAATTCACCGGCGCTTAGAGGGCATTCGCCGATCGGCAACAGCACGGCGGTGGACTGGGGGGAGTGAGTTCTTTCATCGTATGCCCGGGCCTGCAGGCCGACCTGCCGCGTGCTCACTGGCGACCCATTCCCAGTATTTACGGTGGGAGCGGTCGTTTACAGATTCCGGCACCAGGTGCTGCCAGCGTTGCTTTTCCAGGTCTTGTCGCTCGTCGCCGCGCAGCTCCTCACCGAGCACGGCGTCGGCCGCTGCGAATCGCCGGCGAGCCCGGTACCAGAAACCATCGGATGAGGTGCACTGATCCAGCGGCACAATCGGCACCTGGTGTGTGCGCCACAGCTGCCATAGCACTGCCAGGCCGATGCCCTGCCTCCGCTGCGCCCGTTCGATTTCGATCATGTTGATGTACACGCGATCGCCCAGCGGACTGATGCCGTAATCGACGTGGCCAACCGGGTGGCCACCGACCTCGATGTTGTCCTGGTAGTCGGTACCGGGAAACACGAAGCTGCCCCGGGGGGATTCGCTGCGCAGGTTCACCAGCTGTACGCCGCCGGCTAACGCATCGAGGCGTACGATCTGACGGCGCTGGAAGAAGTAGCGTAGCGGGTCAAATTGGAGCATGGGCCTATCCTCGCGGGGGGCGGGTGTCAGATCCGGTTGATGTACTGGTTAGCCGGAACCGTTCCAAGGCCGTAACCTTCTACAACCAAATTCCAGTGCGTGGCCTGCTTTTTACCAGTGGGGGCATTGGAGCCGTAGACCTCACCAATGTTCAGGAGCTTATTGCCTCTATCCCACACGATGTAGTTTCCAATGCGGATGGTGTTTGCAGGATGACGCTGGACGATATGCATGACGCCGGAATAGTCGGTCATGGTGATGTTGATCAATTGGCCACATTCAGTGCATGTCCACGTCTGGTTATCAAGATGGGTCGCGCCACTGTTGTTGTTATGACCATTTGGGCAGGAATAGTACGAATCGTAAGACGGAGAGATGTAAAACGTCATGGTGAGCCTTCCAGGGCTGATTAGGGTGATAACCTATTTTATTGCCACTGATGGACGGCTACCTACACTCTTTTGGCCGTTGTTCACTGCTATGGCCGATTGGCGCCCGTCACGACCGGCAGCAATCGACCCAAAGGAGACGGTCAATCTCTGTGTCAGGTTCAATCCAAAATAGAAACTAGGTCGCATGCTTTGTGAATGTGATATCCATTACCGGACGGTCATAGTCCAGCAGGTATGCATGATGATGGCGGTACAACTGTAAGAGCAGATCTGTATTCGGGCCAACCACATCCATACCTCTATCGTCATATGGGAAAATCATGACTCGCTTTTTCAAATTGAACAGATAGAAATCACATCTGGGCTTAGGTTGTATCACGGCGAAGTCTGTAGCCAATGCACACCAAAGAAATGCTTGGAGCAGGTTCATAGGCGCTTCAAATGCCACGTTGATCCAATACTCCGGATCATTTTCGCAGTACCACTCAGCTGGATCTATTTCCTCGCTCCAGACTGACCGTTCAGTGGGTATGTCAATGCCGGCAGATCGAAGAGCTTGAATCGCGGCACGATGAGCAAATTGATTGCTTCCGGAGTGAATGCGCAGACAAGCGACAAGCGCCGTTTCACCAACAAAAACATCGCTGCAGATCTTCGTTGATTTTTGCAGTGCTGAAAGGAACTGCTCTATCACCCCGCCGGTTTCGGATAGTGCAAAGCGCAGCCCGCCTGGATACGAGTAGAAAAGAGGTCTAACAAAGGCTTTGCCTCCAAAAACTCTCTCAATTTCAAGCTCTAAATTCATTCAATCCCTTCGTGGCTATCAGCCCGACTCCATAACCTTGGCGGTGCGCAGGGATATTACCGTATGCGCAAGATCTGAGCTAAAGCTGGCCTGCGAGAGACCACTTTTGGCCGCTTGCTGCCCCTCACGACAGGCAGCAATCGACCCAACGCGGACCTTGACCATCGGCAAGTAGGTCTTACAATTTTCGACCCGAGTAAAACGGCACTTGACCGATACCGGTAGACCATTAAATCAGGTGATGTCGTATGCGTGATCTACCATGCCCTTGCTGCGGTTTCGTAACCTTGGAATGCGAGTACGGCTCGTACGATATCTGCCCCCTTTGTGGCTGGGAAGATGACGCCGTCCAGTTAGCCAATCCAACGTCAGAGGGAGGCGCAAATTCCATTTCCCTCGCTGACGCTCAGATGAGCCTCTTAAACGAATACCCAATAACTGTTCGGCTTGCGGGGGGATTTCGACGAGGGCTCGGATGGCGACCGTTAGACGCCAATGATCTTGAGGCTGCTAACGTACTTAAGACCGTCAAGCACTGGCACACCATCGCCGTTCGCTTTGAGTCAGAAGCCTATTGGTTAGTGAATGGAACGAACGACGTTAAGGTCTGAATTTACGAGACCCAACAGAATTTTCCGCTTGTGGCCGGAAGCGGGTCTAATCCGAAGGTCCGCTTTTGGCCGATAGCCGTCTTCCGCTCCGACGATGGCGCGTCCTGTTCTACTCTCCGATCAGACCTCATGCCCTCCAGCTCAAGGGCATTTCGAACACTTTGGCAAGCCGAGCCAGCTTCTCGGCAGATCTGGCTGAGATAGCGAGAGGGGGCTCCTTGATCATGTAGAACAGATGATCGAGTGCGACACCCGCTTCGCCGTGCGCGATGTAGTCCAGAACGATTTCTGCCCCATTCTCAAGACCTGACTGTGCCAGTGGATGATCATCAGGCAAGGGGCCAAGCTGCGCATATTCAGCGGACATCAGTGTAGAGACCTCATCCAGCACTTCGAGGAGATCCTCACGCAGATCGGGACTTAGCTGATTCATATCACCTCAATCCAAGTCGTCATATGCTCAGTTTGTACCACCATTTGCCGAAGAGTCGCAGCGCTGACTCCATGACGGACAGCTTTCGACCCAATGTGGATACTGCAGAGATGAAATCACGCTCGCTTAAAAGCAACCTTAATCGCCGCACCAGCTTGACCAGCGAGCAAAGCTATCTCAGAGTTGATGACAACCTCGCTCCAAGACAATTTGGTTGCGACGCACACTATTAAATACAGCTCACAGTAGCACCCCCCGAGTTCGGTTTTGACCCAAGCAAGGGTGCCCCCTAAGGCAGCCATCGTGACTGGGATAGAGATATACCGGCTTCCGTCCGTCACTCGCATGCCGCCACGACGACATTCGAAGTGAACGGCCAGTCGTTCGTAGGTCTCAATGTCAATGCCATGCACGACGACGAAATAGCTTAAGCAATCATCTTGGTTCACTGTAATGATCATATTTTTATAGCCTAGCTCGCAGGCCAACTCGTCATTGGTGTCATAGCAGATAAATTCCGCTTTTGGCCCACTTCTGCCAGTGTCGACCGGCTGTATTGGGTCGTTTTCTTCCATCTCGCGACGGGCCGAAGACGACCCAAAGCGGTCATCCACAGAGCCGGCCACTCATGGGAAAGAAGTAAAGGCCGCATGATGCTTACTCATTATCGATAAGGACATCACCATGAACAACGCGATGAGGCCCCGCCAGGATAAAGAACACACAAAAGACTTGACTGCTCGTTTCGGTCGCGGGTGCTACCAGGTAAACAGCAGTTGCACAACAGAAAGTTCCTGCGACGTCAGCAAGCATTTGCGCAGGGCAGTGCGTAGTTCAGAACGCTGGAGTTAGGATTGACCTCTGGCTTTTGGGTCACGATGCGATGTCCATTTTTCTATCGCCATGAATTTATTCTTCACGGCGTTCCAGAGTGATCTGGCCTATTGCTGGTCCAACAATCTCGACGATGTCGTCGTGGCCGAGATTCTTTAACCGATAGAGCACGAGTGTGTTAGTAGCTGTAATGAACTCGGTTAAAAAACATTGGTAACGCAATCCAATCCAGATACTCGGTCGCCGAGTTTCGAACACGTCTCTCCAGACCAATCTACCCTGAGGCCAGGTTCGCCAACTGCGTGTAGGCAAGTCGTTCAGTGCAATCTTGTGACGTGCAGCGAGTTCTCCTACATAGACTTCAAACGGTTTGATCAGCGGCGCCTGGCTGCGGATATCAGCAAGAAAATCACTTGCGCGCTGTCCTTTTGCATGCAGGCGCGCCTCCCGTAGTGTCTGGGCCTGGATGGCCCCGGCTATGACGAATTTCCATTCGAGATCGGGTACTGACTGGATACATTCGAGCGACCTCAGCCAAGCTGCATGCATACCGGCAAAGTCGGTCTCTCGTTTAAGCGTGTAAAACTCGCTGTCTTTGTCGCCAATCCAATTGTCGACCTTGCCAAAGTCCCGATGGTCGAATCCTCCCCGAGCGCGAACAGCCTCCAGCTCCTTGGCATCTATATTGACGCGTTGAGCCACCTCTCGAAACAGCGTCTGGATGGCAAGTGCTCCCATGGCTGCCAACCCCTGATCGACATCGGCCTGAACTTCTGGCGACCAACTGCTGTTGCTTATGAACTGCTCATGCCCTCCATTGCAGACTTCTCCTTCGTAGTTGGATACTTGGCAGCTCAGCCTGGTCTCGATAGGCAATTCGTGTCGCAGATATGCACCGTAATGGTCCAATGTTTGGACGGTCTTCATAACCGCTTCTATCAAAGCATAAGGGTTCTCGCCCCGGTAATGTCTTTCGCGGATCGGAATAGAGGTCAATCGATGGGAGTTCGGATGTGCGGGGTCAAAAACATCCATATGGCACAGTCTCTCGACGGTTGAAGGAGTGGCTTACTGTTGTGCTTCGTAAAACCGAAAGACAATTTCTAGGGCCCTTGACTGAACTTGTGTAATAAAAAATTCATAAAGATGAAAGTATTTTTCCCCAGAAGCAAGTGAGCACGTAGATTCAAATCCCAGTTGGAAGTTTCGCGTAGCGGGCCGCCGCATCGTCCGCTATTGGCCGATTTCTGCCTGTCGCCATCGGCTGAAACCAACCCGTAGCGTACATTCATAACGTCTGACAAAACAGGCGTCCATCATGCCTAGCGCATTGGACGCCTTTTGGATAAAAAGGTTAGGCATCAGCATGTTAAGCCACTGTTGAACGTGGGCCTTGTCTAAGATTCGGATATTCCGCGAGCATTGTTTGCGCTAGGTTGAAGTCGTTGGACGTGGAAAAGATATAGCGCTCGCTCCATGCAATCTGCAGGGAGTTGAAATTCTCAACATTAGCAACTGAGTACTGCACTGGCTTGCCACTCAAAAGGGAATCGCTCATGGCAACGATTCCCTCGGGATCAGCTCCATCTTCCGCTCTTCGCGTGGCAACCAATGACCGTGCGCCACGGTGAACAAGATCGGTCAGAGTAGGGCACCACATTGCCAGAGCACGAGTAGGCGAAAGTGGAAGGTAGATCTCAATACCTGGAGTCGTCAGTCCAAGGTTCCCTCGGAGAGCCCGATCAATCATGTTCTGACGCGTTAACGGATTGTCGCTTAGAAGGAATGGATGTTGTCTTGATGTCGCAGCGAGAACCCAGTCCTTGCCTAGAAAGTGATCTGCGTAAATTGAGGGGGCGCTGAAGACAATCCTTGCGGTCTGTTCCTTCGAATCGCTCTCCGGAATATCGCGAAGAAGCTCTTCGGCCTGTGACCCAGGCGCAATTTGATCGCCATTCTGCTCGAAGTGTTCCCTCACCATTCTGGGGAACGCGTTCCACTCCTCGCGAAAGGTCTTGGTTCTGGTGAGTTGTACCGCAAGGAACGAGGCCAAGATGTGCTTTTGCTCATCCGCAAGGCTCGAGAGCGAGTCAGCATCGAGGATCGTGCTGATCACCAATTTGGCATGCCCTTCTAATTCAGAGAGCCACGGCTCGATAGATAGCGGCTGGCCTTGATACTCAAAGTCGTAGAACCGATTTTCACTGGCAAGATTCTTCGTGTTTGAAGGAAAGCTTCGATTCGAGGACTTGTCATAGACCCAGACCTGATCTTTCTTTCCGTTACCGAAGTTCCGCATGAGAAATTGCGGCACGTAGTGCTGAACTTTTGCGATCGTCATCTCAGCTGTGCTCTCGTGGTGTGCTTAGAGGTGGCGCAGAGAATGAGACGTGGCCCAGACGCCCTGTGGCCTTCTAGATTCGAAAGCAGTATCGATGACGCTACCCATTTGCCGTCACTGTGTCCACCGTCTGCTTATGGCCGAAAGCGACGGGGTGGCAGCCCCGTCGCGGTTTTCCGGTCATACTTCAGTCTGCTCGGCCATCTCAAGCGCGTCGTCCACTTCGATGCCAAGATATCTGACAGTGCTTTCTAGTTTGGTGTGACCAAGAAGTATCTGTACTGCTCTGATGTTTTTCGTTCTCCGATAGATCAACGATGCCTTGGTCCGACGCATCGTATGAGTACCATATGGCACTGGGTCGAGGCCGATGGAGCTTACCCAGGCTTTCACTATGCGTGAGTACTGACGTGTGGATAGGTGCTCGGACGTTTTTAGCCGACTTGGAAACAGGAAGTCTCCATTTCTGAGTCCAGCCTGTAGTACCCATTCCTCCACAGCGAGTCGCGTCTGCGCAGTGATCTCGAATTGGACGGGCCGTTTTGTCTTCTGCTGCATCACCATTGCCCTAGCTACAACGTGATTTCCGTGCGCGACATCACGAACACGTAGCTTCGTCAGATCGCATGCACGAAGCTTGCTGTCGATTGCTAAATCGAAAAGCGCTAAATCCCTCACGTTTTGCGCAAGCTCAAGCCTGATTCTGATGCCCCAGATGTCGCGCAAGCGGAGCGGCGATTTTTGACCAACCAGCTTGCCTTTATTCCAAGGCTGGTACGAGGTAGCAGTTTTTGCGTTCATGTCATTACCTCCGTTGATGGAGGTTTAGCATGACCCTGTGCAAGAAGGGCCGCGGTCGGCCACTACCTGCTATGCATGATGTGCGGTATCCGTAGCGTTTTGGATGACTGATAGACAATAGGTTGTAAGGTCCCGGTGCCATATTCAGGGCGAAGCAGACGGGCAGGAAAAACGCTGGCGCATTCAGAAAGGTGCGCCCCCGGATGGTTACGAACGTCGATTATTAGTCGCTTCTCCTCCAACACTCCCGACCCACCCTTGCAATCAGGCCCAAATCACACCACCATTGCGAATAGTTTTCATTAACATGGACGCCACTCGCTGTGTTTCCTACTCATCCGGCAAACCAAGATCCCCGCCAGCAGGCGCTCCATCGCCTGTTCGGCGAGCACCACAGCTGGCTGCTCGAACGCCTGCGCCTGCGCCTCAACTGCCGCGAGGATGCCGCCGATATGGCTGCCGAAACCTTCGCTCAGGTTGTGGCACTGCCGGATCCCCATGCCATTCGCGAGCCCCGGGCGTTGTTGAGCCTCATTGGCAAGCGGCTGATGTTCGCCCGCTGGCGGCGCAATGATGTCGAGCGTGCCTATCTCGACGCCCTCGCTTCCCTGCCCGAGCCGACCGCGCCTTCGCCCGAGGAGCATTGGGTGGTGATGGAGGCATTGATGGCGGTCGATCAGTTGCTGGATGGCTTGTCGTCCAAGGCCCGCGCGGCGTTTCTGTATAGCCAGATCGATGGCCTGACTTACGCGCATATCGCCAATGAGTTGGGGGTGTCGGTGACGCGGGTGCATCAGTATGTGGTGCAGGGATTGACGGCGTGTTACCGGGGCGCGTCGTGACGACGGTGTCCGCGGCGGCGGCGCAGGCGATCGAGTGGTATGCGCGGCGTGCTTCGGGTGTGTTCACCGAGCAGGATCAGCAGCAGTTGCTTGTGTGGCTGGCCGCCGACCCGAGTCATCTGCGCGCCTGGCAGACCCTGCAACAGCAGTTGAACCGAAGCGTGACGCCGTTGGTGCAGCAGCAGGCCGCCGTCCATGCGCTGTGCGACGTCGGGTACAGTCGTCGTCGCATGCTGCGTGGCGCTCTCGGCTTGGGTGCCCTGGCTGTCGGCGGGCAGTTGTTGACCATGCCGGGTGGGCCGTTGCACGCACGTTTGCGCGCCGACCTGGGCACATCGACCGCCCAACGCCGAACGTTCACCCTTGATGACGGCTCGACCTTGCAACTCAATGCGCAGAGTTCCGTCGATCTGAATTTCGACCCTCAGCAGCGTCATGTCCAACTGTTGCGCGGCGCGGTGCAGGCCCAGGTGCGCAGCGATCCGGCGCGGCCGTTCGTGCTGGCATGCCCGTGGGGCGAGGTCTGGCTCGACAGTGGGCGGTGCCTGCTGGCGATGCAGGCCAGTCAGCCACAAGTGTGGGCGCTGGAAGGCTCCTTGCAGTTGCGCACGCCCCATCACAATCAGCACCTTGTTGCCGGACAGGGCCTGGCATTCAATGGCAACCGTTGGCAGGATCTGCCGTCGCATTATGTTGACGAGCGTAGTTGGACCAAAGGGCTGCTCGAAGTGCATGACCAGTCTCTGGGCCAAGTGATCGAGCACCTTGCGCCGTACCACCAAGGGCTGCTGCACGTTTCGGAGGCGGCGGCGGCGTTGCGGATATCCGGGGTGTTCACCCTGGATGACACGCGCGGCGCGCTGGCCGCGCTCAAGGATGTGCTGCCGTTGCGCATCGATACCTGGCTGGGCGTGTGGACGCGAATCGAGCGTGTCTGAATTTTTTCCTGACACCCTGAAAATATCCGGGACTCGCGTCACATATCTGATAGACGCGCGAATTCCGCGCACTCGTTTCCGTACTTCTGCGAGCCCGCTCATGCATCCCAACCTCCTTTTGCCGCTGTTTGCCGGCTGCTTGGCCAGCTTTACCCTGCAGGCGGCCGAAACCGCCTATGACTTCAACCTGCCCGCCGGCGCTGTGAGTAATACTCTGATCGGCATTGGCCAGGTGAGTGGCCAGCAGGTGCTGTTTATTCCGGCGGATGTGGCGGGTCGCCAGGCACCGGCGGTGCGTGGGCACCTGAGTGCGAGTGAAGCGGTGCGCCGTAGCCTGGCGGGCACCGGCCTGAATGTGATGGTCACCACGAGCGGTGCCTTGAGCGTGCAACGAACCGGCGACGGCCTGACTCTGGACGCCATCAACATTGATGCAACCCGACAGGGCGGAGAAAGCGCCGACGTCGGCTATGTGGCGCAACGTTCGTCGGTTGGCACAAAAACCCGCACGGAACTGGTAAAAATCCCACAATCCGTGTCGGTGGTGACCCGCGAAGAACTCAACGCGCGCAAAAGCGACAACCTCTCCGACGCGCTCAAATACACCCCCGGATTCAGTAGCCAGCCCGCCAGTTTCAGCCGCACGGCCGACGACTACACCCTGCGCGGCTTCAACGTCGGCGCCGGTACCGGAGGCATCCTGCGTGATGGCATGAAACTGCAATCGAACCCCTACGACGGCAGTGTCGAAGCCTATGGTCTGGAACGCGTCGAGGTACTCAAGGGCGCCTCGTCCGTGCTGTATGGCCAGCTGTCGCCGGGCGGTATGATCAATACCGTGAGCAAGCGTCCTACCGATACGCCGCTGCACGAAATCGGTCTGGAACTGGGCAACTACGACCGTCGCCAATACACCCTCGACCTCGGCGGCCCGGTGGATGACCAAGGCCAGTTCAGCTACCGCCTGACCGGCCTATGGCGCGACAGCGGTACTCAGGTCGACCACGTCGACGATGATCGCCGCTACATTGCTCCGGCCGTGACCTGGAAACCCGACGACGATACCTCGCTGACCGTCCTCGCCAGCCACCAGGACACCTACACCGGTTTCTCGCCGCCGATGAGCTATGCACTCAGCACCTACAGCAACACCCCCGGCTACAAGATCGGTCGCAACCAGTTCGTGGGCGAGCCCGGCTACGACCACTTCACCAACCGCATGGACACACTCGGCTACCTCTTCGAGCATCGCTTCAACGACAACCTCAGCGTCAACCAAAGTCTGCGTTACTTCCAGGCCAACACCAATTGGGACTACCTGATTCCCGTGTCGGTCAGCGGCAGCCGACTGCAGCGCCGCTACAGCGCCCGCGAAGAACGCTCCACCGGCTGGACCAGCGACAACAACCTCAACTTCACTTTCGACAGTGGACGCTGGCAGCATGACCTGGTGCTGGGCGTGGACTACTACCACAAGACCTACGATTCACACCGCTTCATCAGCTCGACCCTGGCCCAACTGGCGCCGCCGCTGAACCTGGCCAACCCGCAATACACCGGCGTCGGTGCCAACACCGCGCCCGACACCGGTAGTGACCTGCACAGCAGCCAGGCTGGCATCTACTTGCAAGACCAAATCACCTTCGACGACAAATGGGTACTGCTGCTCGGCGGCCGCCAGGACTGGGCCGAGAGCGTCACCACCACCTTTGCCACCGACGCCCGCGCCGCCCGCAACGACAAAAAAGCCACCGGCCGTGTAGGTCTGGTCTATCTCGCCGACAACGGCCTGGCACCCTACATCAGCTACAGCCAGTCATTCCAGCCGGCCAGCGTCAGCAACCCGGCCTTTGGCAACGCCTTCGCCCCACTGGAGGGTGAACAATACGAAATCGGTCTGCGCTACCAGCCTCCAGGCACCGACACTCTGCTCAGCGCCGCCGTCTATCAGCTCGACCAGGACAACTCCCTAAGCCTCGACAGCCTCACCAACACCTACGTGCAATACGGCAAGACCCGCTCCAAAGGCTTGGAGTTAGAAGCTAAAGGCAACCTTACCGAAAACCTTCAATTGAGTGTCGGCTACGCCTACACCGATACCCACGTGCTGGAAGATCAAACCGCTAGCAACGTCGGCAAACGCATCGAGGGTGTGCCCTACAACAGCGCCAGCCTGTGGGTCAGCTACCGCCTGGCGAGCCTCGGCCTGGAGCGCCTGCTCGTAGGGGCTGGCGCCCGTTACACAGGAACTACGCGGACAACAGAGAGTGTTTATGATGGGAAAATCCCAGCTTACACGCTCATAGATGCGCTGGTCAGTTATGACGTAGACAGCAATTGGCAACTACAGGCTAAAGCGCAGAACCTGTTTGATAGGAAATATCTGTACTGCAATACCACGTGCCGGTATGGCGATGAACGTAGCTTGATTGGTTCGGTTACGTATAAGTGGTGATAGCCCACAGGCGGATGCTTTTTTGATCAACTGCCTAATGCCTCAATCGCTGGACCACTTTCGCGTAGCGGCCTTCGAACTCCGAAGTCGCTTCGCGCAAGTGAGGCGGTCGGCGACGCCTCAGGATTGGCCGAACCGAAATGGCAGCTTCCGGCCGATTCTGTTGAAAAAGTCGGCTTCGAATTCCGCGCGAGAAAAGTACGCGCCTGAGATTGAAACCTGAATTTTTGGCAGAAAGTTCAGGACTCGGATTTCACGTAGCCGCGTGCAACTGAGGTGTTTTCATCCATCAATATTCGAGTGTTTCGGGAAAGCCGACTTTTTCAACACAATCGGCCAAAAGCAGTCATCGGGCTTAGTGTTAGCGGTGCTGTTTTATGCGGGCCGTTTGGACTGTGGAGCTTACTTATGATAGGAGTTGAATCCCGGGCCGCGGCTAGCCACCTAGCGCAGGCGCAGAATAATCGATGAGTTCTCCGATCGAGGTAATGCCTCTAATGGGTGTTGCGCATTAAACAATTTCTTGGATGGGGTTAAGCAATGAAAGGGATGATCAGCCTTGTGGATTTCATCAAGGAGGTAAAACAAGAACTCCGTGCCGCTGTGGATAAAGAAGATCCATTTTTCGAAATGGGAGATGTGGAACTAGAGGTCACCTTCGCCTTGGACGCAACAGCTAAGGCAGGTGCGAAGTTGTTCGTGGTAGACATCGGCGGAGAGACTAAAGCCACCCAAACGCATAAGGTCAAGGTCATGCTTCATCCCTTTATAGAGGATGATGCCCCTCAACAGATTCCTGCGCAGGACGCCCAAAAACGGTCAGGATTGGTAACTTCATATAAGAGTTCAAAGCAGAGAAAGGGTAAAACGACTGAACCACACTCGACCAGAGCACGTGTAGCACCTACAGCGCACAAACCAAGCGTCCCCGCGACTCCCACCCCCGTGGCACGATCAAGACCCCCTGCTGGCTAATTTTATTGATCATCAACTCGAATTCATTTCTCTGTACTGCAAAAATTCGACTAATGACGAGTTTACCGGCCTGGTGGACTAGCGACTGCACCAGCTTTGGGTCGATTGCAATTAGATGTGACAGGCACACCACTTGCACAAAGGATTTGAAATGCACCTCAGCCGCCTTACCCTAGCTCTGATGACCTGTCTCGCAATACCCGGTCTCGCCTCTGCCGCAACTGCCAAAAAGGGCACAACGAAGGCTGAACTGCCTGATTGTTCAGCCGTAACGTTCGATGGTTCCAATCTCACAGAGGAAGAGAACGACTACTTTTTTTCTAACCAGAAGTACATTTCGACAACAGAGATTTTGCGCTTCGCGCTTGGTAGAGATTCGATTTTGGCCGATTTCTACGCGCGCCGGAAAGGCACAGACTTCAATGCCGATGTTCTGAAAATCAAGGATCTAGCTAAGCAGAAAGGTCTTGCATCGCAGATGACCCATGACCTTGCTGCGGCTGAAAATGCGCACATTGAGCAGAACAAGAACCATAAGTGGACCAGGGATACCGGCGATACTCTCTTCTGCCGTATAGACGCCATTGGCGACACCGCGACGAACAGCTACAACACCTATGCCTCAAGCTATCTCAAAGGGCTTCAAGCGAAGCATGAAGCCATGCATGGTCAAGTCGGCTACTTCGATGTGACGGTTAATGACTGCACCATCAGCAAATCCATCGACACCGGTAACCGCTACTCTGCCGTGAAGCCAGATCCTGATGCGCGATTCCTCACCGTCAACGCGACCTTCAAGAACACTGACAACGAAAGTCGGCTACCACTCGAAGGCAGCTTGGTCATCAGCAAGGATGACAAAGATTTCAAATTCGATACGGCGGAAACCATCATGAGCGATGGCTACGGAATCCGTATGCGGTCGCTGAACCCTCTCATCAAGCTCAACACGAAGATCGTCTACAAGGTACCTAACGAGCTGTCTGGCGAGGTTTATTGGAAGCCCGGTAGGAATGCCGAGGATAAGAAGCTCTGGTGTACCTACCTACCGTCAGCCTGATTCGTGCCATAGCCAGCCATCTGTTGGTTACGGATTTATATTTATAAATTTGGCAGACTGCTACTGAGCGTGAGGGGCTGCTACGGGTCGATTTCAGCCGATTCCGACGGGCAGCTATTGGCCGATAGCTGCCTTTCCACACGTAGGGACGGCTCACCCCCGAGGCGCTGGATCAAAACTTCAGCCAAGCAGTGCTCATTTTCAACGGGTAAATAATGAACCTTGATTATGCGTCTCCTTCCGAGATCTGCAGAACCTGTCTCATGCCTTGGTAGGTCAATTATTGGTGATAACCTATTTTATCGCCACATTTTTTAAGGAGAGTTTTTGCAGTCTGGCAAGCAAGCTTTGAAAAACATATTCATTGGGAAACCTATTTTCTGCTGCGCCAAATGAGCCCGTTTGAGAGGGTTGCCTCGTTTTCGCGCGAGGATGCCCATGAACCTACCACGCCCTACTCGAACCACTGCAATTCTCAGTGTCTGCCTAGTCATTATGGCGGGCATATTGGGCTATGAGCATCATCAACTTTCCCAGCTCAGCAATAGCTTAGCTGCGACTGCAGACAAAGAGTCGCTGGATGCACTGCTGACTCGGCTGGGCAAAGTAGATGAGCGGCTGGACACGGTAGACGGCAAGCACCTGGTGTCCAACGAGGACTTCCGCTCCGGTCAGCAGGCCTTGTCGAACCGGATCGACGCAGCTCAGGCCTACGCTAAGCAAGCTACCGAAACAGCCAAGGAACTCTCGCTAAATGCCGCGTCTGCAGGGGAGCTAGTAGTGCTCAAGGCCAGCGTCGAAACGCTCGATAGCCGTATTCACGAACTAAGCCAATCCCAGATCAAGCAGGCTGCTGCGGCTCCCTCCAAACCGAAAGCCATTACCCGTAAACCACCTCCCGCTCAGAAGCCCAGTACCAGCGTCGTTACACCGAAAACGCCCCCCTTCACCGTTATCGGCATCGAGTACCGGGGAGGGGAACGCTTTTTGTCCGTAGCACCGCCAGGCAGCACACAGTTAAGCCAGATCTATCTAATTCGTCCTGGTGACGCCGTGGCGGGTACTGAGTGGCGCCTCAACACACTGGACGGCAGGTCAGCACGCTTTGACGTGGCTGGAACACCGCAAACTGTAACCGTCGCGCAATAGGACCTCTTTTATGTATTTCCCAACGGCCATCTCAAAAAAGCAGAGATCCACGGGCACCTCGCGGCTCACTACAGGCTTGGCTATCCTTGCCTTTGCCTATGGCTGCCATGCTGCTCCGGAACACGCTACGTCAACTACAAACACTCAAATCAACGAGCTCGGCATCCAGAATCCTTCCCAAGGTGCCAGCCAGACAGAACTCGCCCGCGAGTGGGGGTTAACCCCCCAAGAGTGGACCCGTTATCGAACGGTTATGGAGGGACCACGCGGCATCTATTCACCAGGACTGGATCCGTTGACCGCACTTGGCATCGAAGCCAAATCGGCTGAAGAGCGTAGACGCTACGCAGAACTGCAGGTGCAGGCCGAGCGACAGCGTATCGATAAAGAGCTTGCCTACCAAAGAGCTTATGACCAGGCCTTTGCTCGCCTCTATCCCAATGAAAAAGTCATCCAAATATCGTCTGGCCCAACATCTGCGGCGGGCTCTGGCACCGCCACTGCTCTGAAAGGCACAGGGCGATTAGCTGTTTTTGTTCAAGACAGTTGCACCGCCTGTATCGCTCGAGTGAAAGACCTTCAGACTCAGAAACAACCCTTTGATCTGTACTTCGTGGGTAGCCAAGGTGACGACGAGACCATTCGCCGTTGGGCCATCCTGGCTGGCATCGAGCCAACCAACGTGCGCAACCGCCAAATCACACTGAATCACGACGCCGGCCGCTGGCTCGGCCTTGGACTCGGCGGCGAGCTACCAGCTGTGGTGCGCGAGGTGAATGGGCAATGGCAGCGTCAGTAGTACGCGCAGCGCTGGCTGGCTTTCTTCTAATTGGCGCGGCAATGGCTAACAGTGCCGAGGTCCCACCACCGGCCTATCAATTGATTGCGTTGCCTGCCGGCGTTCCATCCGAGGTGCTCTATTCGGTCGCACTGCAGGAGAGCGGTACGCGACTGCGTGGCCAGATCGTGCCCTGGCCATGGACATTAAATGTCGCCGGTGCCGGCTACCGCTTTGCGACCCGTAGCGATGCATGCAGGGCACTGATGCTTGCGATTCAGACCGCTGGCCCCAATCGGGTCGACGTCGGTCTAGGGCAAACCAATATCGGTGCCAATGGCCATCGTTACAGCTACCCCTGCGAAGGACTGGATCCTTACAAAAACCTTTCGGTTACGGCTCAGATCCTGGCCGAGCAAAAAGCCAAAGGCGGAGATTGGATCACGGCCGCTGGCCGATACCACCGCCCGGCCGGCGGCGAACCCGCTGCCCGCTACCGCCGCGCATTTGCCAAACATCTTAGCCGGGTCACCGGCATCAACCTAATGGCGAACAACCCATGAATGGACTGTTGAGTTTCGTGCTTTTGCTGTGCTTGGCCACCCCAATTATGGTGAACGCAAGCTCGTTGATTGTAGTTGAAGACCGGGGCGGCGTTTCAGCCCTGCCCTACTACCAAGACTTAGCGCCTGAACCTACCGCGCAATCCGCACCAATCGAAACTATGGGGGTACGTGGCCATGGGTCTTTTCCCGTGCACTCAGACCAGCTTGTCCCCGGCCAAGAGCAGGGCCGGGTTATAAACGCGCCAGGCCTACAACCTCTTTTCCTGGTGGGTGACGATGAAATGTCCAGAGCCTGGCTGACTCAACGCCGTGAGCAACTGCAGCAGTTGCAAGCGGTAGGCCTGGTAGTGAACGTGGCCAGTGCCGAACGATTTGCAGAGGTACAACGATGGGCAGGCGACCTGCAGATGGTCCCAGCGCCGTCAAATGACCTGGCGCAGCGCCTTGGAATCAAACACTACCCACTGCTCATTACTGCAACAGCCATTCAGCAGTAGGAGACAGGGATGCCACCGCCTCAGTCACTCACCGTGGTGATCAGACAACCGGAAGATCCGCGAACTTGCCAGCTGATTTTGGAGCAAGTGACCTACGTGGTTTGGCTTTATGGCGGCCGCGTGACGTCCACAGAACAGGGTGACGCCATCGCTATGCGCGAGAAGCTAGCCGACCGAATACCGGAACATGAGCTAGCACTGGTGAAACAGGAGCTGGACGAGCAGTTCCCCTTAAAACTCAATAAGCTTTAAAGGCACGCAACCATGGCCAGCCCCTTTACTATCGAGTCATTGCTTCGTCCTGCCGTCGAGCTTTACACGGTCTGGGTTTGTGCTGCTGCAGCGCTGCTTTGTATTTTCGCGCCCTGGGCATTTGCACTGACGCCTTTATTTGGAGTGGTTGCCGCTACTGGCTTTTTAGGTCTTGGGTTTGTTCGCCTGAAGCAGGCCCTGATGGTATTGCGCTACCGACGGAATATCCGGCGCCTCCCCCACTACACCATGACCAGCAAAGAAATTCCGGTCAGCAACGAGCGGCTTTTTATAGGCAAAGGCTTTCGCTGGACTCAAAAACATACCCAGCGCTTGATGGACACTTACCTCCCCAAATATGCCGAGTACGTCGAGCCGACCTCGACCTACAACTGGGCAAGGCGGCTTGAGGAACGATTGGAATTCGCCCCCTTCCCACTCAAGCTTCTGGCCAAGGCCACCTCTTGGGATGTCGCGCTTAATCCAGCACGTCCGCTGCCACCCGTAGGTGGCCTACCGCGCTTACACGGCATAGAACCGAACGAGGCTGACGTCAGCTTGCCATTGGGTGAGCGGGTTGGGCACTCCCTGGTGTTGGGTACTACACGAGTGGGCAAAACCCGCCTGGCCGAACTGTTTATCACCCAAGACATCAGGCGCACCCGCAGGCGGCCCCGCCGGCGCGTTCAGATGGGTCGCCGTGTTCAGCCTGTTCATCGGAGCCAGCGCAGCGTCGATAAAACTGATGAGATGAACCTTGATCGCGAGGTGGTTATTGTCTTCGACCCCAAAGGCGATGCCGACCTCCTGAAACGCATGTACATAGAGTGCAAGCGTGCCGGCCGACTGGATGAGTTTTACGTGTTCCATTTGGGCTGGCCCGACCACTCCGCTCGTTACAACGCCGTTGGACGATTTGGTCGGATCTCAGAGGTGGCGACCCGGATTGCCGGTCAACTATCAGGAGAAGGAAACTCGGCCGCATTCCGTGAGTTCGCCTGGCGTTTCGTCAACATTATCGCACGCGCCTTGGTCGCCCTCGGACGCAGGCCAGACTATGAGCAGATCCTCAAGCATGTGACCAACATCGATGCGCTCTTCATCGAGTACGCACAGAAGTACTTTGCTGAGCATGATCCCAAGGCCTGGCAAACCATCGTTGAATTAGAAGGCAAGATCGATCGTAAAAACCTCAGTTTTGCTATGAAGGACCGACCGCTGCGCGTGGTGGCCCTGGACATGTACCTCACTCAGCAACGCATCTCCGATCCTGTGATGGAGGGCCTGCGATCAGCGGTACGTTATGACAAAACCTATTTCGACAAGATTGTGGCCAGCCTGCTACCACTGCTGGAAAAACTGACCACGGGGCGCATTGCAGAGCTGCTGTCTCCAGACTACATGGACCTTGAGGACCCACGACCAATCTTTGACTGGATGCAGGTCATCCGCAAACGGGCGGTGGTCTATGTCGGTCTGGATGCCTTGTCCGATACAGAGGTGGCTGCAGCGGTGGGCAACTCGATGTTCAGCGACCTGGTGTCAGTTGCGGGCCACATCTACAAGTTCGGCATCGATGACGGCTTGCCCGGAGCCACCGCCGGTAAGGTCGCGATCAACGTACACGCGGACGAATTCAACGAATTAATGGGCGATGAATTCATTCCGATGATCAACAAAGGCGGCGGCGCTGGCATGCAGGTTACGGCCTACACCCAGACCTTGAGCGATATCGAGGCCAAGATTGGTAACCGCGCGAAAGCTGGCCAAGTCATCGGTAACTTCAACAATCTGTTCATGTTGCGTGTCCGTGAAACCGCAACTGCAGAGCTGTTGACCAACCAGTTGCCTAAGGTTCAGGTGTTCACCAGCACGCCGGCAAGCAGTGCTAACGATGCCATCAATGGCAAAGCCGCCTTCACCTCCAACACCCACGACCAGATCCAAAGCGTCAGTGTGCCGATGATCGAACCGGCGCACGTGGTTGCACTACCCAAGGGACAATGCTTCGCCCTGATTGAAGGCGGCAACCTTTGGAAGATTCGTATGCCCCTGCCGGCAAACGATCCTGATGAAGTCATGCCCAAAGACCTGCAGGCCCTGGCCGAGGAAATGCGGAAAGGTGCAGGAGAAAATAATGGCTGGTGGCAGGCGCCGGGGTATCAATCATTGGGCGAATCGCTACCAGATGACCTATTAGACGATTTCCGCAAATTGGCCGCAGACGAGAAAGTCGCATAAGCCTGGAGGAGCATGGCTATGGCCGATATCGCGGAAAAAGCCCAACAGCAGCAAGAAGGCCCAAAAACCTTTCTGGGCATGCTGTTCTCGGCCCCTTTTCATTTTTTAGGGGTGATGTTTGGCTCCCTGCTAGGCGCCATTATCGTTGAATGGCTGTGTATGTACGTGTTTTGGCCAGATGCAGGCTGGAAACACGCTCAGAACATGTTCGAGCACGAGTTGAGTTGGCTGTCACAGGATCTGCTGCATAGCGTGGTCATCAAAGAACCCGGGCGTACGGCGACCTGGCTGGCACAGACGGTTTACGACTGGCTGATGGTGAAAAGCGGTCTGCAGGAGAACATAAACGAGCTGACACAGTACACGCGCTCCACATCGCAGCAGCAAGCTGGCACTTTCAATCTGCGCTATGAGCTTGGTCGGGTGATGATCCACTTCCAAGACTACGGCTTAGCTGCGATGTACACCGTGCTGACGTTCTGCGTCCGAATGGTCATTCTGACGTTGACGATTCCATTGTTCGTACTGGCAGCATTCACAGGACTCGTCGATGGCCTGGTGCGACGTGACCTACGAAAATTCGGCTCCGGTCGCGAGTCAAGTTACCTGTATCACAAAGCTCGAGGGACGATCATTCCGCTGACTATCGTGCCTTGGACGATCTACCTGGCCATCCCCGTCAGTATCAGTCCACTTTTGATCCTGCTGCCTTGCGCTGTGCTGTTGGGCGTGTCCGTCAACATCACTGTCTCAAGCTTCAAAAAATACCTCTAGGAGCTGTCCATGCAGTGGACTCAAGAACAGCAGCCAATCATCCATTCAACGGCTGACAAGCTACTGGTCCAGGCATTCGCCGGTACCGGCAAAACTACAACGCTGGTCGGCTACGCCACTCATCATGCCTCGGTGAAAATGCTGTACCTCTGCTACAACAAATCCGTCGAGCTCGCAGCTAGGGGACGCTTCCCTCGCAATGTGGTTTGCAAAACAGCACATGGCCTTGCTTATGCGGTTTATGGGAGCCAGTACGCAGCCAAGCAGACCAATAACTTACGCCTGACTGACATCGCCAGGGCCATCAACACCCAAGACTGGGAGCTGGTTCGGGACGTCCTCACTACGCTGAACAACTTCATGGCCAGCGCCGATGACGAGCTAGCCCATTGGCATTTCCCCAGGTTCCAAGGTCAACGAATGCTCACGAGCGCACAGGAACGATTTCTCAACAATGCCCTGGGCGTAGCCAAATCCATCTGGAATCGGATGATAGATCTACAAGACACTGGCATTTCGATTACACACGACGGTTACCTGAAGCTGTATCAGCTAAGCAAGCCCGACCTTAGCGAACGGTTTAACGCCATCCTTCTAGATGAGGGACAGGACGTTAACCCGGTTATTGCCGACCTAGTAAAAATTCAAAAGATTCGAAAAGTGACGGTCGGCGATCCACATCAGCAGATCTATCGCTTCCGCGGTGCAGAGGATGCGCTCAACAGCGAATGGATGGTCGGTGCTGAATGTCATTACCTAACCCAGAGCTTTCGCTTCGGTCCAGCGGTCGCACATGTAGCCAACATTATTCTCTTCTACAAGGGGGAGACCCAAAAACTGCAGGGGTTGGGTTCCAACACTCTTGTTAAACGGGCGTTGCCAGAAGATCTACCGCACCGGACTTTTATCCATCGCACCGTGACCGGCGTTATTGAGAACGCTCTATTTTTGGTAGCGAGCAACCCTAAAATCTTCTGGGTTGGCGGTATCGACAGCTACTCGCTTCGCGACCTGGAAGATTTGTACCTGTTCAGCCGTAACCGCAATCAGGAGGTGCAGAACCGTAAGCTTTTGCGGGACTATCGGGACTTTTCACAGTTCGTGGAAATTGCCGAGGTAAGCCAGGACAACGAGATGCTGCGCTCGATCAAAATTATTGCGGCCTACCCAGATCTGCCTCAGCGGATCCATACACTGCGCGCTCGATCAGTCGATAACGAATTGGATGCCACAATCACACTAACCACAGGGCATAAGGCCAAGGGGCTGGAATGGGACTTCGTCAGCCTGTATGACGATTTCAGCGCTGACCCGCTCTCGCCCGATATTGATCAGGGACGTCGAGATGACGAGTTAAATTTGCTCTACGTGGCGGTTACGCGAGCAATGAAGGTCTTGGCGCTGAACTCAATGGTGTTGTCCATCATGCAGCAGTATGTGGATGCGCGGTCATCTTTAAAGAGTTCGAGCGAAAGAACTAATTGAGCCCCGCGGCTGGAATCGCAATATCTTGAGGAGGTCGCCATGATTCGTCAGACGTTTGAGTATCACACCGAGTTCTCCCCGCTTCAGTACATCGTTCTGACAAAAAACCTCTTGATGTTCAAGTCGGTAGAGCCCACGGCTGAACCCGACATTCAGAGCTTTCTAAATGATCCGGAGCGTCAGCACCGCCTCGCTCTATTAGGCAGCGAAGGCTGGGAACTGATCAACGTCCAGCCGGTGTTCAGAGGTGAGATAAAGATCGGCAATCACAACGCTCAAAGCTGGGCCTATGGCATTGCATTGCCTACTGGTTACCTCCTGTTCTTTAAGCGCCAGATCCAAAGCGGATAGCTGGAAGATGGCTGTCTGAAGAAATCAATCAAGACCTGAATATGGTTTTCTTGCGGCGCGCGCCTTGATGAAAACGGCAAGCTGATGGCACCAGGAATTACCAGAGCCCAGCCGTGATCCAGTTCCCGCGCAGCACTGCACTCACTCACCGATTTGCTTTGCCAGCCCTCATCGGACTTTTTGGATGCTGCCTGCATGTCTCCAGTGCAGCAGCTGCCTCCGCATCCGAACAGGCCAATCTGGATGTGATGATCCGTCAGTTGAATGCCCTTGAGGACACTGCACGCCGGAGCGCTCAAGTGGGCGACGAACCGGGCAAGCGCTTCTTCTTCGACTACCAGCGTCTGGCGGGCGATATCGCTCGTATCCGACACGGACTGGAGGATTACCTCACTCCAAGCCGAGCCCAGCCTCGGGACACAGTGGAGTTGTCGGGCCAATACACAAAGCAAGGACGCAAGCCATGAGCATGAGCGGCGCTCAAGCGTCTGCCTTCCAGGCGGCTGCAGGGTTCCCTGCTTCGTCAAGCAACCTGTTCTTCGTGGGCTTTGCGGTGGCCATCATCTTTTTGTGGGGGGCGTGGGCTCTCTGGAGCTGCTACCGAGGATGGGCCACCGGAAACCTTGACCGCACGATCGCTTCCACCTCGGTTGTTCGCATCTTGCTGCTTTGCATGATTTTGACCACGTTTGTTCTCAGTTGACTTTATCGGAGATTCATCATGACCTCGTGCCTACGGCCACGCCGCTTGCTGATCGGCATTCTTACGCTTCCACAGTTGGCCATGGCGGCACTGCCCCAGTCTCAACCCCCCACTCGCGGTGAAGGCTCCAACTTGATGCAGACGATGCAGAACTACGCCTTCGACGGATTTTCTCTGCTCGGTCTCATTGTCTGCGCCGTCATTTTCATTGGGGTCGCCTGGCACGCCTTTGGCACCTACCACGAAATCCAGCACGGCAAAAAGAAATGGATGGACCTCGGTGCAACAGCCGCTGTGGGTGTCGCCATCCTGGGTGTCGCCATTTTCCTGGTCACCAAGGCTACCAATATTCTTTAACGAGCCTAGGCCATGACAGAACTCTCTGACGATGGAACCCTGATATTCCTTCCAGTGCGGCTGAACAATCAGCCTGTCATCATGGGCGGTCTAACCGCTGATGAGATGTGGGCAACACTGGGGATCAGTATCGCAGCCGGGCTGATCCTCGGCATTGCGGTGGCGATACTTACCCAGATATGGGCGCTGATCATCGCCGCAGCCATGCTTTGTGCGGTTCTCGGGCTCACGCTTGCCAGCCGTTTCTTGCGCCGCTGGAAGCGCGGTCGACCTGACACATGGCTGTACCGCCAGATGCAGTTGAGCATCGCACGATATTTTCCGACCTGGAACAAAGTCCACCTAATCACACGTACTGGTGCATGGACCTGCCGAAGAACGGGGGTTCAATGACTTATCGTAAAAAAGTTGATGCACAACTAGCACATATCAACAGCCTGCGCCTGGTGATAGGTCTGCTAATCATCCTGGGGATCTACATGGCCTATGGCTGGCAGAGCGCACCGCGCGACTTGACCATCCATGTGCCGCCAGACCTTCGTTCGGGTAGTACACGTCAGTGGTGGGATATTCCTCCAGAGTCTGTGTATGCATTCGGACTGTACATATTCCAGCAGATGAACCGCTGGCCTGTGGACGGTGAAGTCGACTACCAGGACAACATCACCCGTCTGGGTGGTTACCTGACGCCTAGCTGCAAAGCTTATCTGCAGAAGGATTTCGAGCTACGTCGCAACAGCGGCGAGCTGCGTAAACGTGAACGTGGTGTTTTTGAGATTCCGGGAAGAGGTATCGACGATAAGTCAGAGCAACATATCGAGCAGAACAGCATCAACGACTGGACCGTCAACCTGGATATCACTGCCGATGAGCATTACGGTGGCGAGCGAGTGAAAAGAGCACTGGCCCGCTACCCCCTGCACATCATTCGCTCGGATATCGATCCCGAAAAGAACCCCTTCGGCCTGGCTTGGGACTGCTACAGCGGAAACCCTCAACGCATTGAAGTCTCTGTCGAGCAAAATAAGGCAGGAGGCAAATGATGCGGCGCTACTTGCTGATTATCGGATTGCTCACACTCAACCTCTTCGGGATGGCCAACGCGGTTGAAATCCTTCGTTGGGACCGAATTCCGTTGGCACTTCCCTTGATCGTCGGCCAGGAACGCATTGTCTTTGTCGACCAGAATGTTCGAGTGGGTGTGCCTCGTAACCTGGTCGACAAGCTGCGCGTACAGAGCACCGGCGGCGCCCTCTATTTGTTGGCTAAAGAGCCCATTGAACCAAGCCGCTTGCAGCTGCAGAACATGAGCTCCGGCGAGATTATGCTCGTGGATATCATCGCAACCACCGGGCAACCAAATCAGGATGCATTCGAGCCGGCAAAAATTGTTGCTGGCGAGAGCCCTTCAACACGATACGGGCAGGTCAACTCCAAACCTACGAGCAGCCACGCTTGGGCTCCCACGGTACAAGCCACCACACAGGAAGTAGAGGAAGCCACACCGGCGCCGCGCCGAGAAACGCCATTGCCAGTGGTCCTCACACGATATGCCGCCCAGATGTTGTACGCCCCTCTGCGCACTGTGGAACCGGTGGAAGGCATTGCCCAGGTGAATTTCAAGCGAGGTGTAGACCTCACCACGCTCCTGCCGACGTTAACGGTCGAAGCGTCTGCTCTGGGATCGTGGCGACTGGACGATTACTGGGTGACAGCGGTGAAGCTGCGCAACACGAGCGCTCAGCACCTTAGCTTGGACCCTCGGGATCTGATGGGCGATTTTGTAAGCGCTACCTTCCAGCATCCGTACCTGGGCGCCAAGGGTGATGCCAGCGATACCACAACGGTCTATCTGGTGACCCTTGGCCATGGTTTAGCCGAATCGTTGTTACCGGCGGCCGTCAGCCAGATCGATCCGAAGGGAGGTCGTCGTGAAGAGTAATCCACTTGTTAAATACCTGATCATACCGTTCGCGATCCTGGCGATATACGTAGTGGTCAAATCATTCAATCGCGGAAGTACCGATCAACAGGTTCATGCACCGGACACGGTTGTACTTAGCACGGAAGAGGCTAAAAAGCTTGGGGTTGACGGAGATACACCCAGCGACACATTGCGCACTATTGTTGCGGAAAGCCGACAGCTCAAGGACCAGGTCTCCAATGCACTGAAGACCAATGATGAGCTCAAACAACAGAACATAGAGCTGCAAAAGCGCCTGCAGTCCATCGACCTCAACGTCGACAGCAAACTGCAAAGCGTTCAGCAAACGTTGAAGCAAGAGTCTCAACAACAGAGCCAAACAATCCTGGACACGCTGCAGCAGCAATACAACACCCTGAGCAGCAAATCAGGCAGTGGCAATCAGTCTGGATCTGATTTGCCAATCGGCTTCGGCGTTCAGCCAGGGGATGGTCAAACGTTCAAAGACGCCCCCGGGCCGGACGTTGTATGGATAGAGCCGCAGGATGCGACTCCCGTCGACATCAACGGCAAACCTATCGCTGCCGGCTCAAATCAAACAGCCAGTGGGTTCAACTTCCCGACTTCCTTTGGCGAGTCCATGGACCGGGGTCAAAATGCACTTCGCACGGGTGCCCAAACCGTCACCAACGAAATTTCGCCGCAGGAGGCGCGCAAACAAGTGCGCAAAGTCTACACACTGCCGCAGAACTCGACATTGATGGGCTCAGTGGCCATGTCCGCGCTGATAGGCCGGGTTCCTATAGACGGCACGGTCAATGACCCCTACCCGTTCAAGGTCCTAATCGGACCAGACAATCTCACGGCTAACGGGATCGACCTGCCCGACGTCGCCGGCGCGGTGGCCAGTGGAACAGCATCAGGTGATTGGACCCTATCCTGCGTACGCGGACAGATCAAAAGTCTGACCTTTGTTTTCAATGATGGCACTGTTCGCACGTTGCCACAGCCGCAGGAAGAAGCGAACGGCAATCAAAACAGTAACAACCAGAACAGTGGCAACCAGACAACTATCCAGGGTGGACTGGGCTGGATAAGCGATGCCTATGGCATTCCCTGCATCAGTGGTGATCGTAAAAGCAACGCCTCGCAATACATCGGATCCCAGGTACTCATCACTGCGGCCGGCGCCGGTGCGGCCTCCCTGATTAAATCAGATGGCAACAGCAGCTCGTTTATAAACCCGCAGTCCGGAACCATCGGTTCTGTCGGCGGTTCAGGCAGTGAGGCCATGGGCAAAATCATTGGCCAGGGCGTCAATGATGTCTCCAGTTGGGTAAACAAACTCTACGGGCAAGCCTTCGCTGCGGTGTACGTGCAGCCAGGCGCCAAGATCGCCGTACACCTGGACCAACAGCTGACCATCGACTACGAACTCAATGGCCGTAAGGTCGACTATCGCTCAGGAGCCCGTCATGCATCGACTGCGCTTGACTAACCACGCCTTGAAAATTGGCACCTACCTGGTGATCGCACTGCTCGGGTCTGGCTGCGCCACCAGCAAGGACGAACTGCTCCCCCACGGCGACAGCAATATGATGGACGTGTGGAATCAGGGATCCAGTGGTTCAAGCAGCGCAAGTAGCCGCCAATTGCTCGATGCCCGCCAAGACCTGCGTAGACCGTTGCAAACAAATCAGGCGGAACTGGACGAAAATGCAAAATTTACGCGCACTGCTCAAAACGAGATCTACAGCCAGTTTAAGCGCCTGCCCAATCCGGACCTGGTGATGTACGTGTTTCCTCACCTGGCGGGCTCTGATCCAGCTCCAATCCCAGGCTACACCACGGTATTTCCGCTGTATCAGCGCGTTCAGTACGCCATGCCCGGTGAACGCACGGAGGCATATTGATGGGCCTTTTTGAACGACTCAAAGCACGGCGGACATCCGACCGCGTCGAACCTGACCTCTCAGCCAGTGGGACCGAGTCTATCGACGCGCAGCCATCAGCAAGCGTGACTTTTGAGGCTGCGACTGAGCGTTATCACGAGCGCCTCGCAGCCATGGGCATTCCATCACCGAGCGATTGGCGTAATCCCCAGAAAAAGCCAGCTACAACTGCTGACGTCGACCGCTTGTATGACGTCAACCCGTCGTTCGTGGACCTTCTGCCCTGGGTAGACTACCTGCCGGGGGAAAAAGCGATGCTGCTGGAAGACGGCGTCTCTCGCGCTGCTTTTTTCGAGCTGATTCCAATTGGCACTGAAGGTCGAGATCCCGAATGGTTGCGCAAAGCCCGGGATGCTCTGGAAAACGCGCTGCAGGATTCGTTTGACGAACTTGAAACCTCCCCATGGGTCGTTCAGTTGTACGCCCAGGATGAAACCAGTTGGGATGACTACCTGCAGCAGTTGCACGATTACATTCAGCCTCGCGCGCAGGAGAGTGCCTTCACCGAGCTTTATTTGCAGTTGATGAAGCAGCACCTGGAAGCTATTTCCAAGCCTGGCGGGCTGTTTGAAGATACCAAGGTCAGCCAATTGCCTTGGAGGGGCCAGCAACGGCGAGTCCGTCTAGTGGTGTACCGACGCACCCAGGGCGCGCAGGCGGACGTTCGCGGTCAAGCCCCTGGCCCTTACCTGAAAATCATCTGCGATCGCTTGGTGGGGGGCTTGGCGAACGCAGGCATAAAAACCCATCGTATGGATGGCCACGCCATCCGCCACTGGTTAATTCATTGGTTCAACCCACGCCCAGATCATCTTGGCCCAGCCGATGCTGATATTCGACGCTTCTATGAACTGGTATGCAAACAGGCCCCTTCCTCGGAGGAAGGTGATTTACCGCTAGCCAGCGGTACAGACTTTTCGCAAAACCTGTGTTACCGCGAACCGCTGTCGGACATCGAAAAAGGCCTGTGGTATTTCGACGGTCTTCCCCACCGCGTGGTGATGCTCGATCGTCTGCGCGAAGCTCCAAAGACTGGACATCTAACAGGCGAAACCCGCAAGGGCGGCGATGCACTTAATGCGCTGTTCGACAAAATGCCAGAGGACACCACTCTCTGTATCACCCTCGTCATCACACCGCAGGACATCCTCGAAGGGCATCTGGAACAGCTCTCACGCAAGGCCGTCGGAGATACCCAAGCGTCGATCCTGACGCGCGAGGATGTCGCCACAGCCCGCCAATTGCTTGGCCGTAAGCACAAGCTTTACCGAGGTAGCGTAGCGTTTTACTTGCGAGGGAAAGACGACGCGCAGTTACAGGAACGCAGTTTGCAACTCAGCAGTGCATTACTAGGCGCTGGCATGGAGCCCGTGGAACCTCGGGATGAAGTTGCACCGCTCAACTCATACCTAAGATGGCTGCCTGGCAACTTCGACCCCAACGCGCGAAGGGCATTGGAATGGTACGCGCAACTGATGTTCGCTCAGCATATTGCGAACCTGGCCCCTGTCTGGGGAAGGTCGACCGGAACCGGACATCCAGGTATCACACTGTTTAACCGTGGGGGAGCACCAATTACCTTCGATCCACTGAACAAGCTGGACCGTCAGATGAACGCGCACCTTTTCATCTTCGGTCCGACAGGGTCGGGAAAATCGGCGACCGCGACGAACATCCTCAGTCAGGTAATTGCCATCTATCGGCCTCGCCTGTTCATCGTGGAAGCCGGCAATAGCTTTGGCTTGCTCGGTGATTTCGCCAGGAAGCTGGATCTGACAGTTAACCGCGTTCGGCTGGCCCCCGGCTCAGGCGTCAGCCTGGCGCCCTTCGCGGATGCAGTGAAACTTATCGAACCAGACCAAAACGTGAAAGTTCTGCAGGCTGATGATCTTGAAGCCTCTGATCAACACCTGGCCAGCCAGACCGAGGATGAACAACGCGACATCCTGGGTGAAATGGAGATTACAGCCAGGCTGATGATCACTGGCGGGGAAGAAAAAGAAGATGCGCGCCTTACCCGAGCAGATCGAAGCGCCATCCGCCAATGCATTCTCAATGCAGCACAGAAATGTGTAGCGGAACAACGCATTGTGCTTCCCGAAGACATCCGTGAGGCACTGCGAGAGATGGGGCAAGAGCCGGGTATCCCAGCTGCTCGAAGCTCACGTTTCCAGGAAATGGCGGAAGCATTGTCAATGTTCTGCATGGGTACTGAAGGCGAGATGTTCAACCGCCCTGGTACGCCATGGCCTGAAGCTGACATCACCATTGTGGACCTGGCCACGTATGCCCGAGAAGGCTACAGCGCACAGATGGCCATCGCCTATATCTCATTGCTAAACAGCGTCAACAACATCGCAGAGCGGGATCAATTCAAAGGCCGCCCCCTGATCTTCTTCACCGACGAAGGCCACATTCAGTTGAAGGTGCCACTGCTGTCGCCCTACTCCGTCAAGATCACCAAGATGTGGCGAAAGCTCGGCGCCTGGTTTTGGATGGCGACCCAGAACGTCGACGATGTTCCACCCGAGGCATCGGCTTTGCTGAATATGATCGAGTGGTGGATGTGCTTGAACATGCCGCCGGATGAAGTGGAAAAGATCGCCCGTTTTCGTGAACTGACCCCAGCACAGAAGTCGATGATGCTGTCAGCGCGCAAAGAAAGCGGGAAATTCACCGAAGGCGTGATGCTATCCAAAAGCATGGAAATGTTGTTCCGGGCGGTGCCCCCCAGTTTATACCTGGCCCTGGCCATGACAGAGCCAGAGGAGAAAAAACAACGCTTCGACATCATGCAAGCCAAAGGCTGCAACGAACTTGATGCCGCCATTGAGGTCGCAGCGGCGCTGGACCGTCATCGCGGTATCGAACCGAAAATCATCAATTTCCCCGAGCAAGCCACGGCCTTGGAGCGCCAAGCATGAGAGCATTAGATTCCCTGACCCAGAACCTGATTGAAAGTCTGATCCACCTACTTGAACAGCCGGGAGAGGAAACCCTTCACACCCTTGAAGTGTGCGCCCCAGTATTGATAGAGCAACTTCAACAGGTCGTGATACGAGCGGTGGATCGTCGTGACGTCGAGTCCCAGCTTCAAACGGTGCTAGCCGACTGGCTTAGGAAGCACCCGCAACCCGAGAGCGCTGAGAGCGCGCTTCTTGAGGCCTTGCGAAAACAAGCGCTTCTCTCATCGAAGTCAGCGGAGGCTCGGGCATGACACGCCTGCGCAAACGCTGGATTATTCTAGGTTGTTTTTTTGCAGGCCTCTCGCTGGCCAGTCTTACCCTTGTTCTAAACGAGATAAAAACACCTATACACACAGGGCCTTGGCTATACGGCTCACCCGATGCGCGTTGGACTGTGACAGAGTTTGCCGACCTGGAATGCCCCTACTGCAAGACATATACGCCGAGACTGAAGGCATGGGTCTTGCTACGAAAGGACGTAAACCTACAGTGGCACCATCTGCCACTGGCTTTCCACGGTGCGGCAGCGGTAAATGAGGCAAGGCTCTCTGAATGCGCCGGAAAGCTAGGTGGTGCAACTGCCTTCTGGCAAACCATCGACCAGATCTTTGAACGCACCGGCAGCAACGGTCAGGGGTTCACTGATCATCTGGATGTCGACGGAATTGATCACCTAGGCCTGATGGCCTGTGCGGTGAATGACAAACAGATCGCCATGAACATTATCCAACAAGCAAAAGATGCAAGCAGAGCTGGAATCACCGCAACTCCCACTTTGATAATTAAAGACAACATGACGGGTAGAACAATAAAACTTGAAGGCCCCGCCGATAGTGTGACTTTACTCTCGGCCATTGATTGGTTAGCTCAAAACAAGGAGCAACAGCTCCCCTGAAAAGTCGACCGTTGAATCAAGCAGCCTTGCGCTAGCCGCCGACAGAAATCCTATCAATGAGCCATGTCGCGCAGAGGACGGCAGTACTGTCCCATACGTACAGTGGGAAGAGGGGTAAGATTTAACCGGGCAAAGCAGTTATTGCTGCGCGCCCGATTCACAAATAGGCGCTGAATATAAGCCTAAACCTGGAAAAGCGAGCCATCAGCGTTTCTAGGAAGGAAATAGCCCTTGATGCAAGACATACGACGTATGCAGAGTTGCACATGTGTCTGCTTGCGGAAGAAAGTGCCTGGGTATAGCTCTGGCCCCTCCAAGAAGGGAGAGCGGATCGAGTCATAATCTGGCAGCCCTACAGCATCTCGAGCTTGATGAAGGGTCTGGAACACTGCGCAATCGAGATGACGCCTAAGGTTGTCATGATCACCATGAAACCCGGGGACGTTCGTCGGTATTTCCTCGGAGGAAGCGACCAGGATGTCGTAAGCGCCTCGCAGTTCCTCGAGTGCACCTTCATCTGTCAGATTTAGGCATAAGCCCAAATCTATTACAGCACCTACGACAAATGGATCTTTTATCGCTCCCTTTCCGCGCTTGGAATGCTTTCTGATATGTTCGGCATAGCTCAACGCACGCTCTGGGCTGTTTTCCCAGAAATACGCACCTTCGCCCAACCAATCATAATCATTAACGCTGTGCGCTACATGCTCACCAGCGAGAACAGCTTCCCCGATTTTGCGATCACATCCGTGAAAGCCCAGAACAAATGAAGGGAGCTGTTGATACATCAGCGATATGCGGCTTTGAGATGGCCTTTGACGTTATAAACGCCAGTTTTTACGCGAAAAGCCTTGGCTTCAGCGGGATCCCCAGCAAGAATCAAAGCCAACTGACGAAAGCGCTCAGCAGCTTCGATATGCGGGTTGTCAGTCTTGCTGACCTTTTTGGCCTTTGCAATCATGTCGACCTCCTTGAGGCATAGGCGGGGGTATACGCTCATTTTATAGACAATCGAAAGCTTTGTCAGTTTGGCTTTCGGGCCACTCATTTCATCACGCGTACGAGCTTCGTCGTCCGAAGATTCAAGAGGCCTGCAGCACCAAGAGCCTGATATGCCGCAATCGCCTTTCGAAGCTAGGAAGCATTGACTTCGTGACGGTGCGCGACCTCTCATGACCTGCGCTCCTCGAACAGTAATCTTCAACATTCTGCATTCCCAAATACCCAAAGCACCCAAGTTTATATTTCTTGCTGCGCTCAAGACCTCCATCCGGTTTTCTGTACCTGAACTCATATCAGGTACGGTGCCATGCTCCAGATCCTTACCCACCTTAGCGAACCGCGGCACTGGCTGCTCCCACTGCTACTGCTCTCGCCCGCTGCTGCCCAAGCAGAAACCTGGGTCGTTACCAATCAGACCCATCCGGTATCGGCGCCCTCTGGCACTCGCATCATTCTTCTGGATGATCAGCAACGTCTTGAGGAGCAACTGTCCCAGATACTGCCTGCCGATCCGCGCCAGGCTGAAGCAACGGTCCAACGCTACTTAGCCAGCCCTGCCGGCAAACGTCTCCAAAGCGACCTGGCTCAGGCGCAGCAGGGGGTCACAGACGCCTGGAGCCTGGGAATCGAAAAGCTCCCGGCCGTAGTCGTTGACCGTCGCTACGTAGTGTACGGCGAGCCGGATGTGGCTAAAGCCGTCACGCTGATTGATCGAGCACGGAGCCTTTCTAGATGAGGCGATTAGGTTTTCAGATCAAGTCATTGTCGCTGGCCATCACTTTCAGCATGTCCTTCAGCGCATCAGCTGCGATCACCTCTGCATCCATCATTGCGTCAACGCTGTCGCCGACGTGCTTGGAATACAAGGTTGTAGGTATCTGCTATTGGCTGCTCTGCACGCCTTTCGGCTGCAAAATCAAAACCTCGACAAAGGTTCGTCACTATGTGCCAGACGCGGTGGTGTCAGCATATTCGAATACGGGGATGAACCCCTGGATAGAGATGTCTCCTATGGGAGCACCGAATCCCATGGCCCAAGCAGGAAACGACGGCACCACCAATCACGTCGCTGAAAACAACATCATCAAGTTCAAGGAAGCCGATGTCATAGGCCACCCTGGCGGTGCGACTTTCAGTCAATTTGCCAGCGCTTCTGGCTATATCTGCAAAGGCGCGACATTACCGCTCGTACCCTACTTCCTGAGCACCCTCGATCCGATTGCCTGGCGATACGGCGTACCCGAGTCCGTCTACCCCGAAGCACTGATTCCGGGGATGCGCGAAGTCGGCAGCCTATTCACAGCCAGTATTTGGGGGAATGTCTATCCACGTAGTGGCTTTCTCAACCAGACCGATGACTATAAGACCGGCGCCGTCATTGCACAGCGCGCCGGTGACGTAGTCACCCGCCCAGGCCAAGTACATGTCTATCTGCCAATGCTCGCCCTTCCCTACGCCGGATACTGGCCTGCGGGGCCACTACGCGAAGGTGACGCCTCCACAGGCAAGTGGCAAGAACTGACCCCAGTCCTCAACCCGACTTGCGCAACCTTTCCCACTATCGGCCCCAACATCGATGCGCAGGATGGCGGCTACGCCTGGGCGCTCTGGCGCCCATATTCCTGCTGCCAACGTCGTGGTCAGACCTTCCTCGGCAGTACGGACTTCCTATGACACAGCGATCGGAGCACAACATGAAATTCACCACCTTGGCGATAGGGCTCGCCTGCTGCCTCAGCAGCGCAATAGCGTTCTCTGCTGACCCAATCAACATCTCATCCTCCGGCAGTGTCATTGGTGACGACGTGCTCTACAACATCGGCGGGGGGAGCGCAGTGGCCATGGGCAGCGCTGGCAACATGGACAGTATTTCCGTAGGTGGCGGTTGGAACAACAATCTGATCTGCGGAAACATGAGCCTTAGTAACACATTACAAAATCAGTTGAACGGGGCCACTTCTGGATTCCAGAACATCATGACCTCGGTGGTACAGAACGCCACTAGCGCCGTGGCTTCGTTGCCGGCATTGATTCTTCAACGTGCGAACCCGGCGCTATACAACCTCATCACCAACGGCATCCTGCAGGCCCGACTCGACTTTGATCGATCCAAAGGCACTTGCCGCGCCATTGGAGAAAAAATGGCCGATATCGCCGGCAACCAGATGGGCTGGGGCAAGCTCGCTGAGGGTCAGGCCATGAGCCAGGCGCTGACATCCAACACGGACGCGGTATCTGCGGTGGAGCAAGTCGAAAAAAAAGGTGGCAACGACGGCGTCACTTGGGTTGGGGGTGATCGAGCAGGAGGTTCCGGTCAGAAGCCTATTCGCATCGTAGGTGACGTCACCAAAGCGGGCTACAACCTGCTGAACAAGCGAGCCGCAAGCGACACCTCATCGATTAGTAAAGACAACTGCAACAATGGCATGGTGTGCAACGTTTGGTCATCACCCCAAGAGGCCACGACCTTCGCCAATCGTGTGCTGGGGGAACAACAACAGCAGACCTGTGACAGTTGTCCTAAAACGGTTACAGCTGCTGGCGTCGGTCTGACGCCGCTGATCCAGGAAACCTACGACACCAAGCTGAAAGCCTTGCAGGAACTGCTGAACGGGGGAAAAACCCTCTCCATCGAAAACCTGGAAGCCGCGAGTAGCAACTCTCTGCCCATTACCCGGGGCGTTGTAGCAGCGCTCAAGGACGAGCGTGATCAGGACGTACTTGCTCGCAGGCTTGCCTCAGAAGTCGCGCTTTCTGACGTTTTGGAGAAAGCCTTAACCCTGCAGCGCACGTTGATGGCGGGCAGTCGCGAGCCGAACGTCGCGGCTAATGACCTTGCCCTCCAGGCAGTCGGTCAGCAGAGTTCCTCGCTGCAGCAGGAAATTGGCAATCTGAAAATGGAACTGGATATGCGTCAGCAGCTCGCGAAAAACTCGCCCCTCACAATCATTGAGCGCGGTAAAGCGCGGGCCGAAGACTCTCGGGGCGTGTTTCAGGGGGCACCTGAAACGGATCGATTGGAGCAGTTGCAGTCGCCCGCCAAGAACAAACAGTGAGGAGTAGGCCATGACCGATAAACGAAGGCCTAGCAATGCCTCCAACCCCTCGGTGGTTCGTCGAGCGGGCAGGGGCATCCTAATCGCGCTTGCCGTGTTGCTCGCCAATACCGCAGTCGCGGTCTTCATCAGCAGCGTATTGATGAGCGTGTTCGACAGCGCCGAGCAATGGCAAGCCTGGCGCACTGACAATTACTGGCTGCTTCTCTGTTGGCGATTGATGCTTTATATGGCAATTACCTACGCCTGGCTGAAGCTCAAGTATCGACTGCCACAATCAGATCGCACTAAGCATCGCAGAAGCATCTTAAAGATTGAAGTAATGCTGATGATACTGGTGTTAATGATTGAACTGAGCAAAGCTGTATTCCTAGCAGGAGGCGTCCAATGACGCTCTATACCAATGATTATTTGGAGTACTACCTAACACTGGCCGGATGGATTATCAACAACGGTATTTGGTCGATGATTTCAGATACCGGATTATTTGCACTGCCATTCTGCATCATTGTCATCAAAGAGTGGCTGAAAGTTCGTGGAGAAGGTGCTGATGAGGGTAACAAAGGCGTCCTCTCACTAGCCCGAATCGAAACCAACATCTACGTCGGTTACGTCGTCGTGGCGCTTTGCGGCGTCCCAGCAGTAAATGTTAGTTTTGACACGTTGGCATTTGATCAAAGTAGATCTCAGCAGTGTCAGTACAACTTACCTAAACCCGCGGACACTGGTTGGAACACAACATTCAGTACTCTGGCAGGCAAGAGTGCGGAAATGCCCATGTGGTGGGCCTTTATGCATGCGTTATCAAAGGGATTGACCAGCGGCGCTGTCGCGGCCATACCCTGCGGAACTGATCTCCGGCAAATGCGGATGGAAGTGGATAACACCAAAATAAACAACCCATTGCTGGCTCAGGAAATAGGAGATTTTACGCACGACTGTTATGGTCCTTCCCGAGCTAGATTATTTATGCGTCAACCCGACTTGGGAACTAAGGCGAATGATCCAAAGTTTTTGGAGGATCTCAGCTGGATCGGCTCCCACTTTCTTCTGAACACTTCGGGCTATTACGATACGGATTACTCTAAAACACCCAGGAGTTCTTGGCCCTACAGCGCTACCCGCGACGTAGGCTTGCCACAAGTGAGTGGAGGCGGTGGGTATCCGACTTGCAAACAATGGTGGTCCGATAGCGGTGTGGGCTTACGGGATCGCATCAAGGATCAAGTATCACCAGATCTCATGACCAAAATGCTTGGTTGGGCGAAGTGGATGTCCCAGGACGAAGTGACCGACTCACTTATTAGGCAACTGGTCTCGCCGTCGAATCAGGTGAAAGGGGATGTTTATACGGACTACGGGGGGCAAATCAACGGAACCGTTTGGAATGGAGCAGCCCGGGCAGCGGGGACTTTCGGAGTTGCATTAGGATCTATGGCCTATTTCCCAGCTATGGACATGGTTCGCCAGGCGCTACCGATGGTCATGGCGTTCTTAAAAATGGCGATGGTAATTTGCATTCCGTTGGTGCTGATTGTCGGTGCTTACCAACTTAAAGTGGCCATGACTATGTCCGTCGTGTTTTTTGCTCTGATCTTCGTGGACTTCTGGTTTCAACTGGCAAGATGGGTCGATACCACGATACTGGACGCTTTATATGGAGCCGGCTCCCCGCATTTATCATTTGATCCTGTGATGGGTTTGAACACTGCTACCCAGGACGCAATCTTGAACTTCGTGATGGGATCGATGTTCATCATCCTGCCGGTATTTTGGATAGGCGCGCTGGGATGGGCAGGGGTTAGTGCGGGGAATGCGCTGGAAGGTCTTAGCAGCGGAACAAAAGATGTTAAACAAGCAGGATCACAAGGCAGCAAAGAACTGAGGAATGTGCTTTGAAAGGATGAGTAGTGCCTACGTCAGGGCGCTACTCATCGGCATCCCCAAACGTATGGCAATTTCCGTACATGTCATAATAACCCCACCCATCGGGACCATCTCGCCAGCCGACTGCAAATCCCTCTTTCCGACCTCCCTCATGACGTGGGGAAATTGCACCCTTCATCAGGGCCAGAAAAATAATACCAATAGTCAAGACTGCAATGAAGGCGTTAGCCAGCCATGTCCAAAAAAACACGGCCAATGCGATCAGAGCCAGACGCTTAACCCAGCGCATTGTGCGGTTATGACTGCACCAAACGAGGCGCACAACCTGGCCCAGGCCATAGCCCAAACGACTTGCTACTCCCTGGGATGTCTGTGTGGTCATGGCGCGTCTCCTTCATGCCCATTCTAGAGGCGATTTGACATTACTTATAATACCGATTTTTCTCTGCCGCAAGATCAGGAGACAAACGGCCGTTACACTCGGCACCAAACGCCCGCCCGTTTTCACTGCAAAAATGGCCCAAAGGGTAAAAGGTTTTGTAGAAGCGAATGGAATGGTTCACAAGGGTAAAAGCCCTACCCGAAAGGGCCGCTTTTAGCGGGTAAAAGGACCAATCTTAAGGAATCTCTCGCGGGATATAAATTTCAACTAACTCTTCTTCTGTAAAACTGCTGAGCAAAGAAAAGTAATTAGCTCTGGAATCAACCGTCAAAGGTTGGATAGGACCTAGCCCAATAAGAGTTGAAACCGCCTCGTCAGGCGTCATTTCGCTAGTAAGTGGAGCTCTCCGCCCGGAGTAATAAACCTTGTCTGACGCAACGGCAACATCCAGTAAGTCACGTACTTCGCCGTAACGAGGGTAACGCGCGGCGGTTAAAAATACCCCATCGAAAACGACAAACACGCTATCAACGTGAGGAATAATATATTTAGCTAAAGCGACAACCAGAGGAAGGTTGTTATTATACCTTGCTTCATCGTCGTCAAGATCATTTTCTACGCTCGCAAAAAGAATGATCTCATCACACTTATTGTCACGTATCAAATCACAAAGTGCCCAAACATTATCTGAGGTTGATTTCGTAGCGTAGCGAAGTGAAACCATCATTTTTTCCTCACCGGGTCGATCTGCGGCACCGTGCCCTTAAACCGAAACGACGATTATTTTGCATTCCTTTCTCCGTCACCACCATAGAAAGATGGCTTTTCGCCAAAAGAAATACCTGAGACGACCAGTAAACCTTTCCTCTTGCTCGCCCCCCCGTTGATAGGAGAAAAGCCTGCCCCATGATTCATTAATGGAGCCGACGATGTTCTCAATCTTCCGCCGCAGCAAAAAGCTACCTGCTGCCGCCTCTTCTCCGAAAGGCTACCTGAAACCAGCCCAGGCACAGGACTTGCTCGCAACTCCGCGCCGACAAAAACTTCTGGAGAACATTTGGCAACGCGCATCGTTATCCCGCTCTCAGTTTGCAGAACTCTATCGGCTTCCACTTGAGCGCTACGCGGAGTTGGTCCAGCAGCTCCCTGCTTCGCAAAACCACCACCATGCACACCCTGGCGGCATGCTGGATCACGGGCTTGAAATCGTCGCCTATGCATTGAAGATCCGACAGACATATCTACTCCCTATAGGCGCACCACCGGAATCTCAATCAGCACAGGCTGAAGCGTGGACTGCCGCAGCAGCTTATGGCGCTCTGATACATGACCTTGGAAAGATTGCCGTCGACGTGCATATCGAACTGGAGGGAGGTAAGACCTGGCACCCATGGCATGGTCCAATCAACCGTCCTTACCGCTTTCGTTACGTGAAAGGACGCAGCTACCAACTACATGGGGCCGCAGCTGCACTGATCTACGCCCAGATCCTCTCCCCGGAGATTCTGGACTGGCTCAGTGACTTCCCAGAAGTGTGGTCGCAGTTAGTCTTTGTATTGGCCGGTCAATACGAACACGCAGGAATTCTGGGAGAGATAGTAGTCAAGGCCGACCAGGCGTCCGTAGCCCAGGAACTGGGCGGAAACCCATCCCGCGCATTGTCCGCGCCCAAGCAGTCTTTGCAGCGGCAATTGGCAGAAGGGTTGCGCTACTTGGTCCGGGATACATTCAAATTGAATCAACCCGATGGTCCGTCAGATGGATGGCTGACACAGGATGCTCTTTGGCTGGTTAGCAAACCTATTGCAGATCAATTGCGGGCCTACTTGCTGACTCAGGGCGTTGAGGGCGTGCCCAGCTCGAATGCGCCCTTCTTCAACATGCTGCAGGATCAGGGGGTTATCCAGACCAATACCCAGGACAAGGCGATCTGGAGGGCCACGATCGACAATGGTCGCGGCTGGCGAAACACCTTCACTCTGTTGAAGCTTTCGCCGGCACTGATCTGGAATGACCCCACCGATCGGCCAACTGCATACGCGGGCACCCTTGAGGTAGAAGCGGGCAATTCGGTAGAAGAGTCTTCGGCAGAAAGCAGCATCTCTAAGCGACCAGAGACCTTGCCCCAGGACAATGAATTTAACGGGGCGCATACAGATTCAGCACCGGCAGAAACAATACCATTTGACCTCCCGCAGCCTTCTCCCAGCGATCCAGCTGAATTTGACGAACTACTGGCCCTCCTTGGTAATATCAAAAAGCCACCAGCAAACAATGATAACCATAATGTCTCAGCGGCACACACCGCCCCCCTTCAATTGGATGATTCTCAGCCTTGCATCAGCACCAATGAATGGGTCTCGCCACTCGCAACTCCAATAGAAGTAACATCGATGCCAAGGAATAACACCGATTTCGGTAAGGGATTTGTTGAATGGCTTAAAAAAGGCATCGCATCCCGAAGCATCATCATAAATGACGCCAAAGCACAGGTTCATACGGTGGCGGGGACTGCCATGCTGGTAACGCCTGGAATATTCAAGCGTTATGTCCTGGAGTTCCCTCACATTGAACTGCAGGCGAAAGCACAGCAGGTAAATGCTTGGCAGATGGTTCAGCGGAGTTTTGAGAAGCTGAAACTCCATAAAAAAACTGAAAAACACCTGAATATCTGGACATGCAATGTTGTTGGGCCTCGAAAATCCAAGCAGCTCAAGGGGTACTTACTTATTGACCCGCTTACGATTTTCTCTGAAGTCCCCTTCGACAACTTAAGCTTGTCTCTGAAATCAGACATGTTGGAATCGCCAGAATGACCACGCCTTTAAAGTTAACGGAGGAGTACATATTTGCTCACGACCTTCGCGATGCTAGTGCGAAGATCTATCGTGCATCGACCAAAGCATTACTTAAACATTTCCGAACAACTCCGATTGAGGAGATTGATCATCGCGCGGTACTGGCATGGAGAAAGAAGATTCTTGAGAATGGATTATCCAAACGAAGCTGGAACACCTATTCGAATCATCTGCGTACTGTTTGGGGCTATGCAATTGAGCACGGCCTGATGACCCACACCACGATCAATCCATTCAGAAAAACAAGCGTTATTCCACCCAAGCGAGCCAGTAAGACAATCAATGGAGAAGCAATACAACGAGCTCGCAACTGGCTCACATCTCTTGTTGGGCAAGAGCGCTGTACTCAAGAGCGTACCCAGATAACACCAGCTTGGTTCTGGCTAACCGTTTTCGAGATGTTTTATTACACCGGTATTCGATTAAATGCCCTGCTATGCCTTCGCTACAAGGATATCGACTGGGACAACAAGATGATCCTAGTTCGCGGTGAAACAGAGAAAACCCATCGCGAGTTTTTCCTACCCATCATGGAGGGACTTGCTCCACACCTTTGCAGAATCCTGGGAGAAGCGGAGAAGATAGGTTTTTCACCGGACGATCAGCTGTTTAACGTCAACCGATTTTCGAGGCACTATCACGGTAAGGAAATGAACATCGATCAGGTTGAGTCGATCTACCGCAAGCTCACCGATAAAATCGGCGTGCGGATGACCCCTCACCGCTTTAGGCACACCCTCGCCACGGACTTGATGAAACAACCAGAGCGGAACATTCATCTCACCAAAAGTCTGCTGAACCACTCAAATATTGCAACGACGATGAACTACATCGAAGTCGACTACGACCACATGCGTGCTGTTCTGCACGAGAGAAGTCTGGCTCAGGGTGCTTTAAGCCGAGTTAGAAGGGTTGATTCAAGCGGTACACCACCGACTTCAGCCATTACAGCCCCTTCCGCTCAAATAAGATTGCCTTCGCGAAAAAATGCCGATCCAAAGCCCACAACGTTGCAGCCTCCACAACAACAGGCGGCTATCGAAGAGGTCATAATTGATAGACCTAGAAGATCGAGTGGCCCAAGTGCGCTTAGGAAGGCTCTTGAGTTCGCATCGGCACAACTACATAGCGGCTCAATGGAATCTGCCACAGATTCGCCATCAGATCAGATAGATCAGAATCTGTTGTTAACGCTAATGGCAAGCGGGCTAGGCGTCGGCACATTCCGGAAACGCACCCAATCTGAGCGATCGATGGGAAGCACATCGTTCTCCCGGGCGTCTCCGTAGCACGACACCTAGGTCAAGCCGCACCGCAGTAGCGAGCTCTGGATAACCAGAGGCTTTCGCGTGCCTGTCAAATAATTAGCGGACAAAATCAACCGAGTTAGCAGATTCGAGGTATCTATCTGATCCACAAACGAAAAAAGGCGCCATAAAGGCGCCTTTTTTCTTGAATAATGGTCGGGGTAAGGGGATTCGAACTCCTGACATCCTGCTCCCAAAGCAGGCGCGCTACCGGACTGCGCTATACCCCGGAATGTGCAGCGGAAAACCGATGCACATTGACATCATTACGAAGCGAAACTAATGTTCGCCTCAGACGGCTGCATGTCTACGGCGATATCTAAGTGCTGTAACACTTTCCAAAACCGTAAAACCGCCTTGATCAGAGCTTCAACCTCTGATCCTAAGATTTGATTCCAGCGCTAACTGGTCTCAAAAATGGTGGGTCGTGTGGGATTCGAACCTACGACCAATTGGTTAAAAGCCAACTGCTCTACCAACTGAGCTAACGACCCAAATATGGTCGGGGTAGGGGGATTCGAACTCCCGACATCCTGCTCCCAAAGCAGGCGCGCTACCGGACTGCGCTATACCCCGGTTTGAAATTGGCTCCGTGACCAGGACTCGAACCTGGGACCCAATGATTAACAGTCATTTGCTCTACCGACTGAGCTATCACGGAACTACATATTTCAAAGTACAACTTTTGCTGCTGTGTAACCTTCTCTTCGACCCTGTCCGTATCGCTACGTTAGCGTCTCTGAGGCGCGCTATTCTACAATCTTAAAAACCCCTGTCAACCCTTTAAATTGCTTTTAAGACAATGATTTGCGCTTCTTTCTGATTTCTTCTTGGGGAGAAGAAACCCGTGGGCTGACGTTGCTGCGGGGCGCACTTTACAAGCCTTTGCCTTACAGTTCAACGCCCTATCGAAAAAAAAGGCCCTGGGATGCAGGGCCTTCTCTTATTGCAGTGCAATCCGGGCTCAGTGGAAGACGATTTCGTCGTTCTCCACAGTCGCCTCGACGCTGGTGCCCGGCATAAAGCTGCCCGACAGGATCAACTGCGCCAGCGGGTTCTCGATCCAGCGCTGGATCGCACGTTTCAAAGGCCGTGCGCCATACACCGGGTCGTAACCGACCGCGATCAGCTTGTCCAACGCCTCGCGGCTCAGCTCCAGCGACAACTCGCGTTCCGCCAGGCGACCGCGCAGACGCCCCAGCTGGATCTCGGTGATGCCCGCGATCTGATCCCGCGCCAATGGCTCGAAGATCACCACTTCGTCGACCCGGTTGATGAATTCCGGACGGAAGTGCGTGGTCAACGCATCCATTACAGCAGCGCGCTGGGCCTCACGATCACCTACCAGTTCCTGGATCTGCGCCGAGCCCAGGTTGGAGGTCATGACGATCACCGTGTTGCGGAAGTCCACAGTGCGCCCGTGGCTGTCCGTGAGTCGTCCATCTTCCAGCACTTGCAGCAAGATGTTGAACACGTCCGGGTGAGCCTTCTCGACCTCATCCAGCAGGATCACCGAGTAAGGCTTACGCCGCACGGCCTCGGTCAGGTAACCGCCCTCCTCGTAGCCCACATAGCCTGGTGGAGCCCCGATCAGGCGAGCCACCGAATGTTTCTCCATGAATTCGGACATGTCGATCCGTACCATGGCCTCTTCAGTATCAAAGAGGAACTCGGCCAGGGCCTTGCACAGCTCGGTCTTACCCACACCGGTCGGGCCGAGGAACATGAACGAGCCGCTCGGACGGTTCGGGTCGGACAAGCCGGCACGGGAACGCCGTACCGCGTTGGACACCGCCACGACCGCCTCTTCCTGGCCTATCACGCGCTGGTGCAACAGGTGCTCCATCTTCAGCAGCTTGTCACGCTCGCCTTCAAGCATTTTCGACACCGGGATGCCGGTCCACTTGGACACGACTTCGGCGATTTCTTCCTCGGTCACCTTGCTGCGCAACAGCTGATTTTCAGCCTTACCGTGCTGGTCGACCATTTGCAGGCTGCGTTCCAGGTCCGGGATCACCCCGTACTGCAACTCGGCCATGCGGTTCAGGTCGCCTTTACGACGTGCGGCTTCCAGCTCCTGGCGCGACTGCTCGATCTTTTGCTGGATCTGCGCAGAGCCCTGTACTTCGGCTTTTTCCGAGGTCCAGATTTCTTCGAGGTCAGAATACTCGCGCTCCAGACGGACGATTTCTTCCTGAAGTTTCTCCAGGCGTTTCTTGGCCGCGTCGTCCTCTTCTTTCTTAAGTGCCTGGGATTCGACTTTCAGTTGAATCAGGCGACGATCCAGGCGGTCGAGCACTTCCGGCTTGGAGTCGATCTCCATGCGAATGCGGCTGGCCGCTTCGTCGATCAAGTCGATGGCCTTGTCCGGCAATTGACGGTCGGTAATGTAGCGATGGCTCAACTTGGCCGCCGCAATGATCGCACCGTCGGTGATCGCCACTTTATGGTGGACCTCGTAGCGCTCTTTCAGGCCCCGCAGGATCGCGATGGTGTCCTCTTCGCTCGGTTCTTCCACCAGGACTTTCTGGAAACGCCGCTCAAGGGCCGCATCTTTCTCAATGTACTGGCGATATTCGTTAAGCGTAGTAGCACCGACACAATGCAACTCACCCCGCGCCAAGGCGGGCTTGAGCATGTTGCCAGCATCCATGGAGCCCTCGCCTTTACCGGCGCCGACCATGGTGTGCAGTTCGTCGATAAACAGAATGATCTGCCCTTCCTGCTTCGACAGTTCATTAAGCAGGGATTTCAGGCGCTCTTCGAATTCACCGCGGAACTTGGCACCGGCGATCAATGACCCCATATCCAGGGACAGCAGGCGCTTGCCTTTAAGGCCGTCCGGCACTTCACCATTGATGATGCGTTGGGCCAGGCCTTCGGCAATCGCGGTTTTACCCACGCCAGGTTCACCGATCAACACCGGGTTGTTCTTGGTGCGACGCTGCAGAACCTGGATGGTGCGACGAATTTCATCGTCACGGCCGATCACCGGGTCAAGCTTGCCCTCTTCGGCACGCTTGGTCAGGTCGACGGTGTACTTGTCCAGGGCCTGGCGCGACTCCTCGTGGTTAGGGTCATTAACCGCATCACCGCCACGCAGGTTGTTGATGGCGTTTTCCAGGGCTTTCTTGCTGACACCCTGGCCAAGCAACAACTTGCCAAGCTTGCTGTTCTCGTCCATGGCGGCGAGCAGCACCAGTTCGCTGGAGATGAACTGGTCACCCTTCTGCTGGGCCAGGCGGTCGGCCTGGTTAAGCAGGCGCGCCAGATCCTGCGACATATTCACGTCGCCGGTAGGGTTTTGGATTTTCGGCAGTTGGTCGAGCTCTTTGCTCAACTCCTTGCGCAGGCTGTTGACATCAAAGCCCACCTGCATCAGCAAGGGCTTGATAGAACCACCTTGCTGTTCCAGGAGTGCCTGCATCAAGTGCGCAGGCTCGATGGCCGGGTGGTCAAGACCCACCGCTAAGGATTGGGAGTCCGATAAGGCCAACTGCAATTTGCTGGTTAAACGATCAATACGCATTAGTCACCTTCCTTTTGAGCAGGCCGGAGCTATAAAACATCCTGAATGAAGAAACCTGCCAGATACCCTTATAGATGGGGTGGATTCTGGAAGATTCAAGCGAGCGGCGGTTGATATGGATCAGCGTTGACCCAGATCAGCAGAGTCTAGCGCTCAAGCCAGATAAGGGAGGCAAAACGTCCGGTGCGGGGGCTGCGCCGGTACGAAAAGAAGCGCGGGTCGGTCACGGTGCAGAAGCCACCACCATAAACCGCGGTGACGCCCCGCGCAGCAAGGCGCAGGCGGGCCAACTGATAGATGTCGGCCATGAATTTGCCGGGATTGCGGCTTGGTACAAAGGCTTCGGCAGTTGTCGGCAGGTGCTGCATGAAGGCTTCACGCACTTCAGGGCCAACCTCAAAGGCTTGCGGGCCAATCGCCGGGCCCAGCCATACCAGGATGTCCGAAGGCTCTGCGTCAAGGCTTTCGAAGGCTGCCTCCAGCACGCCCGCCGCCAGCCCACGCCAACCGGCATGGGCCGCAGCCACACGAGTGCCGGCACGGTTGCAGAACAACGCAGGCAGGCAATCGGCGGTCATCGCGGTGCAGGCGATGCCGGGGGTGCTGCTCCAACTGCCGTCGGCTTCGGCGGTGCGGCCAGGGTCGGCCTCGACCACATCCACGCCATGGACCTGGCGCAGCCAGGCCGGCTGAATATCAAAGGCTTCGGTAAGGCGACGGCGATTCTCAAGGACGGCCTCAAGACTGTCCTCAACGTGATCGCCCAGGTTAAGGCTGTCGAACGGCGCCTGGCTGACGCCGCCCGTTCGGGTAGTCACACAGGCTTTCACCCCGACAGGCGCGGGCCAGTCAGGAATCAGCCAGTCATTCATCCGACAAACGCCTCGCGATCCTGCTTGAGCAGCGACAGCAACCAGACAAAATCGTCTGGTAGTGGCGATTCCCAGCTCATGCGCTTACCGCTCGTCGGATGGTCCAGCTCCAGGAAACGTGCATGCAAGGCCTGGCGCGGGAATGTCTTGAGCGATTCGACCATGGTCTGGCTCGCCGCAGGCGGAATGCGGAAGCGGCCGCCATAGGCCGGATCGCCCACCAACGGGAAGTTGATGTGGGCCATATGCACGCGAATCTGGTGGGTACGACCGGTTTCCAGCTTGACCCGCACATGGGTGTGGGAACGGAAACGCTCCAGCACGCGGTAGTGGCTCACCGCCTGCTTGCCGCCTTCCATCACCGCCATACGCTGGCGCTGCTGGCCGTGGCGACCGATCGGGGCGTTGATCTTGCCACCCGCCACGACCACGCCGATCACGATGCACTCGTAGATACGGCTGACGCTACGGCTCTGCAATTGCGTAACCAGTTGCGTCTGCGCCTGAATGGTCTTGGCCACCACCATCAAGCCAGTGGTGTCCTTGTCCAGACGGTGCACGATTCCGCAACGCGGCACGTTGACGATGTCGGGGATGTGGTGCAACAGGGCATTGAGCAAGGTGCCATCAGCGTGCCCGGCCGCCGGGTGAACCACCAGGCCTGCGGGTTTGTTGATGACCAGGATGTCGTCGTCTTCATAGACGATATCCAGCTCGATGTCCTGGGCGACCCATTCTCCCTGGGCTTCCTGCTCGGCAGTCAGCTCAAGAATCGCACCGCCATGGACTATGTCTCGCGGGCGGATAACCGCTCCATCCACAGTCAGGCGGCCGTCTTTGATCCAGGCGGAAAGGCGCGAGCGCGAGTGCTCAGCGAATAATTGTGCGGCGACTTGATCGAGGCGTTGGCCGCCCAATTCGGACGGCACCTCTGCGCGAAGTTCAATTTTATCGGACATGCTCAGACTAGGCGTGGCACAGCCTTTGGTTTCGGCTGCGCGCTTGTGGTTAAATACGGCGTCTTTTGCCCCGATGCTTTCAACGGGGCGCTCATCATAACAGGACGGCCCCGCCCAAGACAGCGGCCGTCATAGGGACGCAAGCCGCCATGCAAGTGAAACACCTGCTGCTGATCGCCATCCTCGCCATGACTGCTGCTTGCTCGTCAACAAAGGAAGTCGTCGACGAAAACCTGAGCGAAGTCGAGCTGTACCAACTGGCACAGAAAGACTTGGACAATAATAGCTACACCAGCGCCACAGCGAAGCTGAAGGCCCTGGAGTCGCGCTATCCGTTCGGGCGCTACGCCGACCAGGCCCAGCTTGAGCTGATCTACGCCAACTACAAGAACGCCGAGCCGGAGGCTGCCAAGTCCGCCGCCGAGCGCTTCATCCGCCTGCACCCGCAACACCCGAACGTGGACTACGCCTACTACATGAAGGGCCTGACCTCGTTCGACCAGGATGTTGGCCTGCTGGCGCGCTTCCTGCCGCTGGACATGACCAAGCGAGACCCAGGCGCCGCTCGCGACTCCTACAACGAGTTCGCCCAGTTGACTAGCCGCTACCCAAACAGCCGCTACGCGCCGGACGCCAAGCAGCGCATGATCTACCTGCGTAACCTGCTGGCTTCCTACGAAATCCATGTAGCCCACTACTACCTGACCCGCCAGGCGTATGTAGCTGCCGCCAACCGTGGTCGTTATGTGGTGGAAAACTTCCAGGAAACCCCTTCCGTGGGTGACGGCCTGGCGGTGATGACCGAGGCTTACCAACGTCTGCACCTGGACGACCTGGCCAGCACCAGCCTGGAAACCCTGAAGCTCAACTACCCTGATCACCCGAGCCTGAAAGACGGCCAGTTCGTGCCTCAGGTTGCCGAAGCGGACAACCGCTCGTGGCTGAGCAAGTACACCCTGGGCCTGATCGAGTCGCGGCCGCCGTTGCCGCCGGGCGAAACTCGCGCCAACCAGGACGTGATCAAGCAGTTCCAGGATGCCAAGGAAGCCATTCCTTCGGACCTCAAGCCGCACGATGAGAACGGCGACGTGATCGAAGAAGAAGAGCCGCAGGCCCTGGGCAACAACCAGGACCGCTCGTGGTTCAGCTACATGACCTTCGGTGTGTTCGACTGAGCCTGTCGACGCAACGCAAAAAGGAGCCTTTCGGGGCTCCTTTTTTATGGGCAAGGATTATTGCGCTGTGCGCCTGCCACGTCCTTGGCTAAACTGGCGCATTCCTTATCGAGAAACCGCCCATCATGCTTCGTCTTCTGTTCTGGATTGCCGTTATTGCTGCCGCGGTATGGTTCTGGCGCAAATTCAAAAGCCCGACCGCCAGGCAGCAACGCACCAGCGAGCCCGGCGCTGCGTTGATGGTGCGCTGCGCACACTGCGGCGTGCACTTGCCACAGGATCGCGCCCTGAGTTCGCACCAGGAGTGGTATTGCACCCAGGCGCATCTGGAGCAAGGACCGAAGTCTATACAGCGTTGATCCTACCTTCGGGGGCATAGGGTGCCGGATCGATGATCGGCGCACGCTCCAGTAGCAAATCGACAAATAACTGGCACGATGCCGGCGCCAGGACCAACCCGTTGCGGTAATGCCCGCAGTTGAGCCACAGCCCGTTGAAGCCGGGTACCCGACCGATATAGGGGATCCCCTCCGGCGAGCCGGGCCGCAAGCCGGCCCAATGCCCCACCACTTCGGCGTCGGCCAGGGCGGGAATCAGTTCCACAGCCGAAGCCTTGAGGCTTTCCAGCGCGGTGTCGGTTGGCGTCTTGTCGAACCCCTCATGTTCCAGCGTGCTGCCGATGAGGATGTGCCCATCGCGCCGAGGGATCGCATAACGCCCTTTGGCCAGGACCATGCTCGACAGGAAGTCCGACGCGCATTTGTACAAAATCATCTGCCCCTTGACCGGCTCTACCGGCAGCGCCAAGCCCAGTGTGCCGAGCAACTCGCCGCTCCACGCCCCCGCGGCAAGCACCACCTGATCCCCCAGAATCGGCCCCTCTGCCGTATCCACGCCCACTACGTTGCCGCCATCCAGAACAAAACCGGTCACTGCGCACTGTTCGTGAACGGTCACGGCAGGCAGGGCCAATAGCGCGGCCTTCAGGGATTTGACCAGGCGCGGGTTGCGCACGTTGGCCACGTTGGCCATATAGATCGCCTGGGAATACCCGCCACCCAAGACAGGAACCGCATCATGGGCGGCAGACACATCGACCTTGCTCAAAGGCCGCCCTTCACGAGCAGCCCAGTCCAGCGCCTCGGCTTCATCGTCCAGGTCCAGCCAGTACAACCCCGTGGTATGGACCTCCGGATCGACACCGGTAGCGGCAAACAGCCGCTCAGCCAGTTGCGGATAAAAATCCTGGGACCAATGGGCCAACGCTGTGACCGCCGGGCTATAGCGCCACGGATACAGTGGCGAAACAATGCCTCCGCCCGCCCATGACGACTCCTGCCCCACACCGGCACGCTCCAGCAGGATCACAGCCTGCCCCTGGGTTGCCAGATTGAACGCCGTCAACAAGCCGATGACTCCGCCACCGACAATCACCACTTGCTGTTGCTTAGCCATCATTTGATCCAGTCGATAAATAGGAATAAACGCGCCCGGCGCCCAATCATCCAGCACCCTCATCATTGCCCCCAGCATGTCTGGCGCGACATTTCAGGTGCCGCCCCCGGATTGCCACGCGCACCGCTGCTGTCCAGGCTGAAGTCACCGCAAGGGTCGCCGGCCATCAACGAATCGGCGCCCGGTGTAGCAACCAGGTAGAAATCCTGAGGGTTCAACGCTGCGGTGATTCTATAGCGATCATTGCCCGTACTGACGCCGCTTGCGTCAATAAAAGTGCCGTTCCTCATATGAAACCGCTCCAGGTGCTGAGCCTGCTCGGTCAACAGCGCGACGATTTCCGCGCGATAGACCTTTTTCACATGGCCGGTGTACCCGGGGTAAGCGATTCCGGCCAGAAACGCGATGATCGCCACGGCGATCAATAGCTCGATCAGGGTAAAACCCTGGCTGTCCATGCCCATTCCATTGCTCCTTATTGAAGTTGCCGCCACGAAACCCGCCGAAACCGCGAGCCGCTCTCGTCCTCCACCCGCGCATATACGCTCTCCAATACGGTGCGCGATTGACCACTGAGCCCGACCGCTGTTACCCGGTACAACGTCGCCAGGGCTTGCGGCGGCACATGCGGCAGCCCTGCACCAGGCCCCAGGGACTGAATACCGTACAGCCCACCCTTGATGGCAACCCAGTTAACCGATGACACAGGATGGGGACCGGCACCCACCACCGAAAACGCTTCATCCGGTGGCCCGCAGGCAGCGATCGACTGGCACTGCGGCAAGGCCGCGCCCTTTCGCCTCACACCTTGCTCGCCCAGCCTCAAACCACTTTCTGCGGTTTGCAGCGACTGGTTGCGGTGCCACAGGCTACCGGTGATCTTTTGCTGGGTGACCGCCCCCTGTATCGAAGACAGGCCGATCAACGACAACAGCAGCAAAAACACCAGGCTTATCAGCAGAACCATCCCCCCCTGCCGCGAAGAAACACCCCCAGCAAACACCATGGTCGCCCTAGCCCACACGGTTTCGCAGCGCCGCCACGACGCTGTAGGTTTGATCTTTTACCCGCCCCGTCGGGTCTTGCAGCGTCATGCGGATGCGCACACTGCGGATCAAGGACTCATCGGTCGGGATAGCGTCATAACGCACAACCCGAACGGATACCGGGCTGGCAGCCACGCCGAAACTGACATCGAAAGCCCGTACGTTATCCACCAACACAGCCCTGGCCGGCGAGGCAGGCGTGCTGACCTTCAACTGGCCCGCCTCGAAGGTGTAGGTCAGTTGCCGAATCGCAAAACGAATCTGCCCGGGAGCAGGCGCAGGTGAGCTGCCTGAATAGGCTTGGGCGCCAGCAGTGCAGTCGGAGAGCACCGTCCAGTCAGGCCTGCCGCCGCCCACATCGGCAGTGACCAGCGTCAGCGACTTTGAACTGCCCCCGGCATTCCAGCTGACCGGCCTTTCAAAGGCTGGCGGGGCATTCTCGATAAAGGCCGTGGCCAAGCAGCCAAACATGCCCGCCTGGCGAATGTCCCGGATCATCTTGCCGAGCACAAACCGCGCATCATCCTGCAGCAACATGGCCGCCTGCTGGCTGGCGTGGGTCGCTCGGGAATTGATCAGCACCTGGCTCCCGCCAAGCACCAGCACCAAACCGACGGCCAGGGCCAGCAACAATTCCACCAGGCTGAAACCTCTAACCCGATGCCTCATTGCATCACCCCCGGCTCATTGTCGATGCGACTGGTCAGGGTGAAGGTTTCCCGCGCGCCAGGCGTGTTTGCACCCCGGCTGTCATCCCAACTGATACTGACAGTCACTTCATCTGCACTGACCGCCACGGAGCCTTTGCCGCTCTCCCCGGCAAAACCGCGAATATTGGCCTCGAAATCATGCAGGTCCACGTCACGCACGCTGGTGGTCGCGGTACTGGCCGGCGCTCGAGCGCCACGACGCAACGAATAGTCGGCACCGGAATTGGCACGGATTCGGTCGAGCATATCGTAGGCGATGAAACTGGCCTGGCTGGTCATCCTCGAACTGTCGGTGTACTTGAGGGCGTTGAGCTGGAGCATCACTGCACCTAACAGCCCGACGGCGAGAATCAGCACCGCCACCAGCACTTCAATCAATGTCATGCCGATTTGGCACCGAGGAAAAGTCAGGAAGAAACAGGTTTTCAGGCAGGCAGGCATTACCGTCGTCATCCGTGTCGAGGGCCGAAAAAAGCAGGAAAACCCTGCTGTGCCCCCAAGACTAGCGTCGGTTTTTCGCCGGCGCTGGCTACGGAACAAAGGGAAATACTTTGGACATAAAGGCCATCATTCGACACTCCGAGCCGGACGCTATACCTATGTCTCAACCCTGTATGTACACACGCCCACGGAGGGACGGCCTATGGAGCAACGAGGTTTCACCCTGATCGAACTGCTGCTCGGACTGATCGTGAGCGGCATCCTGGCGCATCTGGCTACGCCCAGTTTCACCAGCCTGCTGGAATCACAGCAGCGACAAAGCGCGGCGCAATCACTGACAAACGGATTTCACTTCGCACGCACTGAAGCCATCACGCGTAACCGCGCGGTGGTCATCCACGCACTGGACGATGACTGGAGCCGGGGTTGGCGGGTCGTGCTGGATGTAAGCGGGCGTGGCCATCTGGACGACGATAACCCGGTGTTACTGGAGCGCCAGGGCAGTGGACGGGTGCCGATCGTCGGGAATGGACCGGTCAAAAGCCAGGTACGCTTCAGCGGATTGGGCGAGCCGGTATTTGCTGGGGGAGGTTTTCGTGCCGGCACTGTACATATATGCGCCACGGACTCGGTACAGAGCCTGTACCAGGTAGTGCTGGCGCCCAGTGGGCGCATCAGCCTGCGCAGCGATAGAGCCGAACAGGCGTTGTGCCGAAGTTACTCCGGCACCCTGGCATTCAGAGCAGCGAGCGAACCCGCAGCTCCTTGGGCATGGAGAAAGTGATGTTCTCTTCACGACCGGCCAACTCATCGGCGCCCGTAGCCCCCCATGCATGCAACTGCTGGATGACGCCGCGCACCAGGACTTCCGGGGCCGAAGCGCCCGCCGTGATGCCAATACGCTCGACACCATCGAACCAGCTGCGCTGCATATCTTCAGCACCGTCGATCAGGTACGCCGGTGTCGCCATGCGTTCGGCCAATTCGCGCAGGCGGTTGGAATTGGAGCTGTTAGGACTGCCGACCACCAGCACTACATCGCATTCATCGGCCAACTGTTTGACTGCATCCTGGCGGTTTTGGGTGGCGTAGCAGATGTCGTCCTTGCGTGGCCCACCAATGGCCGGGAAGCGGCTGCGCAGCGCGTCGATGACGCGGCTGGTGTCGTCCATGGACAAGGTGGTCTGGGTCACGAACGCCAAACGCTCAGGGTTGTGAACCTGCAAGCTGGCGACGTCTTTTTCGTCTTCCACAAGGTAGATGGCGCCACCATTGCTGCCGTCGTATTGGCCCATGGTGCCTTCGACTTCCGGGTGACCGGCATGGCCAATCAGGATGCATTCGCGACCATCACGGCTGTAGCGCGCGACTTCGATATGTACCTTGGTGACCAGCGGACAGGTGGCGTCGAATACTTTCAGGCCACGACCGGCCGCTTCGGAACGCACGGCCTGGGAAACACCGTGGGCGCTGAAAATAACGATGACGTCGTCCGGCACCTGCTCCAGTTCTTCGACAAAAATGGCGCCACGTGCGCGCAGGTCTTCGACCACGAACTTGTTATGGACGACCTCATGGCGCACATAGATCGGCGGCCCGAAGACTTCCAGGGCGCGGTTGACGATTTCGATCGCCCGGTCCACGCCGGCGCAGAAGCCACGGGGGTTGGCGAGTTTGATTTGCATGCTGTGCCTCGTGTCTGGCGCTTGGGCCAGAGTTGATGCTACTGAACTGACAATGACGACCAAACGCGGGAGCGGGCTTGCCCCCTCCCACATTTTAGCTCGGGGCGTTGATCAAAGAGCTTTAACGTCGATGATTTCAACGTCGAACGTCAAGGTTTTACCGGCCAACGGGTGGTTGAAGTCGATAGTTACCTGCGCGTCATCGAAGGTTTTGACCACACCGGGCAGCTCGGTATTCGCCGCATCGTTGAAGATCACCAGCAAGCCTTCCGACAGATCCATGTCCTGGAACTGCGAACGCGGGATGATCTGCAGGTTTTGCGGGTTGGGCTGGCCAAAAGCGTTTTCCGGCAGGATCTGCAGGGTGCGCTTGTCGCCGGCCTTGAAACCGAACAGGGCCGCTTCAAAACCTGGCAACAGGTTGCCGTCGCCGACCTTGAAGGTCGCCGGGGCTTTGTCGAACGTGCTGTCGACCGTGTCGCCATTCTCCAGGCGCAGTGCGAAATGCAAGGTGACTTCCGTGTTCTGGCCGATGCGTTGCTCAGCCAATACCTGATCAGTCATTGACGGTCTCTCCGGTTTTCTTACTTTTGAACATGTCCAGCGCCAGCATGATTGCACCGACGGTGATGGCGCTGTCGGCAAAATTGAACGCCGGGAAGTAATGGCGGTTCTGCCAATGCACCAGGATGAAGTCGATCACATGGCCCAGGGCTATACGGTCGTACAGGTTGCCCAGGGCGCCGCCCAACACCAGGGCCAAGGCGATGGCCAGCCAGGTGTCATCGCGACCCAGGCGCTTGAGCCAGACCACGAGCACCGCACTGACCACCACCGCGATCAGGGCGAACAGCCAGCGCTGCCAGCCGCCACCGTCAGCCAGGAAGCTGAAAGCGGCGCCAGTGTTGTAGGCCAGGGTCCAGCTGAAGTAATCCGGGATCACCACGATTTGCTGGAACATTTCCAGGGAGCCCTCGAAATGAGCCTTGCTGACCTGGTCGATGACCAGGACCAGCACACTCAGTACGAGCCAGCCCAGGCGTCCGAAACGACTGGCTGCATTAGGCATAGTGGCGAACCTCGCCTTCACCGGAAATGTTGTCGACGCAACGACCGCAGATTTCCGGATGCTCAGGGTTCACTCCGACGTCTTCACGGCAGTGCCAGCAACGGGCGCACTTAGGGAAGGCCGACTTGACAACCTTGAGCTTGAGGCCCGGCACTTCGGTGTCCACGGCGTCCGCCGGTGCCTGGGCAAACGGTGCCAGGCTCGCAGTGGAAGTGATCAACACGAAGCGCAGTTCGTTACTCAACTTGGCCAGGTCGGCAGTCAGGCCTTCCTCGGCAAACAAGGTGACTTCGGCCTGGAGGTTGCCACCGACGGCCTTGGCCGCACGCTGAACCTCCAGCTCCTTGTTCACCGCAACCTTGACGGCCATTACGCCTTCCCAGTACTCGCGGCCCAGTTCGAAGTCGGCCGGCAGTTCGGTCAAGCCTTCATACCAGGTGTTGAGCATGACGGACTCATTACGCTCGCCCGGCAGGTATTCCCACAGTTCGTCGGCGGTGAAGGCCAGGATCGGTGCGATCCAGCGCACCAGCGCTTCGGAGATGTGGTACAGCGCGGTCTGCGCCGAACGGCGGGCCTTGCTGTTGGCACCGGTGGTGTACTGGCGGTCCTTGATGATGTCGAGGTAGAAACCACCCAGCTCCTGCACGCAGAAGTTGTGGATCTTCGAGTACACGTTCCAGAAGCGGTATTCACCGTAGTGCTCCTGCAACTCGCGCTGCAGCAACAGGGTACGGTCCACGGCCCAACGGTCCAGGGCGAGCATGTCCTCGGCCGGCAGGATGTCGGTGGCCGGGTTGAAACCGGTCAGGTTCGACAGCAGGAAGCGCGCGGTATTACGGATACGGCGGTAGGCATCGGCGCTGCGGGCCAGGATCTGGTCCGACACGGCGATCTCGCCGGAGTAATCGGTCGACGCCACCCACAGGCGCATGATGTCGGCGCCCAAGGTGTCGTTGATCTTTTTCGGCTCGATCACGTTCTTCAGCGACTTGGACATCTTGCGGCCCGTCTCGTCGACGGTGAACCCGTGGGTCAGCAGCTCGCGGTATGGCGCGTGGTTGTCGATGGCGCAACCGGTCAGCAGCGACGAGTGGAACCAGCCCCGGTGTTGGTCGGAGCCCTCTAGGTACAGGTCGGCACGCGGGCCGGTCTCGTGACCCATCGGGTGCGAGCCGCGCAGCACGTGCCAGTGGGTGGTACCGGAGTCGAACCACACGTCGAGGGTGTCGCTGATCTTGTCGTACAGCGGCGCTTCGTCACCCAGCAACTCGGCGGCGTCCAGCTTGAACCAGGCTTCGATGCCTTCCTGTTCGACACGCTGGGCCACCACTTCCATCAGTTCGACGGTGCGTGGGTGCAGCTCGCCGCTTTCCTTGTTGAGGAAGAACGGGATCGGCACGCCCCAGTTACGCTGACGGGAGATGCACCAGTCCGGACGGTTGGCGATCATCGAGTGCAGGCGCGCCTGGCCCCAGGCCGGGACGAACTTGGTGTCTTCGATAGCCTTGAGCGAGCGCACACGCAGGGTGTCGCCGCTGGTCGGCTCTTTGTCCATGCCGATAAACCATTGCGCGGTGGCGCGGTAGATCAGCGGGGTCTTGTGGCGCCAGCAGTGCATGTAGCTGTGCTTGATGGTGTCGGTTTGCATCAGCGCACCGACTTCACGCAGCTTGTCGATGATCGGCTGGTCGGCCTTGAAGATGAACTGGCCGCCGAAGAACTCCAGCGAAGGCACATAAACACCGTTGCTTTGCACCGGGTTGATGATCTCATCGTTGACCATGCCGTACTTCTTGCAGATCACGAAGTCGTCCACGCCATAGGCAGGCGAGCAGTGAACAATGCCCGTACCCGAACCCAGCTCGACGTAGTCAGCCAGGTACACCGGCGACAGACGGTCATAGAACGGGTGACGGAAGTTGATCAGCTCCAGCGCGGAACCGGTAGTGGTGGCAATCACCGAACCTTGCAGCTCGTAGCGAGCCAGGCACGCTTCGACCATTTCCTCGGCCAGCACCAGCAGGCGATCACCGACGTCCACCAAGGCGTAGGTGAATTCCGGGTGCACGTTCAGCGCCTGGTTGGCGGGAATGGTCCACGGGGTGGTGGTCCAGATCACGATGGCAGCCGGCTTGCTCAGGCTTGCCAGGCCAAAGGCCTCGGCCAGCTTGGCGTCGTCGGCGATCGGGAAGGCCACGTCGATGGTCGAGGACTTCTTGTCTTCGTATTCGACTTCCGCTTCAGCCAGGGCCGAGCCGCAATCGAAGCACCAGTTCACGGGCTTGAGGCCCTTGAACACGAAACCGCCCTTGACGATTTCGGCCAAGGCACGGATTTCACCGGCCTCGTTCTTGAAGTTCATGGTTTTGTACGGGTTGTCCCACTCGCCCAGCACACCCAGGCGGATGAACTCGGACTTCTGCCCTTCGATCTGCTCGGCAGCGTAGGCACGGCACAGTTCGCGGGTTTTATCCGCGCCCAGGTTCTTGCCGTGGGTCACTTCGACCTTGTGTTCGATCGGCAGGCCGTGGCAGTCCCAACCCGGGACATACGGCGCGTCAAAACCCGCCAGGGTTTTCGAGCGCAGGATCATGTCCTTGAGAATCTTGTTCAGCGCATGACCGATGTGAATCGTGCCGTTGGCATAAGGAGGGCCGTCGTGCAGGACGAATTTCGGACGATCCTTGCCAATTTCGCGCAACTTTCCGTACAGGCCAATACTGTCCCAGCGCTGCAGGATCTGCGGTTCGCGCTGTGGCAGGCCGGCCTTCATTGGGAAGGCGGTGTCCGGAAGGTTTAACGTGGCTTTATAGTCGGTCATTTAAGGCTCTTCGGTTAGCGATGGGCGCTAGGTGCGGCTAGTGCACGGGCGGCGGCGACATCCGCATTGATCGCCGTTTTCAACGCCTCAAGCGAGGCGAAACGCTGCTCTTCACGCAGCTTCTGGTGGAAAACCACCGTCAAACGCCGGTCATACAGATCACCGGCAAAATCCAAAAGGTGAACTTCCAGGTGGGCCTTGCCATCACCTGCAACCGTGGGCCTGACGCCTATGTTGGCGACTCCCGGCCACGGCTGGCCGTCGATGTCGACGCTGACCAGGTAAACCCCGGTGAGCGGCACACGGCGGCGCTTGAGTTGCACGTTGGCGGTTGGCGTGCCCAGTTGGCGCGCCAGCTTCTGGCCGTGCAGTACCCGCCCGGCAATGCGGAACGGGCGACCGAGCAAACGCTCGGCCAAGGCGAAGTCGGCAGCGGCCAGGGCGTTCCGCACCTGGGTGCTGCTCACGCGCAGGCCGTCCAGTTCGACGGTTTGCGCGGCTTCGACGGTAAAGCCCTGGGTGATACCGGCGTGTTGCAGGAACTCGAAATCCCCGACCCGGTCGCAGCCAAAACGGAAGTCGTCGCCAACCTCCAAATGCTGTACGCCCAGGCCGTCTACCAGTATGCGGTCGACGAACTCGGCAGCGCTGAGACTTTGCAAACGTTGGTTGAAAGCCAGGCAGAGGACGCGGTCCACGCCTTCTTCGGCCAGCAGTTGCAGCTTGTCCCGCAGACGGGCCAGACGTGCCGGTGCCGTTTCCGGGGTGAAATATTCCCGCGGCTGCGGCTCGAAAATCACCACGCAGCTGGGTACGCCCAACTCGACCGCACGCTCGCGCAGCCGGGCCAGGATAGCCTGGTGGCCACGGTGAACACCGTCAAAGTTGCCAATAGTGGCGACGCAGCCCCGATGCTCAGGGCGCAGGTTGTGGAGACCTCGAACCAGCTGCATAACGCGCTTCTTGCTCATAAAGTGGTCGATTATAACCACACCCGGCCCCGGACGACAGGCAACAGCGCAGGGCAAATGGATCGAATCGATAAAACAACCGTTTTATCGCGGCAAACTCTCTAGCTCAACGACTTGCGATTGAAATCCCGCAGGCGGAAGCCTTGCAGCAGCAACATCCCGAAGTACACCACCACGCCGGCCACGACCAGCACGCCCAGGCGCATGAAGCGCTCCAGCATATGCCCCTCATCCCAGGCCGGCATGAAGTGCATCAGGCCGAGCAATACCGCCGACATCATCGCAACGGCCACCAACAACTTGAGGGCGAACATGCCCCAGCCAGGCTGAGGCTGGAACATCTGTTGTTTGCGCAGCTGATAAAACAGCAGGCCGGCATTGATGCACGCACCGGCACTGATGGCCAGGGCCAGGCCGGCGTGGGCCAGCGGACCGATAAACACCAGGTTGAGCAGTTGCGTGACGATCAGGGTGAAGATCGCGATCTTTACCGGCGTGCGGATGTTCTGCTGGGCATAGAAGCCAGGCGCCAGCACCTTGATCACGATGATGCCGAGCAGCCCGACGGAATAAGCCACCAGCGCATGCTGGGTCATCAACGCGTCATGGGCATCGAATTGCCCGTATTGGAACAGCGACACCGTCAGCGGCTCGGCCAGGATCCCCAACGCCAGTGCGCACGGCAGCACCAGCACGAAACACAGGCGCAGTCCCCAATCGAGGATGCGCGAGTATTCCTGGCGATCCTTGCTGGCATAGGTGCGTGCCAGCGTCGGCAGCAAAATGGTGCCGAGGGCTACGCCCAGCACGCCGGACGGCAGTTCCATGAGGCGGTCGGCGTAATACATCCATGACACCGAGCCGGATACCAGCAGCGAGGCGAACGCGGTGTTGATGATCAGGGAAATCTGGCTCACCGACACCCCAAGGATCGCCGGCAACATATTGCGCATCACGCGCCAGACGCCGGTGTCCTTGAGGTTCAGTCGCGGCAATACGAGCATGCCGATCTTTTTCAGGTGCGGCAGCTGGTAGAGCAACTGCGCCAGGCCACCGGCCAGCACGGCCCAGCCAAGGGCCATGACCGGTGGATCGAAGTAAGGTGTCAGGAACAGCGCAAAGATAATCATGCTGACGTTAAGCAGCGTCGGCACGAACGCCGGCACCGAGAAACGGTTCCAGGTGTTGAGGATCGCACCGGCCAGGGATGACAGCGAGATCAGCAATATATAAGGAAAGGTCACCCGCAACAGGTCAGTGGTCAGCGCGAATTTTTCCGGCGTATTGGCAAAACCCGGCGCCGTGGCCCAGATCACCCAGGGCGCGGCGAGCATGCCGACGAGGGTCACCAGCATCAACACCAGGGTCAGCAGGCCCGAAACGTAGGCGATAAAGGTCCGGGTCGCCTCCTCACCCTGTTGAGTCTTGTATTCGGCCAGAATCGGCACGAACGCCTGGGAAAACGCGCCCTCGGCAAAGATCCGTCGCAGCAGGTTGGGCAGTTTGAAGGCAATAAAGAACGCATCCGTGGCCATGCTGGCGCCGAAGATACGCGCCAGCAGGGTGTCACGCACAAACCCCAAAACCCGGGAGATCATCGTGATAGAGCTGACGGCGGCCAACGATTTGAGCAGATTCATTGAAAGAGTTTGCGCCTATAGATAAAGAGCAGGCGAACTAAGCGCCTACTTATGCGATACTGCGCGCCTGCAACAGCACAGCGCCAAAGCTCGCGAGTTTACAGGTCAAGCGCCGGAAATAAATCACCCGCCTCTTCAGATCGACCACTCAGCAGTTCGCATCAGCCGGCCTTGACAACACATCAAGTCATCGGCATGATTCGCGGCCTATTTTGTTTGCTATTTCCTAAAAAGTCTTTCGAGGAGCTCGACGGTGGCCAACACACCTTCCGCCAAAAAACGTGCAAAACAGGCTGAGAAGCGTCGCAGCCACAACGCCAGCCTGCGTTCCATGGTTCGTACCTACATCAAGAATGTAGTTAAAGCCATCGACACCAAAGACGCTGAAAAAGCTCAAGCAGCTTACGTTCTGGCTGTGCCAGTTATCGACCGTATGGCCGATAAAGGCATCATCCACAAGAACAAGGCCGCTCGTCATAAGAGCCGCCTGAACGGCCACATCAAGGCTCTGAGCGTTCCTGCTGCAGCCTAAGTGGTAACAACTGCAACGCAACCCCGGTTGCGAAACAGTTAAGAAATGCCCCATACCGAAAGGTCTGGGGCATTTTTGTTTGTGCCTGAAAATACACCACGATCAAAATGTGGCCGGGGTATCCGGTAGAGATTTTCAAGCGCACAAAAAAACGCCCCGAACCAGCCGGGGCGTTTTTGCTACCACTTGATCAAAACATCAATCAATGGTGATGACCGCCTTCACCGTGGACGTGACCGTGGGCCACTTCTTCCTGGGAAGCGTCGCGGATGGCAACGATCTTCACTTGGAAGTTCAGGCGCTGGCCAGCCAGAGGGTGGTTGCCGTCGACGGTGACGTCGTCGCCGTCCAGGTCACGGATGGTGACGATCTGCATTTGACCGTCCGGCGCGGAAGCGTGGAACTGCATGCCCACTTCCAACTCATCAACACCTTCGAACATGCTGCGGCTCAGGGTGCTGACCAGTTCGGCGGAGTATTCGCCGTAGGCATCTTCAGGTTCTACGGCAACGGTCAGCTCATCACCGACGCTTTTGCCTTCCAGAGCCTTTTCCAGGCCTGGGATGATGTTACCTGCGCCTTGCAGGTAGACCAGCGGCGCGCCGCCGGCTGAGCTGTCGATGACCTCACCAGCGTCGTTGGTCAGGGTATAGTCGATGGAGACAGCCTTGTTAGCGGCGATCGTCATGGGGCGAGACCTTTTGCATAAGAATGAAGAACGGACAAGTCTAAACAAGGATTTGCCCGAAAGCGAACAGAACCCGGACGGACGGGGCCGATCAACGGCATCCTTGATCATCGGCTTCCACCAGGACGAGGAGGGTCACTGGGTTGCCGAGCTGTCCTGCGGCCACACCCAGCACCTGCGCCACCAGCCGCCATGGCAGTCTCGCGCCTGGGTACTCGACGCCACACAGCGCCTGGAAAAAATAGGCCAGCCCTTTGCCTGCGGCTGGTGTGCGCAAGCGCCCGAATAACGATAACCTTGGCGCCTGATTCCCGGTAGGCACTCAACCATAGGGCGCCACCGAAGCCATGCACCTCCAGAGAATTCGCATGCAGACTTTTTTTATCGCGCCCACCGATTTTGGTGTGGGTCTGACCTCCATCAGCCTTGGGCTGGTGCGCACCCTTGAGCGAGCCGGCCTGAAAGTCGGTTTTTTCAAGCCGATTGCCCAGCCACATCCCGGCGATACCGGCCCCGAACGCTCCACCGAGCTGGTGGCTCGCACCCATGGCCTCAAGCCGCCACAACCGCTAGGCCTGGCTCACGTGGAACGCATGCTCGGCGACGGCCAGCTCGACGAGCTGCTCGAAGAAATCATCACCCTTTATCAGCAGGCCGCCGTGGGCAAGGACGTGCTGATCGTCGAAGGCATGGTACCGACCCGCAGCGCCAGCTATGCGGCCCGGGTCAACCTGCACCTGGCCAAGAGCCTGGATGCGGAAGTGATCCTGGTCTCGGCCCCGGAAAACGAAGTGCTCACCGAACTCTCCGGCCGCGTGGAACTGCAGGCCCAGTTGTTCGGCGGCCCGAAAGACCCGAAAGTGCTCGGCGTGATCCTGAACAAGGTGCGCACCGACGAAAGCATGGAAGCCTTCTCGGCGCGCCTCAAGGAGCATTCGCCCTTGCTGCGCAGCGGTGATTTCCGCCTGCTCGGCTGCATTCCTTACCAGCCGGAACTCAACGCGCCGCGCACCCGCGACGTGGCCGACCTGATGGGCGCGCAGATCCTCAACGCCGGCGACTACGAAACCCGACGCATGACCAAGATCATCATCTGCGCCCGCACCATGCGTAACACCGTGGAGCTGCTCAAGCCCGGCGTGCTGGTGGTGACCCCCGGCGACCGTGACGACATCATCCTCGCCGTCAGCCTGGCCGCGATCAACGGCGTGCCCCTGGCCGGCCTGCTGCTGACCAGCGACACCCTGCCCGACCCGCGCATCATGGAGCTGTGCCGCGGCGCCTTCCAGGCCGGGTTGCCGGTGCTGTCGGTGAGTACCGGTTCCTACGAGACCGCCAACCTGCTCAACAACCTCAACAAGGAAATCCCCATCGATGACCGCGAGCGCGCGGAGATCATCACCGATTTCGTCGCCAGCCACCTCGATGCGCGCTGGCTGCACCAGCGTTGCGGCACGCCACGGGAGATGCGCCTGTCGCCGGCGGTGTTCCGCTACCAGCTGATCCAGCGCGCCCAGGCGGCCAACAAACGCATCGTGCTGCCCGAGGGCAGCGAACCGCTGACCGTGCAAGCCGCCGCCATCTGCCAGGCCCGGGGCATCGCGCGCTGCGTGCTGCTGGCCAAGCCGGCTGACGTAGAAGCGGTCGCGCGCGCCCAAGGCATCGAATTGCCCGAAGGCCTGGAGATTCTCGACCCGGACCTGATTCGCCAGCGCTACGTGGAGCCCATGGTTGCCCTGCGCAAGAGCAAGAGCTTGAATGCGCCGATGGCCGAGCAGCAACTGGAAGACACCGTGGTGATTGCCACCATGATGCTCGCACTGGATGAAGTGGACGGCCTGGTTTCCGGGGTTATCCACTCCACCGCCAACACCATTCGCCCGGCCCTGCAGCTGATCAAGACCGCACCGGGCTGCACCCTGGTGTCGTCGGTGTTCTTCATGCTGTTCCCCGAGCAGGTGCTGGTCTACGGCGACTGTGTGATGAACCCGCACCCCAGTGCCGCCGAGCTGGCGGAAATCGCCTTGCAAAGCGCCGACTCGGCGGCGGCCTTCGGCATCACCCCGCGTGTGGCGATGATCAGCTACTCCAGCGGCGACTCGGCCAGCGGTGAGGAAGTGGAGAAAGTCCGCGAAGCCACCCTGCTCGCCCATGAACAGCAAAGCTCACTGCTGATCGACGGCCCGCTGCAATACGACGCCGCCGCCAACGAAACCGTCGCCCGCCAACTGGCCCCCGACAGCCTGGTCGCCGGCAAAGCCACCGTGTTCGTGTTTCCGGACCTGAACACCGGCAACACCACGCACAAGGCCGTGCAACGCAGTGCCGATTGCGTCAGCCTGGGGCCGATGCTCCAAGGCCTGCGCAAACCGGTCAACGACCTGCCACGGGGTGCCCAGGTCGACGACATCGTGTACACCATCGCGCTGACTGCGATCCAAGCCGCCAACCGACCTATGGATATCTAAATGCTGGATTTTCTACCTGCCGCCGTACGCGGGGTGATCGCTTCGCTGCTGTTGGCGCTGAATACGATCCTGCTGTGTTCGTTCCTGTTTATCGTGGCGCTGTTCAAGGCACTGCCCTTCGCCAAGGGCTTCAGCGAATGGCTGATGAACCACACCCACGAAGCCTGGGTCACCAACAACAAGGGCTGGATGAACCTGGTGCGCCATACCCGTTGGCACCTTAAAGGTCTTGAAGGCCTGGACTACCAGCACTCGTACCTGGTGACCAGCAACCATCAGAGCTGGGTCGACATCATGGTCCTGCAATATGTGCTCAATCGTCGGATTCGCCCGCTGAAGTTCTTCCTCAAGCAGGAGTTGATCTGGGTGCCGGTGATTGGCCTGGCGTGGTGGGCACTGGGCTTTCCCTTCATGAAGCGCTACACCAAGGCCTACCTGGAAAAACACCCGGAGAAGAAAGGCAAGGACCTGGAAACCACTCGCAAGACCTGTGCGAAGTTTCGCGACAACCCGGTGGGTATTTTCAACTTTGCCGAAGGCACGCGTTTTACACCGGGCAAGCATGCGCAGCAGAAGTCGCCGTTTCGCTACCTGCTCAAGCCCAAGGCGGGTGGTATCGCGTTTGTGCTGGATGCCATGGGAGAACAGCTGAAATCACTGGTCAATGTGACCATTCACTACCCTGGCGGGCGCCCGGGGTATTGGGACTTGCTGTGCGGGAATGTGAAGGACGTTGTGGTGCAGTTTGAAGAGGTGCAGATTCCGGCCGAGTTTATCGGCAGGAATTATGAGCAGGATGGGGAGTATCGGTTGGCGTTCCAGGGGTGGATCAACCAACTGTGGGAAGAGAAGGATGCGTTACTGGACACGCTGCATAAAGACTTCCCAGACAAACGATGATCAAAATGTGGGAGAGGGCTTGCCCTCGATAGCAGTGTGTCAGTCAGTACATCTGTCACTGATCCACCGCTATCGGGGGCAAGCCCCCTCCCACATTTGACTGCGCGAGGCTTAGATCGCGCCGCGCTGACGCAACAGCTCCAGCACTTGCTTGACGCTGTCTTCCAGCGACAAGGCCTGGGTGTCGATTACCAGGTCGGCATTCAACGGCACGTCGTACGGGAAGGATTCGCCAGGGATGTTATCCCCACCCGCCGCGTACAAGCCCTGCGGATCACGCTCGGCGCACACCTGCGGGGAGGCCTGCACGTACACGGTCAACAGGCGGTCGCTGCCAATCAGCGCCTTGGCCTGTTCACGGCCTTCGGCATCCGGGGCAACGAATGCGGCCAGGGTCAGCAGGCCGGCTTCGTTGAACTGACGCGCCACGTGAGCGGCACGGCGCCAGTTTTCGGTACGCCCGGCACGGTCCTGGGGCAAGCCCTTGTTCAGGTCGTGACGCAGGTTCTGGCCATCCAGCACGAACACCGCACGGCCCATGTCGAACAGCTTGCGCTCGACCGCATAGGCCAGGGTGCTCTTGCCCGCGCCTGACAGACCGCTGAACAACACGGTAGCCGGTTGCTGGCCGAAACGCTGGGCGCGCTCCTCGGTGGCGACATGGGCCAACTTGCCGTGATGCGCCGCACTGCCGTGGGTGACCGGCGGTGCGATGATCATGCCGGCGCCCACGGTGCCGTTGGTCAGGCGGTCGATGACGATAAACGCACCGGTGGTGCGGTTGCTGTCATAGCCATCCAACGCGATGGCGGCGTCGAGGCTGACCTTGACCCGGCCGATCTCGTTCAACTGCAGCGAACTCGCCGGGCCTTCGGCCAGGGTGTTCACGTCCACACGGTGCACGATGCTGGTGATGGAACCCGGCACGTAGCTGGTGGCGCGCTTGATGTCGTATTTCTTGCCCGGCAGCATCGGCTCTTCGGCCATCCACACCAGCATGGCGTCGAAGGCGTCGGTCACTTGCGGCACGTTGTCGGCATGCACCAGCAGGTCGCCACGGGAGATGTCGATCTCGTCTTCCATGGTCAGGGTCACGGCCTGGCCTGGGCCGGCGTGTTCCAGCTCACCTTCGAAGGTGACGATGGATTTGACGCGGCTGCTCTTACCCGACGGCAGCACCACGACTTCGTCGCCCTTGTGCACGATGCCGCTGGCCAGGGTGCCGGCGAACCCACGGAAGTTCAGGTTCGGACGGTTGACGTACTGCACCGGGAAACGCAGGTCGGTGTAGTTGCGGTCGTTGGCGATCTCGACGGTCTCGAGGATCTCCATCAGCGACTGGCCGGTGTACCAGGGCGAGTGCTCGCTCTTGTTCACCACGTTGTCGCCCTTGAGCGCCGACATCGGCACGAATGCCATGGTGCTCGGCTTGAAGGCGATGCCCTCGGCGAACTTCAGGTAATCGGCCTTGATCGACTCGAACACGCCTTGGTCAAAGCCATTGATGTCCATCTTGTTGACGGCGATCACGATGTGCTTGATGCCCAGCAGCGAAGCGATATAGCTGTGGCGACGGGTCTGGGTCTGCACGCCGTAGCGTGCGTCGATCAGGATGATCGCCAGGTCACAGGTGGATGCACCGGTGGCCATGTTGCGGGTGTACTGCTCATGGCCGGGGGTGTCGGCGATGATGAACTTGCGCTTGGCGGTGGAGAAGTAGCGGTAGGCGACATCGATGGTGATGCCCTGCTCACGCTCGGCCTGCAGGCCGTCGACCAGCAACGCCAGGTCGATGTCGTCACCGGTGGTGCCGGACTTTTTCGAGTCACGGGTGATGGCTTCCAGGTGATCTTCGTAGATCATCTTGGAGTCGTGCAGCAGGCGCCCGATCAGGGTGCTCTTGCCGTCGTCGACGTTGCCACAGGTCAGGAAGCGCAACATTTCCTTGCGCTCGTGCTGGCCCAGGTAGGCGAGGATGTCCTCGCTGATCAAATCAGATTGATGCGACATGACAGCCCCTTAGAAATAGCCTTGACGTTTTTTATCTTCCATCGAGCCGGCACCATCGTGGTCGATGACACGGCCCTGGCGCTCGGAAGTTCGCGTCAGGAGCATTTCCTGAATGATGTCCGTCAGCGTCTCGGCTTCGGACTCCACCGCGCCCGTCAACGGGTAGCAGCCAAGGGTACGGAAACGTACTTTCTTTTTGACGATTCGGGCTTTGTCTTCGTCGGACAAGTGCTCGAGGATGCGGTCGTCGTCGATCATGATCAACGTGCCGTTCTTCTCGATGACATCGCGCTCGGCGGCGAAGTACAGCGGCACGATCGGGATGCCTTCCAGGTAGATGTACTGCCAGATGTCCAGCTCGGTCCAGTTGGACAGCGGGAACACACGGATCGACTCGCCCTTGTTGACGTTGCCGTTGTAGACGTTCCACAGCTCCGGGCGCTGGTTCTTCGGGTCCCAGCGGTGCTTGCTGTCGCGAAACGAGTACACGCGCTCTTTGGCGCGGGATTTCTCTTCATCGCGACGGGCACCGCCGAAGGCCGCGTCGAAACCATGCTTGTCCAAGGCCTGCTTGAGGCCTTCGGTCTTCATGATGTCGGTGTGCTTGGCGCTGCCGTGGGTGAACGGGTTGATGCCCTGCGCCACGCCATCCGGGTTGACATGGGTGATCAGGTCCAGGCCCAGTTCCTCGACCATTTTGTCGCGGAACTTGTACATCTCCTGGAATTTCCAGCGGGTGTCGACGTGCATCACCGGGAACGGCAGCTTGCCCGGGAAGAAGGCCTTGCGCGCCAGGTGCAGCATCACGGCGGAGTCTTTACCGATCGAGTAGAGCATCACCGGGTTATCGAACTCGGCGGCGACCTCGCGGATGATGTGGATGCTTTCCGCCTCCAGCTGTTTCAGATGCGTCAGTTTGTCGACCATGGTTACTCACGGAAAAACGATCTTATGGACGGCCAGCGGGCCGTGTTCGAGCGGGGCATGCTAGCACAGCACCTTCTTCTATTCAGGGCGCCAGCTAGATCGAAACGGTATATCAATATGCCCCAAGGTTTGGCAGTCAAATCGGGTTGGGGCAATCGATGAACAGATGCTCCAGGGCGAAGCGCCGCGCCAGGTAATCGCCCAGCGCCTGTACGCCATAACGCTCGGTGGCGTGGTGGCCGGCGGCGATAAAGCTGATGTCGTTTTCCCGGGCACTGTGGAAGGTTTGCTCGGAAGCTTCGCCGCTCAGGAACAGATCGACGCCCGCGGCGATGGCGTTGTCGATGTAACCCTGGCCGCCACCGGTGCACCAGCCGACGCGGCGGATCATCTGGCTGCCTTCGATCAGCAGCGGCTCGCGGCCCATCACGTCCTGCACACGCCGGGCGAAGTCGCGGGGCGACAGCGGTTCGGCGAGCGAGCCGACCAGGCCGACGACCCTGGGGTTGCTCGGGTCCAGTGGGCCTTCGACGGTGATATCCAACTGGCGGGCGAGTTGCACGTTATTGCCAACGTCGGGGTGCAGGTCCAGCGGCAGGTGGTAGGCCAGCAGGCTGATGTCGTGTTTGAGCAGGGTTTTCAGGCGGCGTTGCTTCATGCCGGTGATACAGGGGGTTTCGCCTTTCCAGAAATAACCGTGATGCACCAGGATCAAATCGGCCTGGGCTTCGACGGCCGCGTCCAGCAGGGCCTGGCTGGCAGTGACGCCGCTGACGATGCGCATCACTTGCGGCCGCCCCTCGACCTGCAGGCCATTGGGGCAGTAATCGGCAATCTTTGCGCTGCCGAGGTAGCGGTCCGCTTCCTCGACGAGGGTGGTAAGGGGGACGGCCATAAAAGACTCCTAAATATCCCGTTCCGAGGCGCTCGCAGCCTCGTATAATGCGCGACATTATGGGCGCTCTCCCGCCCCCTGCAACCTGTCAGGACTTACTTGATGCTCAAGGCACTGCGTTTTTTTGGATGGCCATTGCTGGCTGGCGTGCTGATCGCGATGCTGATTATTCAGCGTTATCCCCAGTGGGTGGGCTTACCCAGCCTTGATGTCAACCTGCAACAGGCGCCCCAGACCAGCTCGGTGGTGCAAGGCCCGGTGACTTACGCGGACGCGGTGGTCATCGCCGCTCCTGCGGTGGTCAACCTGTACACCACCAAGGTCATCAACAAGCCGGCCCATCCGTTGTTTGAAGACCCGCAGTTCCGCCGCTACTTCGGTGACAACGGGCCCAAGCAGCGCCGCATGGAGTCCAGCCTGGGTTCCGGGGTGATCATGAGCCCCGAAGGCTACATCCTCACCAATAACCACGTGACCACCGGCGCCGACCAGATTGTGGTGGCCCTGCGTGACGGCCGTGAAACCCTGGCCCGCGTGGTGGGCAGCGACCCGGAAACCGACCTCGCGGTCCTGAAGATCGATCTGAAAAGCCTGCCGTCCATCACCCTCGGCCGCTCCGATGGGCTGCGGGTGGGTGATGTGGCACTGGCTATCGGCAACCCGTTCGGAGTGGGCCAGACGGTGACCATGGGCATCATCAGCGCCACCGGGCGAAACCAGCTGGGGCTGAACAGCTACGAGGACTTTATCCAGACCGACGCGGCGATCAACCCGGGCAACTCCGGCGGCGCACTGGTGGATGCCAATGGCAACCTGACCGGCATCAACACGGCGATTTTCTCCAAGTCCGGCGGTTCCCAGGGCATCGGCTTTGCGATCCCGGTGAAGCTGGCGATGGAAGTGATGAAGTCGATCATCGAGCACGGCCAGGTGATTCGCGGCTGGCTGGGGATCGAAGTACAGCCGCTGACCAAGGAGCTGGCCGAGTCGTTCGGCCTGACCGGGCGCCCAGGCATCGTGGTTGCCGGGATTTTCCGCGATGGCCCGGCGCAGAAAGCCGGCCTGCAGCTGGGGGATGTGATCCTCAGCATCAACGGCGAACCGGCCGGTGATGGGCGCAAGTCGATGAACCAGGTGGCGCGGATCAAGCCAACCGACAAGGTGGCGATCCAGGTGATGCGCAACGGTAAAGAGATCAAGCTGCTGGCGGAAATCGGCCTGCGTCCACCCCCTGCACCGGTCAAGGAAGAGGAATAAACCACCTCGCCAGGTACCCGTTCGCGGGTACCTGTAAGCTCATATTTCAAAGCGAATCCATTCTCATCAGTCATGTTATATTGTTTCAATATCGCTATTGGAACGCTCTATCATGCCGTCTCGAACGTTTGCACCCTTGGCTGGCCTGGCCTTGGGTTTGCTGCTGGATCCCGCCTTTGCCGAAGACAATACCGTTGAGCTGGACACCATCAGCGTCACCACCGACGCCTATGAATCCGCCACCGGCCCGGTCAAAGGCTACCGTGCCACCCGCTCTGCCAGCGCGACTAAAACCGACACCGCCCTGCGCGACATCCCACAGTCCATCAGCGTGATTCCCGCCTCGGTACTCACGGACCTGGGCAGCACTAACGTGGAACGCGCCCTGGAGTTTGCCGGCGGGGTGTCCAAGCAGAACAACTTTGGCGGCCTCACGCTCTACGAATACAGCGTGCGCGGCTTCACCACCTCGGAGTTCTACCAGGACGGTTTCAGCGCCAACCGCGGCTACCCGAGCACACCGGACGCGGCCAATATCGAACGCATCGAAGTGCTCAAGGGCCCCGCAGCCAGCCTGTATGGCCGCGGTGATCCCGGTGGCACGGTGAATATCGTCACCAAAAAACCCCAGCCCGAAGCCTTCACCACCGTGCAAACCAGCGCGGGCAGTTGGGACCGTTATCGCACTGCCGTCGATATCAATACGCCGCTGGACAGCGAGGGCGACCTGCTGTCGCGGGTCAACCTGGCGGTGGAGGACAACAACAGCTTCCGCGATCACGTCGAGAGCAAGCGCGTATTCGTCGCGCCCTCATTCAGCTGGCAGCTGGACCCGGACACCCACCTGCTGGTGGAAAGCGAATTCGTACGCCACAGCTCCACCTTCGACCGGGGCATCGTCGATGCCCCAGGCGTATCGCGCTCCACCTTCCTCGGCGAACCCAACGACGGCACTATCGACAACCACAACAACCGCATCCAGGCGACCCTCGAGCATCATCTCAACGACGCCTGGAAACTGCGCCTGGCCAGCCACTACAAGCAAGGCAGCCTGTGGGGCGACGCCTCGGAAAACCGCGCGCTGAACGCCGACGGCCACACCCTCAACCGCCGTTACCGCGAACGTTCCATGGGTTGGCACGACAGCATCACCCAACTGGAACTGCGCGGTCTGTTCGACCTTGGCAGTTGGCAGCATGAATTGCTGGTCGGCACCGAATACGAGGACTACCGCAAGAAGGAGCGCGTCACCGCCATTGCCGGCAGCCCCTACGCCATCGACCTCTACAACCCGGTCTACGGCCAGCCCAAACCCAATGGCGCACGCTCCGGCACCGACTTCTTCGAACAGACCAAAAGCCAGGCGCTGAACCTGCAAGACCAGATCATCTTCACGGACCGCCTGCGCGGCATGGTCGGCGCGCGCTTCGAGCATTTCGAACAAAGCACCGACGACTTCACCCGCAACCACGCCAAGAGTCGGCAAACCCACGACGCACTTACCCAGCGCGCCGGTCTGCTGTATCAACTGACGCCAGAGGTCGGCGTATTCGCCAACGCTTCCACCTCGTTCAAGCCCAACAGCGGCCTGGACGCCAACGGCAAAACCTTCAAGCCCGAAGAAGGCGTGGGCTATGAGGTGGGGATCAAGAGCGAGCTGTTCGACGACCGCCTCAGCACCACCCTCGCCGCCTTCCATATCGAAAAGGAAAACGTGCTGGCCCTGGACCCGGCCACCAATACCAACCGCGCCATGGGCAAGGCACGCAGCCAGGGCTTCGACCTGCAACTGACAGGACAACTGACCGATGCGGTACGCGTGATCGGCGCCTTTGCCTACATCGACGCCGAAGTGACCAAGGGTGATAAAGCCACTCCTGCGGGCAGCCGCATCCTCGGCGTAGCCAAGCACAGTGGCAGCCTGTTGGGGGTGTATGAATTCCAGGACGGCGCGCTGCGCGGTTCAGACCTGGGCGCGGCGTTCACCTATGTGGGGGATCGCTCGGGTGAAGCGGGCAGCCGCTTTGAATTGCCCGCCTACCACACCGTCGACTTGCTGGCCCATTACAAGGCCACGCAGAACGTCACCGTGGGCCTGAACCTCAACAACTTGTTCGATGAAAAGTACTACGAGCGGTCCTACAGCAATTACTGGGTCAATCCCGGCGAGCCGCGCAATCTCACCGTCAGCCTGACCCTCAACCTGTAACACAATCAAAAACGTGAGAGGGGTTAAGCCCCTCACATTTGGATGACGTGATTACAGCGAAAGCGGGGCTCTTTCACACAAGGTATTGAGCGCTGCCGCCCACTGCGGATCGTCATTCAAACACGGCACCAGCACCAACTCCTCACCGCCCGCCTCGCGGAATTGCTCCCGACCACGATCACCGATCTCTTCCAGGGTCTCAATGCAGTCGGCAACAAACGCGGGGCACATCACCAGCAGTTTTTTCACCCCTTGCCGGGCCAGCGCTTCCAGGCGTGCCTCGGTGTAGGGTTCGATCCACTTCGCACGGCCCAGGCGCGACTGGAACGCCACCGACCATTTGTCGTCGGGCAAGCCCAGGCGCGCGGCGAAGTCGCGGGCAACGCTGAAGCATTGTGCGCGGTAGCAGGTCGCGAGCACCTCAGGCGAGGCGTTCTTGCAGCAGTCCGCATCCTTGAAGCAATGCTGGCCGGTCGGGTCGAGCTTTTTCAGATGGCGCTCGGGCAAGCCGTGGAAGCTCAGCAGCAAGTGGTCGTAATGCGCGTCTATATAAGGTCGGGCGCTGGCTGCCAACGCGTCGAGGTATTCCGCCTGATCGTAGAATGGCTGCAGGATCGAGAACTGTACGTTGAGCTTTTTCTCACGCACTACCCGCTTGGCTTCTTCAATCACTGTGGTCACGGTGCTGTCGGCAAATTGCGGGTACAAGGGCGCCAAGGTGACCTTTTGAATACCTTGGGCGGCCAACCGCGTGAGCGTCGTTTCCAGGGAAGGCTCGCCATAACGCATCGCCAACTCCACTGGCCCCTGGGTCCACTGCGCGGTCATCTGCTGTTGCAGGCGACGGCTGAGCACCACCAGCGGAGAGCCCTCGTCCCACCAGATCGAGGCGTAGGCATGGGCCGATTGCTCGGGGCGCTTGATCAGGATCAGCGACACCAGCAAGCGCCGCACCGGCCACGGCAGATCGATGACATAAGGGTCCATCAGGAACTGATTGAGGTAGCTGCGCACATCGGCCACCGAAGTGGACGCCGGTGAACCCAGGTTGACCAGTAACAACGCGTGATCCGTCATGCAACATCCTATCTCTTAGCGGCGGCTGGAAACGTCGTCCAAGGCCGCACGCAACTCAGTGAACTGAAAAGTGAAACCGGCCGCCAGCAGGCGTTCGGGCAATGCTTTCTGGCCGCCCAGCAACAAGCCGGACAACTCGCCCAAACCCACCTTCAACACAAAGGCCGGCATCGGCATGAACGCCGGGCGGTGCAGCGCCTGGCCCAATGTCTTGGCGAACTCGCGGTTACGCACTGGGTGCGGCGCGCAGGCATTATAAGGACCGCTGGCGTCATCCTTGTGCAGAAGAAAATCAATCAAGGCGATTTGATCCTTGATATGCACCCACGGCATCCACTGCCGCCCGTTGCCGATAGGCCCGCCCAGCCCGAGTTGGAACGGCAGCAACAGGCGCGACAAAAAGCCGCCCTCGGCCGCCAGTACCAGGCCGGTGCGCACCAGCACCACGCGGATGCCCATCGCTTCGGCACGTTGGGCGGTTTCTTCCCAGGCGATGCACAGTTGGCTGGGGAAATCGTCCTGTACCGGCCCACTCGCCTCGGTCAGTTCGCGCTCGCCGCCGTCGCCGTACCAGCCCACCGCCGAACCGGAAACCAGCACCGCCGGCTTCTGCGCCTGGCTTTCGAGCCAGGCCAGCAGGGTTTCGGTCAAGCCGATGCGGCTGCTCCAGAGCAGCGCCTTGCGTTTGTGGGTCCAGGGACGGTCAGCTATCGGCGCGCCTGCCAGGTTGACCACCGCGTCCACCGCGCCAATCACCTCCTCCAGACGAGCCACCCCGAGCACCGTTGCACCGCATAACCGGGCGACGTCTTCAGGATGGCGGCTCCACACCGTCAGGCGATGACCTTGGGCAATCCAGTGTTGGCAGAGTTGGCGACCGATCAGGCCGGTACCGCCGGTCAGCAAAATATGCATGGGACGCTCCTCATGTAACGTTCGCCGCCGATCACTAGTCTATTTTATAAGCAGGGATCAATTTGTAATCGAGCGTGACTTTTGTTTAGGCCTCATGCTTAACCATAGGTCACGCCAAGCGATCAGGTACGCCAAAACTTATACCAAAAAATAATATTGTACAGCTATTGGTGTCGGCGTAGCCTGTACCCAACGGTAAAACGAGGCCTCCCATGACTGTCCCCATCGCGATCATCGGCACCGGCATCGCCGGTCTCTCCGCCGCCCGAGCGTTACAAGACGCCGGGCACGTTGTACAACTCTTCGATAAAAGCCGCGGCAGCGGCGGCCGCATGTCCAGCAAGCGCAGCGACGCCGGCGCATTGGACATGGGCGCCCAATACTTCACCGCCCGCGACCGACGCTTCGTCAACGAAGTGCAGCGCTGGCAAAGCAACGGCTGGGCCGAGCAGTGGAAGCCCCAGCTGTACAACTTCAAGTCCGGCCAACTCACGCCCTCCCCCGATGAACAGATCCGCTGGGTCGGCACGCCGCGCATGAGCGCCATTACCCGCGCCCTGCTCGATGACCTGCCGGTGGAGTTCGGTTGCCGGATCACCGAAGTGTTCCAAGGCAAGCAACACTGGAACCTGCTGGATGCCGACGGCGAAAACCACGGCCCGTTCAGCCATGTGATCATCGCCACGCCTGCGCCCCAGGCCACGGCCCTGCTGGCGGCAGCGCCCAAATTGGCGAGTGCCGCCGCCGGCGTGAAGATGGACCCGACCTGGGCCATTGCCCTGGCCTTCGACAAGCCCCTGGATACCCCCATGGAAGGCTGCTTCGTGCAAGACAGCCCGCTGGACTGGCTGGCGCGCAACCGCAGCAAGCCCGGGCGCGATACGACCCTCGACACCTGGGTGCTGCATGCCACCAGCACCTGGAGCAAGGCCCACCTGGACCTGTCCAAGGACGCGGTGATCGAACACCTGCACGGCGCCTTCGCCGAATTGCTGCACAGCGCCATGCCCGCACCGTCCTTCAGCCTGGCCCACCGCTGGCTCTACGCACGGCCATCAGCCGCCCATGAGTTCGGGGTGCTGGCCGACGCCGACCTGGGCCTGTACGTGTGTGGCGACTGGTGCCTCTCGGGCCGCGTGGAAGGGGCGTGGCTCAGTGGCCAGGAAGCCGCGCGACGGTTGATCGAGCACCTGCAATGAACCGCATCAACCCGGCCAAATTGCTGCTGTCGAAGTGGACGGCAGCCCGGCCCCGCAACAAGGAAAAACACTTCCTGGTCACCGAACTGTTTCGTGACGAGGACGGCACAGTGCTGGAAATCGAGTTGCAAGCCGTGATGACCCTGCGCGCTGAGCGCCTGGCCTGGCAAACCCTGCAAAATGCCGAGGCTTGGCAAATCGGCTGGAAATAGCCCCGCGCAAATACTTGTACAAAATATTTGACTTGTACAGCATCAAACCTATGATGAGATTTAGTTGTACAGATTTCAGATCTTGTACAGGAATCTTGCAGAGGTTTGGCCATGCCCAGCACACCGTCCATCAAGCCGAAGATTGGCCTCAGCGCCTGCCTGCTGGGCGAGAACGTGCGTTTCAATGGCGGTCACAAGCAATCCCAGCTATGCAGCGAGGTCCTCGCCGAGTACTTCGACTTTGTGCCGCTGTGCCCGGAAGTGGCGATCGGACTGGGTATCCCCCGTGAAACCATTCGCCTGGTGGGCGATGCCGAACAGCCCCAGGCCGTCGGCACCGTACACCGCGAGCTGAATGTCACCGCGCCGCTGGACGCATACGGCCGCAAAATGGCCGCCGAACACACCGACCTGTGCGGCTACATCTTCATGCAGAAGTCGCCGTCCTGCGGCCTGGAACGCGTCAAGGTCTACCGTGAAAACGGAGCGCCGGTGGAGGGTGGCGGGCGTGGCATCTACGCCCAGGCGTTCTGCGCGCGCCACCCGAACCTGCCTGTGGAAGAAGACGGCCGCCTGAATGACCCGGTACTGCGGGAAAACTTCCTGACCCGCGTCTTCGTCTACGCCAGTTGGCAGCAACTGCTGGCCGAGGGCCTGACCCGCCACCGCCTGCTGGCGTTTCACGCGCGCTACAAGTATTTGCTGATGGCCCACAGCCTGATGCACTACAAGAGCCTGGGCCACCGCCTCGGCAGCATGGCCAGGGACGTCAACCTCGACGAGGTGGCCGCCTGCTATTTCAGCGACTTGATGACCGGCCTGAAAAAGTGCGCCACCCGCGGCACCCACACCAACGTGCTGCAACACATCAGCGGTTACCTCAAGCAGGCCATCAGCGCCGATGACAAACAGGAAATGCAGACAGTCATCAGCCAGTATCACCAGGGCATCGTGCCGCTCGTGGTGCCGTTGACCCTGCTCAAGCATCACTTTCGCCAACACCCGGACCGCTACATCGCGCAGCAGGCCTACTTGCAGCCGCACCCGGAAAATCTCAGCCTGCGGAATGCGATCTAAACCATGAAAAGCGTCATGACCGCTATCTTGCAAGACGAACCCGGCGCAGACATCGCCCAAGCCCTCGAAGACGGCTGGCTGCCGATTCGTGAAGTGGCGCGCCAGACCGGCGTCAACGCCGTGACCCTGCGCGCCTGGGAACGCCGTTATGGCCTGATCGTGCCCCAGCGCACGCCCAAGGGCCATCGGCTGTTCAATGCCGACCATGTCCAACGCATCCACACCATCCTCACCTGGCTCAATCGCGGCGTGCCGGTCAGCCAGGTCAAAGGCCTGATCGATTCCGCCCAGGCCCTTCCCGATGCCGTCGAGAACGAGTGGCACGCCTTGCGCCAGAACCTGGTGCAGGCCGTCAGCGAACTGGCCGAACGCCGGGTGGACGATGTGTTTAACCAGGCGATGGCGCTGTACCCGCCGCGCACCCTGTGCGAGCAATTGCTGCTGCCGTTGCTGCAGGAGCTGGAACAGCGCTGGCAAGGCCAGTTCGGCGCACAGATGGAGCGGGTGTTTTTCCTGTCCTGGCTGCGCAGCAAGTTCGGTGCACGCATCTACCACAACAACCGGCAGTTGCACGGCGCGCCGCTGCTGCTGGTCAACCACTCCGACCTGCCCCTGGAGCCGCACCTGTGGCTCAGCGCCTGGCTGGCCAGCAGCGCCGATTGCCCGGTGGAAGTCTTCGACTGGCCGTTGCCCACCGGCGAGCTGGCCCTGGCGGTGGAACACCTGCAACCGCGCGCCGTGCTCCTGTATTCGAGCAAGGCCCTGCAATTGCCGGCACTGAGCAAGCTGCTGGCTGGCGTCAATTGCGCAAAACTGCTCGTCGGACCCACGGTCTGCATCCACCAGACCGAGCTGTCCGTATTAACCCAAGACATTGCGCAATTGTTCGTGGCCGAAGACCCGTTGTCGGCCCATCAGCTCCTGATCCAGCGTGGACTTATCTAAATGCACTTGATCTGGCTGCGCACCGACTTGCGCCTTCACGACAACACCGCCCTGGCCGCGGCCTGCCAGCGAGGCCCGGTGGCGGCCGTGTACCTGGTCACGCCCGAGCAATGGCTGGCCCATGACGATGCCCCCTGCAAAGTGGATTTCTGGCTGCGCAACCTGCAGCACTTGAGTCAGGCCCTGGGCACCCTGAACATTCCCTTGCTGATCCGCCATGCCGCTGACTGGGATCAGGTCCCCGCCGTGTTGAGTCAACTGTGCCGGGAACTGGCCGTGGAGTCGGTGCACGTCAACGAGGAATACGGCATTCATGAAAGCCGTCGCGATGCAGCTGTCGCTGAGACGCTGGAAGCCGGCGGCGTGACGTTCCACAGCTACCTGGACCAACTGCTTTTCCAACCGGGCAGCGTGCTGACCAAGACCGGCACCTACTTCCAGGTGTTCAGCCAGTTCCGCAAGGTCTGCTACGCGCGCCTGCACAGCGCCCTGCCGCGTCGGGTCGCAACGCCCAAGGCCCAAGCCGCGCTCACGCTCAAGAGCGATCCGATTCCCGAACAGGTCGACGGCTTCGAACCGCCCAGCGACACCTTGCGCGCCCTCTGGCCCGCCGGCGAAGACGAAGCCCGCCGCCGCCTCGACGCCTTTGCCGACCAGCAGATCAGCTACTACAAAGACGAACGGGATTTTCCGGCCAAGCCCGGCACCAGCCAGCTCTCCGCCTACCTGGCCGCCGGTGTGGTTTCGCCGCGCCAATGCCTGCACGCCGCCCTGCAAACCAACCAGGGCGAGTTCGAAAGCGGCGACATCGGCGCCATCACCTGGATCAACGAACTGCTATGGCGTGAGTTCTACAAGCACATTCTGGTCGGCTACCCGCGGGTCTCCCGTCACCGCGCTTTCCGTCCCGAGACCGAAGCCCTGGCCTGGCGCGATGCGCCCGAGGACCTCGCCGCCTGGCAACAGGCGCGCACCGGCCTGCCGATCATCGATGCCGCGATGCGCCAGTTGCTGGAAACCGGCTGGATGCATAACCGCCTGCGCATGGTAGTGGCGATGTTCCTGACCAAGAACCTGTTGATCGACTGGCGCGAAGGCGAGCGCTTCTTCATGCGCCACCTGATCGACGGTGACCTCGCCGCCAACAACGGCGGCTGGCAATGGAGTTCATCCACCGGCACCGATTCGGCGCCGTATTTCCGGATTTTCAGCCCGCTGAGCCAGTCGGAAAAATTCGACGGCGACGGCGTGTTTATCAAGCGCTGGCTGCCGGAGCTGGCCACGCTGAACAAGAAGGAAGTGCACAACCCGCAAGCGCTCGGCGGCCTGTTTAGCGTGGCGGATTACCCGCGCGCGATTGTCGACCTGAAAAAATCCCGCGAACGCGCCCTCGCAGCCTTTCGCAACCTGCCTTCACGCCAGGAGGTCGCCGAACATGAGTGACTTCCTGCCCCGCTTCGCCCAGGCCTTTGCCTCGCTGGACAAGCACAATCTGCAGCTGCTCGACAGCCTCTACAGCCAGGACATCGCGTTCACTGACCCACTGCATGAAGTCCATGGACTGACCGCGCTGCACACGTATTTCGCCGAGTTGTACAGCAACGTCAGCCAGCTGCGCTTCGACTTCCATGGTTTCGACCAGGTGGCCGAAGGCGAAGGTTACCTGCGCTGGAACATGAGTTTCTGCCACCCGCGCCTGGGCAAAGGCAAGGTCATCCGCGTGGAGGGCTGCTCGCATTTGATGTGGCGTGACAAGGTGTACCGCCACCGCGATTACTTCGACGCCGGCGCCCTGTTGTACGAACACCTTCCCGTGTTGGGTGGGGTCGTCAGTTGGTTGAAAAGGAGAGTGGGATGAACGCACTGCCGCCCCGTCGTTATTGGCTGACCGGTGCCAGCAGTGGCATCGGTGCTGCGCTGGCCGTGGAGCTGCTCAACAGCGGCGCCCACGTGGCCCTCAGTTCACGCACCAAAGGCCCGCTGGAAGCACTCGCCCAACGTTACCCCGGCCAAGTGCTGGTGGTGGCCGGCGACCTGACCAACAGTCAGACCGTGCGCGAGATCGGTGAACACATCGGCGCGACCTGGGGTTCGGTCGACACCGTCATCCTCAACGCCGGCACCTGTGAATATGTCGACGCCAGGCAATTCGATGCCTCGATTATCGAACACGTGGTGCGCACCAACCTGCTGGCCAGCAGTTACTGCATTGAAGCGGCGCTGCCGTTGTTGCGCGCCGGGCGCACGCCACACCTGGTGGGCGTCGCCAGCGCCGTAACCTACCTGCCGATGCCACGGGCCGAAGCGTATGGCGCGTCCAAGGCCGGGCTGCGCTACCTGTTCGAATCCCTGCGCATCAGCCTGTCGACCGAAAACATTGATGTCACGGTGATCAGCCCGGGCTTCGTCGACACCCCACTCACCGAGCGCAATGACTTCCCGATGCCCCTGAGCTGGTCAGCCGACAAGGCTGCGCGGCATATCTTCGCCAAGCTGGAAAAACGCCCGCTGGAGATCGCCTTCCCCGCGCTGTTTATCGCCACGCTGTGGCCGCTGTCGAAACTGCCGAACCGCGCGCAATTGATCATCGGCAAACGCATGTTGCGCAGCCCGCCACCGAAAAAGGACGACCTGTGAAGATCGCCATTATCGGCAGCGGTATCGCCGGGCTGACCAGTGCCTACCTGATCAGCCGCCGCCACGACATCACCCTGTTCGAGGCCGGCGACCGTATCGGCGGGCACACCCACACGGTCAACGTCACCGTCGAGGGCAAACCCTATGCCGTGGACACCGGCTTCATCGTGTTCAACGACTGGACCTACCCCAACTTCATCCGCTTGCTGGGGCAGATCGGCGTGACCTTCAAACCCACCGAGATGAGCTTTTCGGTGTGCGATCAGGGCAGCGGCTTCGAGTACAACGGCAACAACCTCAACAGCCTGTTTGCCCAGCGCCGCAATATCCTCTCGCCGGGCTTCTGGGGCATGCTGCGTGACATCCTGCGCTTCAATCGCCAGGCGCCGCTGGACCTGCAAGAGCAGCGCATCAGCGCCGAGATGACCTTGGGTGACTACCTCGAAGCCGGGGGCTACGGGCCACGGTTTATCCGGCATTACATCGTGCCGATGGGCGCGGCGATCTGGTCGATGTCCCTGGCGGACATGCTCGACTTTCCGTTGCAGTTCTTTGTGCGTTTCTTCAAGAACCACGGTTTGCTCTCGGTGAACAATCGGCCGCAGTGGTGCGTGATCGAGGGTGGCTCCAGCCGTTATATCGAACCGTTGACCCGCAGCTTTCGCGAGCAGATCCGCCTCGACTGCCCGGTGCATCTGGTCGAGCGTGACGCAGAGGGCGTAATCATTTACAGCGCCGCCGGCACCGAAGCCTTCGACAAGGTGGTGTTCGCCTGCCACAGCGACCAGGCACTGGCCCTGCTCGGCGACCCAAGCCAGGCCGAGCAGGAGATCCTCGGCGCCCTGCCCTACGCCGACAATGACGTGGTGCTGCACACCGACACGCGCCTGCTGCCCGAGCGCAAACTGGCCTGGGCCAGCTGGAACTACCGGCTGAGCGGCGACACGCAGACCCAGGCCGCTGTCACCTATGACATGAACATCCTGCAAGGCATCGACAGCGCCACCACCTTTTGCGTCAGCCTCAACCAGACGTCGATGATCAACCCGCTGAAGATCCTCGCGCGCTATACCTACGCCCACCCGCAATACAGCCTGGCCGCCGTGGCCGCACAAGCACGCTGGGAAGAACTGAACGGCACCCGCCATACCTGGTACTGCGGCGCCTATTGGGCCAACGGCTTCCATGAAGACGGCGTCGTCAGCGCCCTGCGCGTAGCCGAAGCCTTCGGGGAAAGCCTGTGAACAGCGCACTGTACAGCGGCTGGATCGCCCATCGGCGGTTTGCCCCCAAGGCCCATGCCTTTCGCTACCGCATCGGCCTGCTGTATCTGGACCTCAGCGAACAAGACGAAGTGCTCGGGCTGTCGCCCCTGGCCGGTGCAAGTCGCCTGGCGCCCTTCGGCTTTCGCCAGCAGGACTACCTGCGTGAATTCACGCGCCACGGCATGCCCTTGAGCGATGCCGTGCGCCAGGAAGTCGGCAAGGCCCTGGGGCATACACCTCTGGGCGTTATCTGCCTGCTGACCCAGGCCCGCAGTTGGGGCCTGGCTTTTAACCCGGTGAGTTTCTTCTACTGCTTCGAGGCCGATGGGCAACTGGCCGCGATCCTGTGCGAAGTGACCAACACCCCATGGCGCGAGCGCTATCACTACGTGCTGCCGGCCCAGGCCCTCGGCGCGGATGAACACCAACACTTCGCCGTGGCCAAGGCGTTTCACGTGTCGCCGTTTTTGCCGCGCGACCTGGAATACCGCATGAGCTTCAGCCCGCCCGCCACCAGGCTCGGCGTGCACATGGCCGATTGGCAGGGCGAGGTGAAAGTCTTCGACGCCACCTTGAGCCTGCACAGGGAAACGCTGAACCGCGCCAGCCTGCACCGTTACCTGTGGCGCTTTCCGTGGATGACCGCCAAGACCTGCCTGGCCATTTATTGGCAGGCCCTGCGCCTGTTGCTCAAGCGCACACCGATTTTTTCCCATCAGGCCGCCGACGGCGCCTCTCGCACAGCTGTCGGGTACACCAAGGATCGCCGCCATGAAATCCCCTAGCTTATCGGTCAAGACCCACCGCCTGAACGTCAACGGCATGACCGGTGCGCTGCTGCGCAAGGGCGTGCTGCGCCAACTCAGCCAACTGCGCCATGGCCAGTTGGTGGTGATCGAGGACGGCGAGCGCCAGGTATTCGGCGCACGGGAAGCGCACCTGCTGGGGGAAATCCAGATTGTCGATTCGGCGGTCTGGGGGCTGGTGGCGGCCAACGGTTCCATCGGTGCGGGCGAGGCCTTTATCCACGGCTATTGGACCAGCCCGGACCTGACGGCGGTGGTGCGGGTGATGGTGAGTAACCTGGATGTGCTCGATGCAATGGAGGGTGGCCTGGCGAGATTGGCACGGCCGTTCACCCAAGGCCTGCACTGGCTCAACCGCAACACGCGCAAGGGCTCGCAGAAAAACATCGCCGCCCACTACGACCTCGGCAATGAGCTGTTCGAAGAATTCCTCGACCCGACCATGATGTATTCGGCCGCGCAGTTCCTGACGCCCGACGACAGCCTGGAACAGGCGCAACTGAACAAACTGCAACGCATCTGCCAGAAGCTCGCGCTCAAGCCCACCGATCATCTGCTGGAAATCGGCACCGGCTGGGGCAGCATGGCGCTGTATGCGGCGCAGCAGTACGGCTGCAAAGTCACCACCACGACCTTGTCCAAAGAGCAGTTCGCCTACACCGAAAAACGCATCGCCGCCTTGGGCCTGCAAGACCAGGTCACGTTATTGCTGCAGGACTACCGCGACCTGACCGGCGAGTACGACAAGCTGGTGTCCATCGAAATGATCGAAGCGGTGGGCCATCGGTTCCTGCCGACCTACTTCAAGCAGTGCGCGCACCTGCTCAAGCGTGATGGCCTGATGTTGCTGCAAGCCATCACCATCCGTGAGCAACGCTTTGAGCAGGCGAAGAACAGCGTCGACTTTATCCAGCGCTATATCTTCCCCGGCGGCGCCCTGCCCAGTGTGCAGAACATGCTGCATATCGTCAGCCGCGACACCGACATGAACCTGTTGCACATGGAGGACTTCGGCCTGCACTACGCGCGAACCCTGCGCCTGTGGCACGAGAACTTTCGCCACGCCCACGGCCGCCTGACGGAGTTGGGCTACGACGAATATTTCCTGCGACTGTGGGAGTTTTACCTGTGCTACTGCGAGGGCGGCTTTATGGAGCGCACCATTGGCACGGCGCAATTGCTGTTGGCCAAACCGTCGGCCATCAACCCTCCGTTGCTCGGGCGCTTCAGTGCTTAAACCACTGGCCAATGCCGTGCTGTTCCAGTGCGGGTGGTTTGCCTGCGTACTCGGTGGCGATGGCCCTTGGTTGCTGGTGGGGCTGGCGGTGCTGGCAATCCACCTGCTGTGGATAAGTTCGTGGGCCACCGACGGCGCGCTGATTATCCGCGTGACGCTGCTGGGCACGGTACTGGATACATTGCTGCGCAACCTGGGGGTGTTTCACTTCAGCGAGCCCGGACCGCTGATTCCCTTTTGGCTGATCCTGCTGTGGGCGGAGCTGGCCACCACCCTGCGCCATTGCCTGGCCTGGAGTGCACGGCCCTGGTGGCGTGCGGCCGCATTGGGGGCGATCGGGGGGCCGTTTTCGTATTACGCCGGGAGCCAGTTGGCGGGCGTGCATTTTGGCTACCCACTGCTATCCACCCTGGCGGGGCTGGCGCTGCTTTGGGCGGCGGTGTTCGTCGGACTGCACCGGCTGGCGCGCTGACGTCTGTCAGAGCATTCACACGCATAGCATCCGCTTGCCTTACACTGCGCGCCTATGACCAACATCCCCCACACCCAGATCACCGAACCCGCCGTCACCTGCTCGACCTGCGCGGCCTGCTGCTGCCAGCTGGAAGTGATGCTGATCACCGACACCGGCGTGCCGGAGCGCTATATCGACACTGACGATTGGGGCGGTGAAGTGATGCTGCGCCTGGACGACGGCTGGTGCGCGGCGCTGGATCGGGACACGATGATGTGCACGATTTACGAACGTCGGCCGTTGATTTGCCGGGAGTTCGAGATGGGTGCACCGGAGTGCCTGACCGAACGCGAAGGCATCGCCACGGCCTACCGCTGATCTCAGGCCAGTGAGGACCTTAATGTGGGAGGGGGCTTGCCCCCTCCCACACTGTCTTGCAGCGTTCCTGGGAATTACAGCGGCATGGTGTAGTGCAGCGAGTAGCTTTCTACACCATCGTTATTGCTGCTGATCCCGGCATTGGAGTAGTGCGTGGCGCGAATGCCGACTTCATGCCCACCGGTGAAGCGCAGGCCAAAGCCCAGGCGGTCTTCGAACTGGAAAGCCTGGCCGATGTTGTTGTCTTCCAGCTTGGTACGGGAAAACACTGCCACGCCAATCCCGGCTTCGATGTAGGGCTTGACCGACTGGCCGGCAAACTCATACACAAATACCGGCGAGAACGACAGGCTGCTGGCACCTGCACGGTCATCACCCTCCCAATAGGTATAGGCGCCGCTCCAATAGCCGGTCAGGCGACCGACGTCGCTCTGCATCCAGCTTTTATCCCAATCCGAGGTCAGGCCCAGCCGATAGGTCAACGTCGAATCGCTGGTGCTGCCCACCCCAAACTCCAGGCCTGCAGCCTGGGCCGAAACAGAGTGTCCCACCACTACGGCCGCAATCGCGGCCAAACAGAACAAGCGCTTCATAAGAAACAGTCCTTTGAAAACAAAGTTTGTATGAATTTTTACAGGCCATCTCGCTATAGAAGCTGACGCACACTCAGAAGTTCAGCGACATTTCACGAAATTTTCACGACCCGAAGCTTCGCACAACTGCAGAATGTTTCCATAGTGTCGGTAGGATATTTCTTAGGTGATACACATCACCACTGGTCCAGAACTGTGCAGGCTCAGGATCGCCGAGGGCCAGCAGTTCGCGTTCACCCAGCAAACGCTTGAGCTGTCGCGCGACAGCAGCGCCGGTGTCGATGAGGATGATGCTGGCGGGCAGCATCTGCGCCAGCAGCGGCTTGAGGAAGGGATAGTGGGTACAGCCGAGGATGATGGTGTCGCAGCCGGCGCTGAGCAGCGGGTCAATATAGCCCTGCAACAACTGACGCAGGGCCGGGCTGTCCAGATCACCGGTTTCAATCAGCTCCACCAGGCCCGGGCACGGCTGGGTGATCACCCGCACATCGGTGGCAAACCGATCGAGCAACGCGGCGAACTTGGCGCTTTGCAGGGTGCCGGTGGTGGCGAGCACCCCGACCACGCCACTGCGCGTGGCCGCCGCGGCGGGTTTGACCGCGGGCTCCATGCCCACCAGGGGCCAATCGGGGTAGTCCTGGCGCAAATCCGCGACGGCCGCCACGGTTGCGGTGTTGCAGGCGATCACAAAAGCCTTGGCGCCCTGCTCGCGGAAAAACCCGGCAACCGACCGGGAGCGCTCAAGAATGAACGCCGGGGTTTTCTCGCCGTAGGGTATATGCCCGCAATCGGCCACGTACAACAGAGACTCATGGGGCAGCAATTGCTGAATCTCATCCAGCACCGACAAGCCGCCGACACCGGAATCGAACACACCGATTGGCGCGTCCTTACCCATGTTGTGTCCCGCAGACACTGCAAGCGGGATCACGCTTGACCCGCAGTTCGCGAAAACGCGTGGTCAACGCATCGATCAGCAGCAAGCGGCCCACCAACGGCTCGCCGAAACCCGCCAGCAGTTTCAGGGCCTCCAGGGCTTGCAGGCTACCGACCAGGCCCACCAGTGGGCCGACCACACCCGCTTCGCTGCAGGTCAGTTCAGTGTCGCTGCCATGCCCGTATAAACAGTGATAGCACGGGCTTTCGGCACGACGTGGATCGAACACCGACAGTTGCCCTTCAAGCCGGATCGCCGCGCCGCTGATCAATGGCCTGGCCGCCGCCACACAGGCAGCATTGACGGCCTCGCGGGTGGAGAAGTTGTCGCTGCAATCGAGCACTACGTCCACACCCGCCACCGCCGCCGCCAAGGTATCGGCATCCAGCGCGATGGGATGGGCGACCAAAGTGATTTCGGGGTTGAGGGCACTCAGGCGGCGCATGGCCGAATGGACCTTGGCCTGCCCGACGCTGTCGGTGTCATGGATGATCTGGCGTTGCAGGTTGGTGAGGTCGACGGTGTCGAAATCCGCCAGGTGCAACTCACCGACACCCGCGGCGGCCAGGTACATCGCCACCGGGGCACCCAGGCCACCGAGGCCGACGATCAACGCGCGGCCGTTTTTCAGGCGCAATTGGCCGTCGATGTCGACATGCTGCAACAGAATCTGTCGGCTGTAGCGCAACAGCTCCTGATCGGTCAGCACGGCCGGCGTCCCAGGGAGATGCGTTCGTGACCGCCAAGGTCGATGCGGCTGTGCACCTGCTCGAAGCCTTGGCTCAGCAACAGGTCGCGCACCGCGCCAGCCTGATCGTAACCGTGCTCCAGCAGCAGCCAACCCGCGGCGTTCAGGTGGGCCGGGGCCTGGGCGATGATCAACCGCAGGTCGTCCAGGCCATCATGGCCCGCCACCAAGGCGCTGGCCGGCTCGAAACGCACATCGCCCGCCACCAGGTGCGGATCGTTGGCGGCGATGTAGGGCGGGTTGCTGATGATCAGGTCGTAGGCGTGGCCTGCCAGGGCGCTGAACCAATGACTGTTGATCACCGTGGCGTTATGGAGGTGCAGGCGCTGGCGATTGCGCTCGGCCAGCGCCACGGCTTCCAGCACGCGATCGACGGCCGTGACGTGCCAGGCCGGACGCTCGCTGGCCAGGGCCAGGGCGATGGCGCCGCTGCCAGTACCGAGATCGAGGACCTTGACCGGTGTGGCCGGTAACAATTCCAGGGCCGCTTCCACCAGCAGCTCGGTGTCCGGACGCGGGATCAGCGTGTGGGGCGCGACCTCCAGGTCCAGCTTCCAGAAACCTTGCTGACCGAGGATATAGGCGACCGGCTCGCCGGCGCGGCGGCGTTGCAGGTAGCCGGCAAACGCCAGGGCGTGTTCGCTGCTGACGATTTTTTCCGGCCAGGTGTGCAGGTAGCTGCGGGACTTGCCCAAGGCCGCCGCCAGCAATAACTCGGCATCCAGGCGCGCCGTGGGCGAGTCGGGCAGGTCGGCGGCGCGCAACAGGCTGGCGATAATGGTCATTTATTCACCTATCGCCGCCAGCTGATCGGCCTGGTATTCGGCGAGCAGTGGCTCGATCACCGCATCCACGCCACCGGCGAGAATCTCGTCCAGGGAATAAAGGGTGAGGTTGACCCGGTGGTCGGTGACCCGGCCCTGGGCAAAGTTGTAGGTACGGATGCGCTCGGAGCGGTCGCCCGAGCCCACCAGCAATTTGCGCTCGCTGGCAATCGCGTTGGCGGCGGCGCTGGTCTGCTGGTCATTGAGCTTGGCCGAGAGCCAGGACATGGCCCGTGCACGGTTCTTATGCTGGGAACGTTCTTCCTGGCACTCCACCACGATGCCCGACGGCAAGTGGGTGATACGAATCGCCGAATCCGTCTTGTTGACGTGCTGGCCACCGGCGCCCGACGAGCGGTAGGTATCGACCCGCAGGTCGGCCGGGTTGATCTCGATGGCTTCCTGCTCGTCCGGCTCGGGCAACACGGCCACGGTGCAGGCCGAGGTGTGGATGCGACCTTGGGATTCCGTCGCGGGAACGCGCTGCACACGGTGGGCACCGGACTCGAACTTCAGCTTGCCATAGACATTGTCGCCTTCGACCCGCGCGATGACTTCTTTATAGCCGCCGTGCTCACCTTCGTTCTCGGACAGGATCTCGACCCGCCAACCGCGACGCTCGGCATAACGCGAATACATGCGGAACAGGTCGCCGGAGAAAATCGCCGCTTCATCACCGCCGGTGCCGGCACGGATTTCAAGGAACACATTGCGCCCGTCGTTGGGGTCCTTGGGCAGCAGCATGCGCTGCAGGTCACCTTCCAGCTCGGCCAACTTTTCCTTGGCCTCGCGGACTTCTTCCACGGCCATTTCACGCATGTCCGGGTCGCTGTCCTTGAGCAGCGCCTGGGCGCCTTCAAGGTCGGCCTGCACTTTGGTGAGATTCTTGTACGTGGCCACAATGGGCTCAACTTCGGCGTATTCCTTGGAATAGGCGCGGAACTTGGTTTGATCGGAAATGACTTCGCCGTCGCCGAGCAAGGCGGTCAGTTCTTCGAAACGGTCCTGGAGCACGTCCAGTTTATTGAGCAGTGACGCTTTCATTGCGATTTTTTATCCGAAGAGCTGGGCGCGCCCTCACCGAGGGCAAAGAGTTCCTGGGCCATGGCCAGCGCATCGAGGCGGCCTTCGGCAGTCAGTTTTTTTAATTGTACGCTGGGCGCATGCAGCAACTTGTTGGTCAGGCCGCGGGCCAGTTGCATCAGCACCTCCTCGGCGCTGCTGCCGTTGGCGAGCAGGCGCTGGGCCTTGATCAACTCTTCATCACGCAGGCGTTCGCCCTGCTGACGATACGCCTTGAGCACGTCCACCGCCGCCAGCTCACGCAGGCGCACCATGAACTCTTCGGCACCGACGCTGACCATCTCTTCAGCCGCCTGGGCAGCGCCCTGGCGACTCTTGAGGTTTTCGGCGACCACTTCATGGAGATCGTCGACGCTATAGAGGTAAACGTCGTCCAACTCGCCGACTTCGGGTTCGATATCCCGGGGAACGGCAATGTCCACCATGAAGATCGGCTTGTGCTTGCGCAGTTTCAGCGCGCTTTCCACCGCGCCCTTGCCGAGGATCGGTAGCTGGCTGGCGGTGGAGCTGATGACGATATCGCTGCGCACCAGTTCGGCCGGGATGTCCGACAGCAGCACCGCATGGGCGCCGAACTGCTCGGCGAGAATGCTGGCGCGCTCCAGGGTACGGTTGGCGACCACGATGCGCTTTACGCCCAGGTCATGCAGGTGGCGGGCAACCAGGGTGATGGTCTCACCGGCGCCGATCAACAGCGCCTGGCTGCGCTGCAGGTCGCTGAAGATCTGCTTGGCCAGGCTGACGGCGGCAAACGCCACGGACACCGGGTTTTCACCGATGGCGGTGTCGGTGCGCACCTGCTTGGCGGAATTGAAGGTGGCCTGGAACAGACGCCCCAGCAGCGGACCGACGGTACCGGCCTCGCGCGCCACGGCATAGGCGGATTTCATCTGGCCCAGGATCTGCGGCTCGCCCAACACCAGCGAATCGAGACCGGATGCCACGCGCATCATGTGACGAACTGCCGCATCGTCTTCGTGCACATAGGCGCTCGCGCGCAGGTCGTCGAGGCTCAAATGGTGATAATCGGCCAGCCAGCGCAGTACCACATCCGCCGAGAGATGTTCCTGCTCTATATAAAGCTCACTGCGATTGCAGGTCGAAAGGATCGCAGCTTCGCGGCTGTCGGTGAGACGGCAGAGCTGCTGCAAGGCCTCAACCAACTGCTCTGGCGTAAACGCCACGCGCTCGCGCACGTCTACGGAAGCAGTCTTGTGGTTAATACCGAGTGCGAGGAAGGCCATTCAATATCGCTGATGATGTCGGGAAGCCGACAATTGTCCTACTTCGAAAGATTCAGAACAACCACCGTCGTCTATTGTCCTAATGCCTTGTGTCTATAAAGGCATCAACTGAGACTCGGTTATGTTTGGCCGAAGGCTTGTGTCATGATGATCCGACCGCAGGTTAGTCGTCCTCTTCCTATATGAATAGATCTTCCGCGTTGCTCCTTGCTTTTGTCTTCCTCAGCGGCTGCCAGGCCATGGCACCCGTGTCGCCGGACGGTACACCGCCGGTGGAAGACAGCACACCCGCCCCTGAAAAGCCCAAGGTTTATTCCTCGTTCAGTGAAGAAACGGTGTTCAGCCTGCTCAGTGCGGAACTGGCCGGCCAGCGCAATCGCTTCGATATTGCGCTGGATAACTACGTGACCCAGGCCATCAACACCCAGGATCCGGGAATTTCCGAGCGGGCGTTCCGCATTGCCGAGTACCTCGGGGCCGATCAGGCCGCGCTGGATACTTCGTTGATCTGGGCAAAGAACGCGCCGGACGATCTGGAAGCCCAACGGGCAGCCGCCATTCAATTGGCGCGGGCCGGGCGCTATGACGACTCCATGGTCTATATGGAGAAAGTCCTGCAAGGCAAGGGCGACACCCATTTCGACTTCCTCGCGCTGTCGGCTGCCGACACCGACCAGGACACCCGCAATGGCCTGATGAAGAGTTTCGACCGCCTGCTGCAAAAACACCCGAAGAACAGTCAACTGGTGTTCGGCAAGGCCCTGCTGCTGCAACAGGATGATGAAGCCGAAGCCGCATTGAAGCTGCTGGAACAGAACCCGCCGGAAGACGGCGAGATCGCGCCGATTCTGCTGCGCGCGCGCCTGCTGCAGAACCTCAACCGCGGCAAGGAAGCGATTCCACTGCTGGAAAAAAGCATCAAGAAATACCCGGACGACAAGCGCCTGCGCCTGACTTACGCACGCACGCTGGTGGAGCAGGACCGCATGGAGGACGCCAAAGTGCAGTTCGCCAACCTGCTCCAGCAATACCCCGATGACGATGAACTGCGTTACTCCCTGGCGCTGGTGTGCCTGGAAGCCAAGGCCTGGGACGAGGCCAAGGGGTATCTGGAAGAGCTGATCGAGCGCGAAAGTCATGTCGACTCGGCGCACCTGAACCTGGGTCGCATCGCTGAAGAGCGCAGCGACCCGCAGGCCGCCCTGCTCGAATACGCACAGGTCGGCCCAGGCAACGACTACCTGCCGGCCCAACTACGCCAGGCCGACATCCTGATGAGCAACGGGCGTACCGATGAGGCAGAAAAACGCCTGGCCGCTGCACGGGATGCCGAACCGGACTACGGGATCCAGCTTTACCTGATCCAGGCCGAGACCTTGTCAGCCAATAATCAGGGCGAGCGCGCCTGGAAGGTGCTGCAACAGGCCTTGCTGCAATTCCCCGACGATTTGAACCTGCTGTACACCCGTGCCATGCAGGCGGAAAAACGCAATGACCTGGCGCAGATGGAAAAAGACCTGCGCCTGATCATCAAGCGCGACCCGGACAACGCCATGGCCCTGAATGCCCTGGGCTACACCTTGTCCGACCGCACCACGCGTTACGACGAAGCCAAGGCGTTGATCGAGCAGGCGCACAAGCTCAACCCGGAAGACCCGGCCGTACTCGACAGCCTGGGCTGGGTGAACTATCGCCTGGGTAACCTCGACGAAGCCGAACGCTTGCTGCGCCAGGCCCTGGAGCGCTTCCCCGACCAGGAAGTCGCTGCACACCTGGGCGAGGTGCTGTGGGCCAATGGCAAGCAGCGCGAAGCCCGCCAAATCTGGGAAAAATTCCTCAAGGAACAACCCGAAAGCCCCATCCTGCGCGGCACCATCAAGCGCCTGACCGGATCCGAGACCCTTTAAGCTTATGTTCTTGCGCCACGTTATCGTTTTCAGCTTCATCGCCCTGCTCGCCGGTTGCGCGGGCTTCGGTGCCCGCGAATCCGTTGAGGGCCAGGGCAACCCGGCGCAATGGAAGCAGCACAAGGATCAGCTCGGCAGCATCGACGGCTGGCAGATCGAAGGCAAAGTCGGGGTTCGCGCACCGAAAGATTCCGGCAGCGGCACCTTGTTCTGGCTGCAACGCCAGGATTACTACGACATTCGCTTGTCCGGCCCCTTGGGGCGTGGCGCCGCGCGCCTGACCGGCCGCCCGGGACAAGTCAGCCTCGAAGTCGCCAACCAGGGTCGCTACGAGGCCACCTCGCCCGAAGCGCTGCTGGAAGAGCAGATTGGCTGGAAACTGCCTGTCTCGCACCTGGTGTGGTGGGTCCGCGGCTTGCCCGCGCCGGACAGCAAGAGCCGCCTGAGCCTCAACGGTGACAGCCGCCTGGCCACCCTGGAACAGGATGGCTGGCAGGTCGAGTACCTCAGCTACGTGGAACAGGGCGGTTATTGGCTGCCAGAGCGCATCAAGCTGCATGGCACCGACCTTGACGTCACGCTGGTGATCAAGGACTGGCAACCGCGCAAGCTGGGGCAATAACGTGGCCGTACAAAAACTGACCCTGCCCTCTCCTGCCAAACTCAATCTGATGCTGCACATTCTCGGTCGCCGTGAAGACGGCTACCACGAGCTGCAGACACTGTTTCAATTTCTCGACTACGGCGATGAGCTCACCTTCGCCCTGCGCGACGATGACGTGATCCAGCTGCACACTGAATTCGAAGGCGTGCCCCACGACAGCAACCTGATCGTGAGGGCCGCGAAAAAACTCCAGGAGCAGTCCGGCTGTTCCCAGGGCATCGATATATGGATCGATAAGATTCTGCCCATGGGTGGCGGAATCGGTGGTGGCAGCTCGAATGCAGCGACCACACTGCTGGGTCTGAACCATTTGTGGCAACTGGGCTGGGACCATGATCGCCTGGCTGCGCTGGGCCTTACGCTGGGCGCCGACGTCCCGGTTTTCGTGCGTGGACACGCCGCTTTTGCTGAGGGCGTGGGGGAAAAACTCACCCCGGAATACCCCGAAGAGCCGTGGTATGTCGTGCTTGTCCCGCAAGTATCTGTAAGTACAGCAGAAATTTTTTCAGATCCGCTGTTGACACGTAACTCTCCTCCCATTAAAGTGCGCCCCGTTCCCAAGGGAAACAGTCGAAATGACTGCTTACCGGTTGTAGCAAGGCGTTATCCAGAGGTACGTAACGCTTTGAATTTGTTAGGTAAATTTACCGAAGCAAAATTAACCGGAACTGGAAGTTGTGTGTTTGGGGGCTTCCCAAGCAAAGCTGAAGCTGATAAAGTCTCGGCCCTTCTTACAGAGACCCTTACAGGGTTTGTAGCAAAGGGAAGCAACGTTTCGATGTTGCATCGCAAGCTGCAAAGTCTGCTCTAAAAGGAATCGAGTACTGGGTACTCGTTGCAACAGATACAGGGGCGTCGCCAAGCGGTAAGGCAGCAGGTTTTGATCCTGCCATGCGTTGGTTCGAATCCAGCCGCCCCTGCCATTTTCTAATACTCATCCAGGTTACCCTCAGCCTCTAGGTACTGCGCGTGTCCAAGATGATGGTCTTTACGGGGAACGCCAACCCCGATCTGGCTCGACGTGTCGTACGTCAGCTGCATATCCCTCTCGGTGACATCTCTGTCGGTAAATTCTCCGACGGCGAAATTACAGCCGAGATCAATGAAAACGTCCGCGGTAAAGACGTCTTCATTATCCAGCCGACCTGCGCTCCGACCAACGATAACCTGATGGAACTCGTCGTGATGGCTGATGCCTTCCGCCGCTCCTCAGCGACTCGAATCACAGCTGTAATCCCTTACTTTGGTTATGCCCGCCAGGATCGCCGTCCGCGTTCCGCACGTGTGGCTATCAGCGCGAAAGTCGTTGCTGACATGCTGACCGTGGTAGGTATCGACCGTGTGCTCACGGTTGACCTGCACGCTGACCAGATCCAGGGGTTCTTCGATATTCCGGTAGATAACATCTACGGCTCCCCCGTCTTGGTGGATGACATCGAAGACCAGCGCTTTGAAAACCTGATGATCGTGTCCCCGGACATTGGTGGCGTCGTGCGTGCACGGGCTGTTGCCAAATCCCTGGGCGTGGACCTCGGGATCATCGACAAACGCCGTGAGAAAGCCAATCACTCTGAAGTGATGCATATCATCGGTGATGTCGAAGGGCGTACCTGTATTCTGGTTGATGACATGGTCGACACCGCCGGCACCCTGTGCCACGCGGCCAAAGCCTTGAAAGAGCACGGTGCAGCTAAAGTCTTCGCCTACTGCACACACCCTGTGCTGTCGGGCCGAGCGATCGAGAACATCGAGAACTCCGTGCTGGACGAACTGGTGGTGACCAACACCATCCCGTTGTCCGCCGCTGCTCAAGCCTGTGCGCGTATCCGTCAACTGGATATCGCACCGGTAGTTGCCGAAGCGGTTCGCCGCATCAGCAACGAAGAATCGATCAGCGCGATGTTCCGCTAAGGGTCAAACCTTCGGAACACCTCACTGACGAAAAGCGCCCCGCCCCAGCATACTGTTGGGGCGGGGCTTTTTTGCCCATATCGCCTTTAGCGCTGGTCGCAAACGCTGGGGCGAATGTGGTTATTTTGGAGATACAACATGAACGATTTTACTCTGAATGCTGAAGTGCGTTCCGACCTGGGGAAAGGTGCGAGCCGCCGCCTGCGTCGTCTCGCAAGCCTGGTTCCAGCTGTAGTTTACGGTGGCGACAAAGCCCCTGAATCCATCAGCATGCTGGCTAAAGAAGTTGCCAAACTGCTCGAAAACGATGCGGCCTACAGCCACGTTATCGAACTGAACGTTGGCGGCAAAAAGCAAAACGTCATCATCAAAGCCCTGCAACGTCACCCATCCAAGGGTCACGTTCTGCACGCTGACTTCGTACGCGTCGTAGCCGGCCAGAAACTGACCGCTATCGTGCCTGTGCACTTTGTTGGCGAAGAAGCTCCGGTCAAGAAAGGCGGCGAGATCTCTCACGTCCTGAACGAAATCGAAGTGACTTGCCTGCCGAAAGACCTGCCTGAGTTCATCGAAGTCGACCTGTCGGCTCTGGAAATCGGCGCAATCATCCACCTGTCCGACCTCAAGGCTCCTAAAGGCGTTGAGTTTGTCGCACTGGCTCACGGTGATGACAAAGCTGTTGCAAACGTACACGCTCCACGCGTTGCTCCAGAAGCTGAAGAAGGCGCTGCAGAGTAATTCACTCTGTATTGCCGGAGCTTGAGGAAACATCGCGGACCGAAACGTAGCGAGAAAGCGGGCGATAACGCGGCGTTTACTCTTGAGTAAATGATCTCTTGTCGTCCACTTTCGCCGCACGCAGGTGTAGCGATGTTATCCACAACTCCAAAGGAAGGGCCCCTGTCGTGACTGCCATTAAACTGATCGTTGGCCTGGGAAATCCAGGCGCCGAATACGAACAGACCCGGCATAACGCGGGGGCCCTTTTTGTTGAGCGCATCGCCCACGCCCAAGGTGTAAACCTGGTGGCCGATCGCAAATATTTTGGCCTGACCGGACGCTTCTCGCATCAGGGTCAGGATGTTCGTCTGTTGATTCCCACCACCTACATGAACCGCAGCGGCCAGGCTGTAGCGGCGCTTGCGGGCTTCTTCAGGATCAAACCCGAAGAAATCCTGGTGGCCCATGACGAACTGGACCTGCCACCCGGCGTTGCCAAGCTCAAGCTCGGCGGCGGGCACGGCGGGCACAATGGCCTGCGCGACATCATCGCGCAGTTGGGCAATCAGAATAATTTTTACCGCCTGCGGCTCGGCATTGGCCACCCAGGCGTCGCCAGTATGGTTTCAAATTTCGTCCTGGGTCGTGCGCCACGCGCCGAACAGGAAAAACTCGATGCCAGCATCGACTTTGCCCTCGGCGTGCTGCCGGATATCTTCGCCGGTGAATGGAACCGCGCGATGAAAAACCTGCACAGCCAGAAGGCCTGACTTTTTTCCGAGGGGAAACACCATGGGATTCAATTGCGGCATCGTCGGCCTGCCCAACGTCGGCAAATCCACCTTGTTCAACGCTTTGACCAAGTCCGGTATTGCGGCGGAGAACTTCCCCTTCTGCACCATCGAACCCAACAGCGGCATCGTGCCGATGCCCGATCCGCGCCTGGACGCACTGGCGGCCATCGTCAATCCCAAGCGCATCCTGCCGACCACCATGGAGTTCGTCGACATCGCAGGCCTGGTAGCCGGCGCGTCGAAAGGTGAAGGCCTGGGCAACAAGTTCCTGGCCAACATCCGTGAAACCGATGCCATCGCCCACGTGGTCCGCTGCTTTGAAGACGAGAACGTGATTCACGTCTCCAACAGCGTCGACCCGAAACGCGACATCGAGATCATCGACCTGGAACTGATCTTCGCCGACCTCGACAGCTGCGAGAAGCAACTGCAGAAAGTCGCGCGCAACGCCAAAGGCGGCGACAAGGACGCAGTGGTCCAGAAAGGCCTGCTGGAACAGTTGATCGCGCACTTCACCCTGGGCAAGCCGGCACGCAGCCTGATGAAGACCATGGGCGCTGACGAGAAGGCCGTGGTCAAGGGTTTCCACCTGCTGACCACCAAGCCTGTGATGTACATCGCCAACGTCGCTGAAGACGGCTTCGAGAACAACCCTTTGCTCGACGTGGTCAAGGCCATCGCCGACGAAGAAGGTGCCATCGTGGTACCGGTGTGCAACAAGATCGAAGCGGAAATCGCCGAACTGGATGACGGCGAAGAGAAAGACATGTTCCTTGAGGCCCTGGGCCTGGAAGAGCCTGGCCTGAACCGTGTGATCCGCGCCGGCTACGAAATGCTCAACCTGCAGACCTACTTCACCGCCGGTGTCGAAGAAGTCCGCGCCTGGACCGTAAAAGTCGGCGCCACTGCGCCACAGGCTGCCGGTGTGATCCACACCGACTTTGAAAAAGGCTTTATCCGTGCGGAAGTGATCGCCTACAACGATTTTATCCAGTTCAAGGGTGAGGCCGGTGCCAAGGAAGCGGGTAAATGGCGTTTGGAAGGTAAGGAATACATTGTTAAAGATGGCGATGTGATGCACTTCCGCTTTAACGTGTAAACGCTACCTGCGAAGTCTACGACAAATAAAAAAGCCGATGCACTGCATCGGCTTTTTTGTAGGTGAAACTTCCTAACATAGGACAAGCATCGTTCACACTTCACTACCAGACTTCCCCTACTTACCCCCTCCGCCTTTAATGCAGCCAGGCAGTTGCACAATTTAAACTCAATAATGCCGGGGTTTTCCTACATTATTCCGGCCCACACTTACGTCAATATCCCCGTATAAGTTCTATACCCTCATTCCTGATTGACGAGCATAGACTGTCCTCTCAACACTGAAGTCGAGCGATAATGGAGAACTCTTCGATGTCGGTCTCCACCCTTGGAGAAAATGAAAAAGATACTTCACTCTTCGAAGACACGGATATTGAAAACACACTGAGCAGCACGGCCCCCCTCAACATAGACATACTGTTGCTGGGAGAAACCGGCACTGGCAAAGATACCCTGGCGCAGCGGGTTCACCGCCTATCGACACGGCGGGGCAATTTTGTCGCGGTCAATTGTGCGGCTATTCCTGATAGCCTCGCCGAAAGCCAATTGTTCGGCGTCAACAGCGGTGCCTATACCGGCGCCATCCAGTCCCGTGCCGGTTTTATCGAGGCAGCCCATCTCGGCACCCTGTACCTCGATGAGATCGATAGCATGCCGTTGAACCTGCAAGCCAAACTGCTGCGCGCGCTGGAGTCGCGGGGGGTGGAGCGCCTGGGCTCAACCCGCTTCATCCCGGTGGACATGCGTGTGATCGCGTCTGCCCAACAATCGCTCCACCAGATGGTCGAACTCGGAACCTTCAGGCGCGATCTGTACTTCCGTCTGAATGTCGTCAACATCCAGCTTCCAGCCTTGCGTGATCGGCGAGAGCACATCATCCCGTTGTTCCTGGAGATGATTCAGCAGGAAGCCCACCGGTTCAAACGCACTGCCCCGCCGCCCACTGACGGGCTGCTGCAACAACTGCTGTGCCACACCTGGCAGGGTAATGTTCGGGAGTTACGTTCTACGGCCAAGAGGTTCGTGCTGGGCCTGCCACCGTTTTCTACCTCGGTGAGCGACCAACAGAAAATCCAGATGGGCCTGAAGGCACGCCTACAACACGTTGAAAAAGCGTTTATTGAGGAGTCGTTGCGCAGGCATCACCACTGTGTAGAAACCGTCGCGGTTGAACTGGGTGTTGCCAAGCGCACGCTGTACTACAGGATGAAACAATTAAATATATCATTAATGTAGAAAAACTGTTTCAGCTAAGTGCCTCGCCTAACTAGACACCAGCGCATCTAAAAAAACACATTTAGGAACATCTATACCGAGCAATATTCGGAACCATTTCCTTCTAGCGACCACACACTCATCGTCAGATTCAAGTTGTAGAGAAACATGTCACAGACTCAATGCAATTTGCTTTACTGACGGTTAGTACCACTTAAATACCTTAAGATAGGAAGTTATTATGAGCGCAATTTCCGCTTCAAGCCCTGTTTCTTCTGGCTACGCCACAAATAATTACGCTTCACCAACGTCATCGGATTTGTCCGGAGCAATGGGCGGAGGCGACGATGATCTGATAGCCCAAGCAAAAGCTGTCGGCAGGGACGGTGCGATGAAAATGCTTGATATGAAAGCGTTTAACAACGTCACCTCGGCCGCTAAAGCAGTCCAATAATAAAAGCACCTCTCCGAGCTGATGATTGGAGAGGTGCTTGTATTGCTTGAATGATTCAATCGTTAACGTCAGCGACAAAAAAACTATCGCCCCCCACACAGTAGACTTCACATGTGGATAGAAAATATTGAGTCTTCAGTATCTGACGAGACTGTCGAGAGGAACGACAAGACGTCTGAATTTTTGGCGCTGGATACGGATGTCAACTTTTTCAGCTCAATGCTCGAACACTCATTCCCGGCTACCTCCGCCTCAGGAAAAAGAGGCCTGCCGACGGCGCTGATAGAAGCGATTGAGCCGCTCAGTATCACAAGAGCGCGTCTTGCGCGAGCACTGAAATCCACAAACAAGCAGATAAATATCCAAGAACTTAAAAAATTTCCGGGAGAGCTTTCCGGTGCGGTTCTCACGTCTCAACTACTGGTAAAAACCCTTGGCAAGACAACTCAAGGCATCGACAAGATTTGCAATATGCAATAGTGAACATGAATAGATTGTTATCCGCCGCGCTGATTTTTTTTATTACGTTGATATTAAGCGGTTGCGGTGACCGCGTTGAACTTCATCGTCAGCTCTCTGAACAAGAGGCCAATGAGGTCATAGCAGAATTGGCAGATAAACATATTCGAGCCTTAAAAATCCCGGCCAAAGATGGTGTCGTCGTGGCGGTTAACGCAATCGATATCGGACGCGCCGTACGTACCTTGGAAGCCGCCGGTCTACCGAGAATGGCCCGGGCAACATTGGGCGATACCTTTCGCAAGGAAGGCGTTATTTCCACGCCATTGGAGGAGCGCGCACGTTACATCTATGCCTTGTCCCAAGAGCTTGAGGCGACCTTCTCTAACATCGACGGCGTTATCGTTGCGCGGGTACACGTAGTGTTGCCCGAACGCATCGCACCTGGGGAACCTGTCCAACCCGCATCCGCGTCAGTATTCATCAAGCATAATCCGCGCCTGGATCCCGATAACATCCAAGCACGCATTCGCAGAATGGTGGCAAGCAGCATCCCTGGCATGACCACAGCAGTGGAAAATCCGCAAAAACTGACCGTGGTATTTGTACCTGCCACCGCTTACCAGGAACAGCAGCGCCTCGTGTATTTTGGCCCTTTCCTGGTACCCAGCGATGACCTGGGGTTTTGGCGCAACAGCACAGTCTTCACTCTGCTAGCCATGGTTGCCGTCGTGAGCACCGGACTATTCCTACGCAATCGGCGTCAGCGTCTTGTAAAAGGTGCGTCCGTGGCAGGCGAATCGACTGGCCTCTCCCATGACGCCTAGACCCGTCAATCCAATGAGCGAACATCTGGCCTGGGCTCAATGGTGGGCGTTCCCATGGAAGTATGCCCACGAGGACTGGAGAGGCGAAAAATACCCAGCGATCAGCACGCTATATCACCTTGGACGGTTGGCGCCGGGCAACCTCACGGGGGTTGCAACCTGCTTGCCTGCTGCCCCTCACCCTACCGTGCTTCGCCTGGCCCTCGCCTCAACTGAGCAACTCGACCTGGCGATGACACTGATTCACGACACCTTTAATCCTGAGGCAGCAGCCCCCTTGAGCAACAGCCATCATCTGTGGTGCATGCGTCTGTCCAAGGCGCTGCCCCCAGCCATGCTGCCTTGCGACGCTGATCCATTGCAATTGCTCCATAGCTGGGTGGAACCGGCGACTTGGCAACGTCTTCGGTTGCGCTTCCCACGTGAGCGTGTAGGTGATGTCGAAAAAAGAAATATCTCATTCGAGAACGCCAGCAGCCGCCTGAACACACTGTGGCAAGCCGTGGTCTGGCGCGTGACGAATTTGGCAAGCGACCCCACGCCCCCCTGAATCGAAGGGGTAAGGAAATCAGCGATGTTATGTCGATACACCATTGAGTTGCTCAAGGACGCTACGCACGTACAGAGCAGCCTGATCCTGCGGGAAGAGCTTGCCAACTGGAAGCAGGCCGACCAACTCTTGAACCGGGCCCATGCACAGGCCGATGAGCTGATAAGCCTGGCAGAGGAAAAATGCGAAGCCTTGCTGGAAAAAGTATCCCTGGAGGTCTGGCAGCGCGCGGATGCCCAATTCAAGCGATGGGAGCACGACCGTCAAGCGATGTACGACAGCCTGGAGCACTACGCAACATCGATCACCAACCAGGCAATTCGCTGCCTGCTTGACGAGACGGTAGCCCAACAAAGGCTTGGAGCCCTTCTCAAGCATTTGATGGCGAACCAGATTCAAGAGGTCAACGCCACACTACTCTGTCACCCCCATGACCTGGAGGAGGTGAAACAGTTTTTTGTTCGTCACACCTCCACACGCTGGAAACTTCAGGCTGATGACACAACCCCCCTGCAGACACTGGTACTGAAAACAGACGAGGGCGATTTTCGCATCAGTTGGAATTCGATGATCGAAGCTTTTTTCAACGGCAGTTACGCAAACGAGTCCTCTCCACAATAAGGAAAACCATATGGACTTTTTCGATAAGTTGTCACGCCAACTTTTGAAGAATAACGCTGTCAGCGATAAACGTCTTAGGGCTTTAGTGGAGATGGAAGAAGAGGATGAAGAGTCTGCCGAACTATTCTACAACCTCGCGCTAAGACGCTCTGCGAGCGATATGGCTTATCACGAGCACAAGCGGGCGACCCATCTTATGTACAAATCGACGTTTGAGAGTTTCACCTGATATGCACGAGTTGATCAATGAATGGTTAAACAGCCATAACGAACAGATCAGTTTGTTCGAAGGCGACGATGAAATCATTCTTAAACGTCAAGGGGAAGTGCTATTACTGGGTGCTCAACTAACTTCAGTTCGTCCCGATAATGCAATCCTGCAGAATTGGATGCGACTGGGCGCCGCCAGCCTGAATCATTTCCAAGGCGCACTGGCCCTCAAAACTGAAAGCGGCGCGCTATGGCTGGTTCAAAGTCTGCGCAGCGGGCAGGAAAAGAGGGCTGTGCTCGGCTGTCTCGAAGCCCTGCTTAACCAACGTGACACATGGCGCTCAACGGTGACACGTCTCGCTCAGCCGGCCCGAAACCTCAAACCCACTTCGCTACGCTCACTATCCTACTGAACAGAGAACTGTGAATGTCTAACAAGCCTCACAAGCGCAGTCGCTTGCGTCCAGACTCGCCTGCCGATTCCCTTAAAAGATTCCATTGGCGCAACATGATCCTGCTTCCCTGGCTGCTGATCCCAGCAGGGAACACACTGGCGGCCATACCCCCCGAGTGGAAAAACACCGCATACGCTTATGAAGCTGAACATAAGCCACTCCGGGAAGTGCTGGAGGATTTCGCCCAGACCTTTGGGACACAACTACATGTCGAGGGCCTGCTGGAAGGCAACGTAAATGGCAAGATTCGCGCCAATACCCCGCAGTCGATGCTCGACCGTCTGGGGGTAGAACACCGTTTCCAGTGGTACCTGTACAACAACACCCTCTATATCAGCACGCTGGACCAGCAAGACTCGGCGCGCCTGGAGGTTTCTTCCGAGACCATTGCCGACCTTAAGCAAGCGCTCACCGATATTGGCCTGCTCGATAGCCGTTTCGGTTGGGGCGAGTTGCCCGAAGACGGCGTGGTACTGGTTTCGGGCCCTCGACGCTATATCGAGCAGATCAAACAGTTCAGTACCCAGCGCCGCTCTCCGGATGAAAAGCAGAGTGTGCTGAGTTTCCCGCTTAAATTCGCCAATGCGACGGATCGTCAAGTGGATTACCGCGGCGAGAAGCTCACTATTCCGGGAGTGGCCAGCATTCTGCGTGGATTGCTGGAGCCGCGCTCCAATTCGACCCTCAACAGGCTGAACCAACCCTCCCCGTCACAGCCAGCGCCGCTCGTACCGAACATTCCCCGATTGAACAACCCTTTACTGGGGCAGATGCTGGGTACAAACGTTAACACCGGGCAGGTGGATCCGCTCCCGACACTCACCTCGCGAGCCCCGGTCTCACCGAGCAGGATTCGCGTCGAAGCCGATGTACGCAATAACGCTGTGCTGATCTATGACCTGCCTGAGCGGCAGGGCATGTACCGAGAGTTGATCACTCAACTCGATGTCGCGCGCAAACTGGTGGAAATCGACGCGATCATTCTCGATATCGAGCGCACCCAATTGCGAGAGTTCGGGGTGAACTGGGGGTTTCAGAACAGCCGATTCCGTGGCGGCGTCAATATGGCACCGGGCACCTCTTCACAGGTGTCGATTGAGAACCGCGAGCGCTTCTACGCAGATATACGCGCGCTGGAAGCCAAGGGGCTGGCAAGCATGGTCTCCAACCCCTCGGTGCTCACCCTGGAAAACCAACCGGCGGTCATCGACTTCAACCGCACCCAGTACCTGACCCCCGGCCGGGAGAATGCAACCATTTTACCGGTCACCGTGGGCACCAGCTTCCAGGTGGTCCCCCGTGTCATCACCAGCCGTGGCAGCCACCAGATCCATTTGGCGGTGGATATCGAAGATGGCAACTTCAACGAAACCAACCCCACTCCCGGCAACCTCGATGTACGCCGAGGCAAGGTCAGCACCCAGGCCGTCATGGCGGAAAAGCGCTCACTGGTGGTCGGTGGTTTCCACGTCACAGAAAGCAGCGACAAGCGCAACAAAGTCCCCCTATTGGGTGATATCCCGCTACTGGGCAAGGCGCTGTTTTCCTCGACAGAACGGCAGAACAATCGACGTGAACGCCTGTTCATCCTCACCCCGCGCGTCATCGGTGACCAGGCCGATCCGTCGCGCTACCTGCCCCAGGCCGACCAGGTCGAATTGCAGGCAGCCCTCGCACCGTTGGCGCGGCGCTACAGCCCTCACCAGCCGGTAATCAAGCGCAGCGACATCATCAGTACCCTGGCGCACATGGTCAGCGGGAAAGTGCCCAAGGCCTTCAAGGCGGCACCAATGCCCCTGGGGCTGGACAGCTTGTGCAGCACCCGCGACTTGCTCGCGCTGAACACCGAACGCAGCCAATGGTATGCGGGACCGGACTACAACGTGGCGGTAGTGGTCCTGCGCAACCAGGTCAAACGCCACGTGCGTATCGACGAAAAGGAATGCAGCAACTCGCAGACCCTGGCCGTCAGCGTGTGGCCGCGCGCCTGGCTCAAGCCGGGTGAAGAAGCCGAGGTGTTTATCGCCATGCGCCCGGTGGTGAAGGACGAACACCTCAGCGTGCCCCGCCCCTCCTTGATTACTCCTGCTCAGAAGGCCACGCCATGAAACACCGCTTATTGTGCGTCACCCTGATCGCAACGGCACTGCTTGTCGCCGGCTGCACGCCCACCTGCAAGGGGGACTCCTGCTCACGCCCGCAATCGAGCAAGGACAAGATGGTGATCTGGTGGCCACCGCAGATGCGTGCCGAGCCTGGTCCCGCCGGGGAACGTGCGGATTACCAGACTATCTCGCTGGAACGATGAGCCGCCAGGAAATGCCCAACAATCAACGCCAGGTATTTCTGGACAATCTGGTGAGTGGCGCTGCCGCTCACCTGATGCTCGCTCCCGGTATCAAAGCATGTGCACTGCACGCCGGCAAACGCCCGGGCATGGCCTTGCATGTCGCTCGTTCGGCATTACAGGCAGGGCAGTTGCAGCAGGTATTGGAGCGGCGCTTTGAGCTTGCCGTGGTGTTCGATGGTTGTTTTATCTACCTGGACGCGCAGGATGCCTTGGTAATCTGGCACGCGCTGCCGGCTGCAAACGATGCGCTCGACGGACTCCTCAGCCGGATGCTTTCCCTGGCCAATCTCCAAGCCCTGGACACACGCTCCACCTGCTGATCAGCGACGTTCCAACTCAGGCAATTCCAGCGTTTCGCGCTTGGCTTCATCATCAAGCTCACGCAAGGTGCGATAGATCAGTGCCACAGCCTGCAAGGATTCGCGGGGAATGCTTGCTCCCAACGCTTTGGTATAGAGCAAGCGCGCCAGCCATACGCATTGGATGACCGGCACCTCGGCAGCCTTCGCCTGCGCAATCAACTGGCGGGCGACGGCATCCGTACCTTTGCTGACCAGCAGCGGAAGCGGTGTCTTGCCCGGGCGGTAATACAGGGCGACAGCAAAGTGGGTCGGGTTGACCACCAGCATGTCGGCTTCCTCCAGCTTGGGCAGCTTGACCTTCGGTTCCTCCTGGGCCAATTGCTGCGCCAGCGCGCGGCGCTGGCCCTTCACATGCGGGTCGCCTTCCATATCCTTGTACTCTTTGACGACCTCGACCTGGGTCATGCGCATGCGCTTGGCGAAGAAGTACTTCTGCAAGGTGAAATCGATAACTGCCAGTACCAGTAACAATGCAAGACAGGCATGCAGCAGATAGCGGAACAGGGCGATCAACGCCAGCAGGTAACTTTGCAGATCGCTGTTGGCCAGGTTGATCAACGTCCCAAGAGAGGGCCAGACCACCAGGAATACGATCAGCCCCAAAAGAAACGCCTTGGCGATGCTCATCAACAGATTCATCAGCGACTGGGCAGAAAAGAATTGTTTAACTTGGCTGATCGGGTTGAGACGATTGAAATCGAGCTTCAGTGCCTCGGGTGCAAACAGCAATCCGAACTGCATCCAACTGGCGATCAGCTTCGTGGCAATCGCCACACCGGCCATCAGCAGGCCGAATGAGAAGAACACCACCAGGCCTTCAATCAGCACTTCTTCCAACGCCCGTACAAAGGGCTGGTCCAGGCGTGAGATCGGCAACACCATCAATTGCTGGAAACGTTGCAAGCTGGTATCGGCGGTGAACAAGGCGATCTCGCTGATGGCCGCCAGCACCATCAACTTGGCCACATCCTGACTTTGAGCGACCTGGCCTTTCCGGCGCTGGTCACGCAGCTTCTTGGCTGACGCCGGGTGCTTTTTTTCCCCCGAGTCACTCATGGCATCGGGGCCTTGAATAAAAGGCCCAGCGAGTGCTTCAGGTCACTCAGTTGGCTCATACTCCCCACGATCAAGTCCTGCAGCAGCGCAAAATACAACAGCAGAATACCGATCCCCGCCAGGCACTTGACCGGTGGCGCCAGCGTACTCACCTGTAGCTGCTGACTGTAGACCCCCAGCAGTGCGATGCCGAACTCCAGCAACAGCAGCACCGCGATAAAGGGAGCAGCGTAGAGCATCATATGGGTGAAGGTGTCGCCCAGCAGGCCGACAAATACGCTCATGCCATCAGGCGCCGGGAGTGGGAACCATACGGTGGGTGGCCAAATCAGGTAACTGTCCCAGATCACCTGAGTCAACGCGCCTAACCCCAGGGTGGCCATCAATAGAAAAATCGCCAATTGCTTGAACAAATGCCCTATCGGCGTCGCATCCGGCCCCAGTGAAGGATTGAGCTGACCACCGGCCAAGGCTCCGCGCTGGTTATCGAGCAAAGCCCCCACCGACTCGAACAGCCAGAACGGCATCGCAAGCAACATCCCCAGCAACACCCCCAGCGCCAGCTCCTTGAACGCCAATGCAGCGAGCACAAACGCTGAGTAATCATGCTCCGTCAACACAGCATGAATACCCGGCGCGGGCATCAGCGCCATGACCATCACAAGGATGTGCCGGAGCATGCCGCGTATATGCTGGAAACAGAACGCCGCCACCAGTATTCCGCACGGGTAGATTCGCGCCATGCCGATCATCAGACTGGGAAGGAAATCAAGATAAGCCAACACGGGCGAGGCCTCAGTTCCGGGCCGAGCGGCCAATCATTTCGAAGGTCAAGTTGATCAGTTGGATCAACTCCACGCCAATCCAGCGCCCCGTCAGGATCAACGTAACCCCTACGGCCACCAGCTTGATGCCAAAAGGCAGCGTCTGGTCCTGTATCTGCATCAATGCTTGCACCAGAGACACCAGCACCCCCACCACCACCGCCACAATCAATGGGGGGGCAGACAGCACCACCACCAGCAACATGCCCTGCTTGAACAGCACAATCGGGTCCATACGCCACTCAGAGATAGGAGAGGAACAAGCTGTCGAGCAACCGTGACCAACCCGACACCAACACGAACAACAGCAATTTGAGCGGCAGGGAAATGGTCATCGGCGAGACCATTTGCATGCCCAGCGCCAGCAGCAGGTTGGAAACAATCAGGTCGATCACGATGAAGGGGATATAGATCAAGAAGCCTATCTCGAACCCTGCCTGCAGCTGCGACAACACGAAAGCCGGAATCACCAGGATCAGATCTTCGCGTTGCACCTCCTGCGCCATTTGTGCAGGCCAGAGGCGCGTGGTGTTTTCCAGCAGGTGCGTCAATATATCCGGGTCCACATTGCGCAGCATGAATGCGCGTAACGGTGTGATGGCCTCATTGCCCGTCTGCAGAAACGTTTGCACGTTACTCATGTCCAGGGGCGATGCCTTGACGCTCTCGGCGATCTCATAACCCACTGGTGCCATGATGAACAGCGTGGCCGCCAACGCGATGCCATTGATGGCCATGCTGGGCGGTACCTGCTGCACACCGATGGCATTGCGGGTGATCATCAGCACGATGACGATCTTCAAGAACGATGTGCAGACGATCAACAGCATGGGCATCAGCGTTAATGCCCCCAGGAATACCGCCAGAATGAGGGGGTCTATCCCCTGCAAACTCATCGGCCGAACATCACGCGAGACAACTGCAACCCCAGGCGCCCATCGACTTCCACCAACTGCCCCTGGCCAATCGGCCGATCGCCGTAATACAGGCCGGCCATGCCGGGAGCGTAACCGCTAATGCCCAATACCGAACCGGGCGCGAGGTTACGCAGTTCGCCCAAGGTAAGGTTCAGCGTTCCACAGCGCACATTCAGCGCCATGCTCAACTCATCGAATGGTTCGTGGCCAAATACATCCACGACCGGTTCATCATCCTCATGCGCCGAGTAATGGGGCGCTGCAAAATGTTCGTCCACAGACGAGTCCTCGATAGAAGTAAGCGTCAGGCACAACGGCCCGGTGTCATCGTCAATGCGGCCATGCAAACGTTGCCTGCCAACCTGCACGTAGCCGCTGCCTTGGGCGGAAAAAAAATACGGGCCGAGCACCAGCACATCACCGGTACGCAGGCTGCGCACCTGCGCAATCGGTAACTGCACGCGGCCCAGGGTCACGGCGATTGCCAGTTGAAACGGCGCCGGCAAAGCTGCCGCAGTGGCGCGCCAAGGCCCTGCCTCACACAAGGCCAGGAAACTCTGGGGGGTCAACCATAGGTAGCCTTCAACCCGGGACGCCCCCTGGGTCACACTGAGCCGGCAGCCAAACCCCTTGGGTCGATCCGTTTCCAGCAAGCGCACATAACCCAGCAGCGCCCGCCCCTGGGGACTCATGTGGTACTGGTACAAGGCCCAGAACCAGGAGTCCGGATCGTTGCCAACCTGGGACAGGGTCACCGGGCACTCACCCAGCAGACTGAGCAACGGCCCTGCTTCTACAAGCGCCAGCACGCCACACACCGTCTCAAAGCACAAAGCCTTGCCGCCAGCTGGGGCACGCCCGGGCTCAATCAGCAACTCGCCGGCCTGCCCGGCCACTTTGAACGGCAGGCGCAGGCCGCGCCCCAATCGACGGCGCGCGGCAACCGTATCGCTATTAATCAAGGGAAAGGTCAGCGCCGGCATCAGCATGCGCAACCGACGCTGGGCATCAGCAAGTTCACCGGCAGCCCCAGCGCTCCCGCGAATCGACCCTCGCACTGTTGGCGTACACCGCAAAGCCAGCGCGCCGTAGCGTCCTGCTCTGCCTCCAGCTCGATCGTCCAGGCGCCCTGCTCGCGGCGCACGCTGGCGTTGATCCGCCCCAGGCGAGGCAAGTACAGCACCGCCTGCAACGGCCACTGCGACGCAGCCTGCACACGAGGCGCCAGTTGCTCGGCAAGCGCCTCGATCAGGGCTATACCGGTACACGCCTGTTTGCCCGATAAGGCAGTCCCCACACCAGCGCCGCCATCGTCTCCAGTAAAAAATTGAGTGAATAATCGCCCGAGTTCCATGGACACGGCTGTCGTGGCCCCCGGCTCACGCTCCTCCCGCGGCTCGCGCTGGCGCGGACGCTCAGTGGGTTTATTTGAAACCTGGGTCATGTCGGCTCCTGAGCCAGTAAGAGGGATAACTCCTGAAGTTTTTCCACCTGCCGCAGGCACTCCGTGACGTGTTTCTGGGCGCTGCCAACCCGACTTTCGCTTTCCCCCTGCTGGCCCCGCAACGCCTCCAACTGGCCTATCTCCCGCTGAGTACTGGCAGATAGGGAGCGCTCCTGCGCGCCCCAGGATTTCAAGGCCTTGAGGCTCAGCACCTGACCCTGATGCTGACTGAGCAATTCAGCACTTTGCCGGGCCTCCTCCTGCCGAGTCTGCTCAAGCGCATCCTTAGCCTGCTGGATATGTGCAAGCAGGGCCTGCTGGGCGCGCCTGGCCTCACGCAGGGCGCGCTCGGCGCGGTCAGCCCTGTGCCTGCGCAGGCGCCGCAACGTCTCGACTTCACCGAGAAGCACATCAGAATGGGACATGGGCGGTCAGATCCTTAAGTTGCTCCAGCGTCGCCACCATCGGCGTAGGCACACGCAAGTCCTGGCGCAGGAACCCGTCGACCGCCTGACGGCTGTCCACCGCCAGATCGGTCAGGGCATCGCTGCCGGGTTGATATTCTCCCAGCTTGAGCATCAGCTCGATCTGTTGGTACGCCGACAACAACCGTCGCAATGCCGTACCCGCCTGGATGTCCTCCGGCTCCGCGACGTTGCTCAAGATCCGTGAAAGGCTTGCCAACACATCCACCGCCGGGTAGTGCCCACGCTCGGCAAGCTTGCGGGACAGCACGATATGCCCATCGAGCAGCGAGCGAACTTCGTCGGCCACCGGATCGTTCATGGAGTCCTGCTCAATCAGCACCGTATAGATCGCGGTGATCACACCGTCACGCGTCAACCCGGCACGCTCCACCAGTCGTGGCAGCAGGCTGTATACCGAAGGAGGCAAACCTCCGCGCCCCAGGGGTTCGCCGGCAGCCAGGCCGATCTCACGCTGGGCCCGGGCGAAACGGGTCAAGGAGTCAATCAGCAGCAATACCCGCTGCCCCTTGCGCCGAAAACCTTCGGCCAATGCCGTGGCCGTGAACGCGGCGCGGGCGCGCTCCATGCTGGAGCGATCGGAGGTGGCGCACACCAGTACCGCCTTGGCGCGCAGCTGGTCATCGAGCTCATGGTCGAGAAATTCACGCAGCTCCCGCCCCCGCTCGCCGATCAGGCCGAACACGATGACATCGCACTCGACGTTACGCGCGATCTCGGCCAGCAGGGTGGTCTTGCCACAACCGGCCCCGGCGAACAGGCCTACACGCTGCCCCTCGCCAATCGTCATCAGGCCATCGATCGAACGCACGCCGGTGGCCAGTGCACGGTTAATCCTCGGCCGCTCAGTGGGCAACGGCGCTTCACACAACACCGCACTGGTATCCGGTAAGTCAGCCTCGACAAACGCACTCACGCCCTGCCCCGTAATCGGCCGCCCAAAACCATCCAGCACCTGGCCCAACAGGGCCTCGCTGACCTGGACTCGATGCGATACCCCAAGGCGCTCCACTCCAGCACCTACCCGCACGCCTTCCAAATTACCCAAGGCGCTGAGCACCGCGTCCTGCTGATCGAAGCCGATGATCTCGGCGAGCATGTAGTCGCCCGGACTTTTTTCCACCTGGCACAAATCGCCGATACGCGCCTGGGGTAGCCGGCACTGCAGCAGCATGCCGTTGACGCGCTGGATTCGGCCACGCATCGTCACCGGTGCAAAGGTGCTCAGTGACTGGGCCTGACGCTGTTGCCAGGCGTCCAGACGAGCTTGCAGTTCCGCACTCACCAGCGCACCTCGTAACGCTGCGCACCATCAAAAACCACTTTGCCGTTGTCGATCAGCACCAGCCGCAGCCCTTCCACTTCGTCGCCCACAAACAGTCGGCTGCCTTCTTCCAGGACCACGTGACCATTCGGCCCGCCGACGATTTGCACAATCCTGAATGGCAGTGTGCCGTCGCGCACACGCACACGGCTGATCACCGGCACCGAGCTGTCGAATTGCTCACCAAAACGGCTGAGCATGCGTGCTACCAGCTCCACCTCGTCCTGTGAGACCTCTCCATTGAGCGCCACCTGGTCATTGATCACTTGCAAGGTAACCCGCTGACTCAACTCACGCTCGCTGAGCATCTTCAACAACTGCTGGCGTACTTCAAAAGACGAAGCCAATTCCTGTTTCTGCACCGCGGGCGGCATCAGCGAAGCCTGCGCCTCACGCTCCCCAGTGGAAACCATGCCCACTGCCACAATGATTACCGTCACCACCAGCACCAGGCTGATCAGGCGCTTCTGCTGGGAGGGCGAGATTGACGATAACGTCATCACCTGCGCAGGCACATCGGCCGCTAGCGGCACTACCGGCGCTACCGGAGCAGGGGCTGCGGGTTGAGGCCAGGGTTGCTCGGCCAAGGTCACGCACAGCCGCACCCCTCCCACTGTAAACGGCACATTCAGTTCCAGTTTGGCGATCTGCGCCAGTACCTGGCCTTCGGGGTCTCGCAACAGTCCGGCTTCGGCCTGCACCAACCAGTTGGCGTCGATAAACCGCAGGCACGCATGCTGCTCGACGACTCCCGGATCGTTCAGCATCAGGTCAGCGTCCGCGTGCGCACCAATACTCCATCGCTCCCCAAATAACGGCAACGCAGCGCCCTGGCGCAGCCCATCAAGCACCCTTAACTCAAACATCATCGCAACCTCCACGCTGGCCATGGCCGAATACTCATGCCACCGCACCACGCATCAGCTCGTCCTGGCCCAGGTCAATGCGCCCCAGCACCTTGACCTTGGAGGAACTCCCCAACTCGGCAAACGACAGCACCGGGACATGGTTGAACTCTTCCAGCAGCAAGGTACGCAAGGGGCTTCGCAGGTCCTGCGCCACCAACAGCACACTTTTACTCTTGGCCCTTAAGGTAAAGGCCTGGTTGAGCAGGCTGATCAACGCAGCGCTGTGCTCATCGTCAAGCGCGAAAAACACCCCGGTCTGGGTCTGTCGCAATGCCTCGCGCAGGATGTTTTCCGTATGCGGTGAAAGCAGCCAGGCATGCAGGCCGTCGGCCTCGCTGTACTGGTGGAAAATCTGCGCCTTGAGCGCAATACGCGCGTAGTCGGCCAATGCTTCCGGTTCACGCTCATGCTGGCCATACTCGATCAACGATTCGACAATCAGCCGTACGGCCCGCAGCGGCACACCTTCGCTGGCCAGGCGTTGCAACACCGACGAAAAGCGCGACAGCGGCATGATTCGCTGCAGTTCCTGCACCAGCTCCGGCTGGTTGTGCTCCAGCCAGCTGAGGATCGACTTGCTCTCCTGGATCCCCAGGAACTGCGGGCCGCTGAGCATCATGGCCTGCTTCATGCGTTCGATGATCAGACTGGTCGCGGTGAAGCGCTCCAGTTGCGGATCGTCGAGCAGTGGATCATCCGGTGCCAGCCAGACCCAGTCCTGTTCATCACGCTCGGCCAGCCCGGGTATTCCATGCTCGGGCTCGACCGTCAAGGCGTTACGCTCAACGGCCAGATAGTTGACAACCGAGGCCTTGACCATCGGCACTTCATGCACACAGAAACGCATTTCGTCGGCGGCCAGCGAGTCATCGAGCTCGACCTCGAATGGCGGCAGGGTCAGGCCGATATTGGCAACCAGTGCATTTCGGGACTGGCGAATCCCATGAATAAGCTCCGTCACCTCAGGCGTCCCACGCAAAACCGGGGGAAACTGCAACAGGTAGGGGCGCGACGGATCGAACCCGCGCAAGTCCTCTTTTCCGTTCTCTTCGGGACGCACGGCTTCGGAGGCTTCGGCCGCGGGCGCTGCCTCTCGCTGACGCTGGCGCATCAGGTAATACCCCAATGTGCCGGTTATCAGCGAAATAAGGATAAATACCCCGGTCGGCATACCGGGCACTATCGCAAAGGCGAGCATGCCCACCGAAGCGATTATCCAGCTCTTGGGCTCGCTGGTCATTTGCCGGGCAATTTCGGCCCCCATGTTACTGATGCCCTTGCGCCCCTCCGGCGCCACCCGGGTGATGATCATGCCGGCGGTCAGGGAGATCAGCAGCGCCGGAATCTGTGCAATCAGGCCATCGCCGATAGTCAGCACCGAATACAACGCCATTGAATCAGCGGCGCTCAAGCCGTGCTGGAACATGCCCGTAGAGAAGCCACCCAGCAGGTTGACCACGACGATGATCAACCCCGCGATAGCGTCGCCCTTGACGAACTTCATGGCCCCATCCATCGCACCGAACAACTGGCTCTCACGGGACAACTGCTCGCGCTTGTCCCGCGCTTGCGTGCCGTCGATCAGGCCGGCACGCAAGTCACTGTCGATGGACATCTGCTTGCCCGGCATGGCGTCCAGGCTGAACCGCGCCGCGACCTCGGCCACCCGTTCCGAGCCCTTGGTGATCACCAGGAAGTTAACCAGGGTCAGGATCAGGAAAATCACCATCCCCACCGCCAGGTTGCCACCCACCACGAAATTACCGAAGGCCTCGACGATATCGCCGGCGTCTTGCTCCAGCAGGATCAGACGCGTGGTTGCAATCGACAGGGCCAGTCGAAACATGGTGGTCAACAGCAGGATCGAGGGGAACGAAGAAAACGCCAGGGGGCCCGGCAGGTAAAGCGCAAGCACGATCAACAGGCACGAAATGCAAATATTGAGGGCGATCAGAATATCCACCAGCCAGGTGGGTAACGGCACGATAAAGATGAATACGATGGCCATGACCACCACAGCGCCCAGCACCTCGGCGCGTTGTGCCACTTTGAGCAACCCACGGTTGATGGCCGACAGAGCGGTCACGTCATCAGCCTCGGTTCACCGGCATACCGTGTGGGTCCACGCAAGGCGCGGTCCAGTTCATCGATCACCGTCAGCAGGATCTGCAGGGTTTCCAGGCGTATTCGCTTTTCGGACCACAATGCCAGGGGAAATTGCTGAAAAAGAGGGTAAAGGGCATTGAGGGACATCAGTTGACGGTCAAGCGGACCGCCTCCCAGTTCGTCCCCCAACCGCAGCAATTCATCGACAGCGATACCGGCGCCGGCATACCCCAGCAGGCGTTGCAACAAGCTCACGGCGTTATGCTCGATACTCAAGCGCTGGATCAGCTTGTGACAACCGCCCAATACGCTGCTCAGTTGCCCGCAGTCCCGCAGGCCCATCAGCAAAGTGCGCAACAGGGGTGTGGGCATTGACGACACCGCGGCCGCGATGTCATCCGCCAAAGCCTTACGCATCACCTTGAGCCCGACGTGGAACTGCTCACCACCATATACACCCAGCAAAGCCTGCATCATCGTCGACAGGGACTGGCGCGTGACCACACTGGCATAGTAGAGCACACGCAGTGCCTGGCGCTCCTGCGGGTCGACCCCGGCCGACTGCAATGCCAAGGCAATGTTCAGGCCGGCCTGGATCTCCCCTTTGAAACGAGCCTCAAGCTTGGAAATTGCATCGCGCGCCAACGTAGTGTCGGACGGGCGGCCCTCGCTGTCTGCCTTGGCCACCACATGCTTGAGCACCACGAACGCGCGCGCCGGGTCCCCGTCCGCAAGCTTCAGCAATTTTTCGACAGTCGGTCTGTCCTGCAATTGCTGCCTGAAGAGCAGTGAGAGGAAAGCCAGCGTTTTCTTGGCCGGATGGCCCAACTGATCATAAAGTTGCGCAAGCTGCTCGGCCGGGAGCACGCGTACCGCCATCTTTCGTTCGTTCAGCGCCCGGCTGTTGAGCTCCACCTCCTGACCAAACAGATGTGCAAGCTCATCGATGCCCTTCGCGGATGTGTGCACTTGCGCTGAGGCATGGCTGACAACCGCTTCACCCTCAGAGGGGTGGGTGCGCACATCGTTACGAGGGTCAGTTGTTTTACGGGATACTTGTTCCATGGACACGCCAGTACAGGAAGAGTGTTTCCCTGTGTGGCAACGTCTCCCCATGCAGTTCCATCAAAATCCGTGCTCACTAGGAATTTGAAAAAACTTGCAAAAGCCTTAGGCGCCCCATGCAAATCACTGCATAAAAACCCACCAAATAAAAATATTTATATATTTAAATCATATAGTTATGTGTTTTTTTCGATTGGCACAGGGAGTGCTAAGGGGACCTGTCGACACCCGCTCGACTGCGTCTACCCTAAGGAAAAAAAACATGAATCTCCCCATTGAAGCTTTAGCTCACCTCGTTGGCAGCTCGCCTCAATTCATGCATCACCTGACAGACGACCAGCAGAAAAAACTCAGGCGCTTCATTCACAAGCGCGTACTTAACCCCGAAGATGCGGATGATCTTCTGCAACTGACGTACCTGGAGGCCTGGCGCAACCGCGAGCGCTTCTGCGGTAACGCCTCGCTCAGCACCTGGATGTGCGGCATCGCGCAAAACCTGATTCGCAACCACTTCAGGCGCATGTATGCCAAACCCGTGCATTGCGAATTTGATGAATCGTTGTGGCATGGACAGGAAGAAAACAACAACCTGGATTGGGAGTTTGAGATCAACCGCCGCCTGGAGAACACCCTGAGCGCCATTGATCACCTGCCGGCGGAAATGCGCAAGACGATGTACGCCTCCCTGGAAACCGACGGCAGCTATCAGGACACAGCCGACGTATTGGACATCCCCATCGGCACCGTTCGCTCGCGACTGTCGCGCGCACGAGAACAGCTCAAGCGTGCCACCCAGAACCCGTTTCAATCGTAAATCCGGTTGACTGGCCAAGCGTTGGGCGACAGGGATATCTGCCCAACCGAACCAGACCTCTTTCGTACGTGCCAGGCAGATCGCCCAGCCTCCTGACAGTACCGCACCGATCCCACCAACACCGAACATCAGCCCCACGCCTCTCGGGCGATCAGTCCAGCTGCCAGCAGGAGCAGCAGGCAGGTTTGCGCTGCGGTCGAGGATTGCTCGGCGTCATCGGTGTCTCTTCACGGGAGAAGCGAATCAGCAACCACTCGTCGCCCAACTCGCTCATTTCCGATAAACAATTGAAAGCGTAGATAAAAACTCAAAATAAATGCTTGACGCATTCCCGTTCTACGCGAATAATGCGCGCCACTTGGCTACATAGCTCAGTTGGTTAGAGCATAGCATTCATAATGCTGGGGTCCGGGGTTCAAGTCCCTGTGTAGCCACCAAGTACCTGTTTATAGATGTCTACAGCAGTCTATAAACAACCCCAAGAAGCCCGCCTAGTGCGGGCTTTCTTGTTTCTGGGTGTTCACCTCTGTCTACCCCTATACCTTCCCACCGTGTATCCCCCTGTGTATCCTTGGTAAAAAATAGAACTCAGGGGATACATGCCCATGAAGCGTTCTGAAATCAAGCGCCGTCCCTTGTCTGACACCGTCCTGGCAAGCCTGGAGCCCGACACCAAGGAATACCGGGAACAGGACGGCAACGGTCTGTACTTCCGCGTAAAACCCGACGGTCAAAAGTCCTGGCAACTGCGCTACAAAACGCCAGCCGGCAAATGGAGCTGGTTAGGTCTCGGGGGTTATCCAGAGGTCAGTGGCGCATTTGCAAGGCAGAAGGCTGAATCGCCCCGGATTCTCTAGACACCTTGCAAGCTCATTGCGTAACGCTTTTCAAACTCTACCGGTGACAGTTGATTGTTGAAACCATGCCGGCGTTTTGCGTTGTAGAACATCTCGATGTAATCGAACACATCACTACGAGCATCTTCGCGCGTGGAATAGATTTTCCGCTTGATCCGTTCCCGCTTTAGAAGCTGGAAAAAGCTCTCGGCCACGGCGTTGTCATGACAGTTGCCTCGGCGACTCATGCTGGCAACCAAATTGTTCGCTTTCAAAAAACTGCGCCAATCGGAGCTGCTGTACTGGCTGCCCTGGTCGGAGTGAACCATCACCTCCTGTTTCGGTTTTCGCCTCCAAACCGCCATCAATAACGCATCAATGGCCAAATCACTGGTCATCTGCGATTTCATTGACCAGCCGACGACCTGACGAGAAAACAGATCCAGCACGACCGCCAAATACAGCCAGCCTTCATACGTGCGAATGTAGGTGATGTCGGTGACCCAAACTTTGTTGAGTTCTACGACATCGAACTGGCGCTTCAGCAAATTGGGTGAGGCGACCGCTGGCTTACCGCCGTACTTGCCAGGGCGGCGTCGATACCCTGTCTGAGAGCGCAGACCTTCAAGACGCATCAGCCTCGCCACACGATGCCGACCACAATCCTCACCGACCTCGCGCAGATCGTCATGAATTTTGCGATAGCCATAAACACCGCCGCTCTCCAGCCATGAATGCTTGATCAAACCCAGCAATCGTTGGTCGTCTTTAGCGCGTGCAGATTGCGGCTCAGACAACCAAGCGTAATAACCACTGGGATGGACTTTCAGCGTCAGGCAAAGCCGCCGAATGGAATAGTCGCCCGCTCGCTGCTTGATAAAGGCGTACTTCAACCGCACTCCTTGGCAAAGTACGCGGCCGCCTTTTTTAAGATGTCTCGCTCTTCGGTGACCCGCTTGAGTTCGGCTCGCAGACGCCGCAGTTCCGCGTGCTGATCATCGTCTTGCTGCCGTTCTGCCTGAGGTTTGCTGTAGCGCTTTATCCAGGCATAGAGGCTATGCGACGACACGCCAAGACGCGCCGCCACATCAGCGACAGGCAGCTTCTTTTCGGTCACTTGATTGACCGCTTGGATTTTGAATTCTTCGGGATAACGTGGGTTGCTCATGGCACCTCCTGATTGGCCTCAGTTTAAGGCATGGAGGTGTCTACGAAACCCGGGGCGATTCAACTGCTGTTGGACTGAATGACACAGCATCAACGTGGAACACCTTTTTCCCCTGGAACACGCGGTGTTCCACCTCAAATAAAAAGGTGTTCCAGCCTGAAAGCCACGTACTCCGTGGCTTTCAGCTTTAGTGGAACACCTGGAACACCGTTTTTTGAGGGGTATCGGTTTTTTACCTTCATCATCCCGTCGCATTGTGCGTCTTCAGCGAGCCGCAGCAAGGCCCGACACACACATGTCAGACCAAACCTACAGGTCTTTCCGCACACAAATCATTCCTGGCGCCACCTGCGCCGAGGATTGATGACGTGACTCTGGGACCGAATCAACAGGCTATCAACGTGGAACACCTTTTGCCGCTGGAACACCTGGTGTTCCAGCTCAAATAAAAAGGTGTTCCACTCTACAAGCCACGTAATCCGAGGCTTTCAGCCTTGGTGGAACACCTGGAACACCTGGAACACCGTTTTTTGAGGGGTATCGGTTTTAACCCCCATCACCCCGTCGCATTAGGCGCCTTCAGCGAGCAGCAGAGGGGTTCGCCCACGCATTCCTACACATCCCAGATGCCCAGACAGCAGCCTGCGAAATTGCGCTCCACCTGACCATCCGTTTGCATTCGATCCGACCAGTAACTTGCATTCGTTCTGACCAGCAATTGCATCGAATTTGACCAACACGCGTTAAAACCAAGATCGGCAAAGAACGGCCAGAAGCAGTCAGTCGACGGGTTTGATAAAGATGATTAAACAGTTGGTATTTGGTAAACAACCGAGTCGTACTTGGCTGATGTGCGCATCTCGAGGATGATCCCACCAAGAGCCTCGGCAATACGTCGACTCGCATGGTTGTCCGTCGCAACGGGGTAGATGAAACTTTTTGCTACCACTCGCTGGCTGGCCCACTGAACAACCGCTTGGACCGCTTCACCTCCAAAGCCTAGCCCGTGTTTATCTTCACGAATCCAGATACCCAGCTCCGGCGTTTCACCGTGGGTATCGTGCAAGCCGACAAGGCCAGTAAAACGAGCATCGTCGAGTTGTCTAATTGCGAACACAAAGTCGCTGCCATCTGCGATTGAAGGCAGCCAGTGCCGCCAGACGTTTGCGTAGTCCTCAAGAGAAGCAGGTGGTTCCCACGACATGTAACGAGTCAACGAGGCAGTTATACAAGCGAAGGATTCAACGGCGTCCTGCGCGCAGAATGGCTGAATACTAAGGCGTGGCGACTGAATGCAGATTTCGCGGGTATCGACGAGCATCGTAATTTCCTTACAAGAGGTGCAGTACTCCGTGTGCGTCAAGGAAAAGTAACACGCTGACCATTTCTTCAGCGAATCGGACGCCCTCTTTGGGGCGATCTCTGCCGGTCATGCCCACAACTCGTGCCGGTCAAATCTGACGCAGTTACTGGTCAGGTCGAATGAAAAGGGTGAGCAAGTCCGTGCAATTACCCAGCAGCCAAAACACGGCACCTCCGCTTCGCTCATGGGTCCTTTGGGAGGTGATTCGGATTGGGGTAATTCGAACCCCGATGTTTTTTCAGATTCAAGTGGCTATAGGGGGTTCCGTCTCCGGTTGGGTAGTAGGTCAGTAGATGGCCAGGCCCCCCAGCCCTTGCACAGCTATCATTGAAGCTGTTGAGGTGTCAGGGGAAGAGGTGCCCCTGTGGTCACCACCATTACCCGCTGTTGGTACCCCAGATAAAGGGCGGCGGGATGAATGAATAACTCAACCCTCCTCAATCCGGTGCTCCACAGGCTCCCGGTGCACCATAAACGCTGAAGGCCACGGAATATATGGTTTTCAGGAGCTTTACACCGAATAGAAATAGTCGGAACACCTCGTATTCCAGCAGCTAAGCGTGTTGCAGGAGAGGGGAACATGCCCCCCTCTTAGGCTCGTCCCATCAAGCTCACCCACAGCCACACAGTTACCCTTCAAGAAGGGCAGATACCGGCCCAGAGTGTGTAAAAACAGATGTTCAGCCGGCGTCAGGGGAGACAGGCATCCCGCTGAATGATTTGGAAAGTACCTCCGCGCGACGCTTGTGTTTCTAGGTGGAACTGGCGAAATGTCAGCTTG